>Ga0306923_10003403_pt1 | contig 14944 bp, 14 predicted proteins | sample sta12Can44000108_FD_203841 | JGI IMG/M metagenome (GOLD analysis project Ga0306923, IMG submission 203841) | Lab enrichment of tropical soil microbial communities from Luquillo Experimental Forest, Puerto Rico - statanox.12C.anox.44.000.108 (v2)... | ecosystem: Environmental > Terrestrial >... | reverse complement strand
GGTCGCAAGGACCACAGACCATACCGTGCCCATCACCACCACGAACAGCATTGCGCCATCGGTCTGGCCAAACCAGAGCAGCGCCAGCGGCACCCAGCACACGCTCGGCAGCGTCTGCAGCCCGAGCGCGAGCGCGCCGATCGTATCCTCGAAATATTCGGAGGTTGACGTCAGGAGACCGAGCGGCAGGCCGAGCAGAAGCCCGATCGCGTAGCCGATCAGAAGGCGATACAAGGTTATTGCCGTCGCCTCAAGGAGCGAGCCGTCTGACATGGCGCCCCAGAGATAATCGGCGATCGCCGCGGGCGGCGGCAGAAGAACCGGCGACCAGCGGCCGCTCATGGCGGCAAGCTGCCAGATAAGAATCAGCGAGCCGAAGAACACGACAATGACAGCCGCACGTTTCATGGTACCGCCCTTGGCGCAGCTTTGAGATGCCCCCGAAGCGCGGTGACGATCCGGTTCGCGAGCGCAGCGACTTCGGGGCTGTTGACGTCGCGCGGCCGCGGGAGATCGATCCTGAATTCCTCGCGCAGGCGGCCGGGGCTCGGCGACATCACCAGCACGCGATCAGCCAGGCACGCAGCTTCCCGCACGTTATGCGACACCAGGATGATGGTCTTGCGCCGGCGTTGCCAGATGTCCTGAATGTCGAAATAGAGCTGTTCGCGCGTCAGGGCATCGAGCGCGGCCAACGGCTCGTCCATCAAGAGTACGCGCGGATCCGGCGCCAGCGAGCGCGCAAGCGCCACGCGCTGCCGCATGCCGCCCGAAAGCTCGTGTACATAGGATTTTGAGAACTTCTCCAATCCGACCAACTGCAGGTGGTAGGCGGCGATCTCGCGCCGCTGCTGGCGCGTCAGCTCCGGGCTGCGCTTCAGTCCGAACATCACGTTGCCGAAACGTCCGGACCGAGCCGCTGCTCGAAGAAACCCTTGCCCTGCCGCGAGAGCGCATGCGCCACCAGCCCCTGGATGTGGGTGATATTGGGGAAGTGACCGAAGCGCAGCGTGGTCTCGGCGGACGCCGGCCACGACAGCAGGACGACGGCCCAGACGATCAGTGTCCGGACCATATTGGTTCGACGTCGTGTCATATCACTCTCGTTTCTGAAGATTTCGGACCTGCGGCGTTGAGGTAATCGGACCACGATCGCGCCGAAACCCAAAATCCAGCACCACAACTATCGCGCAAGATCAGCGGCGGCGAAGCAGCGCAAAATGCCGCGCCGAGTGGGTTCGACGTGCGGTTCCGGCGTGAATCCGAGAATGTCCGCCTAGAGCTGCACCGGAAACAGATGATTGAACGCAAGCAACACGACAAGCAGCCCCAGGCCAAGGCCGAGGCTGATGCCGATCAGCTTCTTCTCCACGGGCAGCAAGGGCTCGACATCACGGCTCGCTGCTTCCGTTTTCAGATCGGATGACATGCAAGAAATCTCCCTAAGCAGCGAGCGGCGGCTTGAAACCAGAGAAAAACAGCCAGGAAATCAGTAGTCCCACCCAGATTACGAAGCCGAACAGGCTTACGACATAAACCGCCGCGAATTTTCCGAAACCGTCCTGACAGAGCTTTCGGAAATCGGAGAGCACGCCGATCGAGAAGAAGGTCAGGATGAAGAAAATGACGCGAAACACGTTGGCCTCACCGGCCGCGGCCGGCAGCGCCTTTGCGATCTCGGGTGTCGTGCCGGTCGCAAGCCACAGCGAGACCGCAAACACCAGCACAAAGCCGAGAATGAATTTTGGGAAGCGCTCCCAGATCTCTGACGCCTTCGCCTTGTCGGCGCGCTTGTCGATATGGTTGGTCCAGATGTAGCCGAGGATGAAGGCCCAGATGCCGATGAAGATGTCGATGAACACCTTCACCGTCGCGGTGGTCGCGAGGATCCAGCCCGGCTGATACTTGATGCCTTCGGAGGCGGCCTTGGCGAGGATCAGGGATTCGGTGATGCCGCCGCCCGCCACCGCCGCGCCATCCGTCTTCACAGCAAGGCCCATCCAGGCGCCGGCCACCAGCGGCTCCTGCCACAGGAAAGTCTGCGCGAGAAACGGAAGGATCAAGACTTCGACCACCGCGAACACGACCACCAGCGACGACACCAGGATCGAAACCTGAGGCCGGGCGCGGATCGCGCCGCCCGTTGCGATCGCAGCGGCCACGCCGCAGATCGAGATGCCGGAGGCGAGCGGCACCGACCATTCGCGGCTGAAGCCGAACCATTTGCGCGCGACGAAATAGACCACCGACCAGTAGATCAGATAGGCCTCGACGATGGCGGCGACGCCGCGCAAGAGCAGTGAGGATGCCAGGTTGAGGCGACCTGCAGCGGTCACGGCGATCGTCGCGCCGAGAATCACAATCGCGATCTTGATGTAGAGTTCGGGCCGGATTGCCTCTTTGAGCCATTCGGCAAAGCGCGGGAAGAAATTCGCGATCACAAGGCCCGACAGCAGCGCCACGATGAAGCCGCCCTCGTTGGTGAGTTTCAGCGACCAGGCGATGCCGAATTTCTGCTGCTCGGCCGGCGTGACGGCCGCAACATAGGCGTAGGAGCCGGCAATCCAGCTCGCATAGGCAATCGCGAACACGACCGTGAAGCGGAGCGCGAATTTCCTGACGTCGGCACCCAGCGCGGCGACGCCTGCGCTGAGTACGACAAGAAGCGAGACGTAGGTCAGAAGCAGTGCCGTTACGCCGCCGAGCGCGGCATAAGTCTTTGAGACCGGCGCCAGCGCGGTGCCGATATTGGTATAGACCGACGTTGTCACTGCCCAGCCCAAGAGGTCGGTGCCGCTGAGGCTAAACAGCGCCAGCGCGAACACCAGCACGCCAATCGCAGCCGAAAGCCAGTCTTCGCTCAGATTTTCCGTGTGTGCAGCCTTGGTGGCCGACTTGACTGCAATGTCCGACATACTTGGTCCCCAGGGCGAACAGCGCATAGCGCGATGATGATCCCGCTATGAAACCATGCGGCGCCAAGGAGACAATCTTACAGAATTCTTTTCTTCGCAGAGGTTGGAGAAGAAACCTTCTGGAGGGAGGCGACCCGAAAGGGTGAAGTTTCTTTTCAATCGCTGCGTGGTGAAAATCGGAAATGACGGTCGGCGGTTGGCCATACTCACCAGTTCGTTGGCTCGCGCCAGGTCCTCCAGTGAGTCGGACAAATCAAGACCGGCTCACCAGCCCAGACATTGTACCAAACCCCCGATTTTCGGCGGCATGGAAAACCCCAGGGCATGACGCCTGTCTTGGCAACTTCGCCAACTTCCAAATCGCAATCTTCCGGCGCGAGTTGGATCGGTAGCCACTTGCTCGATATCAAGAGCCCACGACGTCCCTTAGAGCCTAGAGTGCGCGCGTAACTAATGCCGCGACCCGCCTTTGGAAGCTGCAGATCTGTCTGAACGCATCTTGCCGCTCTGATCCCTCAGGAAGCCGCTGCGCGGTTTCCCAGAGATTCGTCAGCGATCGCGCGATGTCTTTCAATTCCTCGGCTTCGGATGTTCCAAATATGCGTCGACTCAATGTTGATTCCTCGTAGATCTGAACGGATCATGTGGGGCGCCCGCGATGTGACAGCGTGGCGAGTAAGGGAAGAGAATTAAGTGCAAATGATAGTATCGATGCTGTCGTCGCACGATAGTACCGCCGCAGCAACAGGTGCTCTTCTCCACCGGCGTCGGGTAACACCGATCTGCGCCTTTTACTAATGTCGAATATGAAGACCAGCTAGCGCGTGCGGCATCTCTTGCGTCATGCAGTTGTCATATAAAACCGACGCGGTCTACGCGCTCAACGTTAGCAGTTCCCAACGCAGCAAAGACCGTCGGCGTTGGCGTGTCCGGTCTGGCCCCAAGTAGCGGACGTCAGACGATCAATGCTGCGCTAACTCCTTCATTCGGGAAGGCCGGCCAGTTGCAGTGGCTTGATCAATGCATCGAGATGTTCCGGGTGGTGATACGGCAAGGCACGTGCCCAGCGCGCGACGGAGAAACCGGGATGGTGAGCCAGCAGTTCCCTGGCTACGACACGCGCCTCCTCCTCTCTGCCCAAGTTCCAGAGGGCCGCCACGAGGGTTGAGTGTGCGGTCAGCCAGCGCGGCCTTTCCTTCAAGACGCGCAAGGCGATGGCACGTGAGGCGATGAAATCGCCCAAGTGAAACCTTGCGCGCGCTTCGTCAACCATGGATACAAAAGCCAGGATTGGGGTCAATCGCTGCGAATGCTCCTCGTAGAGCGCAGCTTCTCGGAAATTGCCTGCGTACCCATGATACATTCCGGCCATATGATAAACGTCCGCGCCACTCGGGCTGAGGGCAACCGCCTTTTCTCCGGCCTCCACCGCCTCGTCATGGCGGCGTTGGAACGTTCGAACGTACCCGATGACCAAGTAGGCCTGGGCATCGCTGGGATCCACCGCCAAAGCCTTGGTCGCGCATTCCAGCGCCGCCTCGAAAGCTGCGGCTCGGTCCTTTTCCCAACCAAATCGAGCCTGGTCAGTCAGAGTGAGACCGAGCATGTAGAGCCCTGGCGTGAAGACGGGGTTTATTTCCAGAACTCGTTCGAATTGAACTCGGGCTTGCGCATGAGTGTACTTGGCAAAATTCTCGTAAAGCTTTCGGCCTTTCAGGAAAAACTCATAGACTAATGGACTGCCGGAGCGCTTCCGCCACACCCGAGCCTGTTCGGCACCCGTAAGCCCTACTTCGATCGCGGCGACAATGTCTTGGGTGATTCGATCCTGCAGGTCGAACACGTCGTCGAGCCCGCCGTCGAAACGGTCGGCCCACCGATGACTGCCGTCCGTGCTGTCGATCAACTGCGCCGTCAACCTCACTCGGTTGCCGACCTTGCGCACACTTCCTTCCAACACATAACGAGCACCGAGTATTCGCCCAATTTCGCGCACGTCCCTCATCTGCCCTTTGAAGGCGAAACTCGAATTGCGCGCTATGACCGTTAGTTCTTGGATCTTGGAAAGGGTTGTCAGCACGTCTTCGGCTATGCCGTCGACGAAATACTCCTGTTCGGGATCGCCGCTCATGTTTTGAAACGGCAACACCGCTATGGAAAGCTTGTCAGGTACGGGCGGCAGCTTTCTGGTGTCAGGGGCCGAACTCAACGCAACTGACATTCCCGTCCCGAAATGATCTCCCAATTTTGCTGCGTAGACGCGCACGGGACGGTCAATGTTCCTGAGATTCTGCTCGCCCAGATCGGCGAACTCAACTGCGACCTTGCCACGAACCTGATCGTAAGCGGAAGCCGAGATGCAAATGCCCCCTGGTTCGGCAATGCCCTCAAGTCGTGCCGCGACATTGACACCGTCGCCGAGAATGTCGTCCCCTTCGATTAGGATGTCCCCGAGATTGATCCCGATCCGATACAGCATGCGCCGGTCTTGCGGAACACTGCCGTTGCGCTCGGCCATCATCACCTGCACAGCTACCGTGCATTCGACCGCATCGACCACCGAGGGAAACTCGAGCAATACTCCATCTCCTATGGTCTTGACGATCCGGCCACCATGTTTTGCAACCAGGGCATCGGAGACGGCGCGGTGTTCTCGGAGTGTGCGGGCGGTGCCGACCTCGTCGAGGCCCATTAGTCGCGAATAGCCAGCCACGTCAGCGGCCACAATGGCTGCTAATCGCCGCTCGACCCGATTGCCGCTCAAGCGAGACCTCCTCAAGATCGGAAAGTCGCTCTCTCGGATCAAACCATACCGAGGTCTTATTCCGCTAGGACAAAATGTCCGCTTGGGAGGCAAAAGGCGACAATGCAGAGTGATCGGCGCCTGTCCGCTCTAGCCCCATCGCAGCGGTGCTGTCGCGTGGTCGAAAGGCGGAAGACTGACGAAAAAGCGAGTTCGCACGCTTCGGGTGTTTGCTTGCATAAAGGCTTAAAATGGAGGGGTGACGGATGCGCATCGCTTTGATGGTGACCGCTATGTTGGCGCTCGGGTCAGGCGCATTGGCCGAGGACTACGGCCGGCCGACCGCAATCCTCGTCAGTCCGATTCACGAGGCCCAGCTTGTCCGCGGCGACGACGGCAAGGACCACGTGGAATACGAACTTCTGGTGGTCAATGTGTTCTCCGAACCGGTGACGCTGTCGAGCGTTACTGTCCTCGATCCCGCCGGAAGGGAACTCATGCGGATCGAAGGGAGCACGCCGCGACCCAGACACTCTTCGCGAAGACAGCGACGCCCGTCGTTCCTGCATCGGCCGCCGTCTCGGTTGACGTCGATCTGACCCTGCCGCCGGACACCGCTCCGCAACGGGTCACGCACCGGATCACTTACACCCTCAAGGCGGACTCGGAGCTTGCTTTGATGGTCGGCAGCCTGGAGGTTGACGCACCAGAAGTCGCCATCAACCGCCGGCCGGCCATGGTGATCAGGCCACCCCTTCAGGGGAATGGCTGGCTCGCGACCTCCGCTTGCTGCAAACCCAACGTCCACAGGGACGAACGTATCGCGATAGACGGCGTCCGCATCGAGACGGGTGAAACCTTCGCGGTCGACTGGGCCAGGGTCAGGAACGACAGACTCTTCGACGGCGACGGCAAGAGGGTCGAGCAGTACTACGGCTTCGGCGAGGACGTCCTCGCGGTCGCCGATGGCACCGTGGTCTCGATCCACGACGGCATGCCCGATCAGACGCCGTTCGTCTTTATGGTCCCCAAGTCGAAGGCAGACTATGGCGGCAATAACGTGATTCTCGAAATCGCTCCGAATGTCTTCGCCTGGTACGCGCATTTGCGCCAAGGCAGCCTCACGGTGAAGGTCGGCGATGCAGTGAAGGCGGGCGCGCCCATCGCGAAACTAGGGAACACCGGCCCCTCCGAAGGCCCCCACTTACATTTAGGTCTTATCGACAAGCCGGACGCTATCGCCGGACGGAGCCTGCCTTTCGTCTTCGACAGCTTCACCTTGGTCGGCACGATCGATTTCGACGCCTCGAAGGGGGATCGACTGGTGATCCTGCCGGATTCGCGGCAGGTTCGGTTCGCGTATCCGCTCTACGGCGGCATCCAAAACTACCCGTAGCGCTACCATCGATCGCTTTGGCCAACCCTGGCTGCGAGGCGAGTTGTGCGCTCCGGGTCAAAGGCGAGATTGCGGGGCGATAGGCCGCATGTCCGCTCCACCCCCTAAAACAGGACCTTAGCGACGCGGCGATATCGTGCGCGCTTTGGGCCGGTTGTGGACTCGCGCATCGCAGCAATCGCGCTCTATTCGATCACCTCGTCGGCGAGTTGCTGCAACTGCGGAGCCACGTCGATCCCGAGCGCTCGTGCGGTCTTGAGGTTGATTACCAACTCGAATTTAGTTGGCTGCTCCACCGGTAATTCGGCAGGTTTGGCCCCTTTCAATATTTTATCCACGAGCACAGCGGCTCGTCGAAGCAGGTCCGAGTGGTCCGCCCCGTAGGACAAGAGAGCATTGGTTTCGCGGGCGAGCCCGCTGGTATCGAACAGTATCGGCACCTTCATCTTTGTCGCAAATTCCATGATCTCGTTCCGATAAGAGGAATATATTGGAGAAAAGACAAAGAGAGAGTCGGGGGGCTTCATCGCGGCGGCTGTTAGCGCTTCGACAAGTTCGCTTGAACCAACTGCAAGTATTGTTTGAAGCTCTATTTCGAGCTTTGGCACAGCGGCTTGTATTGCCTTGAACCTAAGCATCATGCCTTGATTATTCGGATCAACAATCAACATTACGCGGCTGGTTTTCGGTAGCGTCTGTTTCAGAAATTCCAGGGCCTTTTGGTCCGTGTCAGGGGCAAGGAGGGACATGCCCGTTACGTTGCCGCCGGGCTTTCCCAGACTTCTGACCAGTCCAGCACCCACCGGATCGGCGGAGACGGCAACAACGATTGGAATTGTACTGGTTGCTTCTTGAGCAGCTTTGGTGGGCGGCGTGTACACCGTAACGATCACATCTACATTTAGAGCGACAAGCTCGGCAGCGAGGACGCGAAGACGCTCGAGTTGACCCTTTGCATCCCGATACGAGATGCTAATGGTCTTTCCTTCAACCCATCCAAGTTCGCCCAGACGCTGGCGGAACGCATCTATTTGGGTCGAGACAGACGCATCGGTCTCGCGGGTTAAGAAACCTATTCGACGCATCTTCGGCATCGTTTGCTGTGCGTGCGCCGCAAGCGGCCAAGCTGTCGCAATGCAAAGTCCCGCAATAAACGCCCGCCGTCGCATGTGCCGCCCTAAGACGCCAATGGGATGGCGAGACTAGCATTTTGCGGCGGGGCAATTAAGGCGGCCGATTGAGCCGTGGGGACGATCTCTTCGCGTATCGCAGCAGCGGCCTTACTCCGATTCTTGCGAGGTGGGGACACGCCCTGGAGGGCCGACCAAATCGTGCGCAAACGGCGTTGCCTGCGGCGCGAGAATCTCGAAGGTTCGCTCCTGGTGTCTCGGCGGCGCTGCCAGCAGGCGACGGGCTGCGGCCAGGAGGGCCAACAGCAGGCCGACGGCAGCCATAAAATAGAACACGCCGTCGATGCCGAAGTGCGCCATCACGCTTGTGCCGATCACCGGGCCAAGGATCGAGCCCAGCCCGCTGACCAGGATGAGCCGGCCGCTCACTGCGACAACCTGATCGGCTGGCATTTGGTCGTGTGCGTTGGCGACACAGACGGGGTACAGGGTCGACATGAAGCCGCCGAGCAGCGCAGCGGCTGGAAAGATGACCGTGCGAGAGTGCGGCAAATTGACCACCGCGATCGCAGTGGCCCCAAAGCCGATGCTCAGCATCGATAACACGGTGCGCCTATCGAATTGATCCGACAGTCGGCCGATCGGAACCTGGAACGCGAGCCCGCCGAGCACGGCGAACAACATGAAGGTCGCGATCGTCTCGCGTGCGATGCCTTCATCCTGCATCCACGCGGGAACGAGCGAGTAGAAACTGGCGCTGACCAGCCCGCTCACCATGCAGCCGGCGACGGCGACCGGCGCCGCGCGGGACAATTGGCCGAACGGCAGCGAAGTCGACGCGGTCCCGCGGGGCGGTTCGGCCCGTGTCGTGCTCACGATGACCAGCGCGACGGCAAACAGGACGGCGATTGCATTGAAGGGGTCTGCCGTTTCAACCTTGGCCTTGCCGATCAGGAGCTGTCCCAACGCAAGAGCGAGGAACGTTCCGAACATGTAGGCGGAGAAGATACGCCCGCGCTCAGTTGGCTCGGCCTTGGCGTTGAGCCAGCTCTCCGTGGCGATGAAAAGACCAGAGCAACCAAAACCGATGATCGCACGAAGGATCAACCAAGGCAGCGGCCCCGTCAGCAGCGGCATGGCCGCGGTCGCGGCGACGACCATTCCAGCCAGGGTCGCATAGGCGCGAATGTGCCCAACCCGTTCGATCATCCGTTCGCAACGCAACGCGCCCAGTGTGAAACCGGCGAAATAGCTGCTGAGCACCAGACCAGATATGGTCGGCCCGAAGTCCTCGATCGCGACACGCAAGGAGATGAAGGTGCCGAAGAAACCGTTGGCGAGCTGGATGATGCTCGTCGCGAGAATCAGGATCCCGACCTGCGCTCGCAGCGATTTCGACCGCATCGGCTTTCTCCCTTGCAACGGCGATTCACGCGCTTTAGCCAGTCCGCGGCGATCGGGCCGCGGTCGTGGGGTTCGTCGTCGTCCCCGATGGGTGAACGCGAAAATCGGCAAGAGGTCCCAACTTTGCCATTCGCCGACACGACCAGCCGGCAAAGGCAACGTTTTCGACCATCGGCTTCCGTGAAACCGGAGGACCTCGAAGCCCTCCGCGCGCAATACCGCCCTTCAAGTTAACATAGCCGCATTGACCGCCGTTGCCTTGTTTGATGGTCCGATCTACGATCGTCGAAACACGCAAAGGAAACCTGCATTGACACGCGAGCGGCGCAAGCTGGCGGCCATCATGGTTTTGGATGCGGTCGGCTATTCTCGCCTCATGGAGCGCGACGAAAGCGGAACTCTCGCGATTTTGACAGAGCACCGGAGCGCGCGGCTTGAACCGGCCCTGGGTCGCCACGGTGGTCGGCTCGTCAAGCTCATTGGCGACGGCGCTCTGGCTGAGTTCGCAAGCGTCGTCGATGCGCTGAACGCCGCAATCGAGTTCCAGCGGGCGATGACCAGAGCAAATCTCGATCGACCCGACGACGAACGTATCTCGTTTCGTATCGGTATTCACGTTGGTGATGTCATCATTGACGGGGACGATCTATACGGCGACGGCGTGAACGTTGCATCCCGCCTCGAAGGACAGGCGCAGCCGGGTGGCATCCTCATTTCCGGTAATGCACGAGATGCTGTGCTGAACCGGGCGTCCGCCGAATTTCTCGATCTTGGAAGGCTCACGCTCAAGAATATCCAGCGGCCGGTGCAGGCTTTTCAGGTGATATTCAAGCACGAAGACCGCGAGGGCGACGAGGCCACTGAAATAATGGCAGGTCCTGCAGTGCGACCAACCGGCGCCGCATCCGATGTGTCGTCGATTGCGGTTCGACCATTCACGGTCCTCTCTGACGAACGTGAGCTCCAATTTCTGGCCGATGGATTGGGGGAAGACGTGATCGCGCTGCTGGCGCGCGTGCCCGGTTTCTTCGTGATTTCCAAGGCGTCGTCATTTGAATTTCGAAATCCGGACGTGCCGACATCGGCAATCGCGCGGCAACTCGGCGTCCGTTATATCCTGGGAGGCAGCGTGCGCGCGCTCGGCGAAAAGATTCGCCTTTCAGCCCAACTGGCAGACGCGGCGAGCGGCCGCGTGCTCTGGTCTGGACAATTTGATGCAGAGCGCAGCGACGCGATCAACCTTCAGGACGAGATTACGCGCGGCATCGTTGTCGAATTGCAGCCGGCGCTGACCAAAGCCGAAATCGCGGTGATCCGGCGACAGCGACCGGAAAACGTCGGAGCATGGGGCTTCTACCATCAGGCCGCCGGCGTGTTGGCCGCAAATGGCTGGAACCCGCGATCCGTGGAGGAAGCGCGTGGGTTCCTGCAGCGCGCGATCGAGCTTGACCCAAAGTTCGCGTTGGCACGTGCGCAGCTCTCCCTTCTCACGGCGCTCGCGCAAAATACGGCGTTGATCAAACGTACGGATGCAGTGTGCGAGGAGGCCATTACCGCCGCCGAACTCGCGATCGCCGACGATGGCGGTAGCTCCGAAGTCCTGGGCTACGCCGGCTGTGCCATTGCCGATCTCGGCGACGCCAGTCGCGGCAGGGAAATCCTGAAGCAAGCGGTCGAACTTGATCCCAGCAACGCCCAGGCTCAGGTCGCCCTGGGCGCGTCACTCGCGCTATTAGGCGATCTGGATGGCGGTATTGCTTGCATGCGGCATGGGATCAAACTCAGTCCTCGCGACCGAAGACTCGCGTTCTGGGGATGGGCACTCGGGGTGTACTTGATGCGGGCCAAACGACTAGCCGAGGCGCTCGAAGAGGCGCGACTTGCGGCGCGGCGGGATCCGCGGTTGTTTTTGCCGCCGCTCCTCGAAGCTCTCGTGCACGCCGCTCTTGGACAGACCGATGCTGCAAAGATCTCGCTGATCTCGGCGCGGCGACTTCGTCCCGAGCTGACACTCCGCGACGTAGAGATTTCGCATGGCCGGCGGGCGGTGAACACTTTGGCCGATCTCTGGGCCGAGGTCCGACCTTAGACTCGGCGTCGTTCGCTAAGGTCCGTTGTGGGCGATAAGCAGCGATTGCGGTTCGTGGCTTACGGCGAGGCTCGGAAATGAGTACGGAACCGAAGCTTCGCGCCCATCCGCCTATTGCTTCAATCAGGCCGCGGCGGCCTCATCGAGCATTGCAAGACCTGCCTCGACAATGGCGAGTTCGTCTTCGCATTGAGCAATCACTTTGCTCGGATCATAGTCGCCTCTGAGCATTGTCAGGCCAGCTATCAGACCTTTTCGGTTTGCCCTGAGGTCATCGAGCGCTCGGCGATTGCCGTGTCGCACGTAGATGTCGACGATGCTTCGCATTGCTGGCTGCGCAAGCTGATCCTGGACCGGAGATTGCCCAAGATGGAAAACGCGGGCGGTCGATTGTTGTGAATGCTCCTGTGGCGGGATCGAAGCCCCGCGCTCCTCCTCAGAGGCTTGGAAATCAGCAGTGGACGAGGCCGGCCCATGCGCAGTCTTTCGGCCGAGATTTTGCCGGAGCGGCCCGTAAATAGCTCGCAGCTGATCCTGGCACCACTTCACCGTCCCGATCGCCACTTCAATATCTCCTTCAACGAAAACTTGAGCAAATGACTTGATTCCTCGGACGAAGTAACGGCAACTCGGCGGCAAAAAGCCGCCGCTGATAGGTCGCAGTGACGGCTGTTTGCCTTGAGAGTCACGCGTCGTTACGGCCTCAGCCGCATCCCGACGACGAACCGCCCTGACCCTAAAAGCGCGGCTGCCAAGCCTGCCCTACCCTCAGGAAATCCCGCCCGGGCTGGAATCGTGACGGGCAGGAAGTTCGCGAGGTCTGACGGTCGTTTCTCGCCGTCAGTCCAACGACGCGTAGCTCACTCCTCGTTCAGATCGGTTCGGTGCAAAACTGAACACACCGTGAGAGTTAATTCCCGCTTCTGGTTTGCCTCGGCGGCTCATCGTCCGGTCGGTCACCGCTCGGTCGCCATCCCCAGCCTTGTTTGGGGACCGTCCGTCGGACGCTGTGTCACGGAAGCAACTCCGCCAAGGTTCCGCTCTGCCGAACCGTGATTTCGACTCCACAACGTTTGGAGTGTGCGTCACGATCAAACGGCGATCGGAGGCAAGGGACTAATCTTTGCTCGGATACGCTGTGAGAGAGGGTGGCGCGGGACCGGAGGGGCGCACCAATGACAAACCGAGCCGCAACAGTGTGCTGGTTTCCCGCGGAGGCATATCGTCCGGTCGGTCGTCAGCCCAAATCTGTTGTTTGGGGCAAAGACCGGACATTCGAAAGCGTCGACAAAGCCGTGACCTTCGTGATGGAAGAGTTGAGCGCGCTCGAGCGCTCCGACGCGTCGGTCGTAACTCCATCCTGCCTTATCGGCATCCACGACATCGAGCGGATGTACACCGCACGTAAAGCGTCGTGCGGTATCTAGACCCCCGCACCTCCAAATGCCTGGAAATCAGAAATGGGTGGGCTCAACCCACACGCAGCTTTTCGGCCGAACTTTTGCCGGAGCGGCCCGGAACCAGCTCGTAACTGATCTTGGCTCCCTCTGCGAGTGTCGATAGGCCAGCCCTCTCGACCGCTGAGATATGCACAAAGACGTCCGGACCTCCTGCATCGGGCTTGATGAACCCATAGCCCTTGGTGGTGTTGAACCACTTCACCGTCCCCATTGCCACTTAAGTATCTCCTCCAATAAAGGCCTCATCACCCGAACGAGATTCGTCGGACAAACCGCGGCAATTCTATAGCAAAATAGCCGCCGCTGCGAACCACCACAGCGACGGCCAGACGGCCATTTGCCTTGAGAGGAACTTAAGTCCGGTGGTCAGCGTTGCCGCGCAGCTTTAACGGGGCTCCGACGATGCGAAGATCCCTGATCCTTGTCTGCACCCTGCTGTGCGCCCTGCCCCTCAGCGGCTGCGGCATGAAGGGCGACAAAGGGGACAAGGGCGACAAGGGTGACGCCGGCCCAACTGGACCTGCCGGACCGCCTGGGACACAAGGGCTGGCCGGTTCGCCGGGAAAGGACGGCAGAGACGGTGTCCGCCGCACGATACTTCGCCAGCGCTCGTGACTGTTCGCAGACTTCCGCAGTTTATCAACACTGACGGGCCTTTCTTTACACCAACGTTCGCCACTCTCCGTTGTTCACCGTCTGAAGCCGTGCTAATTTTGAGGACCGATTTGGGGACCAAGGTGGGGACGACGATGGCAGGCAGGCTGACGGCACGGAAGGTCGAGACAGCGAAGGCGGGCAAGTACAGCGATGGCGGCGGCCTCTATCTTCTGGTGGCAGACGGGGGATCGCGAAAGTGGGTGCTCAGGTTCATGAAGCACGGCCGAGCCCGCGAGATGGGACTGGGAAGCGCGCGAGAGGTGGCCCTTGCTGAAGCACGAGAAGCGGCCGCAAATGCACGCAAGCTGATCCGCGAGGGCAAGGACCCCATCAGTGAGCGCAAGCGCACTGGTGGCATCCCTACGTTCGGGGAAATGGCCGATCAGGTGCACGAGGCATTATCACTCGGTTTTCGTAGCGCGAAGCACACGGCGCAGTGGAAAACCACGCTGGCGACCTATGCCGCGCCGCTGAGAGACAAGGCGATTGACACCATTTCGACCGATGACGTGCTCTCGCTCCTGAAACCGATTTGGACGACCAAGGCCGAAACGGCTTCGCGGGTACGCGGCCGAATTGAGAAGATCCTCGATGCCGCCAAAGCCAAAGGCTACCGGCAGGGCGAAAATCCGGCGCGGTGGCGCGGTCATCTGGATCATCTGTTGCCCAAGCGATCAAAGCTCACGCGCGGTCACCACGCGGCAATGCCTTATGACGATGTCGCCGCCTTCATTGCCCGTCTGCGGGAGAGTGACGGGCTTGGCGCGCTGACACTGGAGTTCTGCATTTTGACCGCCGCCCGATCCGGCGAGGTAAACCTTTAGCTCGGCGAGTTCAGGGCGAGAAGAAATCCTATCGATAGCTCATCATTTCCCTCGGCTGCCGATTCCAGTTGAAATCCGGCCGCACGTCGGCGCCGCGCTTCAGGTGGCCGGCGATGTCGTGAGCCATGGGCCGAGGCGCCATTTTTCAACGAATGAGCTGCTGGTTGATCAAAAAGCGCGCGCCGCGGCTCAAGATATCTTGAACCGCCTTGCGATGTTACGGGTTCGCTGCGAGCGCCGGGCCAAGTCCTTCGCCACGCCGATGGGCGACGAAATGTTCTATCGATACCAGCAATCGTTGATGGATGATACGACCGCGGTTTGGG
>Ga0306923_10003402_pt1 | contig 14945 bp, 16 predicted proteins | sample sta12Can44000108_FD_203841 | JGI IMG/M metagenome (GOLD analysis project Ga0306923, IMG submission 203841) | Lab enrichment of tropical soil microbial communities from Luquillo Experimental Forest, Puerto Rico - statanox.12C.anox.44.000.108 (v2)... | ecosystem: Environmental > Terrestrial >... | reverse complement strand
CAGACGCTAATGGGTTGAAGCCTCGGTAAGGGGTGCTTTCGACCGACCGCTGATCGAATAGCGAATTAGTGTCACAGCCTTAGGGACCGACGGCTTGCGCCAAAGACACAAAGTGCTCACCCATGGGCCAGCTATTTTCTGGTGAACTAGCCGCGAGCGTAGTGCTAGTTGCTCACGCCGACACGTCTGGCATGAAATCTTATCAATGACCGAACTGCCGCCTCCGAACACGCGCCGGTGGGTCGCTCGCCGCAAAGCCGCAGTCGTGGCGGCGGTGTCTAGCGGCGTGATCACAATCGAGGAGGCGTGTCGTCGCTATCAGATGTCGGAAGAGGAGCTCTTTGCTTGGCAGCGCGCATTCGAGAACTATGGCATCGTCGGCCTGCGCGCTGGCTATTTTCAACAATACCGCAGCGCTCGTCCCTCCTAACCGGCCGACTCGTCACTCGGCCAAGTCGTCCCGGCACGCAGCGAGGATATCTCCTCTAAGACCTAAATTACCAGTCGCACAGTATCCGCGGAAGAGCCAGTGACAATGCTGGCCGGTTACCGATGGAATCGGGCAGCTTCCGAAGGCAACGCCTTCGCTCCGCGTCCAGGTCGGCATCTTGACAGCCTGATTTAACCCCAACGTGGTCCGGCGATTTGTTGACGTAGAAAGGCAGGGCGTCGCTGGGTCGCGAGCGGTATCCGAGCGGCGTTTGACTCCCACGATCTGCTGTCCTAACGTGCCTGACCCTCGTAAGGATCAACCGGCGATTGGGGGCGGACATGCCAGCGCGACCGACGACGGCGCAGCCCCGCGTTGCGAGACCGCTTACGCGGAAGCTCAGCCGATTAGTCGCGCTGGCGCCTGACGAGACCGCTATCCTCGATGACTTGCAATCGGATACCCGGGTTATTCGGCGTAATCGCGAGATCATCACCGAAGGACGAAAATATGACGCGTTATTGATATTGATCGACGGCGTCTCGATCCGCTGCCGCATCCTCCACGACGCCGTCGCCAGATACTGAACATCGCGCTGCCCGGAGACTTCATCGGGTTTCCCAGCGCCTTCTCCGAACGGGCGCTGTATTCGGTCACTGCGCTGAGCGATTGCGTCGTGGCTCCGGTCCCCTTTTCGCGACTGCTCAGTCTTTTCGACAAGCAGCCGAGGCTTCCCGCCGCGGTGTTCTGGTCTTTTGCCGGCGAGGCTGCGATGTACGCCGAGCACTTGATCGATGTGGGGCGACGATCGGCGCTGGAACGGGTTGCCCATTTCCTGCTGGAGCTGCTGACGCGGCTGCAGGTCATCGGCTTGGCGGACGAACGTTCGTTTCGAATGCCGTTGACCCAGGAGCTGATCGGCGATGCGCTCGGGCTGAGCGTCCCGCACGTGAATCGAACTTTGCGGCAGCTCCGCGATGACGAGCTCGTAAGCATCGAGGAGCACATCGTGATGATAAAGGATGTGGAAGCTCTATCGGCCTTGGCCGATTTCGAACCATCGTACCTCGACCAGTTCCGCCTGCCCGAGATGATTGCGAAGTGCTGACAGCGGGTCAGTCTCGACCGGGCGGTGCCTTTTGCGCCAATGCCAGATGAGGTTTCCCGTCAAGGCGCCGGAAATTCGGCACACGGGCTTTCAGAAGTTTCTGAAGCCTATGGCGGATCCGATCATCAGCTACCCGCCGTAGGTTGCTTTCGAGCTCGTCCGCCAGGCGAATTTGATCCCGTCCAAAGAGAGCTAGTCGCGACGCAAGCCCGGCGCCGCCGGCAATATCGTCGGTAGGCTCGATGCCGTAATCCGGCCGACCCCCGAGGCCGTTGACTAATTGAATTAGAACAGCGCTTGCATAGGCTTCATCGCGCTGAATACCGAGCATTCGTGTCGCGGTCTGTTGGAGGATCGCCTTGGCCTCCTTAATAGTGGCGCGACTGTTGCCGAGGAGGCTATTCAAAAAACGCAACAGTTCGGCATGGCTCATGTTCGCTGCAGCGACGCCCAGTTGCGGACCGCAGCACAAGACCTCTCGGAGCACGGCGGCGCAGTTATGGACCTGGTCGCGGGCGGAGAAGAGAAGCGTTACCGGCCGCTTTTCGCCGCAACAGCTTTCAAGCAGACCAGTTTTTCGCGATGCTGACCCAACTCGAGCGCATACCGCATGCGGAACTCGGCCCATCGTGCACGCCGCCCGCCGAACCACCGATGCAGCTCGGCGCTGGGCGCGACTTGCTTCTCCCAGCGATCGATCTCAGCGCTCGCCTTGTCCAGCCTCCACGGCCAGCGACGCTCGACGAGGACGCGAAACCCGTCCTCCAGCGCGGCGGGTTCATAAACTCGCTTCAGCGTCAGCATGCCCAAAGCTCCTCTGTACTCGGCGACACAGGCGCGACAAATGACGTATCATTCCGACAAAGCCGAAGAGCCAAGAAGCCAATACGATCCAGATGAATACGCGCGGTATCACCGGGAGAAATTCGGCGCCCTTTTGGTTTGACAAAGCCCAGGTCGCCGCCGTGCACATGCCGAGCGGAAACACCATGGACCAATATTCTAGTCCGAGTGATAGAGGGATCCGGTGCACGACATTGCGCCAGATCAGAAGTCGGCCACCTTCGTCACCGGCGGGCTGCCGTAGCCGATCGCAGGCGAGTCGACCTCCTCCGCAGGTATCGTCCGCAGCTGTTTGAAGTAGTCCCATTCGCTTTTGGATTATTCGGCTTCTTGGCGTCCGCGCCTTAACCTGCCTCATTCGCCTAGATTAAAGACGTCCGTCTGCGTTACGGGTAATGACCCGGTGAGGCTTCACGCTGACGACAGACCGGATAGTTGGTCAGCCGCAGCAGGGCGAGAACGTCATGGCGGCGGGCGTTGCTCGAGCGGGTTTGACGAGGAGGCGTCATCATGACAGCGATCGACATCACAGCAGGCCCGTTGGCGGAGGCTGACCATCGCTCGCAGCTTCGCCGGGCGGTAATCGTCAGCACCGTCGGCACGACGATCGAGTGGTACGATTTCCTGCTTTACAGCGTCGTCACCGGGCTAGTCTTCGGCAAACTCTTCTTTCCCAAATCCGACCCGCTGGTGGGCGTGCTGGAGGCATTTGCCGTCTATACCGTGGGGTTCATCGCCCGCCCGATCGGCGCGGCGATCTTCGGTCATTACGGCGACCGCATAGGCCGAAAAGGGGCGCTGATCGCGACTCTTCTGATTACCGGCCTTTCAACCTTCGCCGTGGGCTTTGTGCCGGGTTACGCAGTGATCGGGATCTGGGGTGCTGTCATCCTCACGATCATCCGCTTTATCCAGGGGGTCGGGGTCGGCGGAGAATGGGGCGGATCGGTGCTGCTCGCAATTGAATAGGCGCGCACAAACAAGCATCGCGGGTTTATCACCTCATGGCCGCAATTCGGGGGGCCCGCGGGGTTGCTTTTGGGGAATGTGGCGGTGCTGGTCTTCAGCGCGATTTCCGGCGACCAGTTCTTGGTCTGGGGGTGGCGGATTCCATTTTTTATCAGCATCGTCATGGTCGGCGTCGGACTGTACATCCGGCTCGGCATCCTCGAGACCCCGGTCTTCAGGCGGATTGTCGCGGAGCAACGGATCGAGCGAGCGCCCGCCCTCGAGGTGGTCAATCGACAACCCAAACAGGTAATTCTGGCGGCGTTCGCACGCATGGGAGAACAAGCCCCGGCGTACGTCTACCTCGCCTTTGTCTTTGCCTATGGGACGCAGGTATTGCATACCCCGCGCGATTTCCTGCTGACCGCGCTGATCACCGCGGGGCTGGTGTCCTTCGTCACGATCCCGCTCGCCGGGCATTTGTCGAATCGGTTCGGCCGCAAGCGCATATATCTGATCGGCTCCGTCGCCACCGGTGTGTTCGGCTTCATCTACTTCGCGATGCTGAACACGATGGTGCCCGCCTGGATCTTTCTGGGGGTCGCGCTGTCCTTTGTCCCGCACGACCTGATGTACGGTCCGCAGGCGGCATTGATCGCGGAATGTTTCACGCCGCGGTTGCGCTACAGCGGCTTGTCGATCGGCTATCAGCTCGCCTCGGTAATCGCCGGTGGGCCCGCGCCGCTGATCGCGACGGCGCTGCTCGCTGCGACCGGATCGGGCTATGTGATCGCTGCCTATACCGCGTTCTGCGCCGTGGTCAGCATCATCGCGACGGTTCTGATGCCGGATTACACCAACCGCGACATCTCGCAGGAGCACGCCTAGGCAGGCTTCAATCGGTCAGCCTCAAGTTGAGTTTTCGCTCCGTTCTCGCCCTGCTGGACAACGAGCGCGGCCCCGTCTGATCGCGCTATTTAATCTGGATCATTTGCCTAGATCAAAGAAACGATGCATCGGCGCCGGATAATATCGCTCGGCGCCATCGTCCGAGAGCGGCGGGCGGTTCTAGCCCGCTCGTAAAGACCGGCGACCGCTCAATGGCGGGAGGTTGTAGCCGAGATGCAGCAACGTTCCTCGCGAGATGATCAGGCGTCGGAGCCGCTGATGCGGCGTCTCGACCGGGTCGCCGACGGGATCAACCCGTTTCTGATAATTCTGATGGTTGGGCTGGTCATCCTGATCGCCATCCGGGTGACCACAATGGGGTTCTCAAATCTCCCAATCACACGGGTGGATCCGAGTTGTCTGACTTCACCCGCCTCCGCAATCGGCGGTGCCGGTGCGGGCAATCGACCCAGTTAGTTTCGTTAAGTATGAGCACAGCATAGGGAGGGCGTGGTGCTCGAAAAATTGGACGCGCAGCAGAAGCTGACGGCGAACCAGTGGAAAATCGCCTTCGCCGCCACGATCGGCGACATGCTCGATTTCTTTGATTTTGGGCTGATCGCCTTTGTTCTGGCGTTCATTGTCAAGGACTGGCACCTGACCTTCGGGCAATCGGGAATGATCCTGCTCGCCTCGGGCATCAGTGCGCCGTTCGGCTCGCTGCTCTGGGGTTGGGCGGCCGACAAGATCGGTCGGCGGAAGGCGATGATCGGCACGGTTCTGAACACCTCGATCGCCACCGGGGCGATGGCGCTCACTCCCGAGCACGCTTGGATCTATTTGGTCATCTGACGGCTTTTTGTCGGCTTCGGCGTAACCGGCATGTACTCGGTCGACATCACGATCATTCAGGAATTCGTCCCCGCCGTCAGGCGCGGTTGGTTGACCGGTCTGACCACGACGATGCTGCCGGCAGGTTTTCTGCTTGCCGCGTTGCTGTCGGCCTTCGCCACCCCCTATATCGGCTGGCGCGGCCTGTTTGCCGTCGGCTTGCAGCCGGCGTTCCTGGCCCTGTACATCCGCGCCTGGGTTCCCGAATCCCCCTATTGGCTGATGCGCATGGGGCGCTTCGAGGAGGCGCGCCGCTCGCTGGCCTGGGCATTGCAAATCGACCCGAAAGCGATCGAGCTGCCGGCGGTGGCGCCGGCAGTCGAGCACACGCGCTGGACCGAGCTTTTCAAATATCCGCGCAGCATCTTCGCCGGCGCCCTGACTGGCCTGAGCCAAACGGGCGGCGTCGGGTTAGGGCTTTGGCAGGTAACCTTGCTCGTGATGGTGCTGCAGATCACCCCGGCCGAGGCATCCAAGCTGGGAATCTGGATTGCGGTGACGGCGATCGCGGGGCGGTTCCTGTGCTCGTGGATATCGGATGCGTGGGGACGGCGCCCGGCGGGCGTGTTTAGCTGTCTGACCGCGGCGCTGTGCATGTCGCTCGCCGGCTACATGCATAGCGTGTTCGTCGTCGGCGTGTCGATGTTTTACGTCATGCTGTTGCTGCAGAGCTTCTTCGGCAGCGGCAACTACTCGATCGTCGGTCCCTATATGGGCGAGCTGTGGCCAGGGCGGCTGCGCGGCAGCGGCATGGGCTTCGTCTACGGCATCGGCAACCTCGGCAAGTTCATCGGCCCGGCGGGTCTGGCGCTGATTGCCGGCTCGTCCAACTACGTCAAGCCGGAAGCGACGCTCAACGCGCTGGTTCCGGGCTTCAACTACTTCGCTTTCTGGTACGTGTTGGGGGCTTTCGCCTTCTGGTTTATCGGCTTTGAAACGAGCCGCCGCTCGATCGGCGAGATCGACAATGCGCTGCGCAGGCCGACGCCCGTCGCGGCAGCAAGCGGGGTGATGCGCTCGGCCGGTAATTGATCGAGAAGCCGCTGGCCGGGCGGTTGGATAATTGCTATCGTCCGGTCGACAACTAATGCTGGCCCGGCAAACGGGCCAGCAAAAGCGAGCTTCCAAGCCCGCCGATTGAACAGGAGGCACATGGGATGACGCGAGATCCGCGCGTGCTCGCGGCAACATGTCTGCTGCCGCTGGCACTGTCAGCCGCCAATGCGGCGTTTGCCCAAAAGCCCGGCGGCATTCTGAGGATGGGGCATTTCGACAGCCCCTCGAGCATGTCAATGCTCGAGGAATCGACACAAGCGGTCAACCGGCCGATGTCGGGGGTATTCAATAATCTGGTCATGTTCGACCAGCAAGTGCCGCAGAACAGCTTGCGCTCGATTGTGCCGGACCTGGCGACGGCTTGGGCCTGGAACGAGGAGGGAACCGAGCTGACCTTTCCATTGCGGCAAAAAGTCAAATGGCACGATGGTAAGCCTTTTACCGCTGCCGACGTCAAATGCACCGTCGATCTCTTGATGGACAACGCTACGGAAAAGCTGCGCATCAATCCGCGCAAGGCCTGGTTTGCGCACGTCGTTGAGGTGACCACCAACGGCGACTACGAAGCGACCTTTCATCTGAAGCGACCGCAACCCTCGTTCCTTGCCCTGCTGGCGACCGGCTGGTCGCCGATCTACCCCTGCCATGTCTTGCCGCGCGACATGCGCAAGCATCCGATTGGCACCGGCCCGTTCAAACTCGTCGATTTCAAGCCGAACCAGTCGATCACCGTGACCCGCAACCCGGACTACTGGAAGCCCGGCCGGCCTTATCTCGACGGCATCGAATACACGATCATCAAGGACGTTTCGACGCGGCTGCTGTCGTTTATCTCCGGCAAGGACGATGTCTATTTAGGGGTCACGATTCCACAATTGAAGGACGTAAAGACCCAGGCGCCGCAGGCGATCTGCGAACTGGTCACGCCAAACGTCCCCCGGAATCTGCTCGTCAACCGCGACGTGCCGCCCTTCGACAACCCCGATCTGCGCAGCGCGATGTCGCTGAGCCTCGACCGCAAGGCGTTTGTCGATATCCTGACCGAAGGCCAAGGCGAGATCGGCGCGGTTATGCAACCGCCTCCGAGCGGGTTGTGGGGTATGCCGCCCGATCTCCTGAAGACATTGCCGGGCTATGATCCGGATGTGGGAAAGAGCCGCGCCGAGGCGCGCAGCCTGATGGAGAAACTCGGCTACGGCCCGGACAAGCACCTTGCGGTTACAGTCTCGACTCGCAACCTGGCACCCTACCGCGATCCGGCGGTAATTCTGATCGACCAGCTAAAGCAGATCTACGTAGACGGGGTGCTCGACCCGCTGGACACGACGCAATGGTATCCCAAGCTGATGCGCAAAGACTACACGGTCGGCCTCAACGTCACCGAGACGGCGGTCGACGATCCCGACCCAGCCTTTTACGAGAACTACGTCTGCGGCGCACAGCGCAACTACAGTGGCTATTGCAACCCTGAGGTCGACAAGACGATCGACGCGCAGTCGGCAGAATCGGACGTCGAGAAGCGCAAGCACCTAGTGTGGGCGATCGAAAAGAAACTCGCTGACGACGATGCGCGGCCGATCCTCTTCTATACTCGCGTCGCCAACTGCCATTACCCCAAGGTCAAGGGCCTCGTGACCCAGGTCAACAGCATCTACAACGGCCAGCGGTTCGAGGACCTCTGGCTCGACAATTAGCGTTCGCCTCTCCCGGTAGAGCTCTGTCTTCGCGTCACCCGGGCTGCTCGACAAAAACTTCGACCGGTATACGCCAAGGGATGAGAGGCGAGCCGGCGATACTGAATCGATACCACTCCTGGTAGATCCGTGAGCCGAGGCCGTTAACCCGGCCGTATCCGGTTATATGCATTATCACTGAAGGCCCATTCGGGGCAGTCGCCAGAACGGAGAGTTGTTGTGCAAGGTATCCGCGGTGTCATTTCGACGCTTACCAATGACGGTCAGGAGGTCATGGGACCAGGTGTGCTGGTCTGGCACTATCCCGACAACTCGATCGTCAACAACTCGTTGCTCACCGTTGAAAGCAACCATTTCTGCGTGCTGAAGTCGCGCGGCGCGATCCTCAACGTTTACGATACCGGGCAATACCCGGTCACGACTCCGGATCGGCCGATCCTCGGCTCGTTCACGCAAGCTTTCTTTGGCGGTCAGAGCCCGTGGCAGTACGAAGCGCTCTACATCAACCGCGCCAAGATGGTCGTGAAGGCCAGCGGGCTGGCGTTGTCCTCGGAAATGGCGGAGATGAGCTACGAGGTGGACTATTACTTCCACGTCGCGACCAAGGACGACGCGGTCGCGCTAGTCACCCATATGCCGATCGCCGAGCACGCGATCACCGCCAAGCAGGTCAACGAATATGCGACACCGGTGGTCGAGCAGGCGATTAACCAGGTCGTGCAGGTGACGCCGCTGGAGCGCGTCAACGAAAAGATCCACGAGATCGGCGAGGTCCTGCACAGCCACCTGCAGGACTTTCTGAAGGTATTCGGCATCACCCTTGATACGGTCAAGGTGCTGATCTTCCCGCGCGACGAACGCATGCGCGCGCTGATCTCGCTGCGCGCCTTCGGCCTGCAGGAGATAGACGCGGTGCGTTACTACATCGCAATGCTGATGGCCGAACACGGCCTCGTCTCGGCCCCGAACATGGCGATCGGCGAGTCCTTCCATATCGGTGCACCGGTGCAGGCCACGGTCTCGCTGGGCGGGATTTCGCGCGGGCCGACCAGTGCCTGATCCGGCGGACGACAGACCGCTGCCCGGTGAGGACAGCCGCCTCTACCGCGTCGGCGCGACGCTGCTGAACGGCTACGGCTACAATTGGTATCGCCTGGACAACCAGATGCGGGCCGACGATCTGCTGGTCCGGTCGCGGGCCAGCGAGCATCTGGAGAATGCCGCGGCACGACTGCGCGACCTCGAAGGGCGCTATCGGCGCAAATATCTGCCGCCGCCGACCCGCGAGCACCCCGACGCCGATCCGCGACACCTTGCCGCCGCGCAGCACTTCCGTGCCGTTGCCGACCGGATCCTCGAGATCGACACCAGGCTGCGGGGTGCCGCGGTGCCGCCCGACGACAAAATCTGGCTACGTCAGCGGGGCGAGCTCGAGACACTACAACGGCTCGGAAAATGCGATGTTTTCCTGGTGGTCGACGCGAAGGGGTTGGTCGACGTGGTTGCTGCTTTGCCCGCCGACACTGATATCGATCCGGAAATCGAGCAACAGATCGATCACCATCTCGGCCGGCTGGCAGCAGCATTGACCCGACGGAGCGATATCCTGGCGATATTGTCTTAGCGGCACCGGTCGAAGCACCCGCCGGGGGTCAATCCCTGGGCGCCTGATGGCGACTAACCCATTGTAATCAAGCCTCCTGACGGCAAATGCCGATGGTTGCGCGGTGTCAGGATCTGTGTTAGCAACCGCGCAGATCGTCGGGGTTGAGCCACGACGACGCTTTGCCGCGATCCGATATCAGGGGAATGCCGCTGCGGCTCTTTCGCCGGTGCGGTCATCGAGGACTGCATTCAATTGGCCTCAGAAACGACAGGCGTCTCCGGCCTTGCTGAGCGTTACGCGGCGGCGCTGTTCGATATTGCAGACGAACGGCGGATGCTCGACGAGGTCGCGTCGGATCTGCGCGAGCTGCGGGCGATGCTCGCGGCGAGCGTCGATCTCTCGCGCCTCGTGACGAGCCCGATCTTGACGCGCCGCGAGCAGGGCAAGGCCATCGCGACGCTCGCGGAGCGCGCCGGTTTCTCGCCGCTGATCCGTGATTTCCTTGCAGTTGTCGCCAAAAACCGCCGCCTGTTCGCCATTCCCGCGATGATCGAGGCCTATCTCGAAAAACTCGCCGAGCAACGCGGAGAGATCACCGCAGAGGTCATCGCTGCGCGGCCGCTGAGCGAAACCCAGCTCGCGCTGCTGAGCGATCAGCTGCGCCGCAGCGTCGGACGCAGGGTTTCGGTGGACGCCAGAGTCGACCCGGGGTTGATCGGCGGGATGATCGTCAAGGTTGGTTCGCGGATGGTCGACGGATCCGTCAAGAGCAAACTGCAGCGGTTGCAGCTGGCGATGAAGGGCATCGGCTGAGTTCCCCACTCAAATTGCCGTGCTAGTATCACTGTGTTACTCGTCACCCTCGCGAAAAGCGGGGGTTTAGGGCGACCGCTCTGGCCCCGGGGCGCTAGATTCCCGCTTGCGCGGGGATTGACGAATAACCTGCCGATACTTCGAATTCGATTTTGGGCCGGGGGCTGAAGGAGTTTTGATGGAAATTCGCGCGGCGGAGATATCGGCGATCCTCAAGCAGGAAATCGCCAGTTTCGGCAGCGAGGCGGATGTCGCGGAAGTCGGCCAGGTTCTGTCGATCGGCGACGGTGTTGCCCGCGTTTATGGCCTCGACACGGTTCAGGCTGGCGAGATGGTCGCGTTTCCGAACGGGATGCGAGGCATGGCGCTCAACCTCGAGAGCGACAATGTGGGGGTCGTCGTGTTCGGAGAGGACCGCGGCATCCACGAGGGCGACATAGTGAAGCGCACCGGCGCCATCGTCGACGTGCCGGTCGGCCGAGGCCTCTTGGGCCGCGTGGTCGACGCGCTCGGCGAGCCGATCGATGGCAAGGGCCCGCTGACCGATGTCGAGCGCGGCCGCGTCGAGGTCAAGGCGCCGGGCATCGTGCCGCGCCGTTCGGTGCACGAGCCGGTGCAGACCGGGCTGAAAGCCATCGACTCGCTGGTGCCGATCGGGCGCGGCCAACGCGAGCTGATCATCGGCGACCGTCAAACCGGCAAGACGGCACTGATCGTTGACACCATCCTCAATCAAAAGGAGATCAACGCCGGCACCGACGAATCTCGTAAGCTCTATTGCATCTATGTCGCGATCGGCCAGAAGCGCTCGACCGTCGCCCAGATCGTCAAGACGTTGCAAGACTACGGCGCTCTCGATTACTCGATTGTCGTGGCCGCGACCGCCTCCGAGCCGGCGCCGCTACAGTACATAGCCCCTTATGCCGGCTGCGTCATGGGCGAATATTTCCGCGACAACGGCATGCATGCGCTGATGATCTACGACGATCTCTCAAAGCACGCCGTGGCATATCGCCAGATGTCGCTGCTGTTGCGCAGGCCGCCAGGCCGTGAAGCCTTTCCTGGCGATGTGTTCTATCTACACTCCCGGCTGCTCGAACGAGCGGCGAAGATGAACAACGATCATGGCGGCGGCTCGCTAACGGCATTGCCCGTCATCGAGACCCAGGCCGGCGACGTGTCGGCCTACATTCCGACAAATGTCATCTCGATCACCGACGGACAGATCTTTCTCGAAACCGAGTTATTCTTTCAGGGGGTTCGTCCCGCGATCAATGTCGGCCTGTCGGTCAGCCGGGTCGGTTCGGCGGCTCAGATCAAGGCAATGAAGCAGGTGGCTGGGCGCATCAAGCTCGAGCTGGCGCAATACCGTGAGATGGCTGCCTTTTCGCAATTCGCCACCGATCTCGACGCAGCGACACAGCGCCTGCTCGCCCGCGGCAGTCGCCTGACCGAGCTCTTGAAGCAGCCGCAATTTGCCCCGGTTCCGGTCGAGGAGCAGGTAGTGGCGATCTTTGCCGGCACCCGCGGCTATCTTGACACGATTTCGGTGCCGGATGTCGGCCGCTTCGAGTCGTCGATGCTGGGTGAAATCAGGTCAGCACGGCCGGAGCTCCTCAAGGCGATCCGGGACTCGGGCGAGATCGAGCCTGAGGTCGAAAAGGGACTTGGCGAGTTCCTCGACGGCTTCGTCAGGACCTTCGCCTGACGCTTGCGGAGTCCATCGGATGCCGAGCCTGAAAGATCTCCGCAACCGCATCCGCAGTGTCAGATCGACGCAGAAGATCACCTCCGCGATGAAGGTGGTTGCCGCCTCGCGGCTGCGCCGTGCTGTGGAGCAGGTAGAGGCCGCGCGGCCCTATGCGCAACGGATGGAACGCGTGCTCGCCTCGCTCGCGGGCCGCATGGCGGGTCTGCCGGGAGCGCCGCCGCTGCTCGTCGGCTCTGGGCGGGATGGGACCCATCTGCTGGTTGTCGCAACCTCGGATCGCGGTCTCGCCGGAGGCTTCAACGTCTCGATCCTGCGCGAGGCGCGGCGTCGAATTCGCGAGCTCGTGCCGGCCGGCAAGACCGTGCTGGTTCTGACTATCGGCCGCAAGGGACGCGACGGATTGCGCCGCGACTACGGGCGGCTGATCCATGACAGCCTGACCGATATCGGCCGGCGGCAGGTGTCGTTCGACGAGGCGCGTGACATCGCCGAGCGGATCCTCGTCCTCTATCAAGCCGGCCGCTTCGACGTCGCGACGATCATCTACAACCGCTTCCGCTCGGCGATGACCCAGATCGTGACCGCGCACCAATTGATCCCGCTTCAGGCGGCGTCCGGGGAGGAGACGGCTCCGGCGGTTGGGGGCGCGATATATGAATTCGAGCCATCCGAGGAAGAGATCCTCGCGGAATTGCTGCCGAAGAATCTCGCGGTGCAGATCTACTCGGCGCTGCTCGAAAACGCGGCAAGCGAGCAAGGGGCGCGGATGACGGCAATGGACAATGCCACGCGCAACGCCGGCGAGATGATCGACCGCCTTACCCTCAACTACAACCGCACGCGTCAGGCCGCTATTACCAAGGAGCTGATCGAGATCATCTCCGGCGCCGAGGCGCTATAGGAATCCACACGGGAATCTCGAAGACATGCCTAGCAACAGCATCGGCACGATTACCCAGGTCATCGGCGCGGTGGTCGATGTCCGCTTCGACGGCGAACTGCCCGAGATTTTGACCGCGCTGCATGTCGATCAGGGGGATCGCACCCTGGTCCTCGAAGTCGCGCAACAGCTCGGCGAGAACACCGTGCGCACCGTTGCGATGGACACCACCGATGGGTTGGTGCGCGGCACCCAGGTGGTCGATACCCGCGGGCCGATCACAATGCCGGTTGGCCCGGAGACCTTGGGCCGCATTCTCAACGTCATCGGCGAGCCGGTCGACGAACGCGGCCCAGTGCAGACTAACCGTCGCCTGCCGATCCACAGGCCGGCGCCCGAATTCATCGACCAGTCGACCGAGGCTGAGATCCTGGTTACCGGGATAAAGGTCATCGATCTGCTGACCCCTTACGCCAAGGGAGGCAAGATCGGACTGTTTGGCGGCGCCGGGGTCGGCAAGACCGTGATCATCATGGAGCTGATCAACAACATCGCCAAGGCGCATGGCGGCTACTCGGTATTTGCCGGGGTCGGCGAGCGCACGCGCGAGGGCAACGACCTCTATCACGAGATGATGGAGTCGGGGGTCATCAACATCAATGGACCCGGTTCCAAGGCGGCGCTCGTCTATGGCCAGATGAACGAGCCGCCGGGGGCGCGTGCTCGCGTCGGCCTATCCGGGCTTACCCTCGCCGAATACTTCCGCGACGAGGAAGGCCAGGACGTTTTGTTTTTCGTAGACAATATTTTCCGTTTTACCCAAGCGGGCTCCGAGGTCTCGGCGCTGCTCGGCCGGATCCCCTCGGCGGTCGGCTACCAGCCGACCCTCGCAACCGATTTGGGAACGCTCGAGGAGCGCATCACGAGCACCAAAAAAGGTTCGATCACCTCGGTCCAGGCGATTTACGTGCCGGCCGACGATTTGACCGACCCTGCGCCCGCCACGACCTTCGCCCATCTCGACGCGACCACGGTGCTGTCTCGACAGATAGCCGAGCTGGGCATTTATCCGGCCGTCGATCCGCTCGACTCGACCTCGCGGATGCTCGACCCGCGGGTCATCGGCGAGGACCACTACCAGGTGGCTCGCGACGTACAGCGGGTCTTGCAGACCTACAAATCGCTGCAAGACATCATCGCAATCCTCGGGATGGACGAGCTGTCCGAGGAGGACAAGCTCACCGTGGCGCGGGCACGCAAGATCCAGCGCTTCCTGTCGCAACCGTTCTTCGTCGCCGAAGTTTTCACTGGCACCCCCGGCGCCCTGGTCAATCTCGAAGACACGATCAAGGGGTTCAAAGGCATCGTTGCCGGTGATTACGATGACCTGCCGGAAAGCGCCTTCTACATGGTCGGCACGATCGAAGAAGCGCTCTCGAAGGCGCAGAAGATGGCGGCAGAGGCGGCCTGAGGCCCGTTAGCTACCATGGCTGACCGCGTGGAGTTCGAGCTCGTCACACCCGAGCGCGTCCTGCTCTCAGAGATGGTAGAGATGGTGGTGGTACCCGGCACAGAGGGGAATTTCGGCGTGCTCCGCGGCCATGCGCCGCTGATTTCCACGATCCGACCGGGGATGATCGAAATCTACCAGGGACAGACCGTTACGCGGCGGGTCTTCGTGGTCAGCGGCATCGCCGAGGTAACACCGGAGCGCTGCACGGTGCTCGCCGACGAGGCGGTTTCGCCAGATACGCTCGATCGGGGTTCGATCGAGACTGAACTGCGGATAGCCGAGGGTAATCTGCCGAGCCTGCGCGAGCAGGTCGCGCGTGCTGCTGATACGGATCGCGAGCGGCTCCTGATTGAGCTTCACCGCCTCGAGCGTGAACAAGCGGTTCTCCAGGCGAAGCTACAGGCGCTCGACGAGACGACGCGCTGACACGGCGCTCTGGACCCTGCGCTCGCAATTGACGCGAGCCGCTCCGTGGCGCACCGTCCGCATGTTGTCGCCTCACGGCCCGACAGAGGGAGTTGCAGATGCTGTCGAGCGGTTCCACGCAGCAAAGGCTCACGCGGC
>Ga0306923_10003401_pt1 | contig 14946 bp, 13 predicted proteins | sample sta12Can44000108_FD_203841 | JGI IMG/M metagenome (GOLD analysis project Ga0306923, IMG submission 203841) | Lab enrichment of tropical soil microbial communities from Luquillo Experimental Forest, Puerto Rico - statanox.12C.anox.44.000.108 (v2)... | ecosystem: Environmental > Terrestrial >... | reverse complement strand
CGACCTCGCGTTGCACCGCTCGCCTGCCGCAATCATGCTGTCCTTCGGCGATGCCGGGCCGTTCATCCCAGGGATCAAGGAGGCCGGCGCCCTGGTGATTTGCCAGGTGCAGAGCCTCAAACAAGCGCGGCAGGTGCTCGAGCAGGGCGCCGACCTCATCATCGCTCAGGGTAGCGAGGCCGGCGGACACGGCAGCACGCGCTCGACCTTTCCGCTGGTCCCAGCGGTCGTCGACATGGTCGCCATATCCGGCCGCGACGCGTTGGTCCTTGCCGCCGGCGGAATCGTTGATGGCCGCGGCCTCGCCGCAGCGTTGATGCTCGGCGCCGATGGTGTATTGGTGGGCACGCGGTTTCTTGCCGCCGAGGAATCCTTGGCCGCGTCGGGGGCGAAGGCGCGTGTCGTCGCGGCGAGCGGCGACGACACGCTGCGCACCACGGTTTTCGATATTGTGCGCGGCTACCATTGGCCGCCGGAGTATACCGGCCGGGCGCTGATCAACCGTTTCAGCGAAGCTTGGCACGGCCACGAAACGGCATTGACCGCGGCTGGCGAGGCGGAGCGAGCCCGCTATGCCGCAGCGGCGGCCGCCGGTGATTCGGACACGGCGGTCGTGTTTGCCGGTGAGGGCATCGATCTGATTCACGAGATCGAGCCCGCCGACGTCATCCTCGACCGCATGATCCGCGAGGCCGAGACAGCGCTCGCCCGGCCGTTCATCTGAGCCTCAGGGTCCGCGTTGGCTGGGACGAGGCGGCCGTCCGTGGACATGGACACCCCGGCCGCCCGCTTCTTCGAGGATGCGGGTCGCCGTCAGCTCGCGTTCGGCATCCTCACAGCGCGCCCACAGCAGCGCCGCTCCGGCGTGCAGCGCCGCCTCGAAATCCTGCGCGTGCCGCGGGGCGGTGTATTCGTCGAACAGTTCCTTCAGGGCGGCTCCGCCGAGGCCAGCGCCGACCAGCGCTGCCACGGTGGCGGCAATCGGCCCGCCGGACAGCAGGATGATGCCGGCAACGGTCAATGGCACGATATATTTGATCTCGTCGGCGAGGCCCGCCGGCAGCAGTTTCGGCTCGCGCCCACCCGGCTCGTGAGCCGCGGCCAGCGAATCGTGCGAGGCCAGAACTGAAAGATCGGTCGCACCGAAACCGGCGGCGAGCAGGTTCCCGACGGCGCGATGGAAATGCTCGCGGTCGGGAAACGAAGCGACCGCCTCGCGAATGACAGGAAAAGATGGCGAACTTGCGGTCATACCGAACCCCTCTTTCGTGCCCGGGCGCTGTCTTATGCTACCGTCAAACATCGTGAAGCGCCCGCCCTCTTCGCTCCGCCCCCGATGAACGAACATCCCCCTGCGGCCTCGCCGGTGATGGCCCAATACCTCAAGATCAAACGGGCGAACCCGGGCTGCCTTTTGTTCTTCCGGATGGGCGATTTTTTCGAGCTGTTCTTCGACGACGCGGTAGCCGCCGCGCAGGCGCTCGACATCGCGCTCACCAAACGCGGCCGGCACGACGGTGCCGACATTCCGATGTGCGGTGTCCCGGCACACACCGCCGAAGCCTATCTAGCGCGCCTCATCCGCGCGGGCTTCAAGGTCGCGATCTGCGACCAGATGGAAGACCCTGCCGACGCGAAGCGACGTGGCGCGAAGATGCTGCGGCGCGCGATCACTCGCGTCGTCACCGCCGGCACCCTGACCGAGGAGGGTCTGCTCGACGCGCGGCAGCACAATTATCTCGCCGGCATCGCCGAGGCCGGCGGTGAGCTCGGGCTCGCCTGGCTCGACCTGTCGACCGGGGCCTTTGCGCTGGCGCCGGCCAGCGAGGCCGCGCTCGCCAGCGATCTCGCGCGCCTCGTGCCGGGCGAGATTTTGTTGCCTGAGCGCATGCTGACCCGCCCAAACCTGTTCGAGCTCTTCGCCGAGTGGAAGCCGGCGCTGACGCCGCTCCCCAACCCGCGCTTCGAGAGCGAAGCCGGGCGCCGCCGGCTTGAGAATTATTATGGCGTCAGCGCCCTCGATGGCTTCGGGGCTTTCGGCCGCGCCGAGCTCGCCGCTGGCGGCGCTCTCGTCGACTATGTCGCCCTGACGCAGCAAGGGCGGGCGCCGCATCTCGAGCCGCCGCGCCGCGTCGCGCCCCATTCGGTGATGCAGATCGACGCGGCGACGCGGCGCAATCTCGAGCTGATGACGACTCTAGCCGGCGAGCGCAGAGGCAGCCTGCTCGCCACGATCGATCGCACGGTGACCGCCGCTGGAGCGCGCCTCTTGTCCGACCATCTTTCGGCGCCGCTGACCGAGCCGGCGGCGATTGCGGCGCGACTGGATGCAGTGCAGTTCTTTGTCGATGGTCCCGAGCTGCGCGCCGCCATCCGCGAGCGTTTGAAGCACTGTCCCGACATCGAACGCGCGTTGACGCGCCTGACGTTGGGGCGGGGTGGGCCGCGCGATCTGGCCGCGCTCCGCCAGTCGCTCGGCGAGAGCGCCACACTCAAGAAAATGCTTGCCAAGCAGGGCCTCGTTCCGCTCCCCGAGCAACTCGCCGAGGCTCGCGAGGGACTCGGCGAGCATGCTGCCCTCGTCGAGCGACTCGGCCGCGCGCTCACCGACGAATTGCCGCTTTTCGCGCGCGACGGCGGGTTTATCGCGCCGGGCTATTCGGCGGAGCTCGACGAATGGCGTGAGCTTCGCGACGAGAGCCGCCGCATGATCGCAGCGCTACAGGCGCGCTATGCCGGCGAAACCGGCATCGCTGCGCTCAAGATCCGCCACAACAACGTTATCGGCTACTACATCGAGGTGTCGGCGGGTCATGCCGGCAAGCTCGGCACGGAGTTCATTCACCGCCAAACAATGGCGGGGGCGCAGCGCTACACGACCGCCGAGCTCGCCGATCTCGAAACCAAGATCGCCAGCGCCGCTGAGCGTGCATTGACATTGGAGCTGCGGCTTTACGAGGACCTCGTCGGCGACGTCATGGCCCACCGCGCCGAGATCGCCGCGGCGGCCACAGCGCTTGCCAGACTCGATCTCGCCGCCGCCCTGAGCGAGCTCGCGGCTGAAGCGCAATGGGTGCGGCCTGTCGTCGAGGAGAGCACCGCCTTCGAGATCGGCGGCGGGCGCCACCCGACGGTCGAGGCGGCACTTGCCGCCTCCGGCGAAGGCGGCGGGTTTGTCGCCAATGATTGCGTGTTGGCGGAGTACCGCATCTGGCTCGTCACCGGCCCGAACATGGCCGGCAAGAGCACGTTTCTGCGCCAGAACGCGCTGATCGCGATCCTCGCGCAAATGGGCTCCTATGTGCCGGCGCAGTTGGCAAGGATCGGTGTCGTCGATCGCCTGTTCAGCCGGGTTGGGGCCGCCGACGATCTGGCGCGCGGCCGCTCGACCTTCATGGTCGAGATGGTCGAGACCGCCGCGATCCTCAACCAGGCGGGACCACGCTCGTTGGTCATTCTCGACGAGATCGGCCGCGGCACCGCGACCTTCGATGGCCTCTCGATCGCCTGGGCCGCCCTCGAGCATCTGCACGAAGTCAACCGCTGCCGCACCCTCTTCGCCACGCATTATCACGAGCTGACCGCTCTCGCCGCGAAACTGCCGGGGCTCGCCTGCCACACGATGCGGGTCAAGGAGTGGAAGGGCGACGTCGTCTTTCTGCACGAGGTCGGCCCCGGCACCGCCGACCGTTCCTACGGCATCCATGTCGGGAAACTCGCCGGCCTGCCGAAGAGCGTGACCGCGCGCGCCGAGGAGGTATTGGGCGTGCTCGAAAAAGGCGAGCAGGGCGGCGCCCTCGCGCGTCTGGCCGACGATCTGCCGCTGTTCAGCGCCGCCCGCCGCCGCACCCAGCCCTCTCCCCCGGAGGAATCCCTCGCCGAAACGCTGCTGCGCGACATCCGCCCCGACGAGCTGACCCCGCGCGACGCGCTCGACCTCATCTACCGGCTGAGGGCGCTGGTGCAGGAGTAGCGAGGTTGACCCTCCACTCCGGGATCCTCGTGGGGCCCACCGTGACGCGGGGGAGGGGATCTCGGCACGTGGCAGTTCGAAATGCATATCCTTGTGAACTCGGTTTCGAGAGCCGTTACGCCGGCCTCGCCGTCGCTCTGCACGCGACTAGCGCAGCTATCCTTCCGATAGCGCGACCCGATAGATCTGAAGAGGATTGGAGATATTCTTGAGGGCCTGCTTCCCCATATCCTCAAAGGCGAGGTCGAGCTGGTCGCGCACGAACCGGCTCACGCGGATGCCGCCGGGCTCAGCCATGGCTTCGAGGCGCGCGGCAATGTTGACGTCGTCGCCGAAGATGTCGCCCTCGTCGATGAGGATATCCCCGAGATTGATGCCGATGCGAAATTCGATGCGCTTGTCGGTCGGCACAGCGACATTGCGCTCGGCCATGGCCTCTTGCACCTCCGCAGCACAACGCACCGCGTCCACGACACTAGCGAACTCCACCAGAGTGCCGTCGCCGTTGCTCCCGACGACGCGGCCACCATGTGCGGCGATCTTGGGATCGGTAAATTCGTGCTGGATCGTCTTCAGCGCGGCAAGCGTGCCTTCTTCGTCGGCGCCCATCAACCCTGAGTAGCCTGCCACATCGGCGGCGAGGATTGCCGCCAGCCGGCGATCGCGGCTCGCGGTGTTTGCCTGCACCAATCCGACCGGCCGCTGCGCTCTGTGGGGATAAGCATCAAGAAACGCTCGTTCGAGCCACGCCGTGAACCGCTGCCGCGCAGGCCAAAAATCCAATGATCAAGAGCGCCACAATCAGATAAGCCAGTCCTTCGGCGAGTGCATCATAAGCGACCGTCGGCGTTCCCCTCGGCGGTTGGAAGAAAATATCGCCAAGCAGAAGACCCAGCCCAGTTGTGAGCACCGCGGGGCCTCTGCCGAGAAAAAAGCATGCGACAAGAACTGCAGGGAGAAAGAATACGAAAGGCGCATTGTCGAGTAATAAGGGATCAAAACCGGCCCGGGCGCTGAAGGCCAAGCCCCCTGCAGTAATGGAAAGAAAGTACCTCCGAGACCTCCGCATATCCCAGCCTTCCCTCGCTGGAGGCGCTGTCATACGCTATAAAGCCAGGCTTACAGCGTCAATGCCGATCGAGGGGGCGCCGCTCGAACACCGCGCGTGCCCCAGAAGCTTCCCACTGTTGGAGTTTGTGCCATAGAGATGCCCTTCGCCTATGATCAGGCCGGACGTCCGGCGGCAGCGGCCTGTCAGTCTTTCAATCTTTGAGCAGAGACGGGTCGTGCAGGCTGGTGTCCTGGCCGCGCACCGGGTCGGCGATCGCGTCTTCGAGGCTGCGGGCGCCCTTCCACTCGCTCGCCGCGCGCACGTAACCGTCGCTGCCGATCTGATCGATGCCCCAGTAGATCTCAAGCCGATGATTGTCCGGATCGCGGAATTCGACGGCGATCTGACAGCCGGCGCGGCGGCGGCCGGCGAAGTCGATCTGCGCGCCATGCCGGCGCAAATGGTCGTGCGCGCGCAGGACCTCGTCAAGCGTCGCGACCTCGAACGCGACATGGTTGAGATCGGTATTCGCCGCCGGCTCCTTCAGCGAGCCGACGAGTGCGATGCCGTGATGATCGGTGTTGCAGCGCAGGAACACCATCCCGCCCGGCACCATCTCCTCGGGATAGACATCCGAAATCGCGAAGCCGAGCACCTCGGTATAAAACCGTGCCGAGCGTTCCACGTCGCGCACATTGAGGACGACATGGCCGATCTTGCCGATGCGGAAAGGGTGCCCGTGCGGACGCCGCAGGGTGCTCACCCGATCGGGATCGTACATTCCTCTTCCTCCATACTTAACCGTAAATACCTGTGGCGCGATTACGGTTTCTTTATCACCACCGAGCCACAGTTCCGTCGAATTTTTATCATGCTGATCGGTCATAAGCATTTCGACCGAGGGGGGGTCGAGAGTGGCCGGGGGTGCTGTCATATGCGGGACTGGATTGCCGATTGGAAACGGTGGAGCCGCGCCGAACGCTGCGTTGCGATCGCGCTCGTTCTTTTGTCGCTGGCGATCCCGCTGGGTCTGCTGATCCGGCCGACATAATCGGCATTTGGCCGAAAAGTCTTGATGGTGTCGGCCATTCCCCATAAAGGCTGGGCTTCCGTGATGATGGTCCGAGGAAGCCGCCATGCCGCGCCTGCCCGATCCTGGTGATCTCGAAGCGCTGAAGGCGTTCGACACGCCGACAATCTGCAACGCGCTGGAGCTCGTCGTGCCGGCACGGCGGGCGATCGGCTTCACGCGACGACCGCTGTTCGCCGCATTCCCGAGGCTCAAGCCGGTCGTCGCCTTTGCCCGCACCGCGATCATCCGCTCCCGGGAACCGCATCCGCGCAGCCGTGAAGACGCTAAGGAGGTGCGTCTCGGCTATTACGCGCATATCGCTGCCGAGCCGTTGCCGAGCATCGCCATCATCCAGGATATCGATGCTCCCGATATCGGCTTCGGCGCGTTCTGGGGCGAGGTGCAGAGCCATATCCATAAGGGGCTCGGCTGTGCCGGCGTCATTACCGACGGCTCGGTCCGCGACCTCGATGCGATGGCGCCCGATTTTCTGGTTCTCGCCGGGTCGGTCATGCCCTCGCATGCGCATGTCCATCTCGTCGATTACGCCGGCACGGTCAGCGTCGCCGGTATGGTCGTATCGCCTAACGACATCATCCACGCCGACCGCCACGGTGCGGTCGTCGTGCCGCCGGATGCAGTCAACGAGCTTCCTATGGCTGCGGCCCTGCTGGCGCGCCGCGAAAAGGTGATCATCGATGCCTCGAAGACCCCCGGGTTCTCGGTAGCGCGCCTGCGCCAGGCCTTTGACGAACAAGAGGACATTCATTAAAGGCGATAAAAGCGCTTTTGATCAGATCGGAGCGGATGATTCCGATCGGCCCCTCGGCGGCATCCCTCTGGGTCGAGTCGGGCGTGCTGTAGAGGCCGCGAACCGGCTGAAATGACGCTCGATGGTGCCGACACAGCGTGCCCCAGCACGGGTGACGGACATGAAACGAATTATCGTAGGTCTGCTTCTGGTCGGCCTGGTGTGGATCCTTTCGGGTTGCGCCGATGCGATCGACGTCCTCTGCCCTCCTGCAGGCCAGTGTCCGAACGTCCGCCCGCGCATGGCGGTGGCTATTGACCGGTGCATGCACAAACGAGCGCCGGGATTGGCCCGGTTTTGTCGGGCTTGCCCGGCTTGAACTGGGACTGGCAATAAGCAGCCGCTCACAGTAGTCGAGGTTGAGACCCACTAATGTCAATTTGATCGTCTTTTTGGGGATCTTTCCTCTGTATTGGAGGCATTTCCCTAGTTGTTTAGTTTTTTGCAGAGGAGGGCGAGTCAAGAACGCTCGGCCTTCCCACTCAGACGCTTCCTTCGGCACCCGATGCCTCTGGGGGCGTCTTGGGAGTTGACCTTGATTAGGAAGGTGCTGTGTCCCAGACGACTAACTGTTCGCTAATGTAAGTCCCTTCCTTCGAAGCTTGTCGGGCTGTCGTAAAAATCGCGGAAAGGACTTAGCAGAACGTCAACCGGATCTTGGGCGACCCCGCTCAGATATACACGCCGCGCATGCCGCCTTCCGGGTAGCGGGTGCCGGCGGCGGCTCCGATCGGGATTACGACGGAGATACGATCGACCTCGGCAGGGCTTAGCCGGACGCGCAGCGCACCGAGATTCTCCTCGAGCCGGTCGATGCGCTTGGTGCCCGGGATCGGGATCACGTCGGGGCCCTGCGCCAGCATCCAGGCGAGGACGAGTTGAGCCGGAGTGCAACCTTTTTCGTCGGCAATCGCCTCGATGCGCTGCACGAGCTCGCGGTTCTTCGCGAAATTTGCGGGTGTGAAGCGGGGATGACGGCCGCGGGTGTCACTGGGAGCCAGGTTGGCGAAATCGGGGACCTCTCCGGTGAGGAGGCTGCGGCCAAGCGGAGCATAGGCGACGAAGGCGATACCGAGGTCGCGGGTCAACTCGCGCGTCTCGGTCGCTTCCTCGCGATATAGGAGCGAGAATTCGCTCTGCACCGCGGCGATCGGGTGGACGGCGTGCGCTCGACGGATCCGTTCCGGCCGCGCCTCGCATAAGCCGAGATAGCGGACTTTGCCCCGTTCGACGAGCCGCGCCATGGCGCCGACGGTCTCCTCGACCGGTACCGCCGGATCGACACGGTGCTGGTAATAGAGATCGATGACATCGACGCCGAGGCGTTTCAGGCTCGCCTCGCAGGCCTCCGCGACATAATCGGGGCGGCCGTCGACGCCGTTGGCGCCGCCCGGCCGGCGCGTCTGGCCGAATTTGGTCGCGATCACGATGCTGTTGCGCCGGCCCTTCAAAGCCCGGCCGAGCAGCTCCTCGTTCTGCCCCCAGCCATACATGTCCGAGCTGTCGAACTGATCGACGCCTAGCTCGATTGCGCGGTGGATCAGGCGGATGCCGGCCTCGTCATCGCTCGGGCCGTACGTCCCTGACAGCGACATGCAGCCGAGGCCGATCCCCGAGACCTCCGGCCCCGCCTTGCCGAGCCTGCGCCGCTCCGTGACCACCGTGCCGCTCATCGGCCTCTCCATTGTTAAAGGGCTTTGTGACAAGCTCCTATAGAGGCGTATGATCGCCGCGGCAATCCAGGCGTGGGAGGTGGATATGGCGGCTACTAACGTTTACGCCGGTACGGCGCGGTCGATGGGGGCTACAATGGGCGGCGTGTTCCGCCAGGTTGCAGGCGAGACCCGGTGGGAGCACCTTACCAATGGTTTTCCGGACGAGGCCGATGTCCACGCGATCACCGTTCATCCGGAAAACCCCGATGTGATCTACGTCGGCAGCACGAAGGGTGCCTACCGCAGCACCAATCGGGGCAACAGCTGGGAGCGGCTGCGCCTGCCGGCTGAAGCGGACATCTGGTCGGTCTGCGTTCATCCCAAGAACCCGCGTATCATCTATGCGGGTGCATCGCCTCCCGGGGTCTACCGCAGCGAAGATGGCGGCGACACATGGCGCAAAACCGCGGATCCGGGTCTCCCTGATCGGGTCATCATGGGGTTCGCTTGCCGGGTGATGCGGCTCGATGTCGATCCCAACTCGCCTAATGATATCTACGCGACGTTGGAAGCGAACGGCACGATGCGTAGCCGCAATGGCGGCGAGACGTGGGAGGATTGCACCGCCGACCTCATCCGCTTCTGCGAGGATCCGAAATACCGCAGCCGGATCGGCAGCCAGACCGAGATCGAGGGGATGCTCGACGGCCACGCCCTGGCAGTCAGCGCGGCAGCGCCGGGCACGGTGTTTCTCGCCAACCGCATGGGCCTATTCCGCAGCAACGACCGCGGCGAGCATTGGCAGGACATGGAGATCAGCCGGTTCTCGCCGCTGACCTATGGCCGCGATATACGGGTATCGCCTCACGACCCCAAGGTCATGTATGCCTGTCTGAGCCCGGCGGCGCGCAGCACCGACGGATCGATCTACCGCAGTGACGATGTCGGCCAGACCTGGAAGCGCTTCGACCACGACATCAAGGCCGAGGCGACGATGATGGCGGTGACGGTACACCCACGCGACCCCAACCAGGTTTATGGCGCGTCGCGTTTTGGCCAAGTGTTCGGAACCCAAAACGGCGGCCGTACCTGGAACGAGTCCCGGCTGCCCGAAGGAGTGCGCGATGTCTACGCGGTTGCCTGTGGCTAGGTGAACGCGCGCCGGGACACGACCGCTTTGCGGGGAATTCCGCCGAGGTGACGCGGATTTCCTTCGCACCAGTCGGCGACCTGCTCGATGAGAGCGCGCTGTCGCTTGGCGAGGGCGGCGTGGTGTTGCCGGGGTTCGCCCGCGAGCTAGCGGCGGCACTGGTCGCAGCAGTAGACGAAATCGCGGCTGTGGCGCCGTTTCGGAATATGGTAACGCCGGGCGGCTTTCGGATGTCGGTGGCGATGACCAACTGCGGCCGCGCTGGCTGGGTGACGGATCGCAAAGGATATCGCTACGCACCGGACGACCCGATAACCGGTCGTCCCTGGCCCCCGATCCCCGCGTTATTCCGACGGCTCGCCGCAAATGCCGCGGCCGCTGCCGGATATCCCGGCTTCGAGCTCGATGCCTGCCTGATGAATTTGTATGGACCCGGAACACGGCTGTCATTGCACCGTGACGAGAACGAGCGCGATATGACGGCCCCGATCGTGTCGGTCTCGCTGGGATTGCCGGCGGTATTTCTGTTCGGGGGTCAGCAGCGCGGCGACCGGCCGCGGCGCATCGCGCTCGAGAGCGGCGATGTCGTCGTATGGGGCGGCCCGCTCCGCCTCGTCTATCACGGTGTCGCGCGGCTCGCCGAAGGCGAGCACCAGCTGACCGGCCGCCGCCGCATCAATCTGACCTTCCGCAAGGCGCTTTGACCAATGCGCCGTCTATTGGCCCTGGGCTGCGCCATTGTCGTCTGGGTGCCGCTCGCGATAGCCGAGGAGGGGCAGACCCTGAAGGAGCGCTTGTCGGACAAGGCGTCGGACGCCCAACGGGTCGACGATTGCCGTGTCCCTCCCGACCGACGCGGTTCAGTAGCCCGTCCCGATTGTCCCGACAAGCCGCAGATCTCGGCGCCTGCCGTCCAATTGGGACGGGAGAAGCCGACCCGGGAGCTTCGGTGATCGTTTCAGCTACTCGATGCTTCCGGCTTCTCGAATAGGGCGAGGCTCTCCATTGCGAGGCCGTAGCCCAGCAGCTCGTGCATCTGCCGCCGCAGATATTCGGTGAACAGCAGCCGGGTGTAGCGAAGCAGTAGAGTGGGTCTGCGGGTCAGGTCCTCGGCAAGTTCCCAAGCACGCGCCAACACCCTGTCAGCCGGCAGAACTTCGGCGACGAGACCCAGTCGTAATGCCTCCGCGGCGTCCAAGGTCTGGCCGGTCATCAAGAAGTAGCGGCCGCGGTTGATCCCCAATAGCAGCGGATAGACAATGTGCATGCCGTCACCCGGCACCACCTCCGAATTGAAGTGCGCGGAGTCCTGGAACTGCGCGGTGTCGGCAGCAATAACAATATCACACAGCAGCGGGATTTCCGAATGACGCCAGGCAGGACCATTAATCGCGCTGATCATCGGCACCTCGATGTTCAATAGGTTCATCAGCAGGTGCCGGCCTTCCCAATGGATGCGATCGATCCTCTCGATCGTCGGGCGGGCCGGGAAGGACGAGGTCCCGGGGGTCGCCCGTGGCCCCGAGAATTCCGCGCCGGTGCCGGTCAGGATGACGACGCGGTTCTCGCGGTCGGCGCCGATGTCGTGAAACAGCTCCGGCAGTTCACCATGCGGCAGGAACCCCCAGCGCAGCGACTGTCCGTCGGTATGCAGCGTCACCTCTAGGATGCCGTTGCGGCGCTCCATCCGCGCCGATTGGTACTTGTTTCGATATTCGTCGAACACGCTCATCGGGGTCCCTCCCTTCCTTGCACTCCGGGCGTCAGGACAATCTTGCGGCGCACCGTGCGATCGCGCACCTGCCGCAAAGCGTCGGCAAAGCGCTCGAGCTGATAGGTGGCCATCACAAAGGGCGTTAGTTTCCCGGCTTCGTAGAGAGTGAACAACTCCTCGAAGCATTGGACGACCTCGTCGGGCGCCCGTTTCTTGTAATCGCTGACCTGCAGACCGGTGACTTCGATATTCTTCACCAGCAGGTAGTTTGCTCTGACCGTCGGGATGATCTGCCCGCCGGCGAAGCCAATCACAACCATCCGGCCACGCCAGGCGAGTGCGCGCAATGCCGCCTCGAACACCTCGCCGCCGACCGGATCGAGGATGATGTCGGCTCCCTCGCCGCCGGTTGCTTTGCGCACCTGCGCACGCAGGCTGTCGCGAAGATCGGGGCGCCAAAGCTCGATCACCGCGTCCGCCCCGGCCAGGTGCGCCAGATCGACTTTTTCGGGCGTGGCGATCCCGGCGAGCACCCTGGCGCCGAGTGCTTTGGCTAGCTGGACGGCGGCAAAGCCGACCGCGCCCGAAGCGCCGAGCACGAGCACAGTATCGCCCGGCCGAAATCGCGCGCGGTCATGTAATGCGAACCAAGCGGTCGCGTAATCCAGCCCCAACGCCGCGACATCGACGAACGGCATCGCCGCGGGCAGGCGATAGCCGAGCCGTTCGGGCGCCGCGACTGCTTCGGCATAGCCTCCTTCCTCGACCCAGGCAAATACGCGATCGCCGACACGGAAGCGGGTTACTGCGTCTCCCACTGCCGCGACTGTTCCGGCCGCACCCTTTCCGGGAATGAACGGAAGCTGCGGCCGGGTCTGGTAGCGGCCAGCGATGACCAGAAGGTCGGCGTAGTTTACCGGCGCTGAATGGATCGCGATCAACAGCTCGCCGGAGCCGGCGACCGGTACCGGCACTTCTGCCAGGGAGGCAGCCTCGATCGGCCCGAATTCGCGAACTACGACGGCGCGCATCAATCGTCCCCGCGCCAGCGCACTGGGACCGGGCACAGGCGCGCCTGTTGAACACCTTCGACCAAGTCGCGCTTTATGACCTTGCCGGTCGGGGTCAGCTTCATCTGATCAAGTTCCAGTAGATATTCGGGCATATCGAATTTCGACAGCCCGGCGGTATTCAGGTGCGCAAGGATCGCCTTGCCGCCCGGCGCCACAGAGTGGCGATATACGACGGCGAGGCAGACCTTCTCGCCGAGCCGCCCATCCTTGACCGGAAAGGCTGCTGCGCGCTCGACCGCAGGATGGCACAGCGCCAGCGCCTCGATCGGGGCCGGATAGATCTTCCTGCCGCCGCGATTGATTACATCCTTGAGCCGGCCGCAGAGGCGCAGATATCCCTCGTCATCGACGCAGCCGAGATCGCCGGTCATGAGCCATCCGTGGCGGTTGAACGCTTGCTCAGTCGCGATCTGATTGTCGAAATACCCGAGCATCAGGCTCGCGCCACGGCTGCCGATCTGACCGATTTCGCCGGGCGGCGCCTCGATATCCGGTTCGTCCTCCCGCCAGATCTTGATCTCGAAGCCGGAACAGCAGCGCCCGACCGTCTCAACGATCCGGCGAGGATCGTCCTCGGGCAGCGTGTATTGGTGCGAACAGGTCTCGGTCATCCCGTAGCCGCTTTGCGGAACGATGCCGTGCCGCATCAGCTCGGCGATGACCTCGCCGGCAACAGCGGCTCCCGAAATGCGAAAGCCCTTGACCGCCAGTGCAGCAGGAAAACTGCGAGCGCGCAGTTCGGAGAGCAGGTCGATGGCGTGGGTCGGAACGCCTACGAGATAGGTTGCGCAAGTTTCCAAGAGGCGATCCAATAGGCTTTCGCCCGTCGGAAGATCGTGAACCACCAGCTCGGCGCCGATCGCCATGGCGGTGACGAGGGCTCCGATGCCGAGATTGTGGCTGAGCGGACTGAGACTGTAGATCACCGAATGGGCGCCCAGCCGCCAATCGGCAGCGACTGCCCGCGCATTGGCCAATAGGGTGTTGTCGCTGTGCATCACCCCTTTCGGCACGCCGGTCGTCCCGGATGTGAAAGCGAGATAGATCACCCGATCCGGATCCTCGCTCGGTGGCGCGGCTTGCCTGCCTCCCACGTCGAGTTCCAATCGCTGGCCCGCCTCGAGGCGATATACATGGCGAACGAATGGCAGCCGCCGAGCCATCGAGAAGATGTCCTGCTGGTCGGCATCCGCGCCATATCCCGGCCGGGCTAACAGCGCCGCTGACCGGGTGCGCTCGAGCAGAGCCGAGACCTCGGCGACGGTGTTTTCGCGATGCAAAGACGGGCAGCAGACATAGCCGTTGCGTGAGCAGGCCAGCAGCGCGACGGCGGTCTCGATGCTGCTCGGCAGCCACACCGAGACGCGCTCGCCGAGGCGCTCGCCGCGGCCGGCGAGGTCGGCCGCGAACGCATCGACAGCAGTGAGGAGCCCGCGATAGGTCAGCCGGCGGGTGCGATCGCGCAGCGCGAAATGGTCGGGCGAGCGGCTCGCGTGCTGCATGAGCAAAGAGTAGATCGTGTCGTGCCGCCAAAACCCGGATCGGTAGTGCTCGTCCAGGCGCTCCCGGCTCAACAGGCTGAGGATGGTATTGCTCATCGCGGACGAGGCCGATTATCCGGCAGGCCCGGAAAGCGGCATGTGAGATTCGCTCGGGTCGGCGAAATGCTCTAAGATCCGAGCACTGGTTTGTTGCTGGGAGGTTGTCATGCCTGTGATCAAAGCCTTCGATCTCGCTTACGGGCGCCTGCGGTCGCCCGATCTCGACAAACAGGAAGAGTTTCTCACCGATTTCGGCATGGTCCGTGCCGACCGGACCAAGACGGCCCTTTATATGCGCGGCAGCGACGCGCCGCATCATATCCATGTCACCGAACTAGGTGAGCCGCGCTATGTCGGCATCGCCGTGCATGCCGCGAGCATGGAGGACCTCGATCGCATTTCCCGGGTCGAGGGGGCCTCGCCAATCGAAGACATCGACGAGCCCGGCGGCGGCAAGCGGGTCCGGCTGACCGATCCCGACGGGTATCAGGTCGAGGTCATCCATGGCATGGGGTTGCTCGACCCGATCGAAGTGCCGCGGCCTGTGGTCAATTCCGGCGACAGCAAATACCGCCGCAAGGGCGAGCTTTTCCGCATCAAGCAGGGCCCCTCGCACATCAAGCGGTTTGGCCATTTCGTCATCATGTCGAAGAATTTCGAGAAGACCCTCGGCTGGTACCGCGAGATGCTCGGCTTTCGCTGCTCGGACGAGTTCTACGCTGGCGAGAAGACCAATGTCGTCGGCTCGTTCAATCGGCTCGACCGCGGCGACGGCTATGTCGACCACCACGCGTTCTTCTGCATTCGTGGCGACAAGAGCGGGCTCAACCACCTCTCATTTGAGGCCGCCGACATCGACGACGTAATGGTCGGTCACGAGCATCTGGAGAGGAAGGGCTATGAGCA
>Ga0306923_10003396_pt1 | contig 14954 bp, 10 predicted proteins | sample sta12Can44000108_FD_203841 | JGI IMG/M metagenome (GOLD analysis project Ga0306923, IMG submission 203841) | Lab enrichment of tropical soil microbial communities from Luquillo Experimental Forest, Puerto Rico - statanox.12C.anox.44.000.108 (v2)... | ecosystem: Environmental > Terrestrial >... | reverse complement strand
GTTGATAATCACCGCGCGACGGCAGACACGCAGGGATTCGTTCACCATCGTCGAAAAAGATTCCGGGGAGAAGTGATGGGCGAAAAGAGAGCTGCTGACAATATCAACGCAGCTGTCTCGAAACGGCAGACGCATCGCATCGCCCGCCACCGAAGCAGTTCCATCGCGTGGCAAATGACTCCAGCGGCGGTCGAGCAGAGTGACTTGCAGCGCGATTCCCCGTTTTGCGAGTGCTCGCTTCGCCGTTACCGGAACATCCCCGTGTCCGGAGCCGATCTCGAGCAGCGACAGTTCCTTGCAGCCGCACTCTTCCGCCACCTGGCGCAGCAGCGCAATGGTAGTCTGCGTCCCGCCAAACCACTGGTTAATGTGGCGAAGGTCCTTGAGAGAGCTGCTGACCTCTGCCGGCGTGCCGAGGTCGTCGTCCAGAAGCTCAGGAGCCACACGCCGCTGCATTAAAGCAGCTTACCAGCTTGCGGAAAAAGTCCGTTTCGGGCCTGTTCTGTATCAGGGCCCGGCTTCACCCCGCTACGGAAAAACTCCCTTCCAACGGGTTATTGCAGAAAAACTCCCCTCCAGCAGGTTTCCGGAGGGGCGCAGCTTCAGCTGCGCCGTACAAATCGTTTATTTTTGTCATTCCGAGCGGGCTTCAGCCCGCGAGGAATCTGCTTTTCTGCCGGTTACGCTTTCAGCGTCTGCTTCCGCACGGTCAGCCTCTCGATAAGGTCGTTGCGCAGATCGTAGCCTCGCCCCGGCTTCTCGCTGATGGCGATTGTGCCCCGTGGCGAAACCGTCACCTCGGGCTCGATGATGTCTTCCTTCCAATATCGCTTCGAGGCGGAGACGTCACCGGGCAGCTTGAAATTCTGCAGGGTCGAAAGCGCCACATTGTGGGAGCGCCCAAGACCTGACTCGAGCATGCCTCCGCACCAGACCGGCACATTGAAGCGTTGCGCAACGTCGTGCACCGCAATTGCGTCGGTGAAACCTCCAATTCGCCCAACTTTGATGTTGATGATCCGGCAGGAACCGAGTTCGAGTGCCGCTTCAGCATCGCGGGAGGAGCGAATCGCTTCGTCGAGGCAAATCGCGGTTTCCATCGACTTTTGCAGCCGCGCGTGAAAGTAGAAGTCGTCGTTCCACAAAGGCTGCTCGATCATGAGCAGCTTGAAGCGGTCGAACGTCTTCAGATGTTCGAGGTCTTTCAATGTGTACGCGGAATTGGCATCGCAACTCAGCAAAATGTCCGGCCAGCGGGCGCGCACCTTTTCCAGCACGTCTACATCCCAGCCCGGTTTCACCTTCAGCTTGATGCGCTGGTACCCGGCCGCCAATTCGCTTTCGATTTTTTGCAGCAACTGCTCGTGTGAGTCCTGGATGCCGATGCTGACGCCGCAGTTAATCTCTGCTCGCGACCCTCCGAGTAATTTCCACAGCGGAACGTTCTTCTCCTGCGCTTCCGCGTCCCATCCAGCGTTCTCCAAAGCGCCCTTCGCCATGCGGTGCTCGCGCACGCGCGACAGGAGGCAAGGCACTTCCCTGCCCGACTGCAGAGTCTTGTCGAGCAGCGCCGGTGCGAGATAACGCACGATAATTTCCCATGCGCCATCGATGTACTCCTCGGAGTAGTACGGATCTTCACCTCCGACGCACTCTCCCCAGCCCTCGAGTCCGTTCCCCTGCAAGGTGACCAGCAGAATGCGGCGATGGTAGGTACGGCCGAAACTGGTCTCAAAAAAATGGACCAGCGGAATTTGTAACTCGCGGAGCGTAATAGCTTCGATTTTCATGAATCCCTCAAAATTGCGGTATCCAACAATGAACTAAGCCGCTTCAAAGTTCCGGCCACGCCCTAGGGTTGGTTCCCGGAGGGGCGCAGCTTTAGCTGCGCCGTACCAGCCCCGTTTGCTACTGTTTCGTATCAGGGCGTGACTTCAGTCGCGCCTAATACTCATCAAAATGACTCGGGCTTCAGCCCCTGAAAAACTCGTCCTGCGGGTTCCCGGAGGGCGCAGCTTTAGCTGCGCCGCACCAGCCCTTCTTATTTGTCATCCCGAGCGGGCTTTAGCCCGCGAGTGGCCTGCCTTAAACGCTCTTCGCTAATACCACCATGATCACTAATCACGAATCACTATCCACTATCCACTAATTACCCATACCCCCACTTCTCATTCCAATGTCCCAACAAAAACCGTCCATTCCCCTCTGCGTCTCGCTCGTATCCCAAACACGACAGCCCGCGCGCAAACGCCGACTGCAACAGTTTGCGGTTCTGTGACTGAACTTCTTCGGCATGGGCACGCCTCGTAGGATCCCCTTTCCACGCGTAGATCTCGTTCGGCACGTCGACCCTCTCTTCCAGCAAAACGGTCGGACGGCCACCGTTCAGCACTGTCTTTACCCGCTGCGAATTCATCCACCACTCCGCAACCAGCCGATCGGTCGGCAGGAATCCCTGCAATGGCGAATTCGTGATTCCGTACTGGTTCACGTTGTACCGGCGGGCAATCGCTCCCAGGCGCTCAATGTTGAAGTAAGCGTTCTTGATCTCAAGAGGATCGAAGGTCCACTCCATCAGCTCGTACCCGCGCGCAATTGCATCTTCGCGCTGGAACAGCTTCAGCTTGCGGCCAAGTCCGGTATTCCGGTAGCCCTCTTTAACAGCGACCATGTGCGAATGCAGGTAGGGATGACCATGGCGATTTCCCGGAATGGCCATGGCATAGCCTACAAATGTTTCTCCCTCCCATGCGCCCACCACCTGGCCGCCGATTTTCGGAGCCAGCGAGAAGATGCGTAGTGGAACCAACTCGACTTCGCTGAAACCCCAGACTTCTCTTTGCAGGTTCACGCAAAGCCGAAACTCTTCCAGGGTTGTGCAGTGACGGAGCACGAGAGTATCGCCGCTCACGGCCGCTCCTGCCGCTTGGACTCTTGCCAGAGCGCTTCCATCTCGTCTAGCGAAGCGTCGGATGGCTTGCGGCCTTGCTCGCGCAGCTTGGCTTCTAAATATTCGAAGCGGCGGCGGAATTTGCGGTTGGTCTTGCGCAAGGCGGATTCGGGATCGAGCGAGAGGTAACGCGCGATGTTCACCAGCACAAAGAGCAGGTCACCGACTTCGTCTTCCAGACGAGCGCAAAGCTCTTCGGGAATCTTCACGCCGCGCGCGCTGGCCACCGCCTGTGCGGACTGCGGCTGGGGGCCAGGATCGGGATATTCCTTCAGGTTCTGACGAAGCTCATCCGTCTCTTCGTGAAGTTTGTTGAAGAGCCCTTCAATATTGGGCCAATCAAAGCCCACGTGCGCCACCCGCGAGCTGATTTTATGCGCCTCCATGAGCGCCGGAATCTTGGACGTCACGCCGTGCAACACTGACTCCGGATGACCGCCGGCCGGCTCTCCCCCTGATTGCTCTTGCTTCTTCTTTTTCTCTTCGGCCTTCAGCGCCTGCCAGTTGCGAAGGACTTCTCCCGGCGTTTCGGCTTTCACTTCCCCGAAGACATGGGGGTGACGGTCAATCAGTTTGTCGGAGAGGCGATCAAGAACGTCGTCGATGGTGAAATGTTTCTCTTCGGCCGCGATCTCGGCATAGAACAGTACTTGCAGCAACAGGTCCCCGAGCTCGCCGGTCAGCTCGTTCCAATCGCGGGCGTCAATTGCTTCAAGAACTTCGTAAGTTTCTTCCAGCGTGTACGGCTTGATCGTGTCAAACGTCTGCTCGCGGTCCCACGGACATCCGCCGGGAGCGCGCAGCCGCGCCATGATAGAGACAGCGCGCTCGAATCGTTCGCCTGTTGTGGCCATTGCAACCACTTTAAACGAAGGCGGCAGGTTTTCGCTATGGAAGCTTATCGGGACTGAAACGTTTGATACAGAAGCTGTGGATCGTCGGAAATGAGGCCATCGATCAGCAAGTCGGCAAATCGCACCATGTCGTCACGATGGTTGACCGTCCAGGTCATGATCTGCAGGCCACGGTAGTGAGCTTCGTCTATGAGGACCGGGTTTACCAGTTCCCGCTCCGGTAACAGCACCTGCACTGGCATCTCCCGCCAGATGGCCATTGCCTTTTGTCGGTCGAAGATGAAACCCAGCGGCAACGCAGGATCGAGTGCGCGCAAACCAGTCAGTATCTCCGGATAAAACGAAGACACAAGGAAGCCACGCTGCGGAGGGTTTTCCCTTAACGCCGCCAGGACGCTTGCTTCGTTGCCCGGCACCTTCAACTCAATATCCAGGTAAGCCCGGTGCGAGAACTCCCTTAAGACACCTTCCAATGAAGCCGGTCGCATGCCGTCTTTGTCTGCGAGAACAGCCGAGTCGGTGGAGTCTATGGCTAGGCCTTGCCACTCAGGATCATGCCAAAGTGCATTCTGGCCGTCGCGCGTGTGCCGCACATCGAACTCGAAGCCGTCGCAACCCGCTGCCAGCGCGTACTCGAATGCCGCCATTGAATTTTCGCTTGGAAGTTCTTCAGCCGACCAAGCACGGCCTCGGCAGCCGCGATGCCCTAACAGAAGTGGCTTATGTGTCAAACCCCGCCCTTATAGCAACTCAGTGTTGGTGACCAGTGAAAGCACCGGCCTTTGGAGCCTGAGGGGAGTCGAAGGGCTAGTGAATAGCACCGCTATGTTTGTTGGTTTCACACCTTGCAGGTGCCGAAAAAGCCCTATCTGCAAAAGCTTCCTAGGCTGCTGAAGAAGTCCCATCTGCAAAGCTTTCGTAGGCTGCTGAAAAAGTCCCATCTGCAAACGTTTCGTATCAGGGTGCGACTTTAGTCGCACCGTAAGCTATTAAAAATGCATCGGGCTTTAGCCCCTCAGGGTTTCCTTTCAATAGCGAAAATGACTTCTTCCGCGCCCTCTTTAGCCGTATACGTCGCTTAACTTACCCGCGACGACTTTAGTCGCCGCGAGACGTGCACTTGGTCTTCCGGAGGGGCGCACCTTTAGCTGCGCCGTACAAGCGCTTTACTTTTGTCATCCCGAGCGGACTTTAGTCCGCGAGGGATCTGCTTCTGAGCCCTTTCCGTAGCCACTTCACACACAGCCGCAAACTTTTGAAAATGGCCCTTCCCGCTTAGCCCTTAGTCGAGGTCGAAATCGCGCAACGGCTTGCCGGTATCGGGAGTCTCTTTCGCCCTGCGTAGCGCTTCTTGGAACTTCTTCTCCAACAGGTCCGCCTGGTTTTTCTGCGCCTCCACCGACTGCTGGAAGATTGACTCCTTGCGGCTGTCGCGCTCTTTCATGGCCTTCGCCGCCTCTTCCATATCGTTGAACGTTTTGGGCGCGGCTTTCGGGATGTGCGAAATGACGGCCTTCGTCGCAACGTCAACTTTGAGTAGAGCACCGCAGCACGGACAGGGCACTTCGAATTGGCCTGTGTTCTTCGCCATGGCGGAATCTTATCGCAATGATGACTTGGAATCCAAAACGCCCTCAACCCACGGTTTGGTGCAGCCGTGTAATTGCTACATGTCAATCCCTCAAAAACGCAACAGTCAGGCCTAGGTGTGGGGAGTGCGAGCAGATATAAGTCCAGCTAATCGCGGAGTTAATTCTTCTGAAAATGCTAACGTAAGCACAGTCGCTTGCGGTCGCCTATCGCAGCGCTTCCATGCATTCTTCCAGCACTTCGCGCGAAGGTCGGATAACGCTCTCCGGCAATGTCGCTAGCGGCTCGTCCGCCATGTCGAGCATGTCGATGAAGTTCGGCGCCTGGGTGTTGACGTACAACACGCCGGTGAGTACTTCTTCGGCTTCCTGCGACTCCATGATGCGCTTGATCGCGCCGATTTTGTTGGTTGGATCGTAATGTTCCTCGATCTTGTGCAGGCGCAGCGAAGACCCGTCATGCATGGTGACATTGACGACGGAGCCGGGATCGTAGTCCACAGCGATTTCCGCAAAGGACGGCACGAAATTGATATCGTGCAGCGGTTCCTCGTGATCTTTCATGAACTTGTACGACTTGGTCGAGCCTTCATGATCGTTGAACGTTACGCAGGGCGAAACTACATCGATCATCACCGTTCCACGATGCGCCAATGCCGCCTTCAGCATGGAATGAAGCTGGCGCTTATCGCCGGAGAAGGAACGGCCTACGAATGTCGCGCCCAGCGAAATCGCCAGCGCACAGGTGTCAATGGGCGGTAAGTCATTGATGACGCCCGTCTTGAGCTTGGAACCGACATCAGCGGTAGCCGAGAACTGGCCCTTGGTGAGGCCGTAGACACCGTTGTCCTCGATGATGTAGATCACCGGCAGATTACGGCGCATGAGGTGAATAAACTGGCCGATGCCGATGGAAGCCGTGTCGCCGTCGCCGCTGACACCAAGGGCAACCAGTTTGTGATTCGCCAGTACCGCGCCGGTTGTAATCGACGGCATACGGCCGTGAACAGAGTTGAAGCTGTGGGAACGGCTCATGAAATACGCCGGGCTTTTCGACGAGCAACCGATGCCTGACAGCTTGATCACGCGCTCAGGCTCCACGCCCATCTCATAGAAGGCGTCGATGATGCGCTCGGAAATGGCATTGTGGCCGCAGCCAGCGCAGAGCGTGGTTTTGCTGCCGCGATAGTCGAGTACGGTCAGGCCGATGTGATTAGTCTTCGGTTGGGGCGCGGCTGTCGAAGCCATTACTTACTCTCCTGGGAAATGATGTCGTCGGTGACGGACCGCGCGTCGATGGGCAGTCCGTTGTAGTGGCGTACACTGCGCAGGCGTCCAACGTGCTCGGCAGGAATATCCAGCTTGAGCAGGTTGAGCATCTGGCCGTCGCGGTTCTGGTCCACTACGTAAGTCCGCGGATGAGAGGCGATGAAGTCGAGAACCTCTTTGGTGAAGGGGAACGCCTTGAGGCGGAGGTAGTCTACGTGGACGCCGTGGTCGTTCTTCAACTGATCGAGCGCCTCGACCAGGGCGTGATGCGACGTGCCGTAGGCGATGATGCCGATGTCGTTGCCTTCGTTGCGCACGATTTCCGGCTTGGGAACAATGTTGCGCGCGTTTTCGAATTTGTGACGCAGGCGGTCGAGGTTGTTCTTGTAATCGTCGGGACGCTCGCTGTACTGCCCCTTCTCGTTGTGTCCGCTGCCGCGCGCGAACCATGCACCCTGCGGGTGCTGGATACCTGGCAGCGTGCGATATCCAATCCCGTCGCCATCTACATCCTTGTAACGCGCAAACCCGCCCAGCCGATCCAAATCCTCTTTGCTCAGGACCTTGCCGCGTTTGATCGGTTCTTTCGGGTACTCGAACGGGTCCGACATCCAGTTATTCATGCCGAGGTCGAGGTCGCTCATGACGAACACTGGGGTCTGAAGGTGCTCGGCCAGGTTGAAGGCATCGGTGGCCATGCTGAAGCACTCGGAAACCGAGGACGGAATCAGCATGGGATGGAACGTATCGCCGTGCGATAGCTTGGCGACGAACTCAATGTCACCCTGCGAAGTGCGCGTGGGCAGCCCGGTGGAGGGGCCGACGCGCTGAATGTCCCAAATCACACCGGGTACCTCGACGTAATAACCCAAACCGGCAAACTCAGCCATGAGTGAAATGCCGGGTCCCGCAGTGGCGGTCATGGACCGCGCTCCCGCCCATCCTGCCCCTAAAACCATACCTATAGCTGCGAGTTCGTCCTCAGCCTGCACAATCGCGAAAGTGGCTTTGCCATCAGGGCCGATGCGATAAGCCTTCATGTAATCGATGAGGGATTCCACCAGCGACGACGACGGCGTGATGGGATACCAAGTGACGACCGTGACGCCCGCGAACATGCAACCCATGGCGGCAGCGGAGTTGCCGTCGACGATGATCATGCCGTGGGTCTTGTCCATGCGCTCGACGGTGAATGGATCGCTCTTGGTCAGTGAGGCGGCGGCGTAATCGTACCCGGCCTTGGCGGCGTTCCAGTTCAGGTCGGCGGCTTTCACCTTCTTGGCGAACTGCTTGCGCAACGCCTTCTCCACTTCTGCCATGTCGATGTTCAGCAAGTGCGCCATCACGCCGACATAAATCATGTTCTTGACCAGTTTGCGCAGCTTGGCTTCAGGGCAGACGGCGGCGACCAGTTTGTCGAAAGGCACGGAGTAGAAGATCAGGTCGGAGCGGAGTTCGCTCAGCTTCAGCGGTTCGTCATAGAGCAACGCCGAGCCGGGGGCGAGCGCAAGGCAGTCTTCGCGGCCAGTCTCGGGGTTCATCGCGACAACGAAGTCGATTTCCTTTTTGCGCGCGATGTATCCCTTCTTGCTGGCGCGTATGGTGTACCAGGTGGGCAAGCCGGCGATATTCGACGGGAACAGGTTCTTGCCGGAGACGGGAACGCCCATCTGGAAGATGCTGCGGAGAAGAACGGTGTTGGCGCTTTGCGACCCGGAGCCGTTGGCGGTTGCTACTTGGATGCTGAAGTCGTTGACGATTGGCGTGCGGTCGGCCGAAGTAGCCGGGCCGCTTACTGCTATTTCAGTTGTGGCCATCCTTACCCCTGATTCGGTTGCCCCACATGGGGTGAAAATATTATAGGACAGTGAATGGGTGGGGGGGAATGGAGCGCAAAGCGGCGGTATTACATCCGTGCAAAGGGACAGGAAGTTAGGGGACGGTTGGTCAAAGATAGTGGTAAGTGATTAGTGAATAGTGGATAGAAGGAAAGGCCGCGCATTGCGCGAGGGGCGCACGGGTGTTGGTGGGTCGAGCGAAAGGCCCCACCCTGGCCAAAAGATGGCCAGAATGGGGCACCCAGGTTTTATCCTTCCCACCCTCTCGCGAACGGAAGGCGACAAGGGTGGGACACCCAATGGTAATGGTGATCAGGACGAAAACCCCACTCAACCAAAGACGGTTTGAGTGGGGCACCCGTTTCGAAGAATCTACCTCAGAGGCTAAAGCCCCCCATTTTTTGGCTCGTTGCGGAACGGCTGAAGCCGTGCCCCTCCGGGAAGCCGCTAGAAGACCGTTCTTCCGCAAAGCCGCTAGAAGGCAGTTCTTTCGTTCCCACCCTAGCCAAAGGAAGGCTAGGATGGGGCACCCCCTCACGGAAAACTCCGCGCTAGACGGTCTCGTAGTACTTCGCCATGTCGCGGAACTTTTTGTAGCGCGCATCGAGTAGCTGCTGGATTGGCAGCTTTTCCAATTCACTCAAATTCTTTTCCAGCGACTGGGCCAAGGATGCGGCAGCGGCGTCGTAGTCATTCTGGGCGCCGCCGGGAGGTTCAGGAATGACCTCGTCGCAGAAGCCCATCTCGAAATTGTCTTTGGCGGTGATGCGCAGAGCGGCGGCGGCAACCTCTTTCTTGGAGGCATCGCGCCACATGATCGAAGCGCAGCCTTCGGGCGAAATCACCGAATAGATGCTGTTTTCCTGCATCAGCACACGGTCGGCAACGGCGATGGCCAGCGCGCCGCCGCTTCCACCTTCGCCTGTAATTGCGACGACAAAAGGTACTCGCAGGCGGGCCATCTCACGCAGGTTGCGGGCAATAGCTTCAGCTTGACCGCGCTCTTCAGCGCCCAAGCCGGGATATGCGCCAACTACATCAATCAGCGCGATCACCGGCCGGTTCCACTTCTCGCAGAATTTCATGAAGCGTTGCGCCTTGCGGTAGCCTTCAGGATTGGGCTGGCCGAAGTTGCGCAAGACACGCTGCCTGGTATCGCGTCCTTTTTGTGTGCCAAGCACTCCCACTTCGCGATTGTGAAACCGGGCCATACCGCAAATCATGGCTGCGTCGTCAGCAAAACCGCGATCGCCGTGGATCTCGCTGAACTCGGGAAAGATGCGGTCAATGTAGTCCAGCGGATAGGGCCGCATGGGATGACGCGCCATCTCGGTGCGCTCCCAGGGCGTGAGGTTGCCGGAGACCTGGCGACGCAGAGCTTCGACTCGCTGGTGTAGAGCCTCGAGCTGGTTGAGTGCGTCCTGATTGTTGGCGGCAGCAGTTTGCAGCTGCTCGATCTGCCGCTCGACGTTCTGGAGTTCGATTTGGGGATTGGTGGGCGTGTTCATGGGATTCGTCAAAAAGCTGCAGTCAAGAAAGAAAAGCAGATTCCTTGCGGGCTAAAGCCCGCTCGGAATGACAAAAACGAAACATTCCACGGCACGGCTAAAGCCGTGCCCTTTCAAAGAAACGATCTTTGCGGCACGACTGAAGTCGTGCCCTGATACGAAACCTTCGCAACCAGATTCTCTACGCAAGCCCTTGAGATCCTGCTCCTTCAGAACATACTCGGCGCCTGTGCGCAAAGAACGCCGCTCCGGGGCCCTGGACTTTCCTGGCTGTTTTGCGCGGGCTGACGCCCACGCCTAAGAGCTCGTCGCGGCTCCGCCGCTGTGATAGATAATGCTCTTCCGAACATCTTCTGGCCTTGACCGAAGTGGGTCGCGTCCCACAGGGGCTAAAGCCCAGCTTATTTGGCACATTTTCGGCACGACTGAAGTCGTGCCCTGATACAAAACATCCAGCAAGCAAGCTATCCTCGGCCCGCAAAATCTGGTCAATCCCTCAGCGGCTAAAGCCGCCTCCCCGGAAGGCGTATTAAACGGACGGCCTGAAGGCCGTTCCTTCCGGTACGGCGCCTAATCTGAGGCTCTCCAGTTACCGCGCCCCAATTTGAGGCTGTCCGGTACAGCGCCAATCGGAGGCTCTCCGGTACGGCCCCTAATCTGAGGCTACCTAATCTATGATGCGAACGCTGCCGCGGCCGCACAACTCTTCGACGCGGTTGATGAAGGCGCGGTCCGGCAACACATTATAGCCTTCGGCTTCCATCACGGCGGTGAAATCGCCCCGGCGCTCGAGGTCGAAAAGCACCCTGGCCTCACCTTTGCGCTCACTGCAGATCGAGTAGAGCGCATCGATGGTGCCTGCAGACGACGAGTCGAGCGGGACCTTGATGCGCAGACTGCGCGGCAGCTTAGGCTGGGCTTCGTCCAGCGGAGTAATGTCGCCGATCAGCAGCTTGGGATTAGAGCCTTCCTCGACCCGCACACTCCCCCTCACCAAAACGGGCACTTCGAGCTTGAGCCGCTCGGAGAGTCGCTTGAAAGAATCGGAAAAGCAGAGGACATCGACCGAGCCGATCATGTCTTCCAGGCGGCCCTGCCCATAGAGATCGCCCTTCTTCGATTTCTGAATCCGAATACCTTTCAGGATGCCGCCGACGAGAACTTCATCGCGACCGGTGGACGACTTCAGGTTGCAGACGTCTTCGGTAGTGAGCGCGCTGAAGTCGAGCAGCTTGTCACGGTATTTTTCCAGGGGATGACCGGTGATGAAGAAGCCGAGGATTTCCTTTTCTGCTGCCAGGCGCTGGTGTTCGTCCCAATCGGGAATGTTGGGCAGCGGCTTCTCGGCGGGAGCATCGACCTCTTCGGCGAAAACGCCGAACAGCCCGTGCTGCCCCATGGCGGCGTCGCGCTGCGATTTCTGCGCATGCTCCATAGTGGTGTCAACCACGGCCATGAGTTGCGCGCGGCGGCCCAACGCGTCCATAGCGCCGGATTTGATCAGCGATTCGATGACGCGCTTGTTGAGCAGGCGCAGATCCACCTTTTCGCAGAACTGGTAAAACGACTTGAACTCGCCTGCTTCTTTGCGTCCGAGCACGATCGACTCAATCGCGTTGTGGCCTACGTTCTTCACGGCGGACAGGCCAAATCGAATGGCCTCGCCGTGCGGCGTGAATGTGGCGTCGCTGACGTTGATATCGGGCGGCTCGACGGGAATACCCATTTCGCGGCATTCGTTGATGTACTTCACCACGTCGTCAGTGCTGCCGGAAACCGAAGTCAGCAGCGCGGCCATGAATTCCACGGGATATTGCGTCTTGAGATATGCCGTCTGATACGCCAGCAGCGCGTAGGCGGCGGAGTGCGACTTGTTGAAGCCGTATCCGGCGAACTGCTCCATCAGGTCGAATATCTTGACGATCTTCTTCTCGGGGAAGCCGCGCTCCAATGCGCCTTTCACAAAACGGGCGCGCTGTTTGGCCATTTCGTCGGCGTCTTTTTTTCCCATCGCCCGGCGCAGCAGGTCGGCTTCACCCAAAGAGTAGCCTGCGAGTCGATTGGCGATCTGCATCACCTGTTCCTGGTAGACGATGACGCCGAGGGTTTCTTTCAGGACGGTCTCGAGCTCGGGCAACTCGTACTCGATTTTCTTGCGGCCCCATTTGCGGTCGATGAAGTCGTCGATCATCCCGCCCTGGATCGGGCCGGGCCGGTAGAGGGCGTTCAAGGCCGTGAGGTCCTCGACTGATGTCGGTTTGTAGCGCCGCAATACATCGCGCATGCCGTGGGATTCAAACTGGAATACACCTGACGTCAATCCGGTGTGGAAGACCTTTTCGTACGTGGTTTGATCGTCGAGCGCGAGGGTCTGCAGGTTGATGGGCTCGCCGCGCGCCTGCTCGATGAGGCGAAGCGCGTCATCGATGATGGTGAGGGTGGTGAGCCCGAGGAAATCCATCTTCAGCAGGCCGAGCTTTTCGACGGCCTTCATGTCGTAGGCGGTGACGATTTCGTCGTTCTTGGTGCGATGCAGCGGGACGAGGTCGATGAGCGGCTGCGGCGAGATCACCACGCCGGCCGCGTGGACGCCGGCGTTGCGCACGAGGCCTTCGAGCTTCTTGGCGGTGTCGATGAGCTCTCTGGTGCGTGGCTCGTCTTTGTAGGCGGCGGCCATGGGCGGCGAGTCTTCCAGCGCCTTGTCGATGGTGATGTTCAGTGTGGGCGGCACCATCTTGACGATGCGTTCGACTTCGGCGAAAGGGATTTCCATCGCGCGGCCGGAATCTTTGATCGCCGCTTTGCAGGCCATGGTGCCGAAAGTGATGATCTGCGCGACCTGCTCGCGTCCGTACTTCTGCGTGACGTAGTTGATGACTTCGCCGCGGCGGTTCATGCAGAAGTCGATGTCAATGTCGGGCATGCTGATGCGCTCGGGGTTGAGGAAGCGCTCGAACAGCAGCTCGTTCTGTAGCGGATCGATGTCGGTGATGCCGAGCGCGTACGCCACCAGCGCGCCCGCAGCAGAGCCGCGGCCCGGGCCGACAGGGATGTTGTGTTCTTTGGCGTAGCGGATGAAGTCCCAGACAATGAGGAAGTATCCGGCAAACTGCATCTGGCGGATGATGCCGATCTCGCGGGTGAGTCGCTGCTCGTAGTCTTCCAGCGAGTGCGTCAGGCGGCCCATGGTTTGCAGTTCGCGCAACAGGTTCAGGCGCTTGGCAAAACCTTCGCGCGCGACGTGCTCGAAGTAGTCGGGGATGTTGAAGCCGGCAGGCACTTCGAATTGCGGGAAGGGGTCGCGCACTTTCTCCAGCCTGGTATTGCAGCGCTCAGCGATTTCCAGGGTGCGGTGCAGGAATTGCTCGTATCCGGTGAAGGCCTTCTGCATCTCGGGATAGCTCTTCACGTAGAACTGATTGTTGGCGAACTTAAGGCGATTGGTGTCGTTGATCGACTTGCCGGTCTGAATGCAGACCATCACGTCCTGTGCGTGGGCGTCGTCTTCGCAGAGATAGTGGCTGTCGTTGGTAGCCACCATCGGGATGCCGAGGTCTTTTTCGAGCTTCAGGAGATTGTTCTGGATGCGGTCTTCTTCGGGCAGGCCCTGATTCTGGATTTCGAGGAAGAAATTGCCGGCTCCGAAGATGTCGTTGAAGGTGGCGGCGGCTTCCCGGGCTTTGTTGTAGTGCTCGAAGGTGAGTTCTTCGGCGACTTCGCCTTTCAGGCAGCCGGAGAGGCCGATGAGGCCTTTCGAGTGCTCGGCAAGGAATCGTTTGCTGATGCGAGGTTTGTAATAGAAACCGTTGAGCGAGGCCTCGGAGGCGATCTTGACGAGGTTGCGATAACCCTCGTCGGTTTCGGCCAGCACGATGAGGTGGTTGTAGGTGTCGCCTTCGGGCGCGGCGCGATGGTCTTCTTTCTTGCAGATGTAAAGCTCGCAACCGAGGATGGGCTTCACTCCGACTTCTTTGGCGGCGTTCACAAAATCGACAGCGCCGAAGATGTTGCCGTGGTCGGTCATGGCAACGGCGGGCATGTCGAGTTGCTTGACGCGCTTGACGAGCTTGGAAACCTCGCAGGCGCCGTCGAGCATGGAGAAGTCGGAGTGCAGATGAAGATGGACGAATTGCGATGACATGGAGTTCGTATTAATTGTATGCGTGCAGCGATGTGGAAATCAGGGACCGAAATTCCACCCCACGAAGCGCAACAGCGGCGCTTCGCGGGGACCCCGAGTCCGAAACTTATTACTTAGACAGTGTCGTGTGAGCGCGTGTTCTCGTCGGGTGACAACAGCACTCCGCCGGTGATGGGCTTTCCGGGAGGGGTTTGTCGAGGTTGCGCGCGCGTGGCTGCCTCCTGCGCGCGCTTGCGGGCGAGAGCGCGATAAGCGAAGATCACCGCCAGCAGCGGAGCCGCCAATAATACGCCCCAAAAGCCGAGAAGCATGCTGAGCAGGATGGGCACCAGCAGCGAGGCCCAGATGGGCACGCGCGCGGTGCGGCGCATGATGAGCGGCTGAAGTACGAGGCCGTCGACGACGATGATGACGCCGTAGAGTCCCAGTACCCAGAGGAACAGCTCGAAGCCCCCGCCGCCGCCGAGGACCGCGGCGAGAGCGGGCCCGATGAATGTGAGTACCGGTCCGAAGTGCGGGACGAACTGAAAGATTGCGGCCAGTACGGCCCAGAATGGAGCCCACGGCACATGCAGCCACGCCAGACCAAGCCACCACATCAGGCCGACGCAGAGTGAGTCATAGCACTGCGCCACGAACCAGTCGCGCAGCGCTCCGCCGGTGATTCGGGCGTGACGTGAAAACTGCATAACCAGCGAGGTTCCTCAAGGGCTAAAGCCCCGTCTTTCTTACGCCGTTGTTCGGCACGACTGAAGTCGTGCCCTGATACGAACCATTTCCAGACATGACTTTTTCCGCAAGCTGT
>Ga0306923_10003395_pt1 | contig 14959 bp, 12 predicted proteins | sample sta12Can44000108_FD_203841 | JGI IMG/M metagenome (GOLD analysis project Ga0306923, IMG submission 203841) | Lab enrichment of tropical soil microbial communities from Luquillo Experimental Forest, Puerto Rico - statanox.12C.anox.44.000.108 (v2)... | ecosystem: Environmental > Terrestrial >... | reverse complement strand
GGCCCGATGTCGAGCGCGATCATGTTTTCCGGAATCGGATGTCCTTCTCCTACCTGCTGAACCCGTGCATCGGGAGCGGCTCTGTCTGCCACGACGTGATCGACAGGTAGCAGGATCTTGACGTGCTTCGCCTTAGCATCGGTCAGCGTTTGCTTGGCCAAGTCAAGTTTGTCAGCCTCAAGCAGAGACTTGCCGATCTCATGGCCTTGGGCCTTCAGAAACGTGTACGCCATGCCGCCGCCGATAATCAGCGTATCCACCTTCGTCATGAGATGTTGAATGACGCCGATCTTGTCGCTGACTTTGGCCCCTCCCAGTATCGCTACGAAGGGTTTCTGGGGATGGCTGAGCGCTCTGCCGAGATACTCAAGCTCTTTCTCCATCAGCAGTCCGGCAGCGCTCTTCTCGATGTAATGCGTGATGCCTTCGGTCGAGGCATGGGCACGATGCGCTGAGCCAAATGCGTCGTTCACGTAATAGTCGCAAAGTTTCGCCAGTTGCTTCGCAAACTCGGGATCGTTGGCTTCTTCCTCACGATGAAATCGCAGGTTCTCGAGCAACAGAGTCTGCCCCTGCTCGAGCTTGGTCGACATTTCCTCTGCCTGCGGACCAATGCAGTCTGGGGAAAACCCAACGTTCTCGCCGCGCCGCAGAACTTCATCGAGCAGGATGCGCAGCCGTTCTGCCACCGGCTTCAGGCTCATCTTCCGATTCACCTTGCCCTTCGGCCGGCCCAGATGCGACGCTAGGATCAATCGCGCGCCATGCCGCAGCGCGTATTCAATCGTCGGCAGAGTTTCGCGAATCCGGGTATCGTCCATGACCCGCCCGTCGTCGAGTGGAACGTTAAAGTCCACGCGCATGAACACGCGCTTGCCACTCAGGGGAAGATCACGAATGGATAATTTCGACATAAGACCTCCGCACGCCCGTGGCGTGCCGAATAGGTTGCGGAGAGCTTCTCAGTTGCTAATCGGTTTATCGGGTGGCCCACACAAGTCGATTCCGGCTTGCTTGGGTCTTTGCACGATTCAAAAACCATGTCAACGGGTGCCCCATCCCGCCTTCGCTTGGCGGGGTGGGGTTTTTCTGACAACTGACGACTGACCACTGCTACAGGCCCTTGCTCGCGAGGTAATGAATCAGATCGCGGACACGGCACGAGTATCCCCACTCGTTGTCGTACCACGCAATGACTTTCACCAGGTTCCCATTGATGACGCGGGTCATAAGGGAATCGACGATCGAAGACCGCGAATCACCCTTGTAGTCGCTCGATACCAGCTCTTCCGTCGAGTACCCGAGATAGCCCTTCAGCGGACCGGCTTCCGATGCGGCTTTCAGGGCAGCGTTGACCTCTTCCGCTGTCGTTGGCTTCTCGACGTACGCCACCAGGTCCACCACCGATACGTTCGGAGTCGGCACGCGCATCGCAAAGCCGTCGAGCTTGCCCTTGAGGTCCGGAATCGCCAGATAAATCGCCTTGGCAGCGCCGGTCGATGTCGGAATCATCGACAACGCAGCAGCTCGAGCGCGGCGCAGGTCCTTATGCGGGAAGTCCAGAATTACCTGGTCGTTCGTGTAGGAGTGAATCGTTGTCATCGAGCCCGTCACAATCTTGAACTTGTCATTAATGACTTTCGCCACTGGGGCCAGGCAGTTGGTCGTGCAGGAAGCATTCGAAATGATATGGTGCTTCTTCGTATCGTACTTGTCCTCATTCACGCCCAGCACGATGGTAATATCCTCACCCGTCGCCGGAGCCGAGATAATGACCTTCTTCACGGTGCCTTCGAGGTGCGCCTTGGCAGCCTCGGCCTTAGTGAACTTGCCTGTGGACTCGATGACCACCTGCACGCCCAGCGAACTCCAATCCAGCTTCGCCGGATCCTTTTCCGAGAAGACACGGATCTTCTTGCCGTCGATGACGATCGAGTCTTCTGTCGCCTTGATGTCGTTGGGAAGATTGCCGAGGATCGAGTCGTACTTCAGCAGGTGGGCCAGGGTTTTGGGGCTGGTGAGATCGTTTACGGCTACGATGTCCAACTCCTTGTCGTTGAGCGCGGAACGAAGCACGTTACGGCCAATGCGGCCAAATCCATTGATGCCTACTTTGATCGCCATTTCGCCTCTCTAAGAAACGTCGTTCGATAAAAACAAGCGTCCCTAACCACCGGAATAGGAATCGAAGCCGGGAGCAGTTGCCGGAAGAAAAAGGGTAGCATCCGGACTAAGGTGCAGCAAATGCCATCACACCATCGATTGGATCAAGATCACACTCTTGTGGTTAATTCTCGTTCACCGCAGCTCGGCTGACATTGCCGCCGGCACCAAAGACGTGTTACAAGTGCAACATGCGCAGATGGATGCGCGACCGTGCTAAGCGGCGCAAACAGCAAACGGAGAGACAGGGGCAGGACCAGCCGGCGCCTCTTCAACCTAGATTTCCGGAACCAATTCCTGACGATATCGGCAATCGCAAGGAAATTTACGACTACTCGGCTGCAGCTTCTTCAGACGAGCCTAATTCCGAGCCTGAAGAGAGGCAACCGCCGGCCGTGACTGGCGGCGGAGAAGAGCCGCCACAGGGTTTTCGTCGTGACCGCAATCGTCGTCGTGGACGCCGGGGACGCGGTGGGCGGCCGCAGCAGTCGGCTCCGCCTACGCAAGCTCCTTCGTTGCCGACGCCAGGCGGCCCGACGGGTGAAGCCGCGGAGGCGGATACTGCTCCTGACGTGACCGAGCGAGCAGCGCCGACGGTTCGTCCCCCTGCTCCGCATGAAGCTCGCAAGTCGAAAGGCGCGGTCGTTCTCTCGATCGGTCTGCCGGGATCCGGCAAGAGTACCTGGTTCAAGCGCCACAATATCCTGCCGCTCTCCAGCGACATGGTGCGCATTCTGCTCTTCGACGATGTCACCGAACAGCGCTACCAGGATCTTGTTTTCTCCACCCTTCGTTCGATGCTTCGTGCGCGGCTGCTCTCGAAGCGTCCCTGGAACTACGTGGACGCGACAAATCTTTCGCCGCACGAGCGGCGCAGCTGGATCAAGCTGGCACGCGACTTCGGCTACGAAGCGCACGCTGTCTTCTTCGACGTTCCGCCCGAAGTCTGTATCGAGCGCAACCGCCGGCGCGAGCGCAACGTGCCGGAAGACGTCATGCTGCGTATGGCCAACAAGCTGCGTCCGCCGAAGTTCGAAGAAGGATTTGCTAAGATCACCGTGGTTCGGCTCAAGAAGAAAGACGGCGAGCCGCAAGCTGCCGAAGAGCCTCGCACGGAGCTTCCTGTAGCGCCGGACGAAGGCGAGCGCCCAGAGCCCATCGATAGCGAATACTAAGATCCGGACTACCGCTCCACGACCTTGTCCAAGTCCTCAAAGAACCTAGGGTAGGAAATCGACACGCACCCCGCATCGTGTATGACGGTTTCGCCCTCAGCGCGCAACGCTGCGATCGCAAACGCCATGGCGATGCGGTGATCGCCGAAGCTCTCGAGCTCGGCGCCGTGCAGCTTCTGCCCACCAGGAATCTTCCACCCCTCCGCGGTCTGCTCGACTTCGGCTCCCATAGCCTGCAGATTCCGCGTTACCGCCGACAGCCGGTCTGATTCCTTCACGCGCAGTTCGCCGGCATCGCGCACCACGATGCCTGCGGTAAAAGGCGCGATTGCCGCGAGCACCGGTAACTCGTCGATGAGCAAGGCGGTTTGTGCACCGGAAATCTCGACCGGCTTGGCGACCCCGGGAATGAGCGAAATCGTCCCGACCAGTTCTCCGTGCTGTTCCTCAACCCTCATCATGCTGATGCGGCTGCCCATCGCAGCCAGCACATCGAGCAATGCCGAGCGTGTAGGATTCAATAAGACGCCATCGATCACAAGGTTCGACTCGGGAAAGATCGCCGCTGCGCCTAGAAAGAACGCCGCCGACGAGCTGTCAGCGGGAATAAATGCTTCCAGCGGATGCAGCGTTTGTCCTCCGGCGATGGTCACGATATTGCGCGTTCGCGACAGCTCTGCGCCAAAGGCGCGCAGGGCCAGTTCGCCGTGATCGCGGGTGCGAGTGGGTTCCTCGACCTTGGTCTGGCCGTCCGCGAGCAACCCCGCAAAGAGCAAGCAGGTTTTCACCTGTGCGCTGGCTACAGGAACGACGTAGTCGATCCCATTCAGCTTCCGCCCCGTAATATGCAGCGGCGCATGATCGTCCGTCGCCTTGATCTCAGCGCCCATCCTTCGCAGCGGATCCATCACTCGCTTCATTGGTCGGCGCGACAGCGACTCATCGCCCACAAGCTCGCTAGCAAACGATTGGCCCGCGACGATGCCTGACAACATTCGCATCGTCGACCCGGAGTTTCCGCAGTCCAGTGACATGGAAGGCGCCTTTAGTTGCGGGCCGATCCCATCGATCACAACTGCGCCTTTGTCGTCACGTTCGATGTTGCAGCCCAGCGCGCGCATGCACTCCAGCGTGCTCGTGCAGTCAGCGCCGGGAGAGTAGTTCTCAAACCGCGAACGGCCAGGCGCAATCGCCGCCAGCATCGCGTAACGATGCGAGATCGATTTGTCTCCAGGGACGCGAAGGCTTCCGAGAATGTTTCGAGCGGGAGGAATGACAACGGAGTTTGCTGGCGGCATGAATCTACCTTACCGCAAGCGGAGCGAATCAGCGGAGTGTAGCGGCCTCAGCGCGAGCTTCTCGCAACAGATCAGCGGGGATCTCGCGCACGCGCAATGCAATTTCGAAATTCGGGGTGACCGGACCGCGTCCCCAGCGGGCAACTTCCCAGTGCGCGCGCAGAAACTTCACTCCGTTCGCCTGCGAAAGGTCGACAAGCAGAGGATATTCGCCCACGTAGAACTTTTGCGGCAGCGAAGCGATCGGCTTGGTTCCCCATGTGGTGCCGTCGGCCGATGTGAAAAATGAAAGCTCGATCGACTCCTGTTCAACGATCTTAGTGACAGACAGGGTTGCCAGAAACGCCGGGTTTCGAGCGGAACTCAAGTCTAACGGTTCGCTATCTCCCTTGGCGGTGACGACCGTGTTTTGGGGGATGACAAAGACATCGATCATGACAGCCTCATTGTACTGAACCGACACCACATGCCGGAGTGACAACGATCACACCTCGCAAGCCGCGTGAAGTTTGACAACGCAACGCACCCGACATAATATGACCCGCGACCAGGGTCCCCACCGTTGTCGAATAATTCAATCTCCAGGAGGGAACTCCCATGCCTCGTACCAGCCGGTCCTTCGCTTGCCTGCTCGCAGTAATTTTCGTCGCTGTCGTGGCCGTCACGGCACAGATGCCCATGCCGAAACCCGCACCCGAGCTTGCCAAACTCGACTATCTTGCCGGCACCTGGACGTCCGACGCCGATCTAATGGCTAGTCCGTTCGGCCCCGGCGGCAAGATGACGTCCACCGACGAAGTGCGTTGGATGGAAGGAAAGTTCTTCCTGGTCATGCACTCAAAATTTACCGGCGCCATGGGTGACGGCACGTCGCTGGCGATCTTCGGTTACGATCCCGAGAAGAAGGTTTACACCTACAACGAATTCAACAGTATGGGTCAGGCCAATCACTCGGAGGGCACCGTTGACGCCGACACCTGGACTTGGAACAGTGACGAGAACATGGGTGGACAGGCATTCAAAGGCCGTTTCACCATGAAAGCCTTGACTCCGACCTCGTACACCTACAAGTTCGAAATGTCGCAGGACGGCACGAACTGGAAAACAGCAATGGAAGGAAAGGCTACGAAGAAATAACCCGTAAACTCCTTTCTTTCGGCACCTCAAGTTCGCGGCTGAGCGTCGAAGAAAGTTCGCAGCAGCCGGCCAAACTCGGCCGGCTGTTCCATCGCGGCGTAGTGTCCGGCCTTGGCGATCACGCGAAACTGGCTTCCGGCGATGCATTGATGGATGAGTTGCACTTCGCTGAGCGGAACGCCGTCATCTTCTCCGGCAATTACCAGCGTCGGAACGCTGACGGTCGCAAGCGTGGGAATCGAGTCCGGCCGATCCGCCATTCCGCGCTGCACTTCGGCTACGTCTGTCGGCGACATTTTTCCCGCCATGGCGCGAGCGGCATCGACGAGGTCAGGACGATTGGCCAGTGTCGCCGGCGAACACAATTTCTCTACCAGCGTGTTCGTGAATCCCAGTGTACCTTCGCGCAACACACGCTCGGCGATTTCAAGGCGTCCAGTGCGGCCTTCGGGCGTCTCTGCCCCCGCGCGAGTGTTCGCAAGAACCAACGCTGAAACTCGCTCACGATACCGCCGCCAAAATTCAAAAAGCGTGTAGCCGCCGATTGAAACTCCGACGAAGAATGCCCGCACAATGCCAAGTTCGCGACATAACCGCTCGAGATCGCCGGCGAGCTTCTGCATGGTCACCGGGCCCTCCCCGGCATCCGAGTCACCGTGCGCGCGCAAATCCGGGCGGATCACCCGGTATTGGGTGGTGAGCTGGTCCAGCACGCCATCCCAGAAGCCGTGGTGCAACGGGAAGGGGTGCAGCAAGACCAAATCCGGTCCGCCGCCTGCGACCTCGTAAATGAGTTGGGCGTCACCGCTGCGGAAAGATTCCATTTCACGATTTTCGCAAACTCTACGCAATCATGCGCGTTGAGAAGGCCGCCGTCCCCCACCCCACGACTCGCAAATGCAGCGATTCGTGGTGACCCGGCGCCGGGACTGAGATTGCCGGACGACACAAATCTCTAGACCCCGCCCAGATACCGAGCTTTAGCCGTCACGGGGACGGACTAGGTCTTTGTGGGCCCTTGAAGGAAAAGCTCTGTGCGACTCCATGGGCAGATCGACGAAGCTGCGAATTCGACAAACCTTCCCGGTTAAGTCGATAGCCATCAAACTCACAAGGGATTCGCTCGGGAGTTGCTCGTTCTGAGATTCTTCAACGCGAATGAGGACCGTTAGTGTTTCGCCATCACTAAGGTCAAAATCTGCCTCCTCGCAAATCGGGGAGTTGCGCCGTGCGCTGACACGCCTGTCGGTAGATTGCCCGTCGCATCCAGGGATGATCCATTTCACAGGCACGCCGTCGGTCTCATAACGTGGCAATCTACTTTCAAATGAAGAGGCCAAGGCTGTCTTCACCCGCTGAATAACCCTTCGGTCTTTTTTGGCCGATGAATGAGTCTGCGCGGGAACGCAGAACGAAATACTTACCAGGGCGAGGCTGAGAATCAGTCGCTTGATAATTCCTCAGACACCAAACGAAGGCTGATTGGCATAGCTGTCGATTACAGCCGCCATCGTGAATGATCTTAGACCTGCTCGGACTACTGTCCTCTCGGAACAGTGCCGTCCCTGAAGGGACTCGGACCATATTGGGCGCGATACAGCAGGTTCTGCTGTCGTGCGACTTCGTTCGGCCCACCTTTCGCCAAAAACAGGCGAAATGCCACCCCAACGATCGCAAAGGCGGCGCTCGTTGGCGACGGACCCGGCGGTGGGGCACCCATCAGGCAGCTTGGCGCGAGGAAAAAACCTCTACCCTGTGATCTTCTTCGCGGTTGCGTCCCAGATTGCCGTGCGCTTGTTGAAGTAGGAGTAATTGGCCAGGTGGCAGCCGATGGCCGCGTTGTTTCCGAAGACCTCGTTCTCCACGCACGGCTTGCGGCTGCGCACGGCGTTGAAGAAGTTGGCCTCATGGTCGACGGTGTCGTTGTATCCGTGCGGCGGAATGTATTCCTCAACCTCCTCCGTCAGCTTCGAAGCAAACGGAGCCGGCAGTGGGTGGTCCTTCTCCCAGTTCTCCTCGTACTGTTTTCGCAGATCTTCGGGCCAGCCCTTGGTGGAGTACTCCTCCATCTCAGGCAGCGTATTCTGTGGCGAGAACGAGAGTGTCGAACCTTTGATGATCATCGTGCCTTCTGTTCCGTAGAAGCCGATAAATTCGCCGCCGTCATTATTGAGGTTGCATCGCATGTAAACACGGAAGTCGGGGTAGTCGTAAAAAGTCTCGATCAAGTCAGGGAACTGGCGTCCGTCTTTCCAACGGAACAGGCCGCCGGTTGACTGCGCGCGCGTCGGCACAGTGTTGGTGCCGGTGATGAACATGATCCCCGAAATCAGGTGCACAAACAGGTCGCCACCGAGGCCTTCGCCGTAGTCGGTAAAGCAGCGCCACCGGAAGAACCGCACCGGATCAAACGGAATACTTGGCACACCTACCAGGAACTCCTTCCAATCGATGTTCTGATCGTTCACGTCTGGGGGAATCGGATAGACCCATGCGCCACTGGCCGAGTTGCGGTCCCAGTAGGCTGCAATGCAGCACACTTGGCCTAGCTTGCCTGATGCGTAAATCTCCCGTGCCTTTTCATACAGGATCGAGCTCACACGCTGGCTGCCCACCTGCACGATGCGATTGTTCTTCTGGGCTGCCGCCAGAATCGCGAAGCCGTCTTCAACGGTGTGGGATAACGGCTTTTCGCAGTACACATCTTTGCCCGCATTGCAGGTGTCCACCACCACGCGCCGGTGCTGATGATCGGTGGCCGCGACGATGACCGCGTCAATATCCTTGCGGTCGAGAATCTCTTTATAGTTGCGGGTTGTCGCAACCTGCTTCTTCAGCGCTTGCTGGGCAGCAGTCAGACGGCCTTCCCATAGATCGCTCACCGCGACACATTCAACACCGGGTACGCGTAGTGATGCAGCCAACAACTCACAGCCGCGCACACCGGTTCCGATTGACGCGAAGCGAATCGTGTTTCCCGATTGCGCCTGGGTTGTGGCAGCCAGCACCGTCGAAGGTTCCAGCAGAGTTACTTGGGCAGCGGCGCCGGCGGCAAGGGCGCCTGCTCCGAGACGCATGAATTGACGGCGAGACCACGGATGATCAGTCACGAGAAAACCTCACAAAGCAAGAATTAAAGATGGAGTGCAGCACTCGATTCGTAAGTAGCAGCAAGCTGGAAGACCCAACTCCCGCAGGGGCTAAAGCCGTGCCCCTTCAAAGACTGCTATATCAGCTAGCCAGAGAAAAAGCCGCGGTTGGCCCGCGGCTTTCCCGGAGATGGATCAGGTCAGCGGCGGCCCTTCTTCGCTTTCTTGGCGGCCTTCTTCACCGCCTTTTTCGCTGCCTTCTTAGCAGCTTTCTTCGCCGGCTTCCTGGCTGCTTTTTTCGTAGCTTTTTTCTTTGCCGGTTTTGCCGGTGCCGCCTTCTTCGCGGCTTTCTTAGCCGCCTTTTTAGCCGGTTTCTTCGCACCAGCCTTTTTAGGAGCCGCCTTCTTCGCAGGAGGACCCGATGGCGGAGCGGTGGTGACCGTGGTTTCTTCCGGTTCACCCTCCTCGACCTCGACCACGTCTTCTATGACCGAAACCGTTTCGGGCTCTTCCTCTTCCTCTTCTTCTTCTTCGTATTCCTCGTCGTCGAGTGACTCGCCGTAGGAACCGTCTCCGTAATCATCCATTTCGTCGTCACGACCGTATAGCGTTTCATCGAAAGCCGTCATGTGTCCTCCTGAGGGGCCGGGCTCCGCTTACGAACGGAGACAGCTCGCACGGAAAAAGAAATTGAACCGCAATGCATGCCGCATCAACAGGCGCGCGATTATAGCACGGCGAAAAACCCACCTGAGGTGACGCGGAACATACAGATACTACGACGCGCCCTGTTGTATCAGAACAATCGCAACATGGGAAGAGTACAAACACACATGCGTGACGAATCTCACCGGAAACCGGTTCGAAACGTTACGCGCCGGTGACCTTATTTGCGGATTAAGAGGACTTCCCCAGCCCTGAGATTGGCCGAGAGGTTGGCATTGTTCCTCTTCAAGTCGGCCACGGTGGTGTTGTACGACTGCGCGATACCGCTCAGGGTTTCGCCCTTTTTGACCTTGTGGTACGTGGCGGTTTGGCTGGAGGCGGTCGACTTGGAGCCGGCCTTGGAGGAAGACTTCGAGGTCGCCGGAGGAGCTTTCTTGGGGTTAGCTGATTCGGACGGGGGCGGAGCCTCGCCGACGGACGCTACCTGCGGACCGCTGGCCTCCGGTAAGGGCTTGTAAATCAGCAACGTACGACCGACGGCGACGGTGTTTCCCTTCAAGCGGTTCCACTTGCGTACTTTCTCTACCGGAACCTCGAAGTCGTCGGCAATCGACCCGAGGGTATCGCCCTTGCGGACCTTGTAGCGCGTTGCTTTCTGTGAGTACGACAACGTGTCGCCAGCCTGCCTCGGAGCGATGGGAATGATCAGCTTCGACCCGACGGTAACTTCCTCGCTGGACAGGCTGTTGGCTTCCTCAATCACTCCGCTCGAGGTGTGGTACTTGTGAGCGATCGATCCCAGCGATTCGCCATACTCCACCCGGTGATAGCGCCAGAACGTGCGCATGTCGGGCGGAATCAGCGTGATCGCTGACTCGTACTTATCTTTGGTGCCGGCCGGCAGGTTAAGGGTGAACGCCTGGTCGTTAGGAGTGGTCATCCGCAAGAGGCTGGGATTCAGCTCCTGCAGGGAAGTGGCCGACGTGTCGAGGCACTCTGCTACCAGCCGGAGGTCGACAGGGTAATTGATGGAAACCTGGTCCATGGGCACCGGCTTCTCTAGGACGACGTTCTCCAACCCGTATTGAGTGGGATTCTTCGCCATGATCGTGACGGCTACGATGATGGGCACGTAGTTGCGGGTCTCCTGCGGGAGCACGCCGCGCTTGTAGAGCTCCCAGAAGTCGGCATAACCTGTGCGTTCCACCGCGTGCTGGATGTTGCCCGGACCGGTGTTGTAGGCCGCCATAGCCAGATACCAGTCGCCGAACTCGTCGTACAGGTCTTTCAGGTGCCGGGCGGCGGCTTTGGTGGACTGCACGGGGTCCTGGCGCTCATCGACCCACCAGTTACGGTCGAGGCCGTACTCTGATCCGCGTCCGGCCATGAACTGCCACATACCCCGGGCGCCGGCGCGTGACACCGCGAGCGGTTGGAAACCCGACTCGGCCATGGCCAGGTAGATCAAGTCCTGCGGGATATTCTGTTGTTTGAGGGTCTCCGAGATCATGTCGCGGTACCTGCCGGCACGAGCCAGCCCATGCTCCAGCGTGGGACGGCCTTTCGGGCTGGAGAAGTAGTTGATGTACATCGCGACCTGGTCGGTCAGCATAAGCGGCAAATCCGACTTGGTGGTCTTGATCTCGGCCTCCGCCTGGGCCCGAAGCTTCGGGTCGACCGGGAAGGTAATGTCGTTGGCTTCGTCGATCGGCGCGGCTTCCGGTTTCTGTTCGGTGAAGCCGTCACCTTCACGCAGCGCGACCATCTCCAGATCGCGAATGCCGTCGACAATTTTGTCGAACTCCTTCTCCAGACGCGGGTTATTGCGCACCTCAATGTCGCTCGACAGCAGGGCGTTGAAGGCCTGATCGAAATTCTGCCGCGCGGCGTCGAGATGGCCGGCGCGATAGTCAGCCTGCCCAGCGACGTACAGCCTTTCAGCGCGCGCGATCAGGGCATCGACCGGATCGGAAGTGTTCGTTGGTGGAGCAACTGGAGCAGCGGCTGGCGGCGAATCAGCGGATTTCGGGGTTCCCGGCGTGACGGTGGGAGCAATTGCTTGCGGTGGGGCCTTGGCAGTGCTGTCTTTGGGATGAGAAGGCTCGCATCCCTCGCTCAGGAGCAAGGCGGCCAACAGCGCGGGGGCAACCAGGCACCGAAGAAACCTCATTCCAGCGAAACAAACCTCTCCCGAGGAAAAGATTGCGACCCGAAGCTGATGGTACTACGCGAGAAAGAAACTAGGCAACGAAACTGGGACCGCCGACATCGCTCCTGGATCGTGGCCGGAATGGAGTATGCCTCCAAACACGCGAAGCCGCCTCGAGAGGCGGCGGCTTCAGGAAAGCGATCGAACTTGGTTGCGAGCTAGAAGAGTTTGCGGCGGATAACCCCGGCAAGTCCCAGAAGACCGCTGCCCATCAGGACCAGAGTACCGGGCTCAGGGGTTGTGGAGGATAACGCAAAGGCAAAGTCGGTCGGGACCGCTCCACAGCTACCGAAGACGCATTGCCAAGCAAAGTGGTCAGCGCTGGAGCTCGTTCCCCAGCCCCACTGCGACGGAAGATCGAGGTCGGGAACAATCGAAGCCCAGTACTCCGTCCCCGCAGACGCCGCGAACGGAACCCCCAAAGTCCAGCTATACGCATAAAATTGGTCTTTTCCTACTATCAAGGTTTCGCCAAAGTTCCCGGCGCCGATGTACTTCATCAGTGGTGTTCCGGGCTGGTTGCCAGCGTCGGCATAGAAGGTGAGCGTAAATCCGGTAATCACACCCTTCGGGGTTGGCGAAATATAACCTCCGACCCAGGCAAACCGATTGATGTTGGACGATGCGCCTAGTGTGAAGTTGTCATAGGCGGTGGCGATAATGCCGAAGGTGAGGGTGTCGTTCTGCGAGGCATACTTAAGCAGGTAGTCGGGGTTCTGGACGTAAATGGGTGTGGGGGGGAAGACGTTAGTTACAAACCGGGCAGTCGGGATTGCAGTGCCCGAATTGTATGAAGTGGCAGTTGCGAATCCCGATACCGCAAAGACGATGAGTAGGGTCGTCACGACCGCTGTCACGGCTAGGGCGCTTTTCTTGGAAAGCATACTTCCTTCTCCGGAGAACGAGTTTTAACCTTAGGGATCGGGGGAAGAGGAACCTTGCCATTCTTGGTACGCAAGTTACACCATGTCGCAGCTCTCATGCAAGCGCAAAATCTTGTTTTTGAAATGTTTAAGGATAATTGACGAGAGGGCAAGTATCGAGCTAAGCCAAGGCGGACCTTAGATCCGAGATGAGGTCTTGAGCGTCCTCAACCCCCACCGAGAGCCGCACGGTCGATGCCGTAACCCCCAGTAGCTTCAGGCGCTTCGCGCTCAACCCAATGTGCGAGGACAGCTTGGGGTAGGACAGGATTGACTCGACGCCTCCCAGACTCGTCGCCAAATACCAGAGCTTCAGCCTCTTGATGAAGCGATCGACAGCCGACTCGCCGCCGCGCAGCTCAAATGACACCATCATGCCGTAATCTTTCATCTGACGCGTCGCCAGAGCGTGGTCCTCGTGGCTGGGAAGCCCCGGATAGTAAACGTGCGAGACCCGGGGATGCGTCTGAAGTGCATCGGCCACCGCCGCGGCATTCCTTGATGCCTTCTCGACGCGAAGATGAAGTGTCTTCAATCCGCGCAAAAGCAGGTACGCGCAGCCGGGATCGAGGCAGCCCCCCGTCAGGATCATCAACTCCCGCGCCCGGTCCATGCATTTTTTCGAACCTGCTAAGACGCCCGCCGTTAGATCGCTGTGTCCGCCCAAGTACTTGGTCGCGGAGTGCATTACCATGTCGGCGCCCAACTCCAACGGCTTCTGCAGTACGGGCGTTGCGAACGTGTTGTCAACCACCACGGCTGCCTGATTGCGATGCGCGATCTCCGAAAGCGCCGCAATGTCGGCACAGCGCAGTGTCGGATTCGTTGGCGTCTCGAGGAACAACATGCGGGTCTTGCGGGAGAAGTAGCGGGCGGCCTTGCCAAGATCGTGATGCGGAATAAAGCGGCTCTTGATGCCGCAGCGTCCCAGCACATCCTCGAAGAGCTTTACCGTTCCGCCGTAGATGTCGAGCATGGAGACGATCTCATCACCGGTCTGGCAAGTGGCGAGCGCTGCGATGAGAATTGCCGACATGCCGCTCGAAGTAATGACCGCCGCCTCTGCGCCTTCGAGTGCCGCGAGTTTGTCCTCCGCAGCTTTGACGGTCGGCGTGCCATAGCGCGCGTAAAGATAAATGTCGCGGTCGCCCTCAGCGTAGCGGCGCAGCTCCGCGAGTCCCGGCACGACGAACACGGACGTCTGCGTAATCGGCGTTGTTAGCGCGACCGACTGTCCGTGGCGTTCTTCTCCCGCGTGAACGCAATGTGTGGCATCGGCTGAGCGGCGTTTCATGGAGAGTCGATTGTAAAGCAGTGGCTAGTTGCTGGTGGCTGGTGCTTAGATCTGTTTAAAGGGCTAGTGTGTCCGCCGTGTTGTTGCTCGAGCCGAGCTTCAGCTCGGCGTCGCGGCACTTTTCTTCAATGTCCTCGAGTGGCTTCAGCCGGTAACCCAAACGCGCATTGGCTAAACTAAATCTAGCCGAAGGGCTCCGCCCTTGAAATCCCGTGCGAATCTTCAAGATGAGGCTGGGCGGAGCCCTTGAAGGTGTGCGTCACCAGTTTTGAGTTATGAGTCGGTGCCACCTATTCGGCGATCCCGATTTCTTTGGTGTCCATGCATCGTCACGCTTCAGCCAAGCGTCGTCGATATTTGCTGCGTGATTCGAGCTGTCGGGTAGCCGAAGATAGCACGCGTGTTGCCAGAATCCTTCTCTCGGTAGAGGAACAAATCGCCGTCGATTTGATAGTTTCCCGCCCACTCCACGGTGAAGTTTCTATCCGTGTCTTGGATATGAACCGATAAAGCTGTCCCCTGGCGCGCAATCGGTGTAGCCAGGTGATCGGCAGGGTCCAACATCCAGGCATCGCCAGTTTCCGTCGAGAACAAAAGCAGCGGTGCGATGCTGACAACTCGGCTGTCGCATTGAGCTGCTCGTCGTTGGATATAACGGACTTCATCAGCCAAGCGGAAGTCCTTGCCCGGCACCTGTCGTTTCCCCGGCCCGCGCTTGATCCGGAAGCGACCCATTTTGATTGCTCCTGAGTTCCGATACAGTGGCATCCACGGAGGGTGCTGCTATGGAACTGTTCACGACGCTGTTTGGCAGCCTGCTGGCCTTTGTATACCACTGTTTCGACCGCATCGTCATCCTGGGATATATGCCGCTACTGACACGGCCGGAAAACATCCTCCACTTCTTTCAAAACGTTCACAAGATCTATCCCATCACCAAACAAGCGTTGCGCAAGCGTACCGATGATTATCACGCCTGGGTGGAGGCCTACGCTAAAAAGAACA
>Ga0306923_10003393_pt1 | contig 14959 bp, 23 predicted proteins | sample sta12Can44000108_FD_203841 | JGI IMG/M metagenome (GOLD analysis project Ga0306923, IMG submission 203841) | Lab enrichment of tropical soil microbial communities from Luquillo Experimental Forest, Puerto Rico - statanox.12C.anox.44.000.108 (v2)... | ecosystem: Environmental > Terrestrial >... | reverse complement strand
TTCGCACGCACCTCCCTAGTTTGTAGTTCTACTGCTGCCATTCCTTCTCCTTAATTGAGCGCGCGATAAGATTGGAGGCACGCTCAAAAACTGCATCCGCATCAAGCGCCGTCGTATCGACGACGATCGCGTCGGGAGCTTCCATCAGCGGGGCCACCCGACGTCCGCTGTCGCGCGCGTCGCGTTCCTTCAAATCCTGCAGGACATCTTCGAATATAGCGGCCGTACCCTGTTGCCGCAACTCTTCGACCCGGCGCCGGGCGCGCTCCTCGGCGCTCGCGGTGACGAATAGCTTCACCTCGGCCGCCGGACAGACGACCGAGCCGATGTCTCGACCGTCGAGGATCGCACCCTTCGAAGGTTTCGGGGGATGGGCCGCGAAATTTCGCTGCAGCTCGAGTAGGGCACGGCGGACGCTAGGGATTGCGGCGACTATGGAAGCCGCCGCTGAAACCGCTTCAGCCCGCAACCGTGGATCCGAAAGCAGCCCAAGATAGACAAGGCCAGCTGCCTTTGCCGCGACCACGGGATCGGCCGGATCGCCTGCCTGCTCAAGGACGAGAAACGCCGTTGCCCGGTAAAGCGCTCCGGTGTCGAGATAGGCGAAGCCGAAATTCTCGGCGAGGCGGCGCGCAAGAGTGCCCTTGCCGGAAGCCGCGGGTCCGTCGATCGCGATAACAATAGAGCGAGCCGTCACGCCTCCTCTCTCATCGTGCCGCCAAGCCCGTTCATTAGGGAGAGGAACCCGGGAAAACTGGTCGCGATCGGCGCTGCGTCATCAATGCGCACCGGTTCGCGGGCGGCTAAACCGAGGACTAGAAACGCCATCGCGATCCGATGGTCAAGCTGCGTGGCGATTAGCGCGCCGCCCTCGGGCGGGCTGCCATCGCCGTCGACGGTCAGCACGTCGCCGTCAACCACGACGCGTACGCCGCAAGCGCCAAGGCCTGCGGCGATGGCGGAAAGACGGTCGCTCTCCTTGACGCGCAGTTCGGCGAGGCCCCGCATCACCGTGCGGCCACGAGCGCAGGCCGCGGCGACGGCAAGGATCGGATACTCGTCGATCATTCGCGGCGCCCGCTCCGCCGGGATGTCCGCGCCGTTCAACACCCCGGCGCGGGCGCGCAGATCCGCAACCGGCTCGCCCCCTTCATCACGCTCGTTCAGCAAAGCAATGTCCGCCCCCATCTCGCGTAGACACTCGATGAGTCCGGTCCGCATCGGGTTCACTCCGACGCCTTCAATACTGACCTCCGAGCCAGGAATGATCAATGCTGCGATCAGCGGAAAGGCGGCAGAAGAGGGATCGCCCGGTATGGTGATTGACGCCGCGGAGAGCTCTGGGTAGCCCTCGATGCTGATGCGCCTCCCACCGCCTTCGATCGGCTCAGTTGTAACCGTTGCTCCGAAATGACGGAGCATACGCTCGGTGTGGTCGCGGGTCGGCTGGAGTTCGATCACCGTCGTAGTCCCCGCGGCGTTGAGGCCGGCGAGCAGCACCGCGGATTTGACCTGCGCCGACGGCACCGGGAGCTGATAGTTGATTGGGACCGCGTCACCGGTGCCGCTGATAATCAGCGGCAAGCGCGCGCCCTTGCGCATGACAAAGCGCGCGCCGGTGCGGCTTAGCGGCGCGACAATCCGGGCCATCGGCCGCTGCCGCAGCGAGGCGTCGCCGGTGACGAAGGCGGTGATCGGGTGGGTGGCGAGGATGCCAAGAAGGAGCCGGGCCGAGGTCCCGGAATTTCCCAAATCGACCAGATCCTCTGGCTCGACGAGCCCTCCGATCCCGACGCCGTTCACCGCCCACCGGCCGTCGCCGATCGGGAAAGCATGGGCGCCGAGCGCATTGATAGCTGCGGCGGTCGCGAGCACGTCCTCGCCCTCGAGAAGGCCTGAGATCTCGGTTCGACCAACCGCGAGCGCCCCCAGCATCAACGCGCGATGTGAGATCGACTTATCGCCGGGGACGCGTATCTTGCCGGAGAGAGGCGTGCGAGGCGGCGCTGCGATCAGAGGCGCGGGCGATCTGAGCAAGAGATTGTGGGCCATCAGCCAAGGCTCGGTCAGTGGGTAATCCGGTTGTGGTTGGATCGCCATCGGCCCATATGCGGTGCTCGGCGCCCGAACCCTTGGATAATTCATCATCGGTTTGCTTTTGACAGGGCAGTGCCGTTGTGGCAATGGCGCGCCGGACCGACTTGGCGAAACCTCGATGGAGCGAATGGTGGCCAAACCCGAATGGGGCACCAAGCGAATTTGTCCGAGCTGCGGAACCCGGTACTACGATTTGCTGCGCGAGCCCGTGACCTGCCCGAAATGTAGCACGCCCTATGACCCGGAGGCGTTTCTGAAATCGCGTCGTGCCCGTCCCATCCCGCCGGTTGAGAAGGAGCTCGAGCCCGTTGGAGCAGAGGAGCTCGATACCGAGCTCGAGACCGAGGAGGCCGACGTCGTGGAGGAGGAAGAGGAGGCGGTTCCGCACGAAGAAGCCGAAGAGGAGGACGAGGAACTCCTTGAGGATGCCTCCGAGCTCGGTGAGGATGAGGACGATATGGCCGAGGTGATCGAGAACGTCGAGGAGGAGGAGCACTGAAGCTGCGCGCAGCTCGGGCGCAGCCAGTGGGACGGCGATTTTTCCCTTGCTGCTGCCGTCCGGTCTTTCTAACTTCGAGGCGTGTTTCTGACTTAGGGGCCATAGCTCAGCTGGGAGAGCGCTACAATGGCATTGTAGAGGTCACCGGTTCGATCCCGGTTGGCTCCACCAGTTAAAACAAGGGGTTGGCGAGAGATTGTCAGCCCCTTGCGATTTATGGGGAAGCATGGGGGAAGCAACATCGCCCTTTTCCCCCTTCCATTTGGAACACCTCCGCGCGCCCGCTACGAGGGACAGTCGGCACCTATCCCGACCCCCAGTACCCGTGCCGGCCGCGAGCGCTTGACGACGTTGCTCGCAAAGGCTCATTCCTTTCAGCTAAAGCGCGCCAGCCGGAACCCCACCGCGGCCGATGCGGGTGTAGCTCAGGGGTAGAGCGGGGGTAGAGCACAACCTTGCCAATGTCACTCCCGGTAGAATTATCTCCGGGGCTTATGGCGGTCCAACGTGTTCCGGTGAACCTCGACCTGCAGGTTACCGGGCGGACGAAGGGCTCAGCCGGACGTCAGCCGCTCCCGCATATGCTCAACCACGGCCTGCGCATCCCGCTCATCCGCTAGTGGTGAAAATCTAACGCTTGATACCCGGCTCCGAGGACGGCCCTCGACCCATTGCGGCCAGTCAGCCTTGGCAGCGAGAACTGCTTTTCCTGCCCCAAGGCGGCCCCTCCGGCCGCGCCCCCATTCTCAAGCAAACCCTGGTTTCTGGGTCAACAAGCGAGTGGCGACGCGTAGGTGGCCTCAGTGAATTGCAAGCCCTATGCCGATATTACAGTTCACAAAACTCAACACAGTGGTGCGCGATCCGGACCCGCCACTTGTGACCAGACTGGACAAGTCGCGTATTCAAAAATTCGAGCATACGCTCGGCACTACTTTCGTCAGTGATGCCTGCAGAACCAGCATGCATGGTCACCTTATAGCCCAATATTTCGGCCAGGACCATTAGTCGTGCTGAGTACTGGGGAGAATGCCCACCGTTACCACCGCGACCGTATTGGCTCAGCCAAGTACCGCCCGGAAGCTGGATGTCTTCTGAGCCTAGAACGAGAAAACCGCTTCTACCCCCGCGACCGCCCCGGCCATCAACCTGAGGAGCCTCTCCGCCCTCCCCACCGGCACTAACCAAGTTGTCTCCGCGAGCTTCGGCATTTCCCCCGCGCATACCTTCGGTCGCCCCTCCGCGACCACCCGGCCCGCCCACGGCGACGCTGTTGTTACCCTCCACTTCCGCGTCACCGCCATCGCCCCCGGCACCGATCACACCCTCGCCGCCAGTTCCTCCAGACGCGATGCTGTTTTCTCCGCGCACGCTGGCGTTCCCGCCGTGACCTCCATGACCGTTGTCCCGCATCGTTTTCTCCACCACAGTTTGGTCTACGTCATATACGAGAAATTGAAGGGGATACCGATGTCGGAGAAGTCAGAGGAAAAGTTTGGGGGGTTGACGCTGGAAGATTGGGCCGCAGCATATCGTCCGGAAATCCACGAATTTTTTGTTTCGCGTTTTGCTTTTGTGAAGGAGGGTAATTTAGTTCGTATTGCGCTAGGACGTAATGGCGCGCCGAAAGATGCTCAAGGACTTCGGGGGCCTGCTGTTTATACGCATGCCATAACAATGACCCAGGAAATTGCCCTTGAACTCTCTAGGCAACTACGTGATGTTATTGCGGGCTAGCTAGCTTCGCTTGCTGGCGTCGCCGCCTCGGCCACCCAGGGCCACAGAACCACGTCCTTTGACGACTGCATCCCCACCCCGTCCTCCTCCGGCGCCCCAGCCGCCATCTCCGCCTTTCGCAAAGCTACCGCTACCGAAGACGCGAGCGCGGCCACCATCTCCGCCCCCGCCATTGCGCAACCGGCCGTAGAAGTACCACGCGGCAGCGAACAGGCAGAGGACAGCGCCGATGGAAACATAAATCGGCAGACTCAGGCCGACGTGGTCCGAAACGGGTTTCAAGAGAAGAAAGGCTGCACCAAGAAAGGCAGGACCAAGAATGGCGGCGCGCGGCAATTCAGTTCGCTCCATTAGGATAAGCCGGAGGGCTTGGCTCGCGCATATGGGGGCTCAACTCCGGATCGGCAACACCGAACGTAGCACCCTCAGCCAGTCGGTCTCGCGAGCGGCTTGACCCGTCCCAGCCCTCGCTGTTCTCGTTGCCAAATGTTGCCACGCTGGAAACCCGGATGGGGCACAATTGAGACCCAAACGGGGCCGAAGCGGATAGCGCGGCGGGAGGGATTGCTCACCCATATCCGCCGCTAGCAACGCCCGGTCTTCGGGGGGACCGCTATTCGGTTAGGGTTTCGGATGCCGGCCCAGCGCGAGCAGTCGACCTGGGTAAGGGCCGAGGGCCGGCGTCCGAAAGCCTCCGAAGAACGAACCCGCGGGACAGCGGTGAGGAGTGGCCGTCTATGGGGAATTGGTCGCGTGGTGGCGTTGGCGAGCGGCTGGGCGAAGGTCCGGAAACCACCCAAGCTGACCTACAGTGTGAACACTAAGCGTTATATTTTATTAGATCCAAACCGCCGTCGACGAGATCCGGCGGGACCAGCCGCTCAAGCCTGAAACGACCCCGCGGCGATACGCTATGCACCGCATTCGTCGAGCAACGGCAAGGTCCCATCCTCTTCGATCGAAAATCCGTCGAGGTCGCAGTACATGAGATGCCTCGCCCAATTCTCGTGTAGGGCGATTTCCTCAAGGTCCGGCTCGGCTCCGGTCTGCGCGTCGACCACTCGGAATAGGCGCGCATGCTCCCCAATATCCTCCCACCCGCTGGGTCGGCCGGACATTCGACACGAAAGGTTCTGGCTCGGGCTCGGGCTCTGGTTCCCCGCGGATTACCCGCCAGGCTGGGGTTGAAGCGGATGCTTCTTCTGGCTCGCTGCGCTCGCGGTCACGCTCTTCCTCCAGCCGGTCCAGTGCGGCAAGCTGAGCCTCCAGCCGGACCAGCTGAACGATCTGCCTGCCCGGAACTTTGGCCAATCGGCGCGACCGAGGTTTTGGGCTAGAAGCAACCGGGGTAACGGGGGCCTGCTCGACCCAGCCGCGGCCCGCGACCCAGTTCACCCGGCGGCCTGCATCCTTGGGCTTTCCCGGCCGCTTGAAGATCTCCCCGACCATCCGGAGGGTCCATTCGCGCAGATCGGAGCCGCGCCATAAAATACGGGGTAACCCCTTCAAAATTCCCTCGGGTGGGGGAGGTGCGCGATTGCAGTAAATGTACCTGGCCAATGGTGGTATAGCGCGTGAAGACAGCCGGATCGAGGGGGCTGAGGCGGATAGCCTGCTCCTCCAGTGGGATCGCCTCCTCTATTGACCCCGTCACGACCTTGCACACGCCCAGAGCGAAGAACGCGTCCGCTGCGTTGCGATCCAACCCGATCACCATCTCGTATTCAGGACTGGCGTCCGCGCACCGCCCCTCAGCGCGCAGGAGTTGGCCTTTGGCAAAATGCGCAAGCGTGCTGCGGGGAGAGGTCGCCATCACCTGGTCGACGAGCTCTTTAGCGCGCGCGATATCGGCACCGCGCGTGTTGGTCATTCCAGCTACCACGCGGTTCGCGAGTGTCACCGCCAATAGACCCTTCGCCTCGACGGATTGCGGATCGAGCGTCAACGCATGCTCAAAAAGGTCGGCGGCTCGGGCAAGGTTCCCAGGCGTTGCACCCTCGTTTAATGCTGCGCGTCCGCGAAGAATATAGTCCAGCGTATCGGGATGCTCGGTCGGCCGGGCGACCTCCGCAACGATCAGCTCGACTTTCAGCGCGTTTGCGATGCGGCTCGTGATCTCGTTTTGCAGGACAAACAACTCGCCGATATCGCGGTCGAACCTCTCGGCCCATATATGCGCGTCGGTCGCGGCATCAAATTAGCTGTGCGCTGACGCGGATTTGGTTGCCCGACCGCCGAACGCTCCCTTCGAGCCCATAGCAGACGCCCAATTCGCGACCGATCTGCCTGGTGTCGATGGGCTTGTTCCGGTAAGTGAACGCGGTATTGCGCGAAATCACGAAACTATGGGCGATCCGCGATAGATCAGTCGTCAGGTCCTCCGTGATCCCATCGGCAAAGTATTGTTGGTCGGGATCGTTGCTGAGGTTGGCGAAAGGCAGTACGACAATCGACAAACGCGGTGCGACGAGGGGCTGAACGATTGATGTAGTAGCGGCCACCGCTGGCATCGCAGTGGGAGAGGACCTCGTTATCGGCCAGAACCACCAGGTGACGACTGCGATCACAAGCACCGCCACGAGCGCCGCGCCGATTGGAGCGAGGATGCTGCGGCGGTGACGGGTCGGCGTCGCGATTGGTACACTGGTCGTTGGCGGGCCGGCCACGCCTTCAGGACACCAAGCGTAAACCCGCACCGGCCGCGCGATGTTCTTGACGTTTTGCTCGCCGATATCTTGAAGCGAGTAGGGCAGCCTATCGCGGATCTGGTCGTACACGGTCCCGGAGACGCAGATGCCGCCGGGCTCAGCGAGCGCCTCCAGACGCGCTGCGACATTAACCCCATCGCCAAATATGTCGTGCTCCTCAACGATCACGTCGCCGAGGTTGACGCCGATGCGGAACCTGATCCGGCGCTCTTCGGGCAAGTCCGTTTCACGGTCGATCATCCCGCGCTGGATCTCGACCGCACAGCGGACCGCGTCGACCACGCTTGGAAATTCCGCGAGCAAGCCGTCGCCGGTGTTCTTTACGGTGCGGCCGCGGTGTTCCTCGATCTTTGGGTCGACCAGCTCACCGAAATGGGCTTTGAGGCGCGCGTGCGTCCCTTCCTCGTCGGCCCCCATCAGGCGCGAATAGCCGGCCACATCAGCAGCAAGGATGGCGGCTAGGCGGCGGGTCGAGGCCATAGCTGGGCGGGCCCCCGGTTCGAAAGTTCGATTTGCTTAATTATAGCACAAACTCGCGCATCTCGACATCCGCCCGAGGCGGTCGGCCAGCGCCTGATGGTCCCTAGTGGTGACCGTCCGCCTTCCCATTTTGAACGGCTCTTCATGCCCTCATACCGGACCCAAACGCGACGACCGAAGGCGGCCGAGATGGGTGGATTGCCGACCTTCACCAATCCCGTGGCGAACGGCGAGGTCGCGCCGATTACGGACCTTCCCGCCCGGAATCCTCCGAACAGCGAGGTTCGACCCTTATCTATCACTCGTGCCAGTCGCCGAATTCGGATGCTAATGCCCATAGAGATCCTGCCGGCATCCGCCCCGGAACGAGGAAGTTGGAAACTTTGGTTTGGGGGCCTTCCGGGTCGACGGCTTCCGATGCTAATATTTAAGGTGGTCATCGCTGGTCGATGTGCCGCAAAGTCGTGTTTTGCAAAATAGCGGCCGAAATGGGAGGGAGGAGCAAATGCCTGAATTGAATGGTGGCTGCCTTTGTGGCGCGGTTCGCTATACATCGAATTCGGCACCGGAATTCATCGGTGTGTGCCACTGTCGCGACTGCCAAAAATACACCGGCAGCGCGTTTGCGATCATGGTGGGCCTGCGCAAGACGGCTCTTCAAATCCGGGGAACGGTCAAGACATTCAGCAAACTCGGCGATAGCGGTAAGCCGATCCTGCGCCATTTCTGCCCAGAATGCGGCTCATCCATTGCCGACGAGCCATCAAGGCGGCCCGGGGCGATTATTCTCAATGCCGGCACCCTCGATGATCCGAGCTCGGTGATGCCCACTCTGGAGATTTATTGCGACCGCGCTCTGCCTTGGGTCCAACTAGCAGGTGGTATGCAACGCAACCGTCGAGGCGCCACCGGTTCGACCGCTTTGGGGGCAGGGAGAGCAATTCCCGGCGCGAAGGCTGAATGGCCGCAAAGGGTGTCGGATTCGACAAGTTATGGAGAACAGCGCACCCCTGGGCACCCGTCAAGCCCGAGCGTATCCTTTCAAAGATAAAACAAAAATGGTTGATTAGGGAGGAGTGTTGAATGACTGATCAATGGTTATTCAAGAGCGAAACTTACGACAACTGCAATTGCCAGATCAACTGCGGCTGTCAATTCAATCTTCCCAGCACCAATGGCTATTGTCAGTCGGCCTTTATCGGCCACATCGTCAAAGGCCATTTCAATGATACCCCGCTCGTGGGGCTGAACTGGGCGGCCCTCTACAAGTGGCCTGGCGAGATCAAAGACGGAAACGGCAAACGCCAAATCGTCATCGACGAGCGCGCGGACGAAGCTCAAAGGATCGCGCTCCAAACAATTATCTCGGGTGACGCCGGTAAGCTATTGAGCAATCTCTTCTCCGTCTTCGCATGCACCTGCTCGGAGTTTTGCGAGACCTTGTTCCTGCCGATCCATCTTGAGGCCGATCTAGAAGGTCGAACGGCAAGGGTCGAGATACCGGGTATCCTGAAGAGCAAAGCGGGTCCCAAGATCAACGAGTTCACCGGCGAACCCTTCCACATCGCGATTGTCCGACCAAGCGGCAGTTTCGAATTTACCTATGCGGAGCTTGGATTAGGAACCACCTCGGTGACGGGCGGTTTGGAGATGGCATTCGAAGATACCTGGGCACACTTTTGTATTCATCACTTCAATCAGGATGGCTTGGTCCAGGAAAGATCAAGGCTCACAGCGTGGCTTGGTGCATGACTTCCGTGAATGTCGGCGATGGGGCCATGAAGAGCCGTTCCAATGGCGAACCCTGAGTGTCCGAGTTGGGTCGACTGCGGTCCATTCGTATCCGGTCGGCAATCGGCAGCAGTGGGTGGAAAGCCGTCATTCGTCCCCCGCGATCGATTGGCCGTAGTGCGCTCTGAAAACAGATCGCGGCGCGTGCTTGCCCTTCGCGCCTGAAAACCGGCGCTAGCAGTCGGTGCTCACGCTTTCAGCTCGCGTTTGAGCTCGTCGAGAAAACGCCAGTCGGTGCCGTCGGCGATGATCTTCTGCGGGGTCGACTTGATGAAGCCCGCGTCGCGAAAGCGCAAAGCATAGAACCGGATCGTGTCTTCGGCGTCGTATTCGCGCCACCTGTAACCGTTTTCACTCAGCGTCTGGAGGGCATAGTCATAGTGCGGCGCGAGGCCACGATCGGCGAGCCATTGCGCTGCACGTGCCGGTTCAGCCGCGCATAGATCCGTTGCCTTGAGGATGGCCCGCACGACGCGCTTGGTCGCGACCGGGTGCATGGCAACGAATTCCCGGTTGCCGGCCAGCATGCAGCAGAAATATTGGGACCACGGTCGATCGACAGCAGTATTGACGATGGCATGCCCGATGCCGCGGGCGTGCAGCTCCTGGGGCTCCGGCGGAAAAGCCAGAAACGCATCGATCTTGCCCTGTTCGAACAGCTCCTTCGGCTTGACCTTCGGGTCGGTGACCCAGTGGAGATCCTTGACAGGGTCGAGCCCGACTTGGGCGGCCAGGAGGGTCAATAGCGCGTGAGGATTCGACCCCAAGGCTTGTACCCCGACGCTCTTTCCCTTCAGGTCCGCGACGCTGGCGATGCCCTCCCTCGCGAACAGCTCGAAGCAGCCGACCATCACACCGGCCAGCAACGTCAACGGTTCACCGGCATCGATCGCCCTGACGCTATCCGAGGCATAGGCCGGGGAAAAATCGACGTCGCCGTGGATCGGTAGGATTGTTTGGCTGTCCGGTGGGGCGGTATAGCGGATATCGGTGAAGCCCTCCGCGCGCAGCAGTTCCTCGGCTATGTGCAGAGATGAGACGCAGAGGGCAGGCGTCTGCAGGCGAACGGTCGTCGTTTCGAGGGGTCCCTCCGCCGCCTGCGTTCCCCGCGGTGAAAGGATACCGGCGGCGCCGGCTAGCGTCGTCATGGCAAGAAAGCGGCGTCGTGTCTGCATTATGGGCATCGAAGGTCTCCCGTTTTTTTTGGCGCTCACGCCTGAACTCTTCGAGGCAACGCCAGTCGGTATCGAAGTCGCGCCTTTCGCTAGTTTTATCGCGCCTCAATCGCTTAGAATTACCAGCGGGCAAGCAGGGCGTCCATGCACACCGACTATGCGACGCCGAAGTGCTGTCCCCATCTGACGACAGCTTTGGGCCGAACCTTCGCGTTCGGGAGTGAGGGCGGGAAGGTCCGGTGTCCGGTGCCTCCTTGTCGTCTGAGCGCGTCCCGGCAGGGGACAGATGTCTACCCAGGGAACGCAGCGGGACCGCTTTGGGAACGCAGCGAAGGGGGCGAAACCCCAGCATTTCTGCGGCTGGGAACGCAGGGAACGCATCTTGGGCCAACTCCCCTGTACATAGGATCGTCAGTCTCGGGAGAATTGATTTTGGGTATTGCTGCGTTCCCTGCGTTCCCGACCCTAATATATCAAAGGGTTAGGGGTGCCCCGATGCGTTCCCTCAGCGTTCCCGTGCGTTCCCAGCTGGCCCGCGCAACCCATGATGGCCCGGCTGAACCCAAGGGACCCGACCCGGGCGAACCTGCGGCGCTCCCAGCTGGCCCGGCCTCATCTCAGGCAGCGTCCTCCCCGTACCATGGTCTGGCCGCCTTCATCGCCCCCGTCTGCTCCTTCAACCGCAGCCCTTCGAACCCGCGAAATCCGTGATAGCCGGGAATATACCGGACCCCCGGCAGCGCGGCGCCGCGAAGACTTTCAGTAAACCGGCGCTGTTTCATCCTTGACGCCTGGCCTTCCTCTGCCAGGTGCCAGAGACGGAAATCTGCGAAAGCTTCGGCGCTCGTCACCCGCGCCGGCTCGCTGTCGACCACTTCCAATGCCGGCAACACACGATCGGCGATCCACCCGGCAACCGCGTCGGCCGTCTGCGTCCACTCTGTCAGCGCTTGCTTACTGCTCGCCGGCTCGTTGAAATATCCCCGAGCCAGAACTCGACGCGCTCCTTCGACCGCCCATGCGAGCAACGCGTCAGGCTCCTCGCGGGCGATCCTTTTGCCGATATCGACGATGCGCTCGCTCAACCGGATCGTTCGCAGGAACTCGACAACAATCAGTCGACGCCGCACGCCCGCATCCATGCCACCACGAAAGGGCGGTAGTTGGTTCGCCGCGTAGACGTGCTGCGCTTCGGTGCGGAACTGCACCACGTCCCGCCCGTAGGCTTTGCGAGCGTCGAGAAGATCGCCCGTGATCACTGACTTGAACCGCTCCGAGGCGATCGCGCCGCTCAACTCGCCCGAGACATTCAGCAGTGCACCCACCAGCAGCATGATCTTGTTGTCGTCGCCAAGCCGATCCGGTGGTACCGTGCAGACGGCGGTGGGCGGAAGCAGCCCGATCAACATGTCGAGAAATCGGCTCTTGCCGTTCTCAGCGGTGCGCCCCAACAGTACGATCGCCTTTGGGCTGATCAGGCGGGTTCCGTAACCGAGCGCCGCGACACCCGCGATCTCTTGCAGCAAGCCGATTTTCTCCTCAGCCTCGGGATCGCCCGCAAACACGCCTTTCAGGTACGTCGCGAGCAATGAGCCTTCCGGCGGCTCGCCTGTCGTACCCGGGTTCCAGTGCCCGGCGAGAACGTGTCGCTGCCGGTGGTCGCGATCGTGTCCAATGGAAATCGACGGCTCACCATCCGTGCCGAAGGTGATCCGCCCGTCCGCGCAGTTGATGCCGATGACACGGCCGGCGAAGAACTCGGGATCGTCGCCTAGTTCGTATCCCAGACAGGCAAGGATGCTGTCGATGCGGCTTTTGCTCAGTAATGCATCGTCGCCGTCGTACTGCATCGCTTTCTGGCGCAATTCATCTTCCGGTATCGCCTGCCAGCGCCGATCGTAAAAACGCCAGATGCGTCCTTCCGCGTTCTTGTCGGTGGCGTGCCCTAGCGCCATGTCCTTGGCGATTTGCACATCCGATCTTAGGGCTGGGGCTGTGGTCGCCTTTGCGCGATGCTTGCGTGCGCTCATTGGACCGCTCCCCACACAATCGCCAGCCGGCCGGTCCTCGTCTCGCGCCGGTCACCAGTGTCGCGGAGCCACCCGTCTCGGGCCAGCTGGTTAATGCGGCTGCTGGCAGTCTGGTGCAGCATTCCGAGGCCCACCTCGATCTCGTCGCAGGTCGCGCCGCAATTCTCGACGATGAACTTGTAGATGCGGTTCCGCTGCCGTAGCACGTCCTCCTCGTCTTGCGAGTGCATTGCCCCAATCGAGGTGTCTCGGACCCGCGAGCGAGCTTCATTGAAACCTGGGTCTTTCTGCGCCGTCTCCGTGGGATTGCTGAGGTCGACTATCAGCCCCTGCGGAAACCGGGTGCCCTGCGGCTTATTCTTGGCTTTGGTACCAGTGGCTGAGGAATTGTCTTGAGGTCCGTCCTCTCCGGGGTTATACTGTTGGTCGTCAAGCATGATGTGCCCCTCCTTGGGGCTGGCTCGTGCTGGTCACACGGGCTGTGGTTAAGGTTCGTAGAGAGCTCGGTCGCTGTGGCGGCGCCGGGCTCTCCTCTTTTATGCTTCTCAGTCCTGCTGCGTGCCGCCATGCCTCAGCGTCCTGGCAAGCGAGCACTCGTATCTTGCCAATGCGGTTCGACCGCGGGTTGGGCCTGACGGTTAGGACAAGAGTCTGTTTCATGACCAGGCACCTCACACAGCCAGGACCACACGTCCGGAGGCCCGCGTTACGGCCGTATACCGCCACCGAGCCGCCTCTGCCCGCGTCTGGCAGCCCTCATCCCAGACCAGGACAGAGCCCCATTCGCTGCCTTGAGCCTTGTGGCATGTGAGGGCGTGGGCGAAATCGGCTGTGACCTCGCCCCGTTCTTTCTCCCAATCAGGTTTGCTGACCTTGCCACAGACATGGTCCAGGAAAGGCCGGGCGCTGCACCAGATACGCTTCGGTGCTTTGGTTTTAAAGAAACCACCCACTGACCTGCCATTTTCATCGAGGACCACGGCTTGGAAGTTGTCCCAGCCGTCGTGGAGCCTACCAACATTCTCGAAGGTGATGGTCATTCCGTTGAACAGACCCAGGTCTCGTTCATTCCTTATGCAGATCAACTTCTCCTGGGGCCCGACCGGCAGGCAACCTTCGAAACCGAGAGCCTTCCGCATCCGTCGGATCAGTTCGAACCGCCTTCGGTGGTAGCCACAGATGACTTGGTCAACCCCGAGGAGAACTTCGTCGGGGACATCTCTGCCGGATCACCCGTATCCGGTCGTCGTCAGCAAATCGGCTTCGCGATGCGAGCTTTGCCAGAGTGGCGGGAGCGGTCTTGAAACCGCCTGAGGTGAGGAAAAGGGCCGCTTCTTTGCGGTCCAGCAATTTGTCAGTTTGCATCTCTATCTACCCTTTTCGGAAGTGTCATGCGCCCAATGCGACGACTAACGACAGAAATGGGGAGACGATTTGAGCAGTACAAGTCTTCTGATAACGCAATATACCCAAATAAAAACAGGGGTATTATTTGGGAAGGTAAAGTATTAATTTATACCCTGTCGTGTTCTTTTTCGGCCAATGGTCTCTTAGCGCCTCACCCAACGCGCCTTCGCTGGCCGGGATCAGGTTGCGCGTCTCGGGCAAACGTTCTCGAAGGCAATGCCAGGAGGCGATCGCGAATTGATAGAAGTCGCCAAAATACCCTGTCTTGTTTCTACGCGATGAAGGCCTCTTTGCCGGCCTCTCCGCGACCCGTTGGTATGTCCGGATCAAGCAGATAATCAGCTCGCGGAACGCATCATGTGACGGGCGCCCCGCCGCCGACGGTCCGACTTCGAGCTCCCTCAGCTCCCCATCCCAGAGGGTCGCCAAGCGTTTTGCTGTTGCGACGAATTGTTCTTCCTCATCAAGAAGGTCTAACGGCAGCCCCAAGTCACCGGAAGCGAGCAAGTTAGCTGCGTCTCGAAGTTCCCGCAGGCGCTGCATTTCGGCGGCGCGGGATGGTCGTTTGCCCCGGCAATTCCAATGAAACTCGTAGAAATCGTCCCGCAATGACCGCACCAGCCTCGCAAAGATCGCTGGATCGCGGATGTTCAGCGCCTTCGCCACCCCCAAAAAATCTCTCGGCGGCAACCGCGCTTCGAAGGCTTCCCGCTCGGCTGCCTCCGCTTCCAGCACGTCCTGTTCCAGAGCGGTCGTGTCGTCTTCGGACATACCGCGTCCCTAGGCTCCTCGGCGAAGCGTCACTACGCCAGCCGCAGGCTTGCCCGGCTCCCTCGTGAGTGCGGCGTTGATCCGCGACGCGGTACGGTCTGCCAATTGCCGCAATGGGTCGTCGCTGAGATGCGCACAAATCTCGGTCGTGCGCGTTTGCTTGTGTCCGAGCGCCTTGCTGACGAGAAACAAGGTGTTCCCGTCCGCGACCGCGAAGCTCGCGAAGCTGTGCCTGAGGTCATGCAGTCGCACGCCGTTTAGCCC
>Ga0306923_10003391_pt1 | contig 14961 bp, 15 predicted proteins | sample sta12Can44000108_FD_203841 | JGI IMG/M metagenome (GOLD analysis project Ga0306923, IMG submission 203841) | Lab enrichment of tropical soil microbial communities from Luquillo Experimental Forest, Puerto Rico - statanox.12C.anox.44.000.108 (v2)... | ecosystem: Environmental > Terrestrial >... | reverse complement strand
TGGCTGGACTGATCATGCGGATGCGGGCATCGAACCGCGTGCGTAACCTGCGGACGGTGGAACTCCTGGACATCCAGCCCGCGGATCGTGTGCTCGAGGTGGGCTTTGGGCCGGGGCTTGCCGTGGCGCGTGTCGCAGAGCTCGTCACCGCCGGCAAGGTAGTTGGCGTCGACCATTCGGAGCTGATGCTGCGCGAGGCAAGGCGGCGGAACGCCAAAGCAATCCGCGCTGGACGTGTGGAACTCCTTCTCGGCACTGCGGAGGCCCTGCCGCGCTTCGAGCGGCACTTCGATAAGGTTCTCGCGGTGAATGTCTTCATGTTCTGGAACGACCCGGTCTCAGTCCTCACGGGTGTGCGCAAGGTGATGAACCCCGGCGGCGTCATCGCACTCACCCTCCAACCGAGGCGCCGCGGCGCGACCGCTGCCGACACCCGAACTGCTGCCGAGCGGATCGTGGCGTCGCTCAGGGCTGCCGGATTCGGCGAGGTGCGGACAGAGATCGTGGACGTGGCGCCCGTCGTTGCCGCCTGCGTGCTCGGGCGCGTTCAACAGCCAGCCTGACCCTGGCCTTCGCCCTCCGGTGCGAGGTCCTGAGCGCGTCACGGCGCGCGCGAGAACGCGGGACCCCGAAAGCGGATAAGACCTAAGGGATCACGTAAGCGGGCGACCTGTAACTTTACGGCGTCAACTCTCCACGGACCCCGGAACGGCCGACGACGCGCGCCTGGTGCGTCGCAACGCCCGCGCGAGCGGTCTCGTCGCGATCGCGCTCGCCTTCATCGCGGCGCTTGCCTAGGCGTCGGCGTCGCGCTCCAGAGAGAGGGAGGCCAGCGACCACTCACGCGGTCGCGAACTCGCCGTGGCGCCGCACGGCCCCGGCGGCCGTGGCCGTGGCGCCGCGCGAGACAACCAGCCGCGCCGGTGAGAGCGCCCACGCCACCGTCAGGCCGCGCCCCACGAGCCGCAGCTCGTCACCGGGACCGAGCACGTAGTCCTCGGGATCTCCCTCGCGCGTTACCATCACGCAGCCCGCTGATACGCCGAGGGCCAGCTCCCCCCGGCCTTGGCGCACCCGCAGCGTCGCGTCCCGCGCCAGCTCGTGCTCGCCGCCATCCGCCAGCCGAGACCGCCTCCACATCGCCGTCATCTTGCGTTCCCTTCCTTTCGGGCTCCGCCCGATCGCGAGGAAGATCCTGGCGTCGTCGCCACCGTTCAGCAATGCACGATCGCGCACGTCGAACGTGCATCGATGCACGGAGGTCGTCACAGTTGCCATGCTGCCCGGGACGACCTGCGGATCTTTCTGGCTGTGCACCGCGCCCGCAGCCACGCGGGGCGGGGCTGCGCGAGCGCTGCGGGGTGGCCTCCACAACCGTCGGCCGGCGGATCGCGGCGCTCGAGTCCGCCGTCGGCGCGCGCCTGTTCACCCGCGAGCCCGAGGGGCTCGCCGCCACCGCGGTGGCGCGCCCCTCCTGCCGAGCGACGAGCGCGTCGAAGCAGAAGTGCTCGAGGCGAAGCGCGGGCTGGCGGGCGCTGACGCCTGCCTCATTGGCCCGGTCCGCATCACCTGTGGCGACGGCTACGCCAAGCCTTGTCCAAGTGCATGCTTACGCCATTGAGCGGCGAGCGCGGACGCAATTCTGTCGCCGTTTCGTCACACCATGCGAGCATGGAGGCGGCCGTTATGAGCGCCGCTTGTTGGCGCGCAAAACGAGCTATCGCACGTGTGGCTAGGTGCCTCAATTGTCGTCGAGCAGGTTAACTAATCCCATCTGGCCAGCCCAAGAGACGCGGCGCGTCACACTTGATGACGATCAAGCACCATCCATACACCCGTACCGTGCCGGCGGCGGGTTTCGGCACGAATAGGAGCAGGTATGCGAGCGGTGATTCGTCTGGCAGTGTGCATCGTACTGGCGGCGTCCTCGACTGCAGCGTTAGCGCAAGGAAATGACGCGAGCTCTTCAGGAGACGATCAGCAGAACGTCAAAGACCAAGAAACGGGCGCGAAGACCAACGCCACAACGCCGAGCGGCGAGAAGAATGATGCGGATGTTGGCGCTGCCAGTGGCGAACCAACGCGCTCAGACGCGCGTGCTAAGGCGGACGCACGCACTCGGGAAGAGGCTGCGGCCCACGACTACGACCAGCAGGTCCGCCAGATGGAGATCTGGACGAGCCCCTAGGACCCACGACGCCTCAGCCGCGGGTCCTCTCCTGACCGATGTAGTTCCTGAAGTCGCCCTCGAAGACGTCCACCGTCACGCCCATGGTGTTGCGGAACGCTTCGGGAACTCTGCTCCATCATCGCGCGAGGAGCGGGCACGTGCGCTTCTGGCGTGCCGTTGCGTGAGGCACCGGAGGCATGGTCCGCACCGCGTCTTCCCTGTGGATGGGCTATATCTTGGGTGCGAAGAAACCGTCTTCCGAAGCAGAGGCGCTCGAGCGACCGTGACAAGTCGGGGCGGCGCGTGGCCGGCCAAACCTCGCCGCGCGGATCCGCCGTGCGCAGTCACCCGAGACTCTCCGGCAGCGCCGGACGAGCAGGGGCCCATCGTCTTGAATAGCCCTTTCAAAAACTTCGTTGACGGCAGCATGTCGCCACTGGGCGAGCTGTAACTTTACGGGCGTCAACTATCGACGGGATGGGAATGGCGTCGGTGAGGGGAGCGCCTCGCGGGCGCCCCCCTGCGGTCACTTACCTCGCTGCGGTGCCACTTCGAACTGACCGTGCCGTCGACGATCGAGCGGACACCGGACGTCCTCGAGCCCGGACCGGCCCTCCTCCCGTGGCCCGCGGATCGGCCTCGCCGCGCTTTCGATCGCGGGCGGCGCGGGGTCTCGGGGGGGCGCTCTAACCCTCTCTAGCGCGCCCGCATCAGGATCCGACGAAACTCCGGGCGCAGATCTGGTCACGAGAGGCCTTGCGGGCCGGCTCTCTGGCGTCTTTCGGCCGCGCCACCTGCCTGGGGAACCAAATTTCACTTTAGGCCAGCGACCCCCCACAAAATCGAACGGTGATGCGACCCCTGTTCGCTGAGCAGGAAGGCAGCGGAGCACTCTGCCCGCGCGCCCGCTAGCTCTTCCATCACCCGCCATCCCTTGTCGTCCTTCTGGCTGATCCCCTTGCTCCTCAGGAACGCGCGCACATCGTCGAGGTTCTTGAACGTCCCGTGAACCTCGTTTCTTGGGCTAGTGACCTTCCACGTCGACGTCATGACTCTCCTCGCGGCGTATGACGGTCGTCCAGCCGATCGGCTGACAGTCTACGCCGCGCACTGACATGGCGTTGCGCGGTGAATGCGAGCTCCGGCGGAGCCGCAACGTGCAGCGCGGAGATGTGCCTGCGCGAACGGGAACGCAGGCGGCTTCGCGAACTGCGCAGTAAGGCGAGCTAGAGGCAGGACAGCGTCAGTGGCCGAGTACGCTCGAACCATGGCCCGCCGCCGCCCGCTCACGCCACAGCAGCTCGCTGAGATCCAGGAGGCGGCGCGGCGCGGACCGGACGGGAAGCCGCTGCGCGGGACGATGCGCGGGATGATCGAGGGGACGGCCACGGCGCCGCGGCCGGTGGCGCCGCCTCGTCAGCCGCTCCCGCCCAAGGGCAAATGGCAGCGGTCAGAACCGGCCTCCTGGCGCCGCGCTGAGTGCGGCCGCGCCTTCTCGGGCGCGATGGTGCCGGCCTCGATCTGGCGGATGGTGGAGGCGATGAGGCGCCTGACATTTTCTGCACAGCGCAGGCGACGGGCAATGAAGCTGCTTCAGCCGTCGTCCGCCGAGCCCCGTACTCGTCGCCGGGCGACGGCCCCATGAAGCCCGCGAGCGCGCCCGCGAGCATCGCGGGCGATCAAAGCGGGCGGAACTCGTCTCACGGTTCGCGGCGGGTGCCCGCCAGGAATTCGTCCTCGTCCAGTCGGTTGTCGTGGTTCTTGTCCATCTTCTGGAACATCATCTCGTGGAACTTCATGTAGTCTTCTTTCGTCACATATCCCTTCTTGTCCGGGTCCATGGCGTGCATCAGGTCCATGGGCTTCATCTTCATGAGCATGCCGTAATTGGGCGGTACTTTGTCGAACGAGACGTCGCTGGCGTGGGCGTTGGGGACGGCCGTCATGACGGCGACGACGGCGGCCGCGAAGGCGGTCCGAGCGAGCGACATCGTGCGAGCAGTGGGTCTGGTCGTGAACATCGTGCTTCCTCCTTGCAGGTCGGGTGGCGGCTACGCCATCGAGTCTCGCGTCGGTCGACCTCGTTACAGAGGCGTCCCTGTCAACGGGTCAGCGCGATCGACTCGACGGCGTACACCCGACCTCCTCCGCGCTCCTGGACGAATGCGATCGCATGAGAAGCTCGAAGAAGTTGGAGGTGTTCCAGGGTCGCCCGCCCCGAGAACGCTCCTGTGGCGGTGCCGAGCACGTTCAGTGACTTGACGATGGCGACGTGCGTGAGCGTTCGCCCCGCGTTCTCGCCGCTGGTCACGTGAGACGTCGCGCGGTCCTCGACGAGCGCGAGCATCACGTCTGCCTCCAAGCCGGAGCGCCAATCTGCGGCGACATCGAGGATGACTTGCTCCGCCGAGCGTGAGGCGACGTGGATGGTGATCGAGCCCTCGCGCGACCTGCACGCGGCGACCGCGGCGCGGGCTCCCGCGGCGTCGCTGCCGAGTGTCTGGAAGCGGCCGCCTACGACGAGTTGCGGCGTATACGGGCCACTCAGCCGAAGGCGGCGCACATAGGCATCCTGCCGTTCAGAATGGATGCGCGCCGAGAAGCGGTCCTTCCACCCGAGGCCGTCCCAGTAATCGACGTGCTCACCGAGCGCGACGATGCGCGCCCCTGGGACAGGCTGCTCCTCGAGCAACCGCGCCAGAGCTGCGTCGGCGGGCGGGCACGATGAGCAACCTTCGGAAGTGAACAGCTCGACGAGCACGGGCACACGGTCGCCGCCAGTAGGTTCGAGGGAAGACCCGACCGTCGACACCATCAAGAGCATCGGGATGAGGGCCGCCATGTGATGGGCGTCTTGGTTCTGCCGTGTCCGTTACAGAACGTCCCAAACGGGCGTCATCAGCGGCCGCCTGTACCCCGTCACGCGCCAGTCGCCTCAGGCTGTCGGGATGCAGCCACAGATTTCCGAGAGCACCGAGCTCCTCCGCGATCGCGACGAGCAGCTCGGAGACTTCGTCACGCCGCGGGGGCGGCGCGCTCACTGACGTGCTCGGCGGGCGCGAGCCTGTCGTCGTTGAGGAGGACGAGTCCTGCCCGCTCGCGGGGCGCGTCCCTGGTGACGTGGAGCTGCTGAGCGGGGAAGTAGATCGTCCTGTAGTCGTGCTCGAGCTGCTCGGACGTAGGCCCCACCTGGTTGCGACGCAGGGCCCGCTCGAGCGCGGTCTTGAACGTGCAGTCGATCCAGATCGTCCGGTCGTAATTCGGGAGGAGCTCGCGCCTGAGCAGGAAGCTGCCCTCGAGCAGGACGACGTCGACATCGTTGAACCTGTAACTCTGCCGGCGCAGGAGTCCCGATCGTCCTCCGAGGGTGAGGGTTACGTCGATCCCGGTCGCGCCGGAGCGGCGTCACGACGTGGGAGAACATCGCGTCGAACTGAAAGGCTTTCTCGAAGAAGTGCCGGGCCGTGCACGGGCTGCCGAACCGCTGCGGGGGCGGGCTGAGCCAGTCGTCGGCGTGAACCAGGGCGGCGTGGATCCCTCGGCGCTCGAGCGCCCGATGGAGCAGGTTCGCGGTGTAACCCTTGCCCGAGCCGCTCAGCGCGACGAGGAGGCTGCCGCTGCTGCGGGCGCGGCGGCTCGCGAGCCTCTCGGCGATGATGGCGACGGCACCTGGCATGTGGAGCGCCATGTCGGACCTCACGCGGCGCGGCGGAGCCGGGGCTTGTGCCAGGCCTCGAGGTGCCCCGCCTCGAGCGTCGGGGCCACCTCACCCGCGAAAAAGCTCTCGGACTCGAGCCGCCCATGGACGCCTACGAGCCGCGCCGCCTCCCGCCGGTCGTAGAATCGGCCGACGTCATCGGTGAAGCCAGCCTCCCACTGGTCGAGGTCCTCGTCCTCGCCGCCAGGCAGGCGGGTGACGTCGTGGAAGCAGCCTGTGTTCACGATCGCCCCGCTCGCCAGATGCCTGAAGCTCGCCTGCCGCGGAAGTGCGCTCTGGGTCTCGGTGGCCATCGGTTCGTCCCCTCAATCTCGTTGCTTCCGAGGATCAGTGGGCGAACCGGGCGCGGCGTTACGGGTGCCGCGCCTCAGCCGAGCAGGATCGGCAGCAGTACGCCGGTGCCGAGCGCGAAGAGCCAGAGGCCAGGCGCAGGTGTCCCCTCCGGACGCCGCCGCTTCGCCTCGCGAGCCGCCACGCGCGGGTCGAGGAGCAGCCAGGCGGCATGGCGCTTCTCGAGCGCGAGGAACGACCCCGCCGTCACGGCGCCGAAGAGGAGTTGCCCGACGAGCGACGGCAGGAGCGCGCTCGCCGCGCCGACCGACCAGTCGAAGCCGCCGCGCAGGAGGATCGGCTCGACCGTGAGCGGATCGATGTACCAGCGGATGAGACCGAACAAGAGCCCCCAGAGGACCGCCGCACCGAAGCTGGGCGCCTCCCGGTGGAACAGGAGGCCGTAGCTCATCCCGAGCACGGTGGAGATTGCGAGGCCCGCTGCGAGGCCGAGGGTGGGCGAGTGACCGGTCCAGAGCACGGCCGGCGTCGAGCCGCTCGCGACGAGCACTAGGTCGAGGGCCAGCCCGCCCGCGAGGCTCGCCAGCGCCCCCCACTTCAGCGAGTGCAGGACGCTCACGCCGGGCCCTTCCGGCTCGCGATGGATCGGGTCCGAGCCGGTGAAGAACCCGACCCACAGCTTGTCGAACGTGCCGTAGACGAGCCCGGCGAGGAGGCCGTACACGACGTGGCCGACGAGGGAGCCGAACAGCGCCGCGCCGCGCTGCCAGGACCAGTCGAGGGGCTGACCTGCCCAGATCGGCATGATGGTGAGCGGGCCGACGAACCACCACAGGATCCCGTACGCCATCCCCCACCCCATGCTCGAACCGTAGCCGCGGAGGTCCCGCTGGAAGAGGACGCCCAGGCTCGCCCCGATCACGAACGCGAAGAAGAAGTGGAGGGTGACGCCGACCATGCGCGACTGGGAGCCGACGAGCCCCGCGATGAGAGGGAAGAAGCCGGCCTGCGCCATCCACTTCCCGAACGCCCATCCGCCGACGAGCCCGGCGAGCCCCCCGACCGCGAGCGCACGCGGCCAGCTGAACCGTGGCCGGTCCTCATCGCGCCGCAAGACACCCCACGTGCCGAGGGCGATGCCGAGCGGGGCCCCGAAACAGACGACGTAGCCGACCAGCTGGGGAAAGCCGGCGCGGGCTGCGTCGAGCATGCCCATCCCCTGCTCGCCGCCGGACGCAGCCGAGGACAGCCCGACGGGAACCGCGAGCCAGAGGACGAACGCGAAGCCGAGCCCCCAGATCAGGCCTGCGCCCGGGGTCGTCGCGCGGGGGCCCGCCAGCATCGCGAAGATCGCGCCGTAGGAGGCACCGAGCAGGACGCTGGCGTCGAACGCGGAGACGAGCCCCCGCCCCACGGCGCTCCCCAGCGCGCCGACCACGAGGCACAGGATGACGCCGCCGACGCGGTGAGTGAGCTTCGGCATTTCGGACCTCCTTCAAGCGCCGCGCGCGCCATCGGACAGATCGATGGTCTGCACGATGTCGCGCGGGAAGAAGAGCTCCAACGTCCAGTCCGAGAAGACTCGGACCTTCCGCTCGAGCCCGGGGAGCTTCGCGACGTAGATGGCGCGCCACATCATCCACGCCAGCAGGCCCGAGAAGCGGACGTGCCTGCGCGTGAGCGGGACGCGGAGCTCGGCGCACGCGGTGTGGTGGCCGACGACGCACAGCGCGCCCAGCGCGTCGAAGTGGAACGGCCTCGGCCGGCTCCCGGTCAGCGCCGCATGGACGTTCTCGGCCAGCGTGCGCGCCTCGCGTAGCGCGAACTGGGCGGTCGGCGGACACGGCTCCTTCGTGCGCGCGTCGAGGACCGCGGCGCAGTCGCCCGCGGCCCACACCCCGGGGTGGCCCGGGACGGCGAGGTGCTCGTCGACGACCACGGCTCCGCGCTTCGAGCGCTCGAGCGCGAGCGCCTTCAGGAGCGGGTGCGGCGTCGAGCCGGCCGTCCAGACCAGCGTGCGCCCGCGGAGCTCCTCGCCGGACTTCAGGACGAACGCGCCCGGAAGAGCGTCCGCGACGCGCTCGCCGAGCCTGAACGTCACTCCGCGCGCCGTCATGCGCTCCAGCGCGTAGGCGGCGAGCCGAGGCGAGAGCTCGGGCAGGATGCGATCGCCGGGGTGGACGAGCACGACCGCGAGCTCGTCCGGCCGAAGCGACGGATAGTCCGCGAGCATGCCGCGTGCGAAGTCGTTGAGCGCGCCGGCGAGCTCGACGCCGGCGAATCCCCCGCCTGCGACGATGAACGTGAGCAGCTCGCGACGTCGCGCCGGGTCGCCCTCGATCTCGGCGCGCTCGAACGCGTCGATGACCTGGTTCCGGATCCGCATCGCCTCGCGCAGCGTCTTGAAGCCGAGCGTGTGGCGGGCGACGTTCTCGAGACCGAGGTGGTTCGTGACCGAGCCGAGCGCGAGGACGAGGTGATCGAACTCGAGCGTGACCGGCGGGTCGGACGCCACCACGACGTGCCTCGCGGCGAGGTCGACGCTGCGGGCAGCGCCGCGGACGACGCGCGTCCGGCGCAGTCCGGTCCGGATGGGGCACGAGATGTGCGTTGGCTCGAGGCTCGAGCCCGCTACCTCGGCGAGCATCGGCGTGAAGAGGAGCGCGTTCGTGTCGGAGACGAGCGTGATCGCGATCGAGCGGTCGGCGCCGAAAAGGCGTTCGAGCCGCTCCGCGATGGTCACGCCCGCGAAGCCGCCGCCCAGGATGACGATGCGGCGTTCGAGGGGTTTGGGTGGAGGCGCCGGGACGGGCTCGGGTCCGAGCCAGCGTTCGGCCGCGTCGGAGAGGGCTTGCGACGCGAGGCCCAGCGCAGCCCCGAAGAGGACCCAGCCGACGAGGTGCGGAACGAGCGCGCGCATCTCGGCTGCCGTCCACATCGGGCGGTGCCCCGCTACGAGCGGGAGCATCACGACGCTCACGAGCACCCACAGCGGGACGCCGAGCGCGCTCGCGGTCATCATGCCGTCGACGTACGCCCGCCGAGGGAAACGGAACGCGAGGCCGTAGCCGATGCCCACGAAGGCCGCGAGGGCGACCGCGGTCGCGCCGAGGCGGAGGATCGGTACCAGCGCGACGCTGGCGAGGAGCCCTCCGGTGAGGCCAATCCCACCGCGCCGGAGCGCGTGCGATAGCGGCGTGCGCGTCGTGGGCCCCGCGCCGCGGAGCCCTGCGGCCGTGGCGCTCATCGCTCGCTCCCGACCGTCATCTCGGGCGATGCGGAGCCGGGCAGGATCGGTATCCATGCTTTTCGTCCCACTGCTGGTGATAGGCCTCCGCGATCCAGAACGTGCCAGCGGGAGCGATCTCGGTCGTAATCTTGTCCGCGAGGTGCGTCTGTTCGGCGTCGCGCGACGCGATCGCCGCCGCCTGCTGCCCCGGCCCGAAGGTGAAGATCGCCGAGCGATACTGGTGCCCGCGGTCCGGCCCCTGCCGGTCGCCCGACGTCGGGTCGTGCGTCTCCCAGAACACCCGGAGCAGCTCAGCGTACGTCACCTTGCTCGGGTCGAACTCGACGAGGACGGATTCGGCGTGCGCGGTCCGGTGCGCGCTCACCGTCTCGTACGTCGGATCCTTCACTTCTCCGCCAGTGTAGCCCACCGCCGTGGCGACGACGCCGGGCACCCTCCGGTAGCGTTCCTCCACGCCCCAGAAACAGCCTTGGGCGAAGATGGCGAGCTCGTGTCCGGCCGAGGGGACGAGCGGCGTCCCGTGGCCGACGTGTCCCGGGCTCGTCCCGACCCTAGGGTTCCCGATCATGTCGTTCGCGTCGCGGTCCGGCCCGGCGGGCGCGACGATCCTCACGATCGCGGCGCCAGCTGCGGCGAGGGTGCCGAGGAGCAGCGCCGCCTTCACGGGTGTGCCCTCCCATCTCGCGCGGTCGTTTGGAAGAGCTTCAGGTACTCGCCGTACCCCTCCTCGGCGAGCCGCTCGACCGGGACGAACTTCAGGGCCGCCGAGTTGATGCAGTAGCGAAGCCCGGTGGGCGGGGGCCCATCGTCGAACACATGGCCGAGGTGCGAATCGGCGAGGCTGGACCGGACCTCGGTGCGCGGAAGCAAGAGCAGATGGTCCTTGCGCGTCGTGGTCGCGGACGGCTCGAGGGGTCGGGTGAAGCTCGGCCAGCCCGTGCCGGAGTCGAACTTGTCGAGCGAGCTGAAGAGCGGCTCGCCCGAGACGACGTCCACGTAGATCCCGACCTGGTGATTGTCCCAGTAAGCGTTCCGGAACGGCGGCTCGGTCCCCTCGTGCTGAGTCACCTGATACTGCTCGGGCGTGAGGCGCTTGCGCAGCTCCGTGTCCGAGGGCTTCTTGAAGGTCGGCATCCTCGAAGTCTCCTGTGCGTGAGGCGAGCTCTGGCCAGGCTGGACCTCGGCTGCCCTCGCGTGAGCGAGGCTCACCAGGCAGGCCGCGCCGAGAGCCTCGAGCACCCTTCTCGCGTACCGCGATCTCATGGTTTCACTCCGCCGTTCTCGTGAAGTTCGCTCCCGAGACCGCTGATACGCGCGAGCCGGCATGACGGTTACGCGAGGCTGCCGTAACCTCTTCGCGCGGCCCGCGTATGCGCACAGGAGCGGACGAGGAGGCCCTGATGGAGGCCTACGTCGCGGGTGACGTGGAGGCGTTCGAACGCCTGTTTCGTTCGCTCGCGCCTTCGATCCGCGCTTTCTTCGCGCGGTCCGTGGGGCAGAGCGCCGTCGCGGAGGACCTGTTGCAGACGACCTTTCTCAAGATCCACGCGGCGCGCCGTGGCTGGCGTTCAGGCGAGCGCCTCCGCCCGTGGGCGTTCACCATCGCCGCGCGTGTCCGCGTCGACTGGTTACGGAGGGAAGGCCGCACCGAAGGGGAGATCGACGGAGACGGCATCGCGGATCCCGATCAGCGCGGCGATCCGGGAGCCTCCTTCATCGAGGAGGAGCGGGCCGAGCGCGTCCGAGCCGCGCTCGAGAGGCTGTCCGAGCCCCAGAGGGTCGTCGTTCACCTGCACCGGTTCGAGGGGCTGAGCTTTTCGGATGTGGGGAGGGTGCTCGGGATCTCCGAGGGTGCGGCCAAGCTGCGCGCGTTCCGGGCCTACGCCCAGCTTCGGGCGCTTCTTTCGGACCTCGTCACGGGGGAGGGGCGATGACGGAGTGCGACCGCATCCGCGCCGACGCCCCGGGACTCGCTTCGCTGTGTCCGGACGACCCGGAGCGCATCGCTGCGACGTCGCACGCGAGCGGCTGCGCCGAGTGCGCGCGCGCCCTGCGCGAGGCCGAGCAGCTGCATTCAATGCTCCCAGCGGCGGAGCCGGATCCTCTGGCCGGTGCCGCGCCCGGGCGGGCCTACACGGAGATCCGCGAGGAACTCCGCCGCGAGGCGTGGCGGAGGCTCCTCGGGTCCATTGCAGTGGTCTGCGCGTCGGTCGTGGTGCTCATCAGCTTCGCGAGAATCCGATCGCCGTCGATCGTGGACTGGACGCTGGCGATCGTTCTCTGGGCGACCGCGGTGGGGATGGCCGCGGCAGCCAGCAAGAGACCGTTGCTCGCGACGGCGTCGGCGGTTGTGGCCTCGGTGCTCGCGGGAGTCGTCTCGGGAGCATCCGGTTCGCTCGCGCCATCGCTCGGGCTGGAGTGCCTCGCGACCGAGCTCGCCTCGGCAGCGGTCGTCGTGGGGGCCGTGTGGCTCGCGATCCGCAGCGGCACGACCTCTCCAGCTCGCTCCGCGATCGCGGCAGCGGCGGGCGCCGGCGCCCTCGCTGGTGACGCTGCGCTCCAAGTGACGTGCGCGGCTCACACCGAGGCCCCTCACCTCATTGCGTTCCACGTGGGCGGAGTGCTCCTGGCGATCGCTGGCGCGAGCGCCTTGTGGCGGCGGAGGCCGGAGCAGCTGGAGGCGCGAGAGGGTGCGCGCTGGTAAGGCCGCGTCAACGGGTCAGCGCGACCGACTCGACGGCGTATACCCGGCCTCCTCCGTGCTCCTGGACGAATGCGATCACACGAGATGCTCGAAGAGGTTGGAGGCGTTCCAGGGTCGCCCGCCCCGAGAACGCTCCTGTAGCGGTGCCGACCACGTTCAGTGACTTGACGATGGCGACGTGCGTCAGCGTCCGCCCTGCGTTCTCGCCCCCGGTCACGGTCGACGTTGCGTGGTCCTCGACAGCTGCGAGCACCACGTCCGCCTCCACGCCGGGGCGCCAGTGTGCTTCGACGTCGAGACTGACCTGTGCGTTCGACCGAGAGCCGACGCGGATCGCGATCGAGCCTTCGGGCGAGCTCGAGGCGGCGGTGACCGCGGCTCGGGCTCCCGCCAGGTCGTTGCCGAGTACCTGGAAGCGTCCGCCGACGATGAGCTGTGGCGTGTACGGAGCGCTGACCCCCAGCCGTCGGGCGTAGACCTCCTGCCGTTCCGAAAAGACGGGCGCCGAGAAAGGGTCCCTCCACCCGAGGTCGTCCCAGTAGTCCACGTGCTCGCCGAGGGCGATGATGCGGGCGTTCGGAACGGGCTGTTCCTCGAGCAGACGCGCCAGAGCCGCGTCGGCAGGCGGGCAAGAGGAGCAACCCTCGGAGGTGAACAGCTCGACGAGCACCGGAATGCGGTCGGCGACGGTAGCTCCAGAGGAAGCCTGGGCGGTGGATGCCATCAAGAGCACTGCGATCAGGAAGGCCATGTGACTTCACCGGCAAAGCGGTACTCCACGTCTGCGACAAGACGCATCGGCCAGCTCTGCTCATGCGAGCCCGTCGAACCCACGCTCGCGGAATGTCCTGCCATCCCCACGCTCACATCGTCAGAACGACACGGAAGCGTGCCTTTCCGCTCATCATGCGCGCGTAAGCCTCACCGGCTCTTTCAAGCGGATAGGTTTCAATCATGGGACGGACGCCACTTGCTTCCGCGAAACGCAGCGTGTCCTCGGAATCAGCCGGTGTCCCGGCGGCCCAGCCTTGGATATTCCTGCTTCCGGTGATGAGCTGCACTGGTGCCACCTCGATGGGATCGAAGGTCGCGCCGATGACGATGAGCTTGCCGTTTGGTCCCAGGCCGTCGATCAGTGCGGACATGGCTTTCGAGCTTGGTGCCGTGGCCAGAATGACCTGTGCGCCGCCCAGCTTTTGCAGAGCCTCTGCCGCGTTTGTCGCCGTGCTGTCGAGGTACATGCTCGCCCCGAGTGTCCTTGCGAGCGCCGCGTTGTCGGTCCCGCGCCCGATGGCCGCGACCGTGTAACCAAACTTGTTCGCGAATTGAATCCCGAGGTGACCTAGACCGCCGATACCCTGCACGGCGACGAGGTCGCCGGGAAACGCGCCGCTGTGTCGCAGCGCGTTGTACGTGGTGATGCCGGCGCAGAGTAGCGGCGCGGCTTCCGTGTCACTCAGAGCCTCCCGCACGGCCACTAGTGCTTCCACGGGAGCCACCATGTATTGCTGGTATCCGCCGTCATAGCTGATGCCTGGAATTTTCAAGTTGCGGCAGTTGCGAAAATCTCCGCGCCGGCATGCCGGACAGGTGCCGTCCTGGCCGCCGTGCCAGCCGACGCCGACGCGCTGCCCCTTCTTCCACTCGGAAATACCGGCGCTCACTTCATCAATGGTCCCCACCACTTCATGTCCGGGGACGCGTGGATACTGAATGCCAGGCCAAGAGCCGTCTTTCGTGAACACGTCACTGTGGCAAACGCCACAGGCCTGCACCTTGATCCGCACTTGTCCTGCGCCCGGCCTGGGAAGCTCTCGCTCGACGATCTCGAAATCAGCTCCAGGCTTGGAGATCTGTGCCGCCTTCATGGGTACCACCTCCGGTGTGCTGTTGCTCTCGTCGTCCCAACAATGCGATGCGGTCACGCAGCGTGCTGGCGCACACGCCGCCGCTCACGCAGGTAGGTCGTCCGCGTCGCTGGCGCACGGAGAGGCCGTCCCAGGGCACGCACGTCGGGCCGGTGCACGCGCGGCACGGCACCCGCGCGCTCACGCCTGGAGGCGCGCTTGGCGACCGGGCCGCCGGCGGGCGGTGGTTACTCGAGGGCTCTACCTTAGGCCATGAGCGCCCTCCGACGAGCGGCTACCCGGACGCTGACGGCGCTCGGCGTGGTGGCGCTCGTCGGGGGAGTGGTCCTGGGCCAGGTCCGCCGCGGGCTGTTCGACAGCGACGCCTTCGCCGATCGCGTCGAGCAGAGTCTGAGCGATCAGCGCGTCGCCGGCTACGTGGCGGAAGAGATCACGAGGACCGTCCTGCGCGAGAAGCCCGATCTGGTTGCGGTGCACCCCGTGCTCCGCTCGACCGCGCTCGCCGTCGTCTCCTCCGACGCCTTCCGCAGTGTCGTGCACGTCACCGCGCGCCGGGTCCACGCCACGGTCGTCTCCAAGGGCGGCCGCGACTTCCTTCTGTCGGTCCCCGACGTGGACGTGATCCTTCGTGGAGCGCTCGAAAGCGCGAACCCGACCCTCGCCGCGCGGATCCCGCCGAAGGTGTCCACGGTGATCGCGGAGCTCGGCGGCAGCCCGGCGAGCAGGCTCATCCTCGAGTTCTGGGAAGCGGGCCGCCACCTGACCTGGGCGGCTCTCGCCGGCGTCCTGATCGGGCTGGCGTTGATAGCGGCGGGGATCGCGCTCGCGCCGCGGCGTTCAGAGGCCTTTCGCTGGCTCGCGCTCGATCTCGTGCTCGCCGGCCTCTTCCTGGTCCTCGCCCTCGCCGTGGGCAGCGCGATCGCGGGCTCGATCCCGGTGAAGCCGCTCGCGAAGCAGGCG
>Ga0306923_10003388_pt1 | contig 14966 bp, 19 predicted proteins | sample sta12Can44000108_FD_203841 | JGI IMG/M metagenome (GOLD analysis project Ga0306923, IMG submission 203841) | Lab enrichment of tropical soil microbial communities from Luquillo Experimental Forest, Puerto Rico - statanox.12C.anox.44.000.108 (v2)... | ecosystem: Environmental > Terrestrial >... | reverse complement strand
GATGAGCGCCGAGCCCCTTGCCTCGGCCGTGCCAGCCCTGGCGTAACTGGCGTGAAGGGTATCCTGTGTCAGGTGAAACGTCATCAACAGGATCGAGAGCAGCGACGCGATGGTTACCAGGCTGATGACACAGAGAGAGCCAGCTGACGGAAAATCGCGATTACGCTCAGAACCAAGGTCAGTGACTTGGCAGAGAGTCTTGACGACAGTTGACATCCGTGCGCACATAGGAATTGGCGATCACTTGCCATCTGCCGTTGCGGCGTAGAAGCGTATCTACAAAACGGCCCTGACGGACTACGCGACCCGAATTCCGGTCGGTGAAAGTGAATCGGCCCAAGGCTATCGCGCTATCACCGTCAACTCGAATAGACAACTCATCGATCACTTGGGAACCCGGTGCCTTCCAGTCGGCATCGGATGCGATCTCCTGAGCTTTGTTCTTGAGCTCTCCGAATTCATTCATAGAAACAAAACCTTCCCCTAAAATGTCGTTCAGCACTTTAGCATCGTACAAATCTTCCGCCTGAGCCCACCGCATTTCGACTTTCGTAATTTCCTCCTTGTCAGATGCCGCGTGCTCTTGCTTTACAACTTTCTCACCATTGCGGTTTTGTGCGGCAAGGAAGCTGGCGAGCAAGAGGTACAGCAGCAGTGACGTTTTCATGTGCATTGGTTTTTCCTCGAAAGTGTCTTGTAGCGGATTGCGTCAGCGATTATGCCACTTGGGATGGTTGACGAAATATCCCCATAGCACTCAAAACCCGATATCTGTTCGGATCACGAGGAACGGCGTGCCAGGAGACTCGCTCGCGTGAAGCCGGCGTCATCTCAACTTGACGTATAACGGCCGATGCTGACATGTGCCGATAGATGCTCGCTGACGGCGTAGCGAAGAGGTTGATTTCCTTGGTAGAAGGTGTGGGCCGCGCCCGCGTCTTCACACTGCCCCTTGATCCTGCGGGATCTCCGGCGAGCTTACGTTTTTCCCCCACCTGGTCAATGAGCGCCGGAGCAGAGTGTTGAGAACCCTAGAGCTCTTCGCGAATGTGAATGGCGTCAATCGGGATGTAATGCCAGAGGTGGTGAGCGCGGAAGGAATCGAACCTTCAACCGCGGCGGCTCTCGCATAGGCGGCACCCCTACGAACGTCATTCTATGGGCGCTTATAGAATCGCAAATAGAAGGCCGCAAACATCAGAACGATTCCGATATTCACCATCAGTCGTTGCCAGAAATGGTTCCTGAAGATCAGGGCATCTACAGTGACGATGACGGCTATCATCGCCACCACGTAAAGCACGGCTATCAACGGTCTTGCCATTGCGATTTACACTGAATTTTGCGATTTGAGCTTCAGATTACCCTGGATTCGTCATGTGCCCCAATTGGTTGCAGCACGCTGTGGGTGATTGAGTCGGTCTCCTCTGGTCTTAATTGCCGCTCTCCTGGAAATGTGCAGCTCTCTATCCGGGTTGATCTTCCGAGACTCCATCCCCCACCGGGGTACACCACTGATCGCCCTCGCTTCTGCCGACCGAGGACCCATCTGAATACGGGCCACGTCCGTATCGGCAGCGGTTCAGGGTCAATTGAACGCACTGCCCATGCCGATTTCGTAAGGATCAAGATTTCGGCACCGCAGCCATTCGAATTTCAGTGGTCGCCCACTAGGGCTATAGTGACAACTTACGCCTCGGCATCCTGATCAGAAAGTAAGTCGCTGCACCCCATAGACAAATCGCCGTCAGGTACATCGCTGCCGATGCATGTAACGACATCACACCGCTAGGACTTGGATCCCCAGCCGGAACGATGTCCTTGGTGTTGTTGATGGCCGAATGCATTACCATCACCAGCAGCAGACTGCCATTCGTATGACTGTACAGCCAGGCCAACGCCACCGAAATCGCAACCACCTCGATGGCCCAGATTGGAAACGACTGCCGATATGTATCAACGCCCGCTAAGAAGAATTGCGGAATGTGCCATCCCGCCCAGACGATGCCGAGCAGCAGGCTGGCTCGCGCAAATCCCATCCGGGCCGCAAGGCGAGGAAGCGCGAACCCCCGCCACCCAATCTCTTCACCCGCTTGCACCGGGGTCGAAGCCAGCATCCCGCCCAACATCAACATGATGCTCTCCGTACCAAAACGCGGCCATTGGCCTATTACAATTCGGAAAAGGACAGCGACCGCCAATTTGATCGCAACCATGTAGGTAATTGCGAAGATGTACCACCGAGCACCTACATCGGCGAGAAATATCTTTGCCAGCAAGGCGCGAACTCCACGATTTCCTTCTCGACCTGCAGTCAATCCGACAGCCACTGCTGCCGGACCAAATACCCCCAGCAACCACAAAAAGCCGAACGCCGGCCGAGTCGTCGAAATGCGGCCGGTCACCACTGGTAACCAGCAAGTCCATGTAAAGATGTAAGTGAGCACAAAAAACAGAAGAACAGTGTGCGAACCTCGACGGGAATCGCCTCGGCTGTTTCTGTGCAAGCCAGCTTCGACGTTTGGCCTTTGGCCCACACGACTATAACGATGGCTCTGGCAAAAAGGTTTCTGATCGTTCGTGCGATTGACGGTTTCCCGACTTACCCAATCACCCCTTTCGAACAACTCCGAATAGACAATGTCGACTCCCACGCCCGAGTAAACTGCTTATGGATCGGGATGAGCAGGACACTCAGATCACCGTCACGAATCGAGCGCATTGGCTGACGCTGACGCGAAACAGACCCCCATCCCCCGGGGGGTACACCCCTGATCGCCCTCGCATCCGTTACCGAGGACCCATCGCCCAGACCGACGCCCTGATTTTCAGTGCTGGCGTTACTTGTGAAGAGTTGCGACTTATCGCTACCGATCCGTCGGGCAAAGTTGGGGTACCACCTCGACTCGAACCGTTACTGTGCCCGCCCTCACCTGTCACTATTGACAGTTCCCATCGGCTTCCTCGCGTGGTGAAATGCCAAGCCAAGCAATAACCCTGAGGAAATCGGATCTTGCAAGGGCTCCGAGTTTCCTATCTCAAATCATCAACATGGAGGCTTATCATGAGTTTGACCGCTGAACAACGCGAACAGGTCGCGACTGAACTGAAGCGTTTCGCTGGAGACCTCAATCTAACCGACGAGCAGAAAGAGAAGCTGCAGACCGCTCTTGCGGAAGCGCGAGAAAGAGTCGGAGAGTACCTTAGGAACAATCCCAACACAACCAAAGCCGATATCATCACGAAGGTAAAGGCCCACCGCGACGAGATTCGTCAGCGTGTTGTTAAATTTCTAAATCCCGAGCAACTCACCAAGTGGGACAGCGAAATTGCCAAAGCCAAGGAGTTCCTCGGACATAAACTTGACGCATAAGATCGCACCTTAAAGGAGCCAAGCTTGGTGGCCGACAATCGAAACTGTCGGTCACCAAATCTCAGTCCTTCGAGATAGCGGCTTTTTCACTAACAGGACTTCTGTCGAAAACATCGGATAGCATCAAGGTGCCAGTCAAGAATTTGGAGTTCAGGAGTCTCGCTTGTCCTTTGCGTCAGAAAGACTTGGGGCTTGCGTCGCAACTTCTGTGCCTGCTTGTGTTCGTCACGTCGGCTAGTTCTTTGCCTTCTTCAGCGCAATTGGTTGAGCCTAGCCTGACTCCTCCGTCGCCTGCTATCGAACTTCCCCAGGGCTTGCAAGGCGCGACCGCAGCGGAGTTGCCGGATTCGCCGTCGGGCGAATCCTCAAGCCGCAATGATCTGCTCCCGGTAGAGACACCTAGCACCATCCAGGCGAAAGCGGCGCCGGCGAAGTGGAACTGGAAGGCCTCGACCCTGCAGGCTTTCGAGTTCACCATGTTCAACCACGTGTGGCGGGCAGCGTGGGACCCCTCTCTTCGGTACCAACTTGCCCATAAGCCCTTTTTCCGTGACTGGTTCGCATCGTACGGGGGCTACAACCTGCATCGCTGGAGTGACGGCGACGACTTCGTGGTGAATTACGTAGGCCATCCGCTGCAAGGCGCTGTGACGAGCCGTATCTACCTCCAGAACGATCCACGCAGCTTTGTGCCGATCAGCAAGAACCGGAACTACTGGATCCCGCTGGCATGGAGCACGTTGTGGTCGGCCGTGTGGCAGGTGCAATGGAAGGTGGGGCCGTTCAGCGAAACTTCGTTCGGGAACGCCGGGGGGTGGGAGTATGTTCCCGGCTGCGGAACCCCGCTGTCGTGCCTGAATAATCCTAAGTATCCCAAGCCGCCGACCAACAATACCGGACTGACGGACTGGGTATCGACGCCGCTGATCGGCGACGCATGGGTGCTTGCCGAGGACACGCTGGACCGCTACATCGTGGCGCCGATTGCACGGAACCACCGCATCTTCGGCGGACGCATCTTGCGCGCCTGCCTGGAGCCGAGCCGCGATTTCGCGGCACTGTTCGCGGGGAAGCTGGTGTGGCAGTTACCGCAATACGAGAACAATTACAGCGTCAGCACGCTGAGACACAAGAAGGCTGATTCCAGCCGAACTTCACTGCCGTATGACAAGTGGGAGATCGGCACCTCATACACCAATTTGAGTCTGCCTGTCTTGAGCAACCAGTGCACGGGCATTGCCTGCCGGAGGAACCTCTCAGGCGTGGGCTTCAATTTCAACTACAACCTGACGCGGTGGTTTGGGTTCGACACGGCGGTGAACTTCATGCCCGGACAGCAGGGCAGTAAGGCCGTTACAGAAGGGCTGCTTGGCGTGAAGATGGGCGAACGGTTCCGTAAATGGGGAGTATGGGGAAAGATACGACCGGGGTTCATCTATTACCAAGAGGCGATGCCGGGCGGAGGAGTTGATACGCCCGAAAGTCTGACGCGGTTCGCCTGGGATTTCGGCGGGATTGTCGAGCTGTATCCGGCGCGGAGTACAACGTGGCGGTTTGATGTGGGGACCACGCTGGTTCGGTATCTGGCCAATTATCCTGACCCGCGAATGTCGCCGATTAACGATCTGCGGTCAACACAGTACTACTCCAACCAGGGAAACTTGCAGGTTTCTACTTCCTACATTTATCGCTTTTGATTTTTAGTTGTCGGTTTGATTAAGGTCTGCCGCCTCGTAATGCCCCACACCCCCATCCCCGCTTAACTACGAAACCTGGGCAGACTCTCACTGCGAGTGGTACATAAAACGGGGGCACCTCAGAAGGGCTCTTTGTAAGCGAAACCAGGGCCATACAACCGCTCTTTATTTAGGACAAACGCCAAATAAAAGAAGTCGTATCCGCGAATGCCCGCGAGAAATCGGTCGCGGTAATCGTCGCAGCACTTATTGAAATGAAATTCCCTTTCTGCGTTACGAAAGCATTCGAGTCGCAATTCTCCAACTCGCTGATCGCAAGCCTCCGCGCTATCGGTTTCCTCGAATATGACGGCTGTCCCTGACAAAAACTCGGTGCAGCCGATGGCGGGTATCATTCTGCAAAATAGATCACGCCATTATTGAGCCGGATTGCAGACTCGACGACGTCAATCAGATTCGTCGATCAATAGTTCATCGCAGAGGTCCACCAGCATCGAATGGTGTTGGAAATCAAACCAACGGCAGAAGACATCAAAACTGCGGTCCGCAGGCCAGCTGCTTTCATTCGTGAACCAACTCGCCAATTGCTCGACAAAAATTTCCTCGCACTGTTCTTGCAAGACTTCCCGGACGTCCTCTTCCGTGTCACACTCCGGGATCAGGTAGATCGTCGGTTCTTGAACTAACTCATGCAGGCTGAGATTGCGGCTGGTTGGATCGGCCGTGTGCAGCCAGTCCAGAAAGGGCCGTCTGGGCTTCACCACCATTGCCGATCGATTCAGCATAGATCACCAAGAGCCCTCCACTCTCAGGCGGCACGCCGTTCGTAACGGTGGTGGAGCCCACCGACCTCGGACAACTCCACCACTCTTCCTAACTCGGGAGGATGTATGGAGCGTAGAATCGGCGCATCCTTGGCAAGGGACAGATGAGTTCGCGCGTAGGTGTAATACTCAAAGTACGATCTCAACACACGCCTCAGACCGGGTTCGTGGAAGACGATCACGTGATCAAGACACTCCCTGCGTATCGACCCGATTAGACGCTCCGCATAGGCATTCTGCCAGGGCGAGCGCGGAGCACACAGCACTTCCTCGATTCCAAGTCCTGTAGCCGACTCGCAAAATATCTTTCCGTAATTGCCATCGCGATCGCGCAGCAGAAAACGCGGAGCCGTGTCCCAGGGGAAGGCCTGCAACAGTTGCTGGGCTGTCCACTCTGCGGTCGGATGGCGGGTGACCGCGAAATGGACTGGCCGGCGGCGGTCATGAGACAGGATCACAAACACAAACAGCAACCGAAATGTGGCTGTCGGAACCAGGAAGAAATCGGCGGAGACGATATCCTTGATGTGATTTGCCAAGAACATACGCCACGTCTGTGACGGTGGGTTTCGGTGCCGCACCATGTACTTGGCAACCGTTGTCTCCGAGACTTTGATGCCTAGCTTGCCCAGCTCTCCGTGAATCCGCGGCGCGCCCCAGCGGGGGTTTGCCGCACTCATGCGTCGAATCAGTTCCCGCACCTCTGCCGACACTGACGGGCGACCTTGACGGGAGCGACTCTTCCAAGACCAGTAGAGCCGACAGCCTTTGCGATGCCATGCGATCACCGTCTCGGGTTTCACAATGCGAAGAGCTGATCTCCAGTCCGCCCAAACACGAAAGAGCCAGACCCAGAAGATCCGGTCGGCGACCGACAACCGCAGCCGCTGTTTCTGTTTCTTGCGCTGGAGGACAAGCAGTTGATGACGCAGGGCAAGGACTTCTGCCTGGAGCGCAACTCGTGTACGGAGGGAATCGCGCAGGACAGCGAGCAAGGAAACAAGGGTCGGCATCATCGCCCAGAAGCCTATCGATGTCCAGCACTAAGTGCAATTACTACAGCACGAACGCAGTTTCTGTTAGGGACAGGCAGTCCACTGCCGATTTCAATTCCCCTTACCCTGCGCAGCGTTCTGTTTTGGTTGCTTGTCTCCCAAGGCAAGCTTGTAGGCAACGTAATACTTGTAAATATTGCTGACGTAGTTGACGGTCTCTTGCCCGACTTCTTTAGCCACTATCAGCTCGACGTTTCCGAACCACTTGTTGGGATCGAGCCCGTTGTCAGCAGCTTCTTTCCGCAGTCTGGCAATGCGATTGGGTCCCGCATTATAGCTGGCAAACACCATCAGTGTTTTGTCGACAGGATCAAGTTTAGGATCGTTGAAATACTGGTCCTCGATGTTGCGCAACATCTTCACGCCCGCCTCGATATTCTTGTCAGCGCTCATCACGTTAGGGATATTGATCGGTGAAGCCGCTGCGTTCTTTGGGATCACCTGCATGATCCCAACCGAGCCGCTGGGGTTGTGCTTGCTTTGGTCGAGCAGCGATTCTTGATAGCCCTGGGCCATGATCATGAGGTAGTCGAAGTCGTACTGGCCCGCGTACTGCTTGAAGATTGCGCTAAGCGCTTCGAACTTCTTCAACTCCTCGGGCGACGTCGAATTCTTCACCCACTTGGTGTTCTGCAGATAACGTCGCAGGAGCGTATTGCCGAACGAAGTTCCAAAAGCGCGCGGCGTGATGAATTCATCCAGCAATTCCTTGAGCTGAGGATTGTTCTTCCGTACGGCCCACGCGATTTGCTGCCCACTCGCGATCACCACGTCCTTATGCACCTGGAGATTTGGCAACACTTGTGACCAGAGGTCGGCCCTCGCAGCTCTCATCACAGTGGCAGGAATCAATCCCGCGTTCACCATCTGCACCAGGTCGTCGTCCAGCAGGTACTTGTCCGCCGCCTTGATTACGATGGGGGGCTTTCCCGCTTGCTTCAACTTGTTGTTGACACCTTGCAGGTCCTGATAAGCCACAGTCAGCGGATTGGCAAAAATCTCCTTCCCGCTGAGGTCGTCAACGCTGCTGAGCGTGCCGAAATTCGGTCCGGACACGATCAACTGTTTCACATCCGTCTTCAATGGAACGGTGAATGCGACTTGCTGCTGTCGTTCCGGCGTCACGATCAGGGCATAGGCGATGATGTCACCCACCCCCTGCATTAGCGCAGCCTCCATCTGGTCCGGCTTTAAGGGAACAAACGAGACCTTTACCGGGAAAGTGCCCGTCTTGTACTTGTCGTTGACATACTTCTCCAACTCCCGCAACGCCTCGTACGTGATTCCCATGGGATGGCCGCCACTGTAGAAAAACTCGACGGGATTGATGATCACCAAAGCGCGGATATTGCGACGCTTCAGCATCGCATCCAGGTCGTCAGTGCTCCGGCCGAACGGCGCTGGCAGCGTGACACTGGCTCCAGTGTTCTGCCCGGTGCTACCTGGTGCGGGAGCTGTTGTCGGGGCCGCTTCCTTGCCACTAGAAGCTCTTTCCGAAGGCGTTTCTTTCTTGCTACACCCTACGACAAGTATCGCGATCACGAACGCGATACAAGTAACGGCGTTCCGCTTTCGCGACTGGCGGTCCACACGTTCATCCATTCTCCTTGGCTGTTTCGTCCTGGAGGTTGCGTTGCAACCTCGCCCAACACCGTTCATTTGCTGCATGCACACCTCCGTTCGTCAGGGTGTGAAAATGAGTCGGTGTGGCAATTCTAAGGCTTCATGGTTGGTTTTCTCATCACTTCCCGGGTGGTCTTGGCTGTTTTGTTCGGCTTTCCTATTGCTTTTCCCTGGCGATCATTTGAGACCGATCGTCTCCGTGAGGAAGCGACCATCGTTGGTGCCGATTTCCTGCGCGATCAGTGTGTTTAGTAGCTCGTTCATCCGCAGAATGGTCTCGCGGTTCTTTTCAGGCTCAAGCGCCAGATTGTGGGTTTCTTCAGGGTCGCTCTGCAGATCGAAGACTTGGACGTCATTGTTCTTCAGAATCTCGTCCAGAGTCTTCGGAGTGTTGACGGCAGTCGGCGCGTAGTAGCGACCAATTTTGTAACGTCCGTCGAATGCCACATACAGCAGGCCGCGGTTGTCGAGCTTCGCTTTCAGGATTGGCGGGCTCTCTTTATGCAGGAACAGACTAACCATGACGTTGCGCAGGTATTCTCCGTCTACCGTGCTCACACCAACGTAATCGAAGAGCACACCGGGACGTATGGTTTGCAGAGTTGCTTTCTCGGGGTCGGCAAGCAGCCCCGAGAAATCATGGCCTGGCAGGGCTTTTATTGCCGCTGGCCGTTTGCTGTCCGGTAGTCCCGTCAGCCCGACGAAGGTGGGAACCAGGTCGATGTGGCTAGTGAGTGCGGAGCAGGTCGCGCCAGCCTTAGCTGCAGGAGACGCGATGATCATGGGCACGTGGATGTTTTCGTCGTACGTGAACGGCCCTTTGCCCTTCAGTCCCCCGTGAGCGCCTCCCATCTCGCCGTGATCAGCGGTGAAGACGACGACAGTATCGCGCCACAAATCCATCTCATTCATGACATCCACAATCTGTTCAATGTCGCGATCACTATCCCGAATTGTGTTCAGGTAGTAGTTGTAGAAGATGGTCCACATGTCCTTACGGTCGGTGGGGATTACGCCGGACCAGCCGTCCCACCCATTCTTGTATTCTAGAAGCGCCTTGGGCATGCCTGGGGCGGTCAGCGATTCCTGCACGCTGGCCGGAAGGGTAAACGACCATTTCTTTTCGTAGATCGAGCTCGGAGGTGGTGGTGGGGTCGCCTCCGGCGCCAGTGGCTTCTGCACCGGTGGCTTGCCGGGGATGTTGCCGTCCCCCAAACATAATGTCGTGCGGATTGACGAGGCTGGCGACCATGAAAAACGGCTGGCCCGTCCGTCGCGATTCCAGGGCCTGGAGGTGCAGCCAGCTAACGCTCTCGCCGGCGATCAACGTATCGCTCATGAAGCCACTCAGTGGATCGCTGCCGATATCGCCACCGGCACTGAATACATCGATGCCGTAGGGCTGCTCCGTCGTACTGTAGTTGACCGTCGGCTTGGCGTAGAGATTCGTCTTGTCCATCTCGAACTTGCCGAAGTACGCGGTCTTATATCCGAGGCCTTTCAATACGGAAGACACATTCGGAATCTTGGGGTCGAGAGTCGGGACGAACGAGTACTGCATCTGGTCGATGACGTGATGGTATTGCGGTGGTCGGCCGGTGAGGAACGTCGCCCGTGACGGCGTGCACATGGCCGAGGCAATGTAATGGTTTTGAAACCTGACGCCGTGACGGGCTATGGCCCGGGAGAGAATAATCGGACCCGGCAAGCAGATGGAAAGTTCGTTGATCAACGATGATGAAAACGATGTTGTAGGGAGGCTTGCCGCCGGCCATTTGGGGTTGCGGAGGCTCTGCTGCGGCGTGTCTCGGATTCAGCATCAGGCTCAAACCTGTCAGTAGAAGCAGGCATCGGCCGCGAAGGTTGCGTTTCGTGTTGCTTGCGGTAATGTCTGTCGTTAGGATCGCCAAAAATGCCGCGAGTGGAGGTTTGCACCTCATGGTTTGCCTCCCTATTCATGCAGGGTTGAAGACGGTTAATTGTGGTTGGGCTAAGGTGGAAAATCCTAACACGAGAGGTGCGAGGCAGCAATTGTGCTTTGGGACAAAGGTTGCCGCGAGTGTAAGTATGGCAATCGCGCAGAAGGCCGAGGCCCCGAAGGTGTGTATGCCTGTTACCTTGCCGGTCGGCGTCGCACACAGGTCTGGTTGGTACCGGGCCGCCGTGGAAGTGGAGGGGAAGATCGATTATGCGGCCAGACAAGCGGCGAAGGAGAAGCTATTGAAGAAGCTCGGCGTCGAGAGCTCCGCTTAAGACGAGGCGCGTGCAACGTTCACCTTACGTTGTGTAAGCCTCGGGACTCCCCTGGTCGGGCTGACTAACTCTGCTTGACTTCGGATTCCGCGTTTCTCTAGCATCCGTGAGCTGTCCGATGCGTCTCAAGCTGATGGCGCGATGCCGAAAGTTCCTTCTGGAGTTTGAGGCAGGCAACTCGCGTGACAAGAAATTGGTGACGGTTTATGCCTGCCAACCTATGGAGTCGTTCAATCAGGACGGACAACTCAGTGGTCAGATGGAAGGCGTGGTCTTCAAGCTTGCTTCTGATTAAGCAATATTTCGCTGCAACATCCATTGCAACCCCTTTCTTTAGTATTTGCCAGCTCGCGCCATCCAACAGGCTGCGCACAAGCCGTAATCGTCTTCCGGTTCAGTGGTTTCTTCTGAACTCTCTTTGAAGGTGTACGGTAATTCCAGCGGTTCATTGGGGCATGGGTCGCCGACTGGGTGGTGGTTGCAAAAACCAGACGTACATACGCAACGCCTGTGCATAGTTCGTCCTCACTGAGGGTGATGCTGGAAGCCCGGGCAAAGTTTGCCTCAGTCGGAGTAGAAACTCTGCATCGGGAGTAAGGATGCCTGGAGCACTAGAGAAGAATTGCCAACACCGTCGTCACACTGCTCCGATTACATCCGGTTCGTTGGCGATGACAAGCGATTTCGCAACAGCAATTTTCCTTCCTGCACATTCTGCTTCCGTGAAGGGTTCGAAAGAGCTAAGCTACAGCAATCAACAAATCTGACTCGGCGCAGTTCTGCTGAATGTCAGTGGAATAGCACTACGGCCAGCTCGTCGTGTACTACCGCGTAGCCGGACTGGTTCCTCCGGAGTCCCGGGCAAAGAAGTAGAAGCTAGCTTCGCTTAAACAGGGTGCCCGTCCTTTAGTTGTTCGCTCAATTGAGGTGCCCCCGTTTTATGTACCACTCGCAGTGAGGAGCGGAGTCTGTTCACCCCTTTTCCGATCAGTGCGGAAATGGTGAACAGCTGCCCTGCGGTGACGCCAGGCAAAACTCGATGATGGCCGACTGCAGCCAAGCCCATACTGGCAATGCAGCCACACTGCGAGCAGTCAGGAGTGCCACCAAACTGACACGGCGTGATCAGCGTTTTCAGGTCCGCTGAGATGGTCGTCGTAGTTTGGGCGAAGATGCAATCTGCGGGCGAGGCCGGTGGATGATTGAACTCTTCGACTAGGGCTTTTTGCATATCGATTAACGAATAGAGGGTCCGCAATCGAAGTAGTTCCTCGATGACTTGTCTTCGCTCCGGAGTCGTCAGGATTTCGGGGCCAGCCGCGCCTTGCTGAGGCGTGAAGAGGCTGATCCAGATTCGTTTTGTCTCCTCGCGCTTGCTCCAGAACCGAACAAAATCTTCGAGATAATCGGGCCGCTGGAGCATCTGCCCGGTCACCGTGCAGTGAATTGTGACTTTGCTTCCCCTGATGCTTTTCAGGATCCGTTCATACGTGGCTGGCTTGCGCCTCAGATCATGTTCCCGTTGCAGTCCGTCTACTGAAACCACGATGTTGAGACGGGAGAGCGCATTCCATTCCGTCGGTATCTGACGAAAGGCGCTGGTCACAAGCTGCACATGGATACCACGCCGCTCCAACTTGGGCAACAAATGGTCGAGTTCGCGAAAACGAACCAGGGGATCTCCTCCGACAAGGGAAACATGCAATGGACGGTGCTCGTCCACTAGGCGGAGAGTGTTTTGCACTAACACGTCCCCTTTGTAGTCCGAAAGGACGCGAAGGTTAACCCCCGGTGTGCCCAAGTGCGCATCTTCGTATGCATAACACCCCGAACAGCGCAGCGGACACTCACGCGTAAGTTCGATAGAAAGAGAGGGAGTTCTGCCGGACAAAATGCAAGCCCACGCTTGCAATACTTCGGAAGTTTTCACAATTTCTCCTGGACCCCTGCATTGCTATAAGCAGATGAACCCGATAACCAGTTAGATGTGACGCTGTGGGCAGTGAGACGTGCAATCTGCTAGCAAAGGGAGATACACTTTCGTTCCGGTTCCAAAAGAAGTCGCAGATAGGCAGGCATTTCAAAAGGAGCTGATGCAATAGTCGTCCCATAGGCTAATGAGGGTTTCGAGGAGAGTATTGCGAGGCCTACCACAGCGAGGAGCAGGACTGTGTCGGGTAGGTCCACATCTGGTGCGATGCAAATCGCCAACATACAAATGAGGCAGATCAGCGCGAGGCAGACTTTGAGCCACTTTGGAAGTGCCGTGCCCAGGAGTTGCGTATGTACCTCTGCAAAGCCGTTCGTCGTAAGTTCTGGCAGGGCTAGGGCTTACAACTTGCCTCACCCGTTGTGTCCTCGCACCGGTGTAGGCGCTCAGAGCCCTACTGAAGTTTCCCCAGCACCAAGCCGAGAACTCCGGGCGTATATTGATTGTCAGAGAAAGTCCCGATCAACTCCATATGTGCATCGGACCGTGTCCGCCGGGTCCATGTAGCAACCAAATTCTGCAACTCTGAGGAACTCGGATCCCGCAAGTGCTCCGAGTTGTCCTAACTCAAATCATCAACGATTCATGGAGGCTTATCATGAGTTTGACCACTGAACAACGCGAACAGGTCGCGACTGAACTGAAGCGTTTCGCTGAAGACCTTAATCTAACCGACGAGCAGAAAGAGAAACTACAGGCCGCTCTTACAGAAGCGCGAGAAAAAGTCGGAGATTACCTTAGGGACAATCCCAACACAACCAAAGCCGATATCATCGCCAAGGTGAGGGAGCACCGCGACGAGATTCGTCAGCGTGTTGTTAAATTTCTAAGTCCTGAGCAACTCAGCAAGTGGGATAGCGAAATTGCCAAAGCTAAGGAGTTCCTCGGACAAAGACTTGACGCATAAGATCGCAGAGTTAAAGAGCCAAACCTTGGTGGCCGACAACCGAAACTGTCGGCCACCAAATTCTTAGTCACTTCACAGGTGATGTTCTTTGCTCTCGTCCAACAAGCACGCACAGGTTGCGCCAACTTCCGTAAGACTTACACTTACGAGTTCGCGACCTTGTAGACGCACTTCCATGTAGGAGTGCTCACGCATCATGTCGTCCGCCACGTTATTGATCCACTCCCTTATCCAAGGTTCGTCTGCGTCGGCCATCCGCACCCTCCTCGGAGTTCCATAACCCGGCATCTCCTCCTGGGAAACAGTGTCCCTTAGACCGGCTTGCTAGTCGAATCGATAATTTCTATCGGAACCATTCGAGTTATTGTTTCGCCGCTTCGGACGTGGCTTCGAGCGTTGCGAAGAGCATCTACAGGTTGACGGGCAGTGTTGAGCGCAATACGTGAGATAAGGCAACCTGCCGATTCCCATTCCCGTCGCGTACTTTTTGGAAGTGGCTGCAATCGTGGTCCCGAAATTCGCGCTCTATATCGGTCGGTGGATTGTCGCCACTCTCCGGGTTTCCGCCAGCCGGACCATAGTCGTCGCAGCGTTACCCAGAACAGCCGATCGAGGAAGCCGAGCCGAGGGCGCGGCCGTTGGGCATGCAAGGCCAGCAATTGCTGTCGCAACGCCAGATTCTCCAGGATGAGGTCTGCTTGGGACCGCAACACTCCCGTCAGCCAGCCGAACAGGTGTCGAAAAAGCGCAAGCATGGCAGCAATCCTATCCGTCCGGCGGAAAACGACGAAGCGTGCAAGTCTTTCAAATTGCGGGCGGTCACAATTTTGGCGAATGACAGGCATCTTTCAGCATTCGCAAGCCCAGTTGAGCCTTGTCACGGACGCCTAACAGTCGGTCACGCTGTCACGGTGGACCGAAGAATTCCCGATGGCTGCACAGGGTTGGTCAAGATACCTGTCCTTAGCGAAAACTGCATTGGGCGTCATTGTCACGCCTCACGCAGCCCCGGCAAGAAACTCAATGTGCCCGGTCCTCGACTCGCAGTGTGCCCAACACCGCGAAAATCGCTTAATGTGCGTGGGAGTACGACAACGCGGCATGAGACGGGAGGCGATTTGAGGATCGCCCCGTCAGGCCGCGCGGCGCTCGTACCGGTGGTGCAGTCCGCCGACTTCAGGTAGCTCTACCACTGCCCCGAAGTCCGGCGGCTGAACAGCGCGAGGACTCGGTGTGTCTTTGTG
>Ga0306923_10003385_pt1 | contig 14977 bp, 12 predicted proteins | sample sta12Can44000108_FD_203841 | JGI IMG/M metagenome (GOLD analysis project Ga0306923, IMG submission 203841) | Lab enrichment of tropical soil microbial communities from Luquillo Experimental Forest, Puerto Rico - statanox.12C.anox.44.000.108 (v2)... | ecosystem: Environmental > Terrestrial >... | reverse complement strand
AGAACAAATTCTCCGCGATCACAGACGAAAAGTGAGCGAAGGAGTTTTGTACGCTGATGATCTGCGCCGGGCAGATCAACTACACATGAGCAACGCGGTTCGCGGCCTTATCCAGGTTGAGCTCATCCCTGAGGGAGAGCAAAAAATCGCATGGGATCAAGCCGAAGAAGGTTCGAATTCGTCTTTAAGTTTAAGTTCTATGGCATTCCGGTGATCTAGCCGAAACGCCCATTCCAGGGGTTTGAGTTTAGCCCCGGGTCCTTATGAGAGTGGCTGGCTAGTCTAGCAAATCGATGTCCTCGGAGGAGTAAATACGAAAGTATTGTTGCTCCTCCAGCTCGTCCGCTAGTTCCTCCGCACGTTTGACTGCATCCGATGCAAGCATTTTTTCTAGATTGGCTGAGAATATGCAAAGCCGCCTGTCGGACAAAAGACGAATATTCATTCGCCTCAACAGCCAGACGAGAGTATTTTAGATTTCCAGCAATAACCGCATCCATATTACCATTATCCACCATCGCGGTGCCAGCAGGTGCCCCTATTGTCTTCTGGATCTAATTAGTAATCAAGTCCCGGATTCGTAACGAAAGTGCAATTCCTTTAGCACCAAAGTGTAATATCCAGCTCATAGTTGAATCGCAATTATGCAAACATGGGAAGGGGTGCAACCGCCCTTTTCCCAGCGATGATTCTGGGCGGCACCGGCAGTTAAAGTCACCTAGGAACAAATAATAGGAATTTGTTAATAGAACTTCAGCCCTCAGCTTCACGACACGAGTCAAGCCAGCCGGCTCGCCGCTATCGATGCTAGTGGATAGTACAGCTGCTACATCGTCAATCCGGTTAGCCCCACCAGCCTATTGCAGCCGCTTCGGTCTGTCTCCAAAAGACAACCGATTATAAGCATCTACCTACCTACTGCGTATGGACGGCGTCGGTTTCAATGCCTAGGCCGTCGACCAGACGGTTCATCAGATTGAAGAGGCCACAGATCGCCGCTGCATCATGCCAGCGAATACGGCTTCCGCGTAAGCAGAAGTCACGTGACTCGGGGAAAGCGTCAGCTTACGCACGAAGGAGAGCACTGGACGCATACGTGCGTCAACCGGGGCCGAGTCGGGCTCAGTGAGCAAGGCATTCAGTGTTTGTCTATCGATTCCGAACGCCGCGGCGGTCTGTGCATGGATGTCACGGCAAAAGTCGCAGGAGTTTAACCCCGAGACATACGCCGCCATGAGTTCGCGCCACAGCGGGAAACCTCGGAGTCAATCTGCAACGGATCGAAGCAGATTGTGAACCGTTTGCAGGGCACCGTAGTAAAAAAAACAGCTGCAGGAGCATTGCGAACAAAGGCGAAATGTCTCGCCTGTGGCAGACTGTGTCGGCGGTGGGTTAAAGTTAAAGACTACCGGGAAAAGCATTACCGGCGGCCCAAACTGTGGCTGGCGTTGCCATTTCGCACTTGGCATCGGGGTGCCGATTGGCAGCGCCGGATAGCGTGCGAGAGTCTCGCTTCCCAAACTTCAGCGCAGAACAGCGTGGGAAGGGATTCACTGATTTTAACGACTTGGCAACACAAATCCGGAAGTCAGACACCCTCTGAGATAACCCGTTCGGATGATTGCGCTATGAAGCGGAGGGGAATATGTATCGTCTATTGCCCGATTTTCTGTTCCTGAATGCCGTTCTTTTCGGCGCAATCGGTCCAGAGTTTCGAGCAATTCTAGGTTGTAGCAGATGGCTGCACACGCGACATTGCGCAGCAGCAAATTTCTCCTAGCGCGTCGCGTTCCCAAACTATGGAGGAGCCAATCAACTCGACGAAATAGAAGAAGCCAACTAATGAGCACACAACAAGAATCTACGACGGCCCAACAAACAGTGAGTGCGAATGAATATACCTTCACTCATGATGAGGGTGCCACGCTGATCGTCTTCTTTCCCAACAGACCTGGTCCCATCCTTCAGGGGCAACCTGCGACTGGCCCGAACTTACCTACAAGGGCCCTGAGGGCAGTTTCATATTCTTCAGCGATAAAATTGAGATCCAAAACGGGCCGCTAGGATCGCTCATCAGCGTTATATTAGGACCGATCGAAATCCTTGGCGGAACTGAGCACTTTCTTAGATTCTCTTTGGTGTTGCCCCAGGTTAATATGGGCGAAACAAAGAAACAGTCATTCCATACATTTGGAGTTAAGACCGCAACTACTACCGGTGGAGTAAGCGACGGTGCGCAGCTCAATTATACGGTGGTGCCTCTCAAGGGTCTGGCAGAAATTGTTATTCTGCCCGTGTGATAACAAGCAGCGGGCGAGGGGAGGGTGGAGAGATCTGACCGCCGCGATGTTGGCGGATGATCACCAGGTCCGCTTCCCCCCACTGAAGGGTATAGTGGCGGATGGAGCTCGTCTTCGGTCGTTGGGAATGCCAGATAGGGGTAGGGACAAAGGAAAGCTTTGCCCCTCCCTTCGAACCGAACAGGCGGCTCCCCCGCATTCGGCTCTCCAGTTGGTGGGGTTAGCCCAACAAAGGTACGTAAAGTCCCACAGAAATCTTCTTAGATCCCCACACTCTGGACCGAATCCTGGTACGCCTTATCGACCGATTTGAGTGACAGGTGTTGGTAGAACTCTAGACTCTTTTTGGCAGAGCTACGGTGGTGTAGGTAGCCAGGATCCGATTGGAAATTTCTGTTCCGGACGCGAAGTTTATCGATTAATGTCGAGGGGAACCGGGGTGCATAATGAAGTCGGAATACAACTCGAGCGGCGTGGGCGCGACGCAGTTTCATACCACGCGGTGGACGCTTGTCATTAGCGCTGCGCAGAGCCAGGTGGAAGGGGATCCTTCCGCTTTGGCCGAACTGTGTCAGCTTTATTGGTACCCCTTGTACTCATTTGTGCGTCTTCGTGGGCGTTCGCCGGATGACGCTCAGGACTTGACTCAAGGTTTTTTCCTGCACTTGGTGGAGCACCGAGCCCTCACCCACGTGGATCAGCTGAAAGGCAAGTTTCGGTCGTTTCCGTTGGCATCCTTCCAGAACTACCTCTCAGTTGAGGCGCATCGAGCCCGCAGTCTGAAACGCGGTGGCAAATGCGAATTTGTTTCCCTGGATCTCGAGAGCGCTGAAAACTGTTATCGATTGGAGCCGGTTGACCATTTGACCCCTGAAAAGATCTTCGACGCACGATGGGCGGTCACCTTGCTTGCCCGGGCAATGACCCTATTAGGCGAGGAATACGCTGCTCAAGGTAAATGGTCAACTTTCGAAACTTTGAAGGTTTTCTTAAGGATGGGCGATGGCAAGGGCTCGCCGCCGTACGAGGAGGCAGCAAAAGTGCTCGGCGTTGGGGTAGGCGCTGTGAAGACTCTCATCCACCGCTTGCGCAAACGGTATTCGGCTCACCTGCGTCAGGAGGTCGGTCGCACTGTTTCGGACCCTGCCGAAATCGATGGTGAAATCCACGCTCTCTGCGAAGCCCTAATCGCGGCGGAGGGCCGAATAGTCCCATGAAGTCTGACGTGCAAAATTCGGGGCATGACTCTGGGTCTGAGATACCGCTGGAGCTACCGGAGATTTGCGCTTGCCCGATGTGCAAGACACCGCTCTCAGCTGATATTTGTGGTGAGTTCTGTCTCGTCTGTATGTTGCGTAGCGCCCTTGATGACACTGTCGAATTTACTGAAAAGGACTTAGCCATATCCACTCCTGAGCATGTTTCTTCAGAATATGGATTTGAGCATTATGAACTCGTAAAAGGCGAAGACGGGAGACCCATCGAGTTGGGTCGCGGTGCGATGGCAGTGACTTACAAGGCGTTCGACGTCGATCTTCGATCCACCGTGGCATTGAAGGTGATCAGCGAACGCTATCTGGGCGACGAATCTGCTCGGCTTAGGTTTTTGCGTGAGGCACGTGCGGCGGCCAGCCTCCGTCATCCGAACGTTGCCTCGGGTTTCCATCTAGGCAGAAGCGGAGGAAACTACTTTTATGCAATGGAATTTGTCGAGGGAGAAACACTCGCGCACCTTATTAAGCGCTCTGGTCCCTTAGAGGTAAAGCTGGCACTCGAGATTACGAACCAAGTGGCCGCCGGCTTGGCTGCGGTACATAAAAAGAACTTAGTCCACCGCGACATTAAGCCAAGCAATATCATGGTCAGCTTAGAGGATGGAGGCGGTGCAACAGCGAAGATTATCGACCTCGGCCTGGCCAAGGCGGTTGAGGAACCGCATCCGGAAGCCGGGATTTCAACCCCTGGGGCCTTTACTGGGACACCGCATTTCGCGAGCCCCGAACAATGCGCAGGCAAGCAAACAGACATTCGTTCGGACCTTTATTCCTTAGGCATTACTCTCTGGGAGATGCTGACGTGCAGGTTGCCCTTCGACGGCAGCCCTGTTGAGGTAATGGGCCAGCATTTGCGCGCGCCGCCACCGTTTAAACAATTGGAGCACGTGCAGCGACCGGTTGTGGCCCTGATTAGATCCTTATTGGACAAAGATCCAGCTAGGCGTCCGCAGAGTCCCAGCGACCTCAAGACTCTTTTGAGCGAAGTGCGGGTGGCGTTGGACACAAAGGGTAAGGCCAAATCCCGTAGCGTTGTTCGCACGGCCGCCAAACATAGCCGAGGAGAAGCCCTGCATCGTCGCAGGCTAGACCGCATGAGCGCGGCGGAAGAAGCGCGGCGTGGGGAAACACGTGGCCGCGCGCGAGGGCTTCTTCTCGAGCCTTGGGATTTTACGCCTTTCCTCGTGGAGAAGTTAAAAGGTTTCACCGGCCGAGAATGGGTTTTTCAAGAGATCGAGGAGTGGCGTGCGAGAGGCTCTCCGCCTGCGCTCTTGCTGGTCGGAGAACCGGGGGTAGGCAAATCGGCCATCGTCGCGGCGCTGGTCCACAGAAATCCTGGTGGTCATATCCTCGCTTACCACTGCTGTCGGGCTGATACTCCAGTCACGCTTGAGCCGGCAGGTTTCGTGCGCAGCTTGGCTGCGATGTTGTCGGCACAGTTAGATAAATACGCTGAGATGCTGGAACAGTCCGCCATTGCCGACCTTCTCCGACGCTCCGACACCGACCCGGCTAGCGCGTTCGACGTTGCTATTCTGGGCCCACTTCACAACATTAAGCCACCTCAGGGAGGCAGGCGTTACCTGCTCATTGACGCCCTCGACGAAGCCTCGGCGCACACGCAGCGGCCCACGATCGTCGATGTGCTTTCCACACGCTTCGACCGGTTGCCGCCGTGGCTAGGCATAGTCGCTACGATGCGGGGTGATCCGAGCCTCCTCAACCAGCTACGTAGCGCGAGCATCCGTGTTCTCAGCGCCCAAGATCCAGGAAACCAGGATGATGTGCGCCACTTCATGCGGATCCGCCTCGCCGAACCGGCCTTGCGCGACCAGGTGACGACCAGTGGTAAGATCCTTGTTCGCCTTGAAAACGATCTCCTCAGATCAAGTGCAGGCAACTTCCTGTTCGTCACAACCGCACTCGGTGCCGTCGAGAGAGGCCAATTGAGTTTCGATCTAATCCAAAACCTGCCGCCCGGCTTGAGTAGTCTATACAAGATGTTCTTCGATCGGCTTTTTCGCGATGCAGGTGTGGATTTTGGCGCTTCGCGTCGGGTGCTGGAAACCGTGGCGGCCGCTCGGGAACCGCTCACTCGACAACAAATCGCTGCCGCCACCGACTTGGATGCCGAAGAGGAACTTCCCGTCATCCTCTCTCGTCTGGCCTCATTTGCGCCCGCTTCTGACGGTCGTTATGCACTCTTCCACAAATCGCTGTTCGACTGGTTGACAGGCTGGGATATTCCCCACGACCAACCGTTTGCGGGGCCGTACCACGTGAACCTCCAGAAGGGCTGGACCAGGTTAGCCGACTGGTGTTGGGCCGAATACCAGGGTGCCTCCCAGAGCATTTCTTTATACTGTCTCCGGCATCTTCTAGCCCATCTGCATCTGGTCGGTCGAGACCACATTTTGTGGACTGTGCTGAAGGATTTTAGTTTCCTCCAACGCAAATTGGATGGTACGGACGCGAGCGCGCTTATCGCAGACTACGATTATCTCTCTAATGATGCCGATTTGCTGCTGGTGCAATCAGCCATTCGGCTTTCGGCGCATGTGCTGGCTCGCGATCGGCGCCAATTGGCGGGCCAATTAACAGGCCGTTTGCTTAGCAATCCGGCACCCGACATCCAAGTTTTACTTAAGGGCGCTGCTGAGAGCAAATCCTGGCCCTGGCTCCGGCCTTTGACACGCAGTCTCTCTCCGCCAGGGGGCCCTCTGATCCGCACGTTCGAAGGTACGAAGATGGGCTGCTGGATCCATGTCGTAGCGCTAACGCCGAATGGGCGCTGTGCCATCTCCGGCTCGGGTGACGGCGCGTTGAGGATGTGGGACCTGGAGAGCAATCGACCGGCGCGCATCTTCGTGGGCCATACGGGTCCAGTCAGGGCCGTGGTGATAACGCCCGACGGCCGCCGCGCGGTCTCGGCCTCGTCTGATCATACTCTGCGGGTCTGGGACCTGAAGAGCGGCCAATCGGTACACACGCTCGAAGGCCACCGCAACTCGGTGCTTGTGACCGCCATCACCCCTGACGGCCGCTGCGCTGTCTCGGCCTCGTCTGACGGGACGCTGCGCGTGTGGGACTTGGAGAGCGGCCAATCGGTGCACACGCTCGAAGGCCATGCGGACGCGGTCAATGCCGTGACGGTAACCCCCGATGGCCGTCACGCCATTTCAGCCTCGGCTGACAGGATGCTGCGGGTTTGGGACCTTGAGAGCGGCCAATCGGTGTACACGCTCGAAGGCCATCTGGACGCGGTCAATGCCGTGACGGTAACCCCCGATGGCCGTCACGCCATTTCAGCCTCGGCTGACAGGACGCTGCGGGTTTGGGACCTTGAGAGCGGCCAATCGGTGCGCACGCTCGCAGGTCATACGGGCTGGGTCACTGCGGTGGTCGCTCTGCCCGATAGGCGCCGCGTCATCTCGGGGTCGGCTGACCTTACACTGCGGATGTGGGACTTAGAAAGGGGCCAGTCGGTGCGTACCCTCGAAGGCCACACGAATAGCGTTACTGCAGTGGTACTAATGCCTGACGGGTGCCGCGCCATCTCAGGGTCGCCTGACCATACGTTGCGTGTATGGGACTTAAAGAGCGGCCAATCGGTGCGCACGCTCGCAGGCCATACGGACTGGGTCACTGCCGTGGCCGTAACGCCCGACGGGCGCCGCGCCATCTCGGGGTCGGCTGACCTTACACTGCGGATGTGGGACTTAGAGCGCGGAGACCGATCTGAGCACCCGCTAGCAGGCCAGACCGATAGCATCACTGCTGTGGCGCTGATGCCCGACGGGCGCGGCATCGCCATGGCCTCCGATTTCCACGTGCTGCGCATCTGGGATTTGGAGAGCGGCCAATTGCTGCGGGTGCTCACGGGCCATACGGACTGGCTCACCGCCGTCGCGGTAACGCCGGATGGGCGCCGCGTCATCTCGGCCTCGGCGGACCATACGCTGCGGGTGTGGGATGTGGCGACTGGCCAGCCGGTGCGTATGCTCGAAGGCCATACCGCCTTGGTCACTGCCGTGGCGGTAGCACCGGATGGGCGCTGCGTCATCTCGGCCTCGGCGGACCAGACGTTGCGGGTGTGGGATTTGGCGACTGGCCAGTCGGTGCGTACCCTCGCGGCCCATGCGGACCTGGTCAGCGTCGTTGCAGTAACCTCTGATGGGCGGTGCGCCCTGTGGGGGTCCGATTCCGGGGCGCTGCGGGTATGGGATTCGGAGAGTGGCGAGACGGTGCAAATCCTCCTAGGCCATAGGGACTGGGTCACTGCCTTAGCAGTAACGCCCGACGGGCGCCGCGCCATCTCGGCTTCGGCTGATCAGACGGTGCAGGTGTGGGATTTGGAGGCCGCCCAATTGGTGCGCACGCTCGAAGGCCATACGGACTTGGTTAATGCCGTAGCGGTAACGCCGGATGGCCACCACGCGATCTCGGCCTCGGCTGACCATACGCTGCGGGTGTGGGATGTGGAAAGCGGGAACTACATTACTGCCTTCTCCGGCGAGGGCCCCATGTTGCATTGCACTGTTGCGCCAGATGGGCGAACGATTATCGCCAGAGACAAGTCAGGCCGAGGGCATTTCCTGCGGCTGGAAGGCTTGGATTAAGTTCCGAGCAGCCGGTTTTTGGTTCGTGTAACGGGCGTCAACACACACCAACACACACACCCTCGAAATTACTGTGCTTGACATCAAGAGTCTCGTTTCTGATAGCGTTTCCAGGTAGGATGCATTTTATGGCTGCGTACTTACCCCGCTTGATGCCTTCGGCGACTGACGCGGTCGATTACCAGGAGACTTCTTTCAGCGTCGACGCCGTTGCGCGAAACGCTTGCAACACCTGGGAGGAAGCCATGACCAATCTCGCTTTCGACGTTGTAGTTATCGGCAGCGGGATGTTTGGCGGGTATTGTGCCGACAAACTCTTCCGGGATACAAACGTGAAGCGGTTGCGCACGCTCCTGCTCGAGGCTGGCCCGTTCCTCGTCGCCGAGCACGATCTGCCCGACATAGGATTGAACGTGCCGGAGCCTATAGATCCCACCAACGACAGCGGATTGCCGAGGGAATTTGTCTGGGAGATGCCGTGGCGAGGAAATACCAGTTTTGTGGGGACCCCTTACTGCGTGGGCGGCAAATCCGTTTACTGGGCAGGCTGGGCCCATGGCTGGTGCCCTAGGTTGACGGACGGGGATTTAGCCGCATGGCCACCCGCTGTAGCTCAGCTCAATATCTGAAAAGCAACTATGCCGTGCTCGAGCAGCAGCTCGGCGTGTCGGAAATCGCCGATTTCATTCAATTCAAGGGCAGCTATGTGACGCGATGCGGGCAAAGCGGTACAGCCTCATGTTCCCGCTCGACCCGATCAAGGAGGGGGTGGTTCACCAGTTGCGCGGGCGACGACAGCTTCTGCTACTTTTTTCGCAAGAACAAGGCCGGTTAAAGTTGGATTCGCCGATCCGACGGTCACGAACAGCGATTGGTCTGCACAAAAGACATTGGCAACATGGTGGAACCGACCATTGGTATCAGTCACGGAGCTTGTTGGGTCTGTTCCCATCCACAGCGTGCCGGCTTCGTGATACGTAGTACCAAGGCCGTCTCGGGTTCTTCTGGTAATCTGGAGATTGTTAGGGTTATTGCCGGCGAGCTCGTTTGCCAGTCCCAGGATCGCCGCATCCATGGAATCTGCCAAAGCGTCCTCGGCATCTGTAGTGGTGAGATGCACATAAGCTCGAGGCACTCCAAACTCATCGGTCTCAAATGGACTGAGATTGATCCAACGGCCGAACGAATTGGGCACGCTGATTACGCGATTGCCCATTAACTGTGAAACGCCTCGACAACAAATTGAGATCCATTCGGAGTGCTGATTCTTAAGGATTCCTTTGAGCAGGTCGATGTCAGGAATCATCGAGAAGAGCAGAGCATCGGAGTTACCCTTAGGATCCGCCGATGCCGTCACCTGAATTTGGAATTTGCCTTGCGGCGTTGAGCCCCGCACAAGAAGAGCTCCTGTTTCGAGTTCATAGGGCAGCGTCTTAGAGGGGTCCAACGCAGAGCGTCTGATTCGGACGAAAATGTTAGATCGCCAGTGGGCCATCAGATTTCGTCCCATCAATTCTCTCGCCGGATTGTCCGGACTGGTCGGGAATGAAACGAGCGCGAGCCGCGTGGACTCGATGGTGCCCAGCGCAAGGACGACTGCGCAGTTCGGGTTGATCAGCAGGGATCGGGTGGCACCATCGACGAAAACGTCAATGGAGGTGACTACGCCGTGCGGGGCATTTAATCGCGTAACATGAGCATTTGGTACGACGAACAAGCGTCTCCGTGAATCCGGCTGGTTTGCCGCATCACGAGCTGCTTCGATCAAAACTGAAACACTGCTGTACTTATCGAAACCAAAAAGGCCGGAAGCCGGAGACTGCCCTTGAACCGCTAAGGGCGGCTTGTGGACGGATTCGAGATTTGGAACGGCGGCTCGGTTTATGGCAGTCCCAACGCGTTGCTCAAGCAGATTGAAAAGCGCGCCCTGTATAAATTCTGTCTTCACCTCTTTGCCGGTCCCGCTCTTCTCTTTGCCGGTCTCCCGCTCCACGACTCTTACTCCGGTCTCTTCCTCCAACTTCTCGTACTTCTTTGTTAGGTATTCCGCTACCGTTTCGGGCCATTCAACCAGGTCGTCGGGCAGCAGGCGCGGACACCACCCTCCCCAGTAAAGGGATTTGCCACCGATGCAGTAGGCCTGGCCGATGAATTCTACGTTGCTGCGCCAAGGAATGCCCCAAACTACCCCCCTTGCATAGCGGGCCTCGGGCGCCGCCGGGCTTATCGGGGCCGGAACGTCGAGGCAGATGTTGGGCGGTAGGTTCTGGAGATGAGTAGGGATCAGAAATCCTCCGGCATCGAGCACCAAGACCCTCAGATTACTCGCGGCCCCGCGGCGGTAGATTTCGTTGGCACAATACCCGCCAAACATGCCGGCGCCGATGACGACTGCATCGAATGGTCGGCCGCCGTTAGCCGTGGCCTCGTTCCATGTATTACAAACCAACCTGCTCAGGGCATCAATCCCGAGCGTCGTGCGCTGCACATCCGGTGGCGGATAAATCTGGTAGCCCGAATCGTTCAACCAATTGAGAGGCATATTTTGGAATCCGTTTTGTCTGAGCTGATTCGCTCAATTGTCGCGCATAAAATAACAGAGCACTTTGGAGGTTTAGAATGAGAACCGCTGTTCAGGAACCCAAACTTGGACTTCCATCGGAGCAAGTCCAACCGGCAGAGCTGCGGCGGCGGCCGAGCCGCTAAACTGTGCTCCGAAGAAAAAGCGCGCGTCGGAAATCCGCCGGACGGTAGCGGAACTAACCGTGCCGAGATTGCTATACGCTACATGCATCTTCCGAGGATGCCGGTTCAAATCAGGGTCTTGCAGAACGTGGCCGTCGAATCGCTGGCGCGAACCAGTGTTCGCAATTACGAGCACCTCGATGTCGCTCACGACGCGGGAGAACGCGACCAAACCGCCCGCGCCGGACGAGTAGCCAAAATCCCGCCCATTACCTGAAACTTGGCGGAAATAGAGCCGGCCGAATCGTAACGCCGGCTGCTCCTCTCGCAGTCTGCTCAACGATCGGATCTGCTGATAGAGAAAGTGCTTGTCATCAAAAGGCTCCGACTTACCCCATAGCGCCTCGCGGACCGACTCATTATTAACCAGATCAGGATAGCCTTGTGAATCGACGGTTCCCGTCAACCCTTGTTCGGTTCCGTAGTAGATCGCCGGGATTCCTTGCAAGCAAAATAGGGTGGCCAATCCCATCGTGATCTGCTCTTGCGGCGCTGACGGATGATTAAATCGCTCGGTCCGATCATGGTTGTCGAGGAATGTGACAAAATATTTTCCAGCTTCGCCGTGTGAACTGATGAGCCCCTCTTCAGCTTTTTTGCGATTGTCGAAAACGGTGGAGAGTTCGGAAACGTCCCGCCAACCCTTTACAATCTCGGGAAGTTTAAAGAAAAGAGGATAGTCAAGGGCCGCATCGACACCGAATCCCTCCGTTTCTGTGCTGTGTCGTCCCACAAATCGATTAATTTCCTCTTCGCTAGCTATAATTTCGCCGAAGGTGAAAAAGTTTCGTTTGCCGAGCGTGTCGGCAAATTCCCGAAGCGCATTTCCGAAAATCTCGACCATGTCCGGCTCGACATGTTTTGTCGTGTCGATCCGAAAACCATCAAGATCGAACTTCGCAATAAGGTATTGATAGGCGCGAATCAGAATATTAAGAACTGGCCTTGAACCGTAGCGCGCCTGGATGCCGGCTTGGCCGACCGGCCGCGCATCGTATTCAACTACGATTTGTCGCCGTTTATAAAAGTCACCTTTGACGAAGTCTTGTGGAGATCCTGAGCGTTCGTAACTCACGATCGCGCCGCGGCGCCGAAAAAACAGCTTTTGCTGCAGATCAACCGGATAGACAGCGTCGTCAGCTGATAAGGCCGTACCCGGAGGTATCTGATCCTGCCAATCAGCCCGCGGAAAACCGTACCCGTTTAACCACTGAATGGAAGGTTCCTCGCCGAGGGGTGCATTCATCACGTCGCGATCAGTGAATTCGTCCGCTATCCGACCTTGGTAAATATAGTCGAAGACCTGACCGGCATGATTGATCACTGTGTCGACAATAACGCGAATACCGCGTGCATGAGCCTGGGCAACGAGCTCTTCGAATTCTTCTTCTGCGGTTGCTCGTGTTCCGTCCGAACCGAACCGCTCATCGATATGCAAGAAATCCTGAGTGTCGTAACCGGGGTAGGTGTACTGCCAGTCTGGTCGCGAGTTTTTCAGTACGGGCGAGAGCCAGAGCGCTTTCACTCCCAAATCCCGTAAGTAATTGAGCTGAGCAGTAACGCCGTTGAACGTGCCTCCCTGCCGATATTCGTATCGCTGATTCCAGGCGCCATTCGGTGGGAAGCGGTCATTGGCGAATCGATCAAGAATCAAAAAGTACATCCAGCAGTCCCGCCAATCGGTTGGTGACGGGAATGGATATGGAACAGACACCACTTCGCCGTTTACCTTCACGTCCTTCGTTGCTTTTTTACCAGCTGCCGCACGGACGTCGGCAAACGTCCGAGATATTTCTGGTGCAAAAATACTCGTGGGCGGTTTCAAGGAGGGCCGAGTCGTTGGCTCTTCTACCGCGATATCGTAACGATCGTCGCTGACAGAATAGTTCTTCATAATCAGGGGACGTTATGATACAATCTTTCGAGGCGCAGGGGACAGCGAAATTGTCGCTTTGGGAATTATTTCGCGTGCTTATTGCCCCCGGGCTTCCACTTGCCGCGCCAAATCTTCTTTCCCCTGCTGGCGCGGGAATTCGGCCGCGCGTTGACGAAGTTTCCGATCGTTCGGCAGCCGATCGAGCGAATACCCAGCACTCGAAAGCGCCACCGCCAGACTCTCAAGCGGATCCAGTCCGGGCCGGAAGATCGCGACCGGCCAACGGGCGCTGTCCGGGATAGGGGTTGTACGCCCAACCCTCGTCTTTTTTGGGCGTTTTCAATAAGCTCCCGCGCCAATGTCAGAGCGTCCGGTGGTCCTTCACAAAACCGAACCATTCCGCGCGGGTTTCGTCAGCGTGGACGAGGCAGCCCTGAATAATGTTCTCCAAAATATTCCGCTTCGTTTCGGCATAGTATCCGCCAATTCTGACTTTCAGATTGTGCAGGGTGCTCCAATTGAGGTCGAAGCCGAACAGTCTATTGAGCTGCGGACCACTGTACGTTGAGGAATGCACAACTCCATAACTTGGTAGAAGAAGTATGACACCAAATTCCAACCATACTTCCTGAACAGTGTAAATCGCTCATCGACTCCAAAGACGATTCGGCACTTCTGAAAGATATAGTTCACGAGACGTCGCTTAAGGCTGTGGCGACCGAAGATTATATCTTGAACCGTTTTGGACACATGCGGACACTTTAAGCCGCACTTGTCGCCTGCATTGTGGACAAGCGCGGGACATTGTGGACAAGCGCGGGAGACCGGCCACATGATGACCTGTTCAACACGTGTAGATTTCGTTTTTCTGCGGTGGCGTGGCTTTACCTTCCTCTGGGAGTCGCCGTTTCGCACATAAACACGGTCCTTCTGGCGGTCCCAGTGGGCCGCAGCATTTATGGCCTCAAAGCCTGACACCGGACTAGCGAAAGAGCGCCACCGTGATTTCATGCGAAGCTCTGAGGAATCCGCTCGCACGAAATCAGGGCTCCCCTCACGATGCGCATCTTTCACTTTCAGTCGATCTATTAGGTTACAGAGCGTTTCAGCAACTCGGATCAAGGCCTCGCAATCCTGAGCGTTGTAGATTAGCAAATGTTTTTTGGCTGTTTCATCGAAAGATTCATTCCATCGGCCACGCTAGGCGATGGACTCAAGACCGGAGGACACAGCATCGGTCCACCTGTATCCGATAGAACTCGCGACGTCCTTCAGGCCGTTGGAAAAGGTAGGGAAGTAGAATTGTGTGAAGATTACTGTTAAGAGGTTGAGGCACGAGTGCAACGCTTTCGCGGCGGATGAATTCCCTTGCGGCTCGCCGTAACGTTCGTGCATGTGTCTGATGAAAGTCGTTTCGTAGCTGCCGTAGTGAATAAGAATCGGATTCTCGATAGTTTCGAGGATGGTGAGGAAATCTCTCCAAATCTTCACTTCGTCCTCGATACTGTCTGCCCACAGGCTGTGCTGAACGGCAGATTCGCCGTTTCCGATACGCAAGCCGATCAGGTAGTAGAAATCGCGGTCCGGAAGTCCCTCGACATCCAGATAGACGGGTGTGCCTTCGAGCTTTAGTTCTGGGCTGCCGACGATGTGGATTTTCTTCTCCCGAATCGCCAACGCCTTCAGCGAGTGGTGATACTTCTCGCGCTTGCCAGCGAGTCGCTTTGGCCGCCGGCGTGCCCGGAACGTGTAGGAAAGTTGGGTGATGGTGAAAATACCTTTGCTGTGGAATTTCTTTTCGATCCTTCGCGGACATGTTCGACAAGAGGCTGAGATCATCCTTTTCGACCGCCTTGTGTCGGCAACGAGCTTGAAATTCGCACTCGGGGCAGTGCGGGTTCAACACGAGATCTGGCGACCCAGGATTGGACAACAGCGTGGGGATTCTTTCGCCGCGCTTTCGCACGTCGCTTGACATAGCCGAGGTCTTGACCTTCAGCGTGGTTTGCTCGTCGCCGTGGACAATTCTTCCGATACGGACTTCACGTCCCAGCGATTTTGAGAGCGCGGAGGCATCGAAGGCCAACAGCAATTTGTCGTCCTTGCTTAGCTTGTTGGTGAAGACGAAGCGAATAGGGATGAACTGCGTCGGCTTGATTCGTC
>Ga0306923_10003382_pt1 | contig 14981 bp, 17 predicted proteins | sample sta12Can44000108_FD_203841 | JGI IMG/M metagenome (GOLD analysis project Ga0306923, IMG submission 203841) | Lab enrichment of tropical soil microbial communities from Luquillo Experimental Forest, Puerto Rico - statanox.12C.anox.44.000.108 (v2)... | ecosystem: Environmental > Terrestrial >... | reverse complement strand
ATGGGTCCTATGCACCAGGTCCCCCTCGCAGCAATCTCATTCGGGCTGGAGCTAACAGCGACGATCGCATCAGATCATCTACATGCGCATAGGCGGCTCGTGTGAGCCAAAAGAAGGCTGCTCGACAAGTTCACGCAGCTCGGGAAGATTAAGCAAAATCACTTGCCAATTTAGCCCGAGTTGATTGCCAAGTTAGCCGGCAGAACGTCGCCAACCTGAAATACGCATTTATGTCATCGTGACTTTTTGGCCACTGTTTTAGTAACCCTGAAGCAACAGAGGCTACATCCGTCGTGGCCGGAACGGCCGACCCAGTGGGTCTGCGCTGCTGCTGGCCTCGCTCATACGTTGCCACGCTCGGGCGGCGGCCCACATTTAGGCGGCTCAATGTAGAACTCGCGAACGGAGCAACGTGGATGATATTGGCGAATGCGCGCGCAGTCGCGACAAAAGACGGATCACGACGCGTGACCACCCGGAGTATTTTTTCGTATGAAGATCGGCCAGTATGACGAGCGTTCTGATCATTGATGACCATCCTATTGTGCTGCAAGGGTTGCGGCGCGTGCTGGAGGATGCCGGCGTTAAGCCTGTGCTGGAGGCACGCGAGGTGACCTCCGGCTACCGGCTTTTCCGTCGCAACCGTCCCGACGTGATCATCGTCGATCTCGGCATGCAGGGCAGCGTGCTTGGGGGCGTGGACCTCATTCGGCGCATGCGATTGCACGAGCCGTCCACTCGCATCCTTGTCTTCAGCATGCATGACGATCCGATGATCGCCGCGCGCGCTCTTGAAGCGGGCGCTACCGGCTATTTGCTTAAGGATACGTCCTCAGACGAGCTGATGAAGGCTTTCGACCAGGTTCGCTCGGGTAAGCCCTATCTCAGCGAAGATCTCGCGATGCGAGTCGCGCTCTTGGGCACCGACGTCGGGTTGAACCCGCTCGTCGATCTAAACCCACGCCAATCACAGATGCTCTCGCTACTGGCGAAGGGCAAAACTTATAACACTATCGCCGAGGAGCTCGGCGTCAGCTACAAGACCGTGGTCAATAACTGCCTCATCCTTAAGCGGAGGCTTGGCGCGAAAAATCTGTCGGAGCTGATTCGCGCCGCTGTGCGCCTTCTCCCGGCGGAGCCGTAACATTTGCCTTGGTCGGATTGGAACTCATCGGGGCATTTAAGCCGCCGCGAGTGGTTGCTCGCCTGCCGAGTAGTCAAAAGGCGCGGTCAACGCCCGCAGTTGACCACCTGGTGCAGCGTCTCGCTGAGCCCGTCGAGTCCGTGCGCAACGGCTTCGATATTGGACGCGACGACGAGAAGAGCGCAAGCGATGGCCGCCGCCTGCATGAAGGCGCCGATCAGTTCGGGGTGCGCCTTGGCGTAGCCCTTGCCCAGCTCGATATCGATGTGATCGACGGCTGAGCGGAGATATTCGTAGGCGGTCATGGCACCCTGATGCATCAGGGTTTGGGCGTCGGCCGGCCCTTGGTGCGGGCCGTCGGCTTAAAGGTCCGGATGGCGGCAGATAGGGAGCTTGCAGACTCATGGCTGGATATCCTTTCGTGGCTGTGTCGAGATGATCCTTTCGGCTAGAGCGGGTCAGGCTCATTCTTGACTGGCCGGCTCCTCTGCTTGCGCCCCCTTAATCGTCGTGAACGGCGGTAACCGCCCAGCCGCCTTGCGCAACCGTTCGATCGCCGCTTCGTTCTTCTGCAGCTCCGCCATTACCTCGGGCGCCGCCGCAGCCGTCCATTGCTGCTGCGCCTCCCGCGAGCGGGCGTAAGTCGCGGCGCGATCCTTGTGCGGTAGCTTCGGTTCCCAGTTGGCGCCTTTCCTGACCCCGATACGGTAGAGCTCGCGCTCTCGCGCAGCACGCTTGACGGGCTCCTGCCAGTCACTGGGCAGGGACCAGCCTCGCCGGCCCCGCAGCAGGGTGACTACCTCGACCACCTGTGCCAGCTGCGCGATCTGACCCGGTAGGGTTTCCAGCGCCACGATTGCCGCTTCGTCGATCGGCGTGCGGCTGTCCTCAGCGATAATATCCTTGAGCGTCGTCGGTAGCGGCGCGTAAGCGTCAAAACCCGTGAGATCGACCGCTTCGAGGTCACGTCGGAAGGCGCCAATGTTACCCGGCACCGCGCGCCACGCAGCAAGCCGGGTGAAAAACTCCGGCTCCCGTGGTTCGCCGTTCGTCAAGAAGGTCAGACGACGATCTTTGTCGGCGATGGCGAGCGGCGTGCCGTGGTTCGACGCGAAGATGAAGCCGGGGCCACACTCGGTCTCGTAGAGCTTCTCATACTTGCCCTTGATCCGGCGCACCTGCCGCGAGGTATCAACCAGCTCCTTTATTCTCTCGTAGATGTTCCACTTGGTTCGGTAGCGCCGATCGTTGACGCCACTCGCCGCCTCGTTGACGAGCACGAGGACCGAGTTGGCAATCCAGTCGTTATAGACTGCTTGCCCATCCTGCCCGACGACGTCGGCGAAGTCTGGTCGGCTGACGTATTCGTGGCCGAACATGTCCGCCATGATCTTGTAGAGGGTGCTACGGCCTACGCCGAAGGTGCTCTGCGCCACCATGACGATCGACGGCCCTGGTATCGCCGGGAAGCGCAGCTTGTGGCCAAGCCACTGTCTGAACCATGCGCGCTCGCGCTCGTCCGGCAGCAGCACCTGCAACAGCTCGTGCCCGAGGCTCGCGTCGCCGTCTTCGGGCAGCGTCGGCCGCAGGTACAGGTTGACGTAGCACTTGCCGTCGCTACCGACGAAAGTCGGCCATGGCTTGTCGGGCTCTGTGCGAAAGCCAGCCACTTCGACACGCCCTGGCGTTGCCAGCCACGTATCGACTGGCGACAACCTGGTAATGCCGCCGCGCGGCCCGACAGTCTCGATCCGATAGGGCAACATGCGAGTGCAAAATGCTGTAATCGCCGTCGGCGCCGCCGTGCGCGTCCTAAGCTCTGTAACCTTTCCCCTGCCATGTCGCTCGCCGGCCACGAATAGCCCGAAATTCTCGTAGAGCCAGACGACGGCAGCTTTGAAGGCTGCTAGCTTCTCCTCCGCGTCGTCAGACTGCGCCGGTGCCGGCGGCGGCGGCGTCAGTTTCTCGGTGCGCATGGCTTTGGTCTCCTCTCCGCGATCATCTTCATGAGGTCCGCAATCAGGCCGTCTTCGACCGGCTTGCGGTCGCGCCGATGCCAAGTCGTTTCGGTCATGGTGTCGTAGATGCCGAGGCCGTAGCGGCCCCAGTTGATCAGGTGAGAGTCGGTCCGTACCCGCGTCGGATCGTGAAAGGTGCCGGAGCAGCGTAGCGTCACCGGCCCGTTCCGCTGTACGCGGCGCAGGAGGCGCTCGAGCTCAGCGACCGTCATTGCGCCGTGGTCGCGCGTCTCGACCACCATGTCGGCGTCGAGCTCGAAGATCATAGGTGCTGGCTCGCCGCCGCCGTGCGCAGCCTTGATGGCGGTGAGCCCCGCCGTCGCGGCAATCTCGTCGAACAGGCCGCACGCCTGCGCGTAGGCCGCCTTTGGCAGCACGGGCAACGACGTGCGCAGCACCGTTGCCGGCGAAACGCCCCCGGCGAACTGGTAGGTGCTGATCACCTCGCCCTGGCGGCGGGCATGCGGTCCGTCGATCGCAAACTGCCGTGTCCCGAGCGAGCCGAAGCACTCGACCAAATGCTTGGGCACCGCGCGATCGTCGGGGTCGGATCCGCGGTACCAGCGGCGCGAGGCTAACCGCCGGAACGGCTCGTCGACGCGCGCGATCCAGGCTTCCTTGGGTTCGCCGGCGTGGCGCACGAGGCCACGTGCGAACAGCTCCGGAAAGCGACTGTTGAGGGCGCCCGCCAGCGCCTCGACCAGGGCCGCCTCGCTCACGTCGACGTCGATCACTGCCAGATCGCCGTCGAGCTTCAAGCCGGTCGAGGTCAGCGCGCTGCGGTCCCACGCCAGCACCTCGGCCGCGTTGACGCTTCGCGTCGGCCAGCCCGTCTCGATCGCCCGCTTGCAATCATTCAGGAGCGGCTGAAAGCCATTCTTCAGCATCGCAAGGCGGAAGGCGGTGCGCTCGTGCATCAAGCCGCCTCCGCGCCGCCGAGGGGCCTGAATCGGTCCGGGGGATGGTCAGTGAGGGTCGGCGCCGTTGAACGCGCGGGCGATCCCTCCGGCGCCGTTTCCCCATGGTCCCATTTGATGCCAAGCACGTCCGGGCGAAAACCAGCGCGCAAAGCCCAGGCAATGGCCGCGTCCTTGGCCCTGGTCAGGTTCACCATGCCGGAGAGGCGATCGCCTGCGCGGACGCGCCACATGTTCGGCCACGCGGCATCCGGCTCGACCGAAACGCCGGTGAATTTCCCGCCGACGTACAACCGGACCGGCGCCTCGCGTTGACCGCGGGCTGAAGCCGCCGTAACTGCAGGACCTCGCACGACACTGTTCCCTTGTTCCGCGAGCGCGCCGACTGCCATCGGCGCCTCGCCCCTCACCTCCGCGCCCGCTCCAGATGTCGCCGGAACGCCTCCTGCGCGCTCATCTTCCCGAGCACCCGATCGCGTTTCATTTCGTCGACGGTGCCGACCGCCACGCAGACATGAATTGTTACGCGACGTGATTGACCCGGCCGGTAGATGCGCGCGATCGCTTGCTCAGTGAGCTCCGCCGACCAGCTCGGTGACAGCCACGCCATGCGCGCCCCGCCGTGCTGCAGATTGAGCCCGTGGCCGGCCGAAGCGGGATGCAAGGCGAGCAGCGGCAGCTTTCCGGCATTCCAGCTCTCGATCAGCTGCCCCGCCGCGCGCGTCGAGGTCTCACCGCCAAGCGCCGGCACGTCCCCGAAGGCGCGCCTGATGGCTCGCAAGTCTTCGACGAACTCGTAGGTGACCAGGAGCGGCTCGCCCTCGAGGCTTTCGACCAGCTCGCGTAGCCAGTCGATCTTGACGGTATGCACGGTGACCGGATCGTCGTTGCCCTCGCCGTAGAGGAAGCCGTTCGCCAGCTGCGCGCATTTGCCGGTCGCAATCATCGGCGAAGCAGCCTCGATTCCGCGCTCTTCGATCTCGGCGAACAGCTCCTGCGCCATTGCCCGGTACGCCACCATCGCGGCGTCCGGCAGCTCGAGACGCGTCACCACGACGTTGAGGGGCGGCAGGTCGGGCATGTCCGCGTCGGACACCACCATTGCGACGGTGCCGAAGTCGGCGGCGATCTGTTCCTCGGCTCCGGGCAGGGCTATCCACTCATGAACAGATCCCGGCTCGAATTGGGGCGAGGGGTCCCCGTCAGGCCCCAGCGCGTCCGGAAGCGCCCGCCGACCTTCAGGAGAGCGCGGGCGCGCTTGCCGCTCGGATCCTTGAGGCGCGACGTCTCGTCAATCACCAGCAGGTCGAACAGCGGGTGATCGGCGGGGATGGCGGCGAGCTCGTTGGCTAGCCATGGCACCAGGTCAACGCCGATCACCGTGAGCTGGCGTTCGGCCGCGGCGGCGAGGAGCGCGCGCCGGCGTTCCGGGCTGATGTCAAGAACGGCGACGCGAAGATGTTGCAGGTGCGGCCAGGACGCGACCTCCTGCGGCCATACGGTCGTGGCGACAAGCTTCGGCGCGATGACGAGAGCGTGCCGGCGGTGCCCGTCGCGGAAGAGCTCAGCGAGCGCCGTGAGCGCGGCAGCGCCCTTACCGGCACCGAGCGGTGCGACCAGCACAGCGGCGTCGCGTTCGTACAAGAACGTCGCAGCTCGTTGCTGATAGCTGCGCAGGACGCGGGTGAGGAAGGGGGCGTTCATCGCAGCGCCGCCCTGCTTTTCGTGTACCAGCCGCACACGCTCTCCTCCGACTGCAATGGCAGGCCGGCGGCCCAGTCCGGCAGGGTCAGCATCTCGCGCCGCAGCAGCGCCTTCGCCTCCTCGGCGCGCGCCTCGTCGACCTCGCAGACGACCTCGTCGTGCGTCGTCATGCGGATGGGCATGAACGCCAGCACCGGGCTGGTTTCGATGCGGGTCGCGGCTGCGCGCAGCAGATCAGCGGCGCAAGCCTGGGTGCTGTTTTCCGCCAGGGTGCCCTTCCAGAACCGAACTCGACTGTGAGCACGCCGAAACGAGCACTCGTTTCGCTTCTCGCCAGTCGGCTTGCCGTCCTTGTCGAGGACGTCGACATCACGCCAACGCGGGCGCGGGTAGGTGAGCAAGCGACCCGACGGCAAGGCCATGAATAGGGAGCCGCCAAGGTAGTCCTCGCGATAGACGAAAGAGACGCGGCCTGCGGTGATGATCGAACCAGGCAGCTCCCACGCCTGCATCGCGGCGCCCCATAGGCCGTAGCTTTCCCCGCCGCCGTGGGCGCCCCAGAATTCCGGCGCCCACGGATTTGCTTTCCTCCAAGTGTCAACGATGCGACGCGCCTCGGCATCGTCGAGAGCGATGCAATAATTCAGCGCCATTGCTTTGAGCGCCCCGACTGAGCCCGCGAAGCCGAGGCTAAGTGTCGCTACCTTACCAATGCCGCGTTCTGTCTTCGTGACTCCGCTCGGATCGTTCTTGTGCAGGATGTCGGCGGCAGCAATCATGTAGATGTCGGGCCGCGTTGGATCGACATCGTTGGCGCGGAAGATGTCGAGTACTCTCTCGGCGTCGGGCGAGGCGGCGAGCCAAGGCGTGATCCGCGCCTCGACCGCCGACCAATCGCTCCAGACGAAGACCTTGCCAGGCCCCGCGACGAGCGCGGGGCGTACCAGCAAAGCCAATTTGCGCGCGACCGGCATGTCGATCGGATTCGCCACGGCCAGCGCAGCGTGATCACAGCCGTCGGCGATCATGTCGACGAGCGCCGCCTCGTCGCCACCGTGGTCGTCGATGACGTCGCGCACCAGATTGTGAATCTGAGCTCCGCGACTCGACAACCGCCCGGTCTGCCCAGCGCCGGCGAAGCGATACTGGTCGCGCAACACGCTGTTGACCTGCTGCGCGGCAATCCGCGCGAACTTCTTTGGTGAAGCACCAGCGCCGTAGAGACGTAAGGTTGCCACGTCGAGGGCCTTCGATTCGTTGGGGGTAAGCCCGCCATTTGCTCGCTTGGCGTCGAGCATGGCGAGCACGCGGGCGACGCGATCGCGTGTCAGGCTGAGTTCAGGTTCTTCCGCTTCGTCCACATCGTCGTTCTCATCGGCAGGACTGCCGACCATCAGCACCTCGCGCATCTCCGCGTCGGTGAGCTGGTCGTGCATCCACGCCGCGATGCGCTGTGCCTGATTGACTGAGCTGACGGCTCCGTCGGTCAGCTTGACTAGCCGGCAGCCAATAGCGCCGGCGTCTTCGGCCGCCAGGGCGGCCGCGCGGGCGACGAACGGCACGTCGATCGCCACGCCTCTTCGATTGATGTGTTCGAAGGCCCAGTACTGTTGCCATTCCTCGGGCGGCAGGGGTCGCGTGCGGCGATAAACGTCCCGCATCTCTCCGACGTCCCGGCGCGCGTAGGCGAGAAAACGTCCCCATTCTTCGGGATGCTCGTGGGGCGACGTGCCCTCGACGCAGAACAGCCGGATCAGCTTCTTGCCGTCCTTCTGCTTGCCCGCGCCGCCGAGTGCGCGCGAGGCGCCTTCAAGATCGGTCGGCAGGTTGGAGACGCCGGCCTGGATCATCACGTCGATGACGCGTTCCGGCACCAGGAAGGGAAATGCGATGGTTGCGAAATTCCAGATGTTGGAGTCGAAGCTCGCGTTCCACGCGGTGCCTGTCCCGCCGCGATCGAAGACAGTGCGAAGATCGTCCGGCGCGTGGTCCCAATCCAGAATCGCGCCGTCGGCATGCCAGGCGCGAACAGGTGAGTCACCAATGGCGTAAGCCAGAACGATTGCGCGCGTCGAGGCATCCGCGGCGTAGCGGAGCGTTCCTACGGCCTTCAGGTCGCACTTGCTGGCCGCCTCGAAGTCGAACCAAAAGTCGGGGTCGGGCATCGCGCTGAACCTCGAAAGGTCGGGCGGGGTCGCTGCAGTCGAGCCCCGCCTCTTAGGTGCGCATTGGCATTAGACGACGCGCCGCGACCGACGCGGTTGCTCGACGGGCGGCGGCGATGCTGGTGGAGTCTCCGTGGGAGTAGGCGCTAGCTCCGGACCGTCCTCGGGCGATATCCAATCAACAATTGTCAGCAGTGGGTACCAGACGCGCCCGTGCTCGAGATGCGGATAGGAATCCTTTTCAAGATGCACAATCGGCGAAATCTTGCCGCCATGCTGACCGCCGTTGTACCGGTCGCGCACCGCAGCGATTGACCCGGCGACAGCTTGGATGCCGCCGACAGTCGGTGTCCGGAACCTTACTTCGATGCCGGCGTCGGTACCGTCGAGGCATTTCATGTTGACCCCCCATTGCTCTTGCCATGGGAAGCCTTTGTCAGGGAGAACCCGAACGACCAGCAACGACCGCTATGTCGACCTTGTTGAGCGCCGCGCCGAGTGCCGCCAGAGAGGTAAGCGCGCCTCCCGCCGGTGTGGGAGCAACGGCTCTGCCTTCGTGCTCGCCTTGATCATTATCGTTGGCGGGATCGGGATCGCGGTAGTTAGCGAGATCAGGTTTGGAATTAGCCATCAGATTTCTCCTTTCTGAAAGGCTTCGAGTGCCGCGGAAAACGATCGTGCAATTTCATCCCGCCCGGGCACCGGGACGCGCACGTTCTCAGCCTTCACCAGCGAGACGCCGGAGGGCTTCGAACTGATCAATTCCTTGGGGACTTTGACGCCACGCGCCTTGGCGCGCTTTTCAACTTGCGCCGGCGAGCGCAGCGTTTCCTCGATGACATCGTCGCGCATCAGGCCGAGACGGAGGAGCGCGGGCGCCACGGCGGCCTCGTCCTGCCAGGAACGCACGACGCGGCCTTCGGTCAGTGCGTAGCCGGGAATGGCATGACCGGCGTCGAGCGCCTGCTTGGCCTGGTCGCGCAGCGTGATACCAATCTCTTTGGTCGTGTCGACCAGGTCCAGGCCGGCGCCGAGTACGCGATAGTAATCCTCCGCCGTAGGCAGCGGCATCGCGAGCCGCGCGAGGTCAAGCAGCGGCTTGGTGTGCTCCGGGCAAATCGGCTTGGCTGGGCAAAAGCGGCAGTGCGCGCCCCGTTCCAGGCGCGGTGTTTCCGAAAGCGCCTCTTCGCAGCGGGCGCGATAGATCTCGATGAACTCGTCGAGCTCCGCATGCGCGACCGTGATGCACGACACCATCGCGGCGTCGAGCTCGAGCGACTGCGGCTGCAAAATGGCTAGTGCGATCTCGGAGACGCCGGCGAAGAAGTCAGGCAACGAATGCCGCGCAGCCGCGGCGTAGAACAGCAACTGCGGATTGACCAAGTCGTCGTCGCCACGGGGGTGAGCGCGAGCACGCGCACGCCAACGCCGAACTTGAAGTCGACAACATGCAAGACGGTGCCGATGCGGATGACGAGATCGGCCGTGCCGAAGGCGCCAGGAACGGTCGGAAATTCGACGCGCTGCTCCAAATAGAACTCGGCGCCGGGCGCGTCGAGGAGCCGCTCCACATAGGCGTAAACCGGCCGCAGGGCGTTCTCGACGTCGTCGCGTGTGATTGCGTAGTTGTCGAACGTCTTGCCGACGAGGTCGTCAAGGCGCCGCTTTTTCTCGATTAAGAGGGTCAGTGCCGAATGCAACGCGGTGCCCCGTTCGGCGTAACTCGACGTTCTGCGCAGATGCGCGGGCACCTTCGCGACGAGCGGGACGGACGCCGGGCAGTGCAAAACGCGCGCGGCGACGCTGGCGCCAAAAGGAGAGTGAGCCGGCGACAGCGCATTCATGATTTGGCCCCGTACAGTGCGATCAGCGCCGCTTCAGCACGACCGTGGTCTTTCCTGCGTGCGAGCAAGACGTGCGCAGATGGAAACAGCTGCAATGCGCGCTGGCGGCTAGCTTCCTTGTCGCCCCCGCGAAGCTGATGAAATTTCTTCCACGCCGTCGGTTCGACGATGGTCATCGGGACTTCGAGCAGCTGGATCGTCGCTTCAAGGGCGCCACAACCTCGACCGAATTTGAAATCCGACGATGCACCTTGCCGCGGCATCGCTTGACCACGCTCGATCACGGCATGGTCCGGCCGGTGTTGCTGAATCCAGGTGCGCAACGCCAAAACATCGATGCGCTGTTTCGCTTTGACGCCGATGATGGGAAGGTCGATCGCGTCGACGAGTTGCGGTGCGACGCCGTTGCCGATCTCGACGATGGCGCATCCGCCACTGACGGCGCCGGAATCGACGCCTAAGACCCTCTCCGCTGCATCCGGCGCTGCGGATTTCTTGACGGCGGTTGCGGCGCTGATCGCGTCGGGGAAAACGCCGAGCGATTTTTCATCCTTGTCGAAGGCCTCGGTGCCGCGCGAGCCGAGGCTGATGAGAAACCCGGCACAGGCATCGCCGTTCATGACGGGGACGAGGCGCGACGTTTCGGCGCCCATTAGACTGCCCCGCTCTTCAACTGTAGGGCGTCGCACAGTCGGATTGCTTGGTCTTTGCCATCAAGCTGCAGCACCTTGTCGCGAAACTTCCGCTTCACCTGAGCGGTCGACAGACCCCACAAGTCGCCCACGACCCAAAGCGGAACGGGCCGCATCAGCCAAATTTCGAGGGGTGCATCTGCGAGCGGCTTAGGGGCCGGGATCACGGTTTCCAGCAGCGTGCGTATCTGCTGGAGAGCTGCACGGGTCTTGTCGATCTCGAGGTCCATCGCGCACGATCTCAGTGGCGGAGGACCCTCTAAATATCATCGCGCTCTATGCAGCTGGCGCGCCATTGTGCGTCTGCAATTGCGTCAAGGCGCGCCAAATCGCGTCAATCGGCGTCAACGACAGCTATGCTGACCTAATTCTGCTCGTCTGAAGCTGCTCGCCGATCAAGCTCGTGAACTTTAGCCATGGCTCGCGTCCAACTGCTGCGACTGGCCGTGAAGCCCGGCGTGATCCGCTTATAGACAACGTTACGGAGGGCATCGCCGCGCAACCGTAATTGATCCGACGCTTCAACTCGCAGGCGGAGATAGGCCCATACAATTTTGTCAACACCCGACGCATTTGGCGGTGGCTCAACAGGTGGGGTCGGCACGGGCTTGGTCGGCGGGGTCCTCGCGGAGGCAAGCCCTGCCTCGGCGCGTGCGGCCGGCGACGGAATCGTAGTGCGCTCCTCGAGATCGGAACGCCACGCGTACCAGTGGCCGTCGTAAGGAGGTTCAATACTGCAACCTTCACGCCAATTGAGCGGCACGCGGATGTTTAGTTCTTGGCGTACCGCGGCACCGGGCTCTCTAACCGTACCGTCAGACGCCACAAGTCCCAGTCTCAGCAGTCCCTCGTGCACGTCGCGATCCCACCAAGTGGCAGCATGGTTGTTGGCCACAAGATTATTTGGTCCGTCGACAATGGACCTGTATTGGCCGAAGGCAGGGGTCAGCGCCGCCCAATTGCGTGGATCGAAAATCCGCGGGGCTGACCATCCTTGCGTGGTCTCAGAGGGCGGGTTATCACCTTTGTCGCGCATCCTTGCGTGATTTTCCTTTGGTGTGAGAGCCGGAGAAAATCTTGGCCGTCAGTGTGGTCAGCACTGACGGCCTCAATTTTAGCGTTAGTATCGCAGTCCTCGATCGCTGCCGTTGAGCTTCGCGTTGAGGCGCGCCTTGGACCGACTCCAGCCAGAAAAGCCGCACGCGACCGAATTCCGCGCGACGCTCGCCTCGCTCGGCATCACACAGCACCGCGTCGCCCAGCTGTTTGGCGTCGGCCCCCGAAGCGTGCGACGTTGGCAAGCTGGCGACCGCCGCGTTCCATTCGGAGTCGCCATCGTGCTCCGTCTCCTGGCCGCGGGGGTGGTGACGATCACTCAGGTTGAGCAGGTCGCCGTTTCTACCCCTGCCCAGACGAATGGCGGCGGCGCTCCTCTCCGCATCGAGCCGACGTCGGAACAGCCCGCCTTGGCGCCCGCCGAGGGCGCCGCCTTCGCCGACCCAGGCCCGACCACCGCCGAGAAGGTTTGTAAGCTGACCCCGGAAGCTTGCCGTTGGCCATGTGGCGATCCCGGTCATCCCAATTTTCACTTCTGCAGCCGTCCGATTGCCAAGGAGTCTTACTGCGAACATCACCTCGGTGTTGCTTACATGGCGCCGCCGAAGTCGCGCTCGCCGTTCACTCTCCAACCTGCCTCCAAGAAAATCGTCACAAGACTCGCTCACTCGCTCACTACTGCTTGCGACGGGGTTTACCGCCGGATCGACGCGGCTTGCTCCCGGGCGAGCGAGTGAGCGAGTCTCGCGACGGTTTTTGCAGGAGCCGTGCCCACGCGTTTTCAAACTGCGCGCGCCGATAACCACCTCGGTTATCGTCCGAACGCCCGGTTGGGTGCAGGTTGTGGATGGGCCTGATCCCGAACGGCCGGAGCACTGCGGCAAGTTGGTGCGGAGTGATCGGCCCCCTACCGCGAAAGTCGGCATATTCCCCCGATGGATGCTTCGCCAACGCCTTGCACAGGCTCTCTGAGATCCACGTCTCCATCTTGCCCCAGACGTCCTGTAGCGCCTGAAACAGCCGAATGGCCTCGCTTGGCTCGTCGCGGTCGGTCTCCAATTCCAGCGCGGCATTCCGTACCCGCTCGGGCCACTCGTCACCGGCAAGCTCGGCGATCGCCAGCGGCAGCTTCCAGTTCACACGAATGCGGTTATTGAAACCGGGCGGAAACTCCGGCTTGGCGTCGCGCAGGGCCACCGCATTGTCGATCGCAAAGCGCAGCAGCTTGCGCCGAATAATCTTGAACTCGTCATCGTCCTGATAGGTAAACTCCTCCACCAGCTCACTCGCGAGTTTCGGCCAAATCAAGCAAACGATAGACCGGCTCAACACCGTGTCGGGCATCCGCAACCCCTTCATGGAGATTATTTGCGCGCCGTAAACATCGAATTCCTCGACAGTCTTGCCACTCGGTGTGACGCGAGGAACCTTCCGCCGGTTGTTGGCCCAACTGGCGTTTATGATGTGTGCCAGCACATTACTCCGCGCGAACAATGTATCGCTCTCATCGAGCAGCAGCGTGGGCCGCAGCCGATCGATGATGCGGTAGATGGCGGCGCCGGTCGCCTCAACTGCCGCATATGGGCGCAGCACCATCCAGTGCAGAACATCCTGCGCTATGCTCTTGCCCGCATCCCTCTCCGGGAAAGTGAAAACCAGTTTGGGGGCGTGCGTCGCGACCTCGACGACGTAAGTGAATGGTGCATACAGTGTGGACGCCGTAACGATGGCGTCGGCCGCGACGACGTAGCGGCGAAACTTCGCCTCAATCGCGCCAAGCAATTCGGCCACATCCACCGGCTCGTCCCACGGCTGCAGGTCCTCCGGAATCGTGCGCGCGGCGAGGAAGACCTCAAACTCCTCCATTAGGATCTCGAGGTCCTCGCCAAGGCGCGCGGCCGCCTCCTTGAGGCGTGCCTCGTGTGTCAGCTTCGGAAGATCAGCGATCTCAGCGAAGACGGCTTCGCGCTTCTTCTGCTCGCGCTCGATGCGCTCGGCCTGCTTGCGGGCGCGCTCTTCGTCCTGACGAACGCGTTTATCATCGCGCTCCTGCTTGCGCTCGCTTTCACGTCTATTGGCAGTCTGTTTCTTCTCGGCACGGGCCTCGATCCGCCGTTGCTCGGCTTGCTCGGCGCGCGCTTTCTTCTCGTTGTCTTTGATGACAGTCTCGATCATCTGCCTGAGTGTGGCGACCTCGATGCCGTGCTTTTTGGCAGACGTGACAGCCGCTCAACCTCGACCCGCAAGCGGCGGGCTTTCTCCTCGGCGTTGGGAAATTCGACGACTTGCGCCGTGCCGTTCTTGGAAGGATTATCAGGCATGGTTCACTGACCTGGGTTGGAGTTTGAGGCCTGATAAACGGCAGTCATGCCACGCCCCCGCAAAGAACACGGAGCGAACGCTCGGGGAAAAATTCGGGGGATTTCGGTGCCGTTCGGGAAGTTTTGTTGCGCTTTTGTGCGCTTCGGCGGGGTTTGGTCCCATGGGGCCAAACGCGAGAAACATCCACTTTATCGGTGTTTCTGGCGTTCATCGGCGTCCGCCTATTTTGCGCAACGGATGCGCGTTGAGCGCATGGCGTGGTCGGATGTCCTTGTCGAAGGGATCGGCGTCCTTTATCTCAAATCCTCGCCGCCCAACCGCCCCCTTGTGCCGAAGGGCGCGCGTAATCCGTGGAGCCACCGCCTGCGGCCAACCGGCTTGCAGGCGATCTATTGATCAAGGCTTTGATTGATGAATCTGCAAAACGACCCGCAAAGCTTGGCGCTGATGAAATTCGGCATCGGGCAGCCGGTGCCGCGCAGCGAAGATCCGATGCTGGTGCGGGGCGAGGGCTGCTACACCGACGATGTCAAGCTCGAGGGCGAGGCCTATGCGGTAATGGTCCGCAGCCGCGTTCCTCATGGCATAATCAAGAGCATCGAAACATCCGCCGCGCGCAAGATGCCCGGCGTGCTCGGGGTCTATACCGGCGCCGATCTCGCCGGCTACGGCACGCTCAAGTGCATCGTGCCGTTCAAGAACCGCGACGGCACGCCCATGAAACAGCCGCCGCGGCCGGCGCTACCCACCGACAAGGTGCGCTTCGTCGGCGATCCCATAGCCTTCGTCGTCGCCGAGACGCTGCTGCAGGCGAAAGACGCCGCCGAGGCGGTCGAGGTCGAGATCGATTCCTTGCCCGCCGTGATCCGGCCGGAGGAGGCCGCGCGTCCCGGCGCGCCGCTCCTTCATGACGAAGCCCCCGCCAATGTCGCGCTCGACTATCATTATGGCGACACCGAGCAGGTCACGGCCGCTTTCGCCAAGGCCGCGCATGTCACACGGCTCGAGCTCGTGAACAGCCGCGTGGTCGTGAACACGATGGAGCCGCGCGCGGCGATCGGCGTCTACGACGCCGCCAGCGGAGGCTTCACGCTGCATGCCCCATCCCAAGGCGTGTTC
>Ga0306923_10003377_pt1 | contig 14985 bp, 14 predicted proteins | sample sta12Can44000108_FD_203841 | JGI IMG/M metagenome (GOLD analysis project Ga0306923, IMG submission 203841) | Lab enrichment of tropical soil microbial communities from Luquillo Experimental Forest, Puerto Rico - statanox.12C.anox.44.000.108 (v2)... | ecosystem: Environmental > Terrestrial >... | reverse complement strand
GGAATCCTAACGGGATCCAAACGGCCCTCGAAAGCTGCTAGGTGATGCTGTCCGGTTCTATCTGAGCCGTCGTGTCTGGGACTAGGCGCCCGTTAGGGCGCGGCCCTCGGGGCTGTGGCGGGCTTGGGGGGAAGGTGACGTCGATGGCCAGGCCGCCGCCGGGCCGGGGTCGCGCGGTAATGGCGGCGGCGTGCGCGGTGGCGATGGCGCGGACAATGGACAGGCCAAGGCCGTGACCGCCGTCGCGGCGGGCCGGGCGCGGGCCGAGCCGCTGGAAAGGCTGGAACAGGCGGTCGACCTCGGCGGCCGGGATGACCTGCCCGGAGCTGGCCACCGACAGGACGGCGCCGGCGCGGCTGGTCCCGGTGGCGACCTGGACATCTCCGCCCGGGATGTTGTGCCGTACGGCGTTGTCGATCAGGTTGACGGCCAGCTGCTGGACCAGAAGAGGGTCACCGTCGAGGGTGGCGGGCTGGATGTCCGCGTGCACGTTCAGGCCGAGGCGGCTGATCGCGGGGCGGGCGGCGGCCAGGGCTTCGCTGGCGATGGCGGCCAGGTCGAGGGACTCGGGCTCGCCGAGGCCGGCTTCGCTGTTGGCCAGGGCGAGCATCGCCTCGATGAGGCGTTCCTGTTCGGCGTTGGAGGAGAGCAGGTCCCGGCTGACGGCCTGCCAGGTGGCGGTGGTGGCGGCCGGATCGGCGAGGGTGACCTGGAGCAGGGTGCGTTCCCGGGTCAGGGGGGTGCGCAGCTCATGGGAGGCGTTGGCGGCGAAGCGCCGCTGGGCGCCGAAGGAGGCTTCCAGCCGCGCGAACAGGTTGTCGAGGGTGTCGGCGAGTTCCTTGAGCTCGTCGTCGGGTCCCGGCAAGGCGAGGCGCTCGTTCAGGCTGCTGGCCGAGATCCGGCGGGCCGCCGCGGTGATCGTACGCAGCGGGCGCAGCACCCGGCCGGCGATGAGCCAGCCGATCGCGGCGGCGGCTACCGCGATGACCGCTAGGGCGATGCCGGAGACGATCAGTAGCTGCTGCCGGCTGTCCAACCCGATCTGCCCCACACCCAGCAGGCGGATATTCACCGCTGGCCCCTGACCGGCAGTGATGGGGACCGCCTTGTTTCCCTTGTGCAGGAGGACCACTGGGTGCTGGCCGAGCAGGGCGTAGATCAGGTAAGTAAAGACGATCACGGTCACGCCGCACGCCAGGAACACCGCGCCGCCGTACAGGACGGTAAGGCGCAGCCGGGCGGTGCGGCGGGGCAGCCGCAGCCAGCGCGGGAGACCGGGGCGCGGGCGGGGGATGCGCATCATGGCTCTCCGATCCGGTATCCGCTTTCCCGGACGGTCTGGATCAACGGCGGCTCGCCGAGCTTGGCCCGGAGCCGGCGGATGGTGGTCTTCACGGTGCTGGTGAACGGGTCGGCCGCTTCGTCCCATACCCGTTCGAGCAGTTCCTCGGCCGGGACCGGCCGGCCGTTCGCGGCCAGCAGGCATTCCAGCACGGCCAGTTCCTTGGTGGTCAGTGGCAGGCGCCGCCCGGCGCGGACCGCCACCCGGCGTGCCGGGTCCAGGATCAGGTCGCCGTGTTCGAGGCTCGGGGGCAGCGGGGCGGCCGCGCGCCGGCCCAGGGCTCGGATGCGGGCCACCAGCTCAGCGAAATCAAACGGTTTGGGCAGGTAGTCGTCGGCGCCCAGGTCCAGGCCCTCGACCCGGTCTTTGACCGACCTGGCCGCGGTGAGCATCAGCACCCGGCTTTCGGATCCGCCGGCGGTCAGGGCCCGGCAGACGTCGTCGCCGTGCACGCCGGGCAGGTCCCGGTCCAGCACTACGACGTCGTACCGGTTGACCGCCGCATGCTCCAGGGCCGCGGCGCCGTCCAGGGCCACGTCGACGGCCATCCCCTCGCGGCGCAGCCCAGCCGCCACCGCCGTGGCCAGAATCTCGTCGTCCTCGGTCACGAGAACTCGCATCGCCTGCCCGCCGTCTTCTGTGCCTCACGGTATGTCAGCCGCTTGCTTCCCACGATCGCAGGCGGCAGGTAACACCCAGGTGACATTTTCGGTTCCCGTGCTGTCACCTCCCGTTCTGTACAACAGACGCGATGACCCATCTCGGCTCATTGAGGAGGCCGCGATGAACGACATGACCGGTGGTAGCCGGGGCCCGCGGCGCGCGGCAGCCCTGGCTCTTGTGACTGCCGTCGCCGCGCTGACCACCGCATGCGGCGTCGTGCATGTGCATTTCGGGTCCTCGGGCGGCGCTGCCCCGGCAGGGTCGGCGACCTACCGGGCGAAGCTTGCGTACGCGCAGTGCATGCGAGCCCACGGCCTGCCAGCCTTCCCCAACCCCAGTCGGTCTGGCGGCCCCAGCTTCCAGCTGAACGCCGATCCCAACAGCCCTGCGGGGCGGGCTAATGACGCCTGCCAGCACCTGCTGTCTCACGGCAGCACGGGAACGGGCGGTGCCGCGGCCACGGCCAGGCTGCCTGGTGCCGTGGCGGCTGACTGCCTGGCCTCCCGGCCGACGTGTGACACTCCCCGGCAGCTCCGGGTGGCCTACGGCATCCAGCCGCTGCTGGATCGCGGCGTCACCGGCCGCGGGCAGACGGTCGTGTTGCCGGAATTCCCGCCGTCCGCGGCAGGATCGCCGTCGGCGGGCACCGGCGTCCCGGTGCCGGCGGTGACCGACATCCGGCGAGACCTGGCGCGATTTGACGCCCGGTTCGGCCTGCCTGCCGCACGGCTGGAGGTGGTCAACACCCTTGCGCACGAGGCGTCGCCCTGGCTGGCCAGCACGGAGGAAGTGGGGGACACCGAGATCGTGCACGCGCTCGCGCCCGACGCCGCCATCCGGGAGGTCCTGATCCCGTCACCGTACCCGGCCAGCCTGGGCCGGGCGAGCGCGGCCGTCGTCGCCGCGTTGCGGCTCGGCCTCGCGCAGGGTGGCGTGATCTCGTTCAGCGGCGGCACGGGAGAGCAGTGCTTCACTTCGGCTGAGGTAGCTCAGGTGAAGGCGGTCTTGCGGGCCGCGCAACGCGACCGGGTGACCGTGGTCGTCTCGACGGGTGACTCCGGCGCGGCCACCACCGCCTGTCCCCCCGAGACAGGTTCCGCCGCGGTCAAGGGGGTGGACCTGCCGGCCTCGGACCCGCTCACGCTGGCCGTCGGCGGCACCAGCCTGCAGGCCAGCCGGGCCACCGGTGCCTTCATCGGCGAGACCGCGTGGAGCATGCCTCCCTCGGCGGGGGGACCTGCGGCCGGCGGCGGCGGGTTCAGCCGGCTGTTCCCCCGGCCTGCCTACCAGGATGGGATCGCCGGCATCGGGGCCGCCCGGGGCGTGCCCGATGTCGCTGCCGACGCTGACCACCGTACCGGCATGGCCATCGCCTTCAGTCGCGGCGGCAAGGACTACACCCTCATCGGGGGCGGCGGAGTTAGCGTCGCCGCTCCGCTGTGGGCCGCTGTCATCGCCCTGGCCGACCAGTACGCCGGCCGCGACCTCGGCTTCGTCAATCCCGCCCTCTACCGGATCGGCCGCAGCGCCTACTACCACCAGGCGTTCCACGACGTGACCACGGGAACCAACACCGTGACGTTCCCCGCGCAGACCATCCCCGGCTACCAGGCCGCGCCCGGGTGGGATCCGGTCACCGGCTGGGGAAGCCCCAACGCACGGGTGCTCGTCCCCCTGCTCGCCCGCTACCTCAGCCCGTGACGGCCGGCCACTCAGAACCTGGGCGGCGAGATTTGCCTGATCCTCCCGCCGTCGGAGCGCGCTTGCAGGCGTCTCAGTCAGGATGTAGCGTCCCGGGAGACCTTACGCGACCGGAAAGTGATCAATACAAAGTCTGCCGATGACAATCAGAACCGAGAGCCGCATAAAGATCGCCAGCAGTGTCCGTGAGGTGTGGGCGTATGTCTGTGACGTCGGACGCTGGCCGGAGTGGGCGCCAACGGTTCTCGAATGCCGGGTTCGCGGAGGAGCTCCGCTTCGGCCCGGATCGCGGGTGGAGCAGCGGGCGAAGGGGATCCTGTGGTTGACTCGCGGCCGGAGCCAGCAGGTGACCGCTGTCGAGGCACCCCGCCACCTGGCGTTCGCCGGGCCGATGGGTACTTCGCCGGCGCGCTGGGGAATGGAACTCGAGCCAGTGGCCGATAGGCAGACCGACGCCAAGATGTGGATTGAGGTCGACCTCGCGGGCATCATGCGTGCTGTCCCCGCACGCGCTCTCAAAAGCAGAATTCAGCGTGTAAGCGATAGCGAGATGGCGGCGATCAAGGCTGCGGTCGAGTCCGCTACGCGGGGAGGCGTGGAATCCTAGATGGGGTGGCGCGGTTCTACCGCTACCAAGATCGAGGAGCACGCCGTGAGCCAGATCGACCGTACGCGAGAGCACCTGATCGAGACATACCGCAAGAAGGCGAAGCACTACGACATCACCTCCCGGTTCTACCCCGTGCCCGGCTACCCCCAGCGGGCACAACGCCTGCGGGCCGTACAAGCGCTCGGCCTTCGCGCGGGTGACACCGTGATCGACATCGCATGCGGCACGGGTCTGAACTTCCCGCTGATTGAGGAGGTGATCGGTCCCGGCGGCCGGATCGTCGGCGTCGATCTGACCGACGCGATGCTCGCGCACGCCCAGGATCGGATAGAGACGAACGGCTGGAGCAATATCAGCCTCGTGCAAGCCGACGCGGTCGACTTCGACTTCCCAACCGGGGTCGACGCGATCGTGTCCACGTACGCCTTGTCGCAGGTGCCCGAGTGCGCAGAGGTCATCGCCCACGGCGCCGCGACCCTCTCCCGAGGCGGACGCTGGGTCGTGCTGGATCTCAAGGTTCCCGACAACACGCCTGGGTGGCTAACGCAGCTCGGAACCGCAGTGGTGCGGCCTTTCGCCTCCATAGATGAGTGGATCATGCGCCGTCCGTGGCAGGCGATTCACGCAGCCATGCAGGAAGACCTGGCCGATCTCTCCTGGACCGAGTTGTTCTTCGGAACCGCATTCCTCGCTGCCGGGTCGGCCCTAGAACCTTCGGTGTACGACCGCGGGGGAGCGGCCATCAGTGACCGTGGCTGAGCAAGCGTCCTCCCCGAGGCCCGAGCGGACGCGAGGCTCGGGTCAGTTCATCTTGTAGAGATTGATCGCGGGTAAATTGGCTGAGTGCCTGCCCGCGCGCTATTTCATACCGCTCCGCGCTGCGTGGATATCAGGGAAGTGCCCATGCCGCGGCCTGCGGCCGGTGAGGTCCTTGTCCGCACCTTGTGCTCTGGCATCAGCGGTGGCACCGAGCGGCTGGTGTACCGCGGCGAGGTCCCTGCCGAGTTGGCACTGGACGACACGATCGACGCGCTTGGCGGCACCTTCTCCTACCCCTTCGCCTATGGGTATGCGTGCGTCGGCGAAGTAGCGGAGTCCGGCCAGGCGGTTTTTGCATTCCATCCGCACCAGGACGTATTCACGGCGGCGGCCGGTGACCTGATTGCGCTGCCTGCCATCGATCCCGCGTCCGCAACCTTGTTCCCGCTGGTCGAGACGGCGTTGCAGGTGACACTCGATGCCGGGACCGGATATCGCGACCGGGTCATCGTGCTCGGCGCCGGCGTGCTCGGGCTGCTGACCGGCCTGCTGTTGCAGCGGTCCGGGTGGCGGCCGCTGCTTGCCGAGCCGCAGGCGTGGCGCCGCGCCATGGCCAGCAGCCTCGGCGCCACCGCCGCAGTTCCGGAGGAACTGGCGGAACAGAAGGTTCCGCTGGTCATTGACGCCAGCGGCAACCCGGATGCGCCGGCGATGGCGCTGAACATGCTGACCCACGAGGGAACCTTGTTGATCGCGTCGTGGTTCGGCACCAAACCAGTGGTGCTGCCGCTCGGCGGCGCCTTCCACCGGCGGCGCCTGATCATCCGCAGCACTCAAGTCTCCACGGTACCGGCCCGGCTGTCCGGGACCTGGACCCGGTCCCGGCGCCGCCGGGAGGCCGTTGAATTGCTGACCGAACTACCGTTGGCACAGCTGTGCACTCACGTTTTCGCCTTCGACCACGCAGCCGAGGCGTTCCGAGCCGTGGACCAGGGCATACCCGGGTTGATGCACGCCGTTCTTGACTACGACAGGAGTACTGCCGGTGACCTGTGAAGTCGGGTTGAGCCGTAGCGTTCGTGCATTCCACATCATGCCAGGACTGCCCGGGCCGGAGGGGCAGCTGCATGATCATGACTACCGGATAGAGATCGTGGTGGACCGCGAGCAGCTCGATGACCGGGGCATGGTCTGCGATCTAGATGTACTGGAAGCGGCGCTGACCGAGCTGACCAGCCGGATCGAAGGCCGCAACCTGGAGGAGATACGCCCAGCCGGGGCCGGGGCGGTCACCGTCGAGGTGTTCGCCCGCTGGGTGCATGACAGCCTGTCGCCCGCCGTCGCCGCCGCGGGGGGCCAGGCACTGGCCGTGCGGGTGTGGGAGACTCCCGTCGCGTTTGGCGGATACCACGCGCGATGCTGACCTCTGCCTGGCATGGGTACTGTGACAAGGCCGAGGTTGGGCGGCTGAACCGTTCTGCTGACATGTTCGTCTTGCTGTCATGGGGACAGTCGACACAACATTCTCGTCATCCTCGCAGGACAGCCATATGACACTGGGCTGGGACAACCCCACAGCAGATCCCACCACCACCATCCTGCTGAGGCACGGCGATACCCGATTGTCACCCGAACACCGCTTCAGCGGGCTGCGCGACCTCCCGCTCAGCGCCATCGGAACCCGGCAGGCCAGGGCTGCCGCCTGCCGCCTAGCCACCGGTGCCCCGATCGATGCCGTGGTCAGCTCGCCGTTGCAGCGCGCAGTCGGCACCGCCGCTATTGCGGCCGGCGAACTGGGCCTGACCTCAGTCATCGATGACGATCTTCGTGAAACAGACTTTGGTGACTGGGATGGCTTCACCCTGGCAGAAATCCAGCAGCGATGGCCCGCAGCCGCGGCAGCCTGGCGACGCAACCCCGAACAGACACCGCCGGGCGGGGAGAGCTTCGCCGACACCGCCCACCGGGTAAACCGGGCCTGTGACCGGCTGCTGCGAAACCACGGCGGCCAGACCGTCCTGGTGGTAAGTCACGTAACCCCGATAAAGATCCTGCTGTGCCGGGCTCTCGGCGTCCCGCTTGGCACCCTTTACCGGCTGTATCTCGGCTCTGCTTGCATTAACGAGATCCGGTGGCACGGCCGCGGATTTGCCGCCGTCCATTGCGTCAACGACACCAGCCACCTTCCCTGAATCACCAGGCCCGCCCGGCACCGTCGTTAGATGGCTAGGTGCGCCTCGTAAGCGAGGTGCGGGTACGGTCGGCCGTCATTCGACATCTCGTAGTTCTTCGATGGCCAGCCGCAGCGCACGCAGCGCATAGTAGGTGCGGGACTTCACCATGCCGGGTGCGATCCCCAGGGCATGCTCGGCTTGGGCAACCGAACTGCCGAGAAAGTAGCACTCCCGCAGCACGTCCCGATGCTCCTGTGTCAGCCGGCCTAGCGCAGCGGCCACCAGATGGCCGTTCACGACCTGCTCGCTGGCGCCGCCGATTGGCTGCTCAGGGAGGCGGTCAGTTACGATCTCGGGCTCCGTTGCCATCTGCGCCGCCACTCCTGCTGCGATATACGCGCGGCGACTGCGACTGGTTCACCGGCATCTGCTCCGTGCCGGATCGCGTGAGGTGACCCGCAACAGGAATCGATCGTACTGCGAGTTGCCGGAGAAGCCGACAGGCCGACGCCAACGGCCGAGAGAAGATGTCAACGTCCGGAGGCCCCGCTCAACCCGGTGGTCAGGGTGCTGCGGGTCCATGGGCCGGGGCCGCTTGGGACGAGGCCGTGCTGAAGGCGTCGAGGAACTGATTGCGGAAGGCGTCCATTAGCTCGAGCGGAGCGGAGGGGCCGGGCAGCAGCCCGTCCTGCCAGTGCCAGGAGGCAATCTGCCGGAACACGGAAGGGTCACGGGCGATGATCGAGATCGGCACCGCGTGGCTGGCCCCGGGGCTGCTGATAGGGCTACCCGGCTGCTCGTCGCCGAGCAGGATGAGCACGAGGTTGGGATCGTTGAACTCGGTGACCCAGGAGGTGAGGGCCTGCATCGAGTATTGGATCGACTTGCCGAACGCCTGGCGGACGGTGCTGGCGTTGCGCCAGACCGCGGACGGGGATTCGCTCCGCGCAGGCAGAGGGTCGAATATCGAGCCGTTGCCGACCTTGTTCCAGGGCACCATGACCGGCAACGGGGCCCAGGGGGTGTGCGAGGAGACCAGGTCGATCTCGGCCATCACGGGTTTGTGGCCTGGGCCGAGTTCGAGCCGCTGAAACTCGGCCAGGGTGTACTGGTCGGGCATCGAGGCGTAACTGAAGGCCGGGCCGTGGTAGCCCACGTTGTTCCGGTCGTAAAGCTGGTCAAAGTGGTAGAACTGCGGACCGGGCAGCCAGGCATAGTCGTCCTCGGGGCTGTCGCTCACGGTGCGCCAGCCGGCCTTGTCGAAGGCGCTGCTGAGGGTGAACCGGTGGCTGGCGACCAGCTCGGCATACCGCTGGATGGTGTTGATCCACAGCCCCGACTGCAGGGTGGAGTGGGCGAGCTGGCTGATCCCGCCGAAGCCCGGGGAGGTGACCCAGGCGCTGCGCGTGGACCATCCGGCGCGGGCCAGCGAGGCGGTGCTCCGGCGCAGGGCGGCGTCGATAGCCGGGGAGAAGCTCGTGCCCTGGACGGCGACCTTTCCGTAGCTTTCGACGAAGGCGATGATGACGTCCTTGCCGCGCAATCCGGTGAGCAGGTCCGAGGCAGGGACGCTGGCTTCAGGGTCCGAGCGGTTGAGGGCCTGCTCGAAAAGGCGCTGGTCGTGGAGCGCTGTCTGGGTGTCGCGTACCTGGTCGACGACCAGCCCGGCGGCGCTGGTCGAGGCGACCGGGAATCCCCGGACCAGGTGCAGTGACAGGCCCGCGCACAACGCCCAGGCCGCTGTGAGGGCGGCGAGTGCGCGAACCGTGGCGCGGCGGTGCCGGGCAGCCACGGTGGTGATGTGAATCGCTGATGCGGTGATTGCGCTGATGACCAGGATGAGACCGAGCCAGACCGCGACGAGCGCGATGTTGGTGAGCGTGGTGCCGATCGTGTCGCGCACCACGCCAACAGCCGGGGAGATGTCGCCCCAGTCGAGCACCGGGTTGAACGCCCGCCCGATCTCCGCGTAGAACCCTATGTTGAGGATCTTGATGAGGGTGAGCAGGCCGAACAGGATTCCAGCGACGGCGGCCACGATCCGTCGCGGCCAGGCCGGCAGCACCACCGCGACCGCGACCAGGGCTAGCCCTTCCATGGGGATGCGGGCAAAGGCGGCCGGGGTGAGCTGGAAGATGCGGTCGGGCGCGACGAGAACACCCCACACGAGCACAACCGAAAGCGCGGTGATGGCCAGCCGCAGAGCCCGGCGGGTGCGCGGGCCGGCGCCGGTCCGGTACAGCCAGATCACGTCGTGGCCGAACGACTCGGCCAGCAGCAGCAACGCGGCGGCAACCGCGATCATCCCGGTCCGGCGCTCGACCAGTCCGGATGCGGCGACGGTGAGCACGATGCCCTGGACCGCGGCCACGACCTTGCGCCAGTACCGGGGGGGCAACGGAGCGGCCAGCCACGGGATCAGCCAGCCCGCTATCAGCAGCGCGTAGCGGGCTGCGCCCATGAGCAGCACCCAGCCGCCGTAGTCCTGGGACACGGCGATGCTGAGCAGCAGGATGAGGAACGCGTCGACCTCGCCGTCGATGCGGGCGCCCAGCGGGGTAGCGGTGCCGGTCAGGCGCGCCACCTGCCCGTCCACCGCGTCGAGGACCAGCGCGACGATAGACAGGGTGACCAGCGCTGTGACCGACACCGGCCCGCCGAACGAGTCGGCAACCAAGCCCGCAATCCCGGCGATCAGCAGCGTCCGGGTCAGGGTTACCCAGTCCGCCGGGAAGATCGCGGGCTGGTCGCTGCGCATGCGGGCGGTGACCAGCAGCGCGGTCGCCGCCGAACCGGTGACTAGCCCGACGATCCAGCCGGCGATGCCGAGGCCAGCCGTGGCGGACACGATGCCGAGCAGGGCGGCTGTGGCGAGCATCCCCAGCATCGTCGCGATCCGGATCGTAGGCAGCCCGTCTTCGGCCGCGAGCCGCGTCGTAGGGGGCGCGCCTTCGTCCGCAGGCTGAACCGTACGCACCGCGCCTCCGTCGCCGTCGCCATCTCCCGTCGTCCCTGGTAGGGACAACGGGGCCGCGGTCACGCTGGTTCACCGCGAACGGTCGCAGCCGCTGTGCTGCCGTAGCCGGGCGGTTGAACCATGTGTCCCGTCGGCCCGTATAACTTACTGGTGTTTCTGCACTCAGTTCCGGCCGGGATCGGTCCGGTCGTCCGCCGCTTCGGCCCGTCGTTGCTACGCCTAGCCGCCGGCGTCACAGTGCTGTGGTTTCTCGTGCGGCAGGTGGGCGCGGCGCCGTTCAAGGACGGGCTGCGCGCGGTCACCTGGCAGGCGGTCGTGGCCGCCGCCACGCTCACTGTCCTGACCACGCTGTGTTCGGCCTGGCGGTGGCGGGTCGTCGCCCGGGCACTCGGCGTCGACCTTGACCTGCCGGGCGCAGTCTGCGCCTACTACCGTTCCCTGTTCCTCAACTCCGTGCTCTTCGGCGGGATTCTCGGCGACGTGCACCGGGCGGTCACGCACGGTCGGCGAGCTGGAGACGTGGTGCGGGGACTGCGCGCCGTGGGGTGGGAACGGCTGTGCGGTCAGGTCATCCAGGCCGTGATGACCGCCGTGGTGTTGCTCACCCTGCCCTCGCCGGTCCGGCCCGCGCTGCCATACGTCCTGGCGGGCATCGCGGGCCTGGCCGGGTGCGCTGCGCTGCTCGTGCGGGGCGCCGCGCGCCGCGGCCGGTCACGGCTGACACGCGCTGCCCGGGCCGTTTCCGCTGACCTTCGTCACGGCGTGCTGGCCCTTGACGTGTGGCCCCAGCTCACGCTGGCCTCGGCGCTGGTCGTCGCCGGGCACACGGCCACGTTCGTCATCGCGGCCCGGGTCGCCGGGTCCACGGCACCCCTGGGCGAACTGGTCGCGCTGCTGATGGTGGTCCAGACGGCAATGGTGATCCCCCTGAGTATCGGCGGATGGGGGCTGAGGGAAGGAACCGCCGCCTGGGCCTTTGCCGCAGCCGGGCTCGGAGCGGCCACCGGGGTCACGGTCGCCACCCTCTATGCGGTGCTCATGCTGGCCGCAGTTACCCCGGGCGCGGGCCTGCTGCTGAGAGACGCCGTTCGCCGCCGTCGCGACCAGGGACAGCCGGGCGAGTCGAGACGACCCGATCCGGCGCCGCTGACGATGGAGGCCGTTCGTGATTGACCGCCCTTACCCGGTGACCATCCGCCGGCGTATTCGCATCCCGCTGCGTTGGGCAGACGACTACTCAACCACGGCCACGGTCATCAGCTTCACCGGCCTGATCGACGCGCAGCAGCACGTGGTCCTCGAACTCGGCCAGCCCGCCGCGGCCCGATTCCCGCTGGTGCGCCTGCACAGTGAATGCCTCACTGGTGACGTGTTCGGCAGCCAGCGATGCGATTGCGGACCGCAACTGCGCGAAGCAGTCGAGCGGATCACCAAACATGGCGGGTACGTGTTGTATCTGCGCCAGGAAGGGCGCGGCATCGGACTATACGACAAACTCGACGCCTACGCGCTGCAAGATCGCGGTCTGGATACCTACGACGCGAATCTCGCCCTCGGTCACCGCGCCGACGAGCGCGACTACACCAGCGCAGCCCAGATGCTGCACGCGCTGGGCGCCAACCGTATCGTGTTGCTGAGCAATAACCCGGACAAGGGCGCTCAGCTGGCCCGACTGGGCATCACGATCGCCAGGCAGATGCCCACCGCGCTGCACCTTACCGGGGCCAACGCCGCCTACCTGGGCACCAAAGCCCGGCGCGGCGGGCACGATCTGCTTTCGCGGGGACTTGAACGCGCCGCTGAGCCGCACCTGCGCACGGGTCCACTGGCCGGTTTCACAGACCTTGGGTTCGAGGGCCCATGATAGATATCCGCGAGCATCCGGCGCCCGCCACCGGCTCAGCCGGGTGGGTCCGCACGAATCCTGTCATCCTCGCTGCCGTCGCGCTGATCGGGGCGCAGTTGTGCTGGAAGGCGTATCTGCTGTCGCACTTCTATTTCCGGCAGGATGACTTCCTGCTGCTGGACCGCGCGCTGTCGCACGGGCTGAGCCTGAACTACCTGTTCACCTTCAGTGGCGGCCACCTGAGGCCTGGCGGCCTGGTCGTGTTCTGGCTGGTGACCCGGTTGTCGCCGTACGACTGGCTGCTCGCCTCCATCGTGACCATCGCGGCACTGGCGGCGGTAGGCGTCCTGATGCTGCGGCTGCTTCTCATCCTGTTCGGCAGCCGCCCGGCGATCCTGATCCCGCTGATCATCTTCCTGTTCACGCCGCTGACGCTGGCCGGGCTGTCGTTCTGGACCACTGTGACGGACTGGCTGCCGTTGCAGCTCACGATGCTGGCGGCGACCTATTCCCACGCCAGGTACGTCCGCTCTGGTGGCGTCGGCCATGTCGTCGCCGCAGCCGGGTGGCTCTGTGCAGGCCTGCTCTTCGACGTGCAGGGTGCCTTGGTGCCGCTGCTTCTCTTCGCCCTCACGTCGGCATATCTTGTGCCCGGCCGCTGGCCGGCCGCGGCCAGGCGGACCCTCCGCAGTTTCCGGCGAGCCTGGACGATCTACGGGGTGCTGACCGCCGCGTACCTCGTCCTCTTCCTGATCAAGCTGCAGACATCGTCCCAGCAGCCGATCAACCCGAGACACGTCTCGAGCGTGCTGTCGCTGGCTGCGACCATGCTCCGGGTTGGCTTCGTCCCGGCCGCACTTGGCGGGCCGTGGCGCTGGTTCGCGCCCGGCGGCGACTACGGCTTCGCGGCCGAGACTCCCGTGCTAACCCAGGCCACCTGGGTGCTGGCTGCACTCATCGTCGGCGCGAGCCTGTGGTACCGGCGGCATGCGCTGCGGTCCTGGCTGATCCTGGCCGGATGGCTGCTGCTGGCCGACTTCGCACCGGTCGCGATCGCGCGGCTGACCGAGTTTCCCGTCAGCCTGCTGGGCGCCGACACGTATTACCTGGCCGATTCCGCACCCGTCCTCGCCGTTTGTGTCGGGCTTGCGTTCTGGCCTGTCGTCGGCGAGCAGGATCCCTACCGCGTCAGGCGGCCGCGGTCGGTGCCGCTGGCGGTCAGCGCGCTCGCCCTGACCGCAGCGTTCCTGGCGGGCTCGATCTGGTCCGGGGTCACCTACCTCAGCAGCACATCCAGCGCCAGGACGCGCTCGTACGTCGATACCGCCCGGTCGGCGCTGGCTAGGGCGAGACCTGGCACCGTGATCCTGTCGGCGCCCACCCCGTGGTACGTGATGTCTGCTGGGTTCTTGGGCTCGGTGACGCAGACGTCGCGCGTCCTCGGTCCGCTCGCGCCGGAACGTGCCGGGATCCGGTTCGTGACGGTTCCCCCGGGGGCCGTCACGAACCTGATGATGTTCGACAGCCGGGGAAGATTGCGGCCGGCGCCCGACGTCGGCGCGTCGAGCGTCCGGCCTGCACGCTCAAGTACGTGCTGGCCGGTACGGTCGGCGGCGACGAGCATTCCGCTCAGCGCTTACGTCTTCCGCTACGCCTGGATCATCCAGCTCTCGTACTCCGGCCCCGCGAGCACGCTGCAGCTTGAGCTCGGAAGAGCGGTCAGCGACGTCGTGCTGCCGGCCGGCCGGCGCGTCATTTACATTCCGATGACCGGCGAGGGCAGCGCCGTTCTGGTGCGCAGCCTGAGCGGAGAGCCCGCGGCGTGCGTCTCAACGCTGAGACTAGATCCTGAATTGCGTCGCTGACATCCCAGGCCCTGATGTTTGCGGGGCGCTAGCAGGCGATCGTCCTACGAAGTCAAGCTGGTGGGCGATGTAGACCAACTCGCCCGCGGCCAGCTGTCGGCCGCGCTCGGCCAGCCAGTCGGCCAGGTCCGTCCGTTCCACCCGGTCCTGGCGACTCCGCAACGCGTTCTGGATCGTGTTAAGGATGCTGCGCAGGAAGTAAGCCTCATCGCCCGGGTAATTCCCGTCAGGGTCGGCGCTCACGACCCAGTCCGACGATCCCGCCGCCAGCGCGGGCGCCCCCGCGGCCCGCAGATAGTGAAACAGGCGGCGACCCGTCCGGCTATCCCCGGCCGGCCGGCCGTAGCGAACGCGCTCATCCATATCGAGGTGGTAGGCCTGCATGATCTGGCCGTCGTGGGGGTGGCCGGGCGCGAAGATGCTCTCGCCGTCGTAGTTGATCGTGAACCAGTAGACGCCGCCGGGGACCAGCAACCGCAACAGTCCGGGCAGCACGGTCGGCACGTCCACCAGATCCAGGACGGCGTTGGCGACCAGCACATCGGCCTGCGCACCGTGACCGGTCTCCAGGTAACTGCCGAGTTCGGCGTGCACCAGGCGCACCCGCAGATCACCCACCCGCAGCCCATCTGGTAGCAGGTCGCTGCGCAGGCCCCGCTCGGCCGCCCAGTCGCGCAGCCACTGGCGAGAACGATCCAGGAGCTGCCGATCCGCATCCAGCAGGATGTATTCGCCGGCGCTGATCGCGCCCCAGTCCATCAGACGGGCCACCATCGTCCCGAGGCCGGCGCCGATCTCCAGCGCCCGCGGGGCACCCGCGGGCATCAGGCGGCGCAACTCGGCCAGCACATGCCGGTTAAGCGCCCGGTCATCCACGGTCGTCTTGGCGGCCAGATAGCGGGCATAGTCGACGGTCATCGAAGCTTCATCGAAGCAAGTCATTGCTGCTCGGCTACCATCGCGAACTTGCGCACCCGCCCGCTGCCGAGCCAGTCACTCCACAGCTGATGGGCCGTGATCAGCTCGGCGGTGGCCTGCGTCCCGATCT
>Ga0306923_10003376_pt1 | contig 14986 bp, 13 predicted proteins | sample sta12Can44000108_FD_203841 | JGI IMG/M metagenome (GOLD analysis project Ga0306923, IMG submission 203841) | Lab enrichment of tropical soil microbial communities from Luquillo Experimental Forest, Puerto Rico - statanox.12C.anox.44.000.108 (v2)... | ecosystem: Environmental > Terrestrial >... | reverse complement strand
ACGCGCGCGGCGGCGCGGGGCCGGCTCCAGGGTCTCGGCGATCAGCGAAGCCATCGTCGTTTGCATTGCCGCGGCCTCAGCCTTGACAATGCGATCCATTGCCGGTGCGACCAATTGTTGCCAAGCGGCTGATACCTGCTCCGTCCAGCGGCCGGCGAGCGGCAAATGCAGCGCCGCGTAGAGATCGTGCAAGGTTGCCGTCTCGGGGCTCCAGGCGAGCACCCAGCGGCCCTCCTGTGTGTGCGCAACAAAGCGCGCCTCGGCGAGCGGCTGCATGTGCTCGTCGATAACCGTCGTTGCGACCCCGAGTTCCTCAGCCAGTTCCGGGGTGGATTTTGCTTCACCGGTCCGCTGCGCGCGCGCCAAGGAGGCGATCAGAGCGAGGCTGAAGCCGAGCCGCACACCACCCGAAGGAATTGCCCCGACACGTTCGTCGATCCGCCAATTTGGCAAGGCAGCGGTAATGACGGCTCCGAGCAATACCGCCATCCACGAGATGTACATCCACAGCAAAAAGATGGGGATGATCGCGAGCGCGCCATATACCGTCTGATAAAACGACGATGCACTGATGTAAATCGAAAACCCAACCTTCAGAATTTCGATTGCTAACGTCGCGATTGCCGCCCCGAGAGCGCCGTCCCGCCAACGGACGGCGCAGTTCGGAATGAGGCAATACAGCAGGGTCAGGGCGATGAATTCGAGCAGCGCCGGTACTACGCGCGCGAGACCGTGTAACCAGCTGCTGGCAAACCATGCGACCGCCTGCTCCGCAATGCCGACTTGGCGCGCGGCGATCTCGAAATAGGTCGACAGCGATAGGCTGATCCCGATCAACAGCGGACCGAGGGTTATCAGGGTCCAGTATGCGAGAATACGCTGAACCCAAGGACGGGGCGAGGTGACCCGCCAGATCAGATTGAGCTGATCCTCGACAGTAACCAGCAAGAGGACGCCGGTCGCGGCGATGCCGGCAACGCCAATCGCGGTCGTCTGCGCCGCCGACTCCGCAAAAGTACGAAACCACCATGCGGCCTGTTCGCCGATCGACGGCACCAAATTTTGGAATGCAAGCGCCAGAAGCTGGTCGTGCACTTTCGCAAATATCGGAAAGGCCGACAGTGTGCCGAATGCGATAACTGCCAAGGGTACCAGCGAAACCAGCGTCGTATAGCTGAGCGCTCCGGACGCCGCAAAGCAGCCGTCAGCGCCAAACCGCCGCGACGAATACGTCGCAAAAGTGGCCAAGGTTGCCATCCATTGCTGAAACTTGCTCCGACGCCGGGCGGGATGGCTGTGTTCCTCGCCTGAGATCATCCCAGAAACCTCAGTTGCCCGTATCTCCTAAACAAGGAGAGGAGGGCAGTTGTCCCGCCCGGGTAGCCGTGATTGGCCCAGGCTCACTGCTTCGTGTAGGATATGCCTAACCGCTAAGAATGAGGAAGCTGATGCCGCTGATGGCGGGAAAACAAGGGCTCATCATGGGCGTCGCCAACGAGCGGTCGATCGCTTGGGGTATAGCAAAGGCGCTGCACACCCATGGTGCAACCCTTGCTTTCACCTATCAGGGGGAGGCCTTGGGCAAGCGCGTACGGCCGCTCGCCGAAAGCCTCGACAGCGACTTCGTCTTGGAGGCTGACGTCACCTCCGAGGAGGGCCTCGATGCGGTTTTCGCCGCGTTGTCGCGCCGGTGGGAAAGGCTCGATTTCGTGGTCCACGCGATTGCCTTCTCCGACAAGGATGAGCTGAAAGGCAAGTACGTCGAAACGACCCGAGCAAACTTTCTACGCACCCTTGAGATCTCTTGCTATTCGTTCACCGATGTGTGCCGCCGCGCGGCGCCGCTCATGACTGCGGGCGGCAGCTTGCTGACGCTCACCTACTCCGGCGCCGAGCGGGTGATGCCGCACTACAACGTGATGGGTGTCGCGAAAGCAGCGCTCGAGGCCAGTGTTCGCTATCTCGCGGTCGATCTCGGCGGCGACAATATTCGCGTCAACGCGATTTCCGCCGGGCCGATCAACACGCTAGCCGCAAGAGGCATCGGCGACTTCAATTACATTTTGAAATGGAATCGGCTCAACTCGCCGTTAAAGCGCAACGTCACGATCGAGGATGTTGGCGGCGCAAGTCTTTATTTGCTGAGCGATCTTTCGACCGGGGTCAGCGGCGAAATTCACCATGTCGACTGTGGCTATCATGTCGTGGGGATGAAAGCCGTCGACGCCCCCGACATTTCGGTGGTGTGAGCGGGATGCATAGGCCAATCTCGGCGAGTGACCCGTCATACTGGCGCATGCCGGTATCCGTGGCGGCGATGGGTCCCGGCCTTCGCCGGGACGACGAGAACCGTTGAAACGATGGCTGGCAATTCGTTTGGCACATTGTTTCGTTTCACGACCTGGGGCGAAAGCCACGGGCCGGCCATCGGCGTCGTCGTCGACGGTGCGCCGCCGCGGCTGCCGCTCGCCGAGCCAGACATCCAGCACTGGCTCGACAAGCGCAAGCCGGGCCAGTCCCGCCATACGACCCAGCGGCGGGAAGAGGATCTGATACGTATACTGAGCGGCGTGTTCGAGGGTGTGACGACTGGCACCCCAATCCAGCTCTTGATCGAGAATACCGACCAGCGCTCGAAGGATTACCGCAACATCGCCGACCATTTCCGCCCCGGCCACGCCGACTACACTTATTGGAAGAAATACGGGATCCGCGACTACCGTGGGGGTGGCCGAGCCTCGGCGCGCGAGACCGCGTCGCGGGTCGCGGCCGGAGCGGTCGCACGCAAGATCCTTGGCCCCGAGATCACGATTCGCGGCGCGCTGGTCCAGATCGGGCCGCACGCGATCGAGCGAGATGCCTGGGATTGGCGGGCAATTGAGGAGAACCCGTTTTGGTGCCCGGACGCCGCAGTTGCACTGCGTTGGGCCGACTACCTCGATGGCGTCCGCAAGGCAGGCTCCTCCGCCGGCGCGATTATCGAGGTTGTGGCGAGCGGCGTCCCCGCCGGTCTTGGAGAGCCGGTCTACGACAAACTCGATGGCGATCTCGCCCGCGCGCTGATGACCATCAACGCGGTCAAAGGTGTCGAAATCGGAGTGGGCTTCGCTGCGGCGGCGCTCAAAGGGGAAGAGAACGCCGACGAGATGCGGATGGAGGATGGCAGGGTCGCTTTTTTATCGAACAATGCCGGCGGCATTCTCGGTGGAATCTCTACCGGGCAAGACATTGTCATGCGCTTCGCCGTAAAGCCCACGAGTTCGATCCTGCATCCGATGCGCACCGTCGATGCCGATGGCAACGAGGTCGAGATTGAAACGCATGGCCGGCACGATCCCTGCGTTGGTATCCGTGCCGTCCCCGTCGGCGAGGCGATGGTGGCGTGCGTCCTCGCCGATCACTTGCTACGCCACCGAGCGCTCGGGGGAGGTGTTTGATATGCCACAGCCGGAGCATATCTCGGCGCTGCCGGTGCCGGATCCCAAGACACTCGACGGGGATCTCCAGGCGCTGTTTGCGGTCTGTCGGGAAAAGCTCGGGATCGTTCCGAATGTGCTGCGCGCCTACAGCCTGCGACCACAAAAGCTGCGCAATTTCGTCGCGATGTACAACGAGTTGATGCTGGCGCCCTCCGGCCTCAGCAAGCTCGAACGCGAGATGGTCGCGGTTGTCGTGTCGAGCGCCAACCGTTGTTATTACTGCCTCGTCGCGCACGGCCAGGCAGTGCGTCGGCTCTCCGGCGATCCCGAACTCGGCGAGATGCTGGTCATGAATTACCGGATCGCACCACTCGACCCCCGCCAGCGCACGATGCTCGATTTTGCGTGGAAGCTCACCACCGCTCCGGCGACGATTGGCGAGCCGGACCGCGCCGGGTTGCGCCAGGCAGGTTTCGCCGACGAGGAAATCTTCGACCTTGCCGAGACCGTCGCATTCTTCAACATGTCGAACCGGATGGCGAGCGGACTCGATATCATTCCCAACCGCGAATATCACGGCTGGGACCGGTAAGAGCGGTCGATCGCTTCACTATGTGGCGCCTCATCGTCGGGTTTTTTGCGGTCGTCGGCTTTCTCGCGGTGCTGTCTGTCGCCGGCGTCATGCTGGTGGTCGGAGGGCTGAGACAATCGGTCACGCCGCTTCCCGGCAACATCCTTCTGACGGCGGATCTGACACGCGAGTTGCCCGAAGGCTCCAGCGAGGAACCGCTGCTGCGGCTCCTTGTCGGCAACAAGCCGACCTTGCGAGATTTTCTCGATGCGATCGAGACTGCCGGCGACGATCCGCGCGTCAAGGGGGTGATCGCCCGGGTCGGCGATGACGAGAACGGGCTGGCCAAGGTCCAGGAAGTGCGCGATGCAATCGCCGCGTTCCGCAGCAAGGGCAAATTCGCTCTCGCTTTTGCCGATAGCTTTGGCGAGTTCGGCCCCGGAACTCGCCCCTATTATCTGGCGACCGCCTTCGACGAGATCTGGCTGCAGCCGTTGGGGAATGTCGGGCTGACCGGCCTTTATGCCGATTCCCCGTTCTTGCGGGGGACGCTCGATCTTCTCGGGATAGTCCCGGAATTCGACCATCGCGAAGAATTCAAGACCGCGATGAATCTGCTGACCGAAACCAAGATGACGCCGGCGCATCGTGAAGAGGTCGAGGCGCTGCTCACTTCGGTGGCCGGACAGATCGTCCGCGGCATCGCACAGGGTCGCAAATTGTCGGAAACCGAGGTGCGCGGGTTGATCGACCGCGGCCCGCTGCTCGGCGCAGAGGCAGTGCAGGCAAAGCTGGTGGACCGGCTCGGCTATCGCGACGAGGTGCTCGGCCACGCCCGCGCGCGCGCCGGGTCGGGCGCCGAACTGATGAGCCTGGCGAATTATCTCGACCGCGCCGGGCACCCGCACCGCGAAGGCTCGACGATTGCGCTGATTTACGGCACGGGTCTGGTGGTGCGCAGCGGCAATGGCGGTGCAAATCCGGTAACCGGGTCGAATGAGATGGCGGCGACCGAGATGACCCGCGCCTTTCGCGCCGCAGTCCGCGACTCGGCTGTTCGCGCGATCCTCTTTCGCATCGACAGCCCGGGCGGCTCGGCGGTCGCATCGGAATCGATCTGGCGCGAGGTCGTTTTTGCCCGCGAACGCGGCAAGGCGGTCATCGTGTCGATGGGCGATGTCGCCGGCTCCGGCGGTTATTATGTGGCTGCAGCAGCCGACAAGATCGTCGCCGAACCGGCGACCCTGACCGGCTCGATCGGGGTTCTCGCCGGCAAGCTGGTGGTCGCCGATCTCCTCAAAAAGATTGGCGTCTCAACGGATTCCGTCCAAATCGGCACCAATGCCGCGATGTTCAGCCCGACCGCCGATTTCTCGGATTTCGCGCATAGCCGCCTCGAGGCGTTTCTCGACGAGACCTACAAGGGCTTTAAGGATCATGTCGCCACGGGCCGCCACATGACGCAGGAGGAGGTCGAGGCGGTCGCCAAAGGCCGGGTCTGGTCCGGCGAGGACGCCAAGGCACGCGGCCTCGTCGACGAGCTCGGCGGTTATGCGGTGGCGCTCCGGCTTGCCAAGCAAGCCGCCAACCTGCCCCCGGATGCGCCGATCACGCTCACCGTTTTCCCGCGCGAAGAAACCCTGCCCGAACTCATCTACAACCGCCTCACCGGCAAGGAACGCGAGGACGGCAGCGTCACCTCGGGCGCGATCGAGCGATCGCTGAAGGCAGTTCAGCCTTTGCTGCAGCGGCTGGAAACGCTCCTCGATACCCCGGGCGTGCTCACGATGCCGCGAATCGGAGGGCCGAAATAGCCGGTATCTCCCGAATTATTGCGATCACGCGGGCAGCTTCCGCGACCAATGTGATGAACGCGAAGTCTTCGGGAGGGGAAAAGGGGTCATTGCGAGCCCACGGGTCCGCGCTGCGCGCGGCGCGAGGACAGGCTCCGCGAAGCAATCTCGTCGATGACGCATGCAACTGGTTGGGGATTGCCGCGTCGCCCTGCGGGCTCCTCGCAATGACGATCTCTAATATCTATCGGTTTCGGAAACAGCACTAACGGGCAGCGGAACCCAAACGCCGTGCATCTGTTGGCCTCCAGTCAGCCACTGCCAGTTCGGGGAAATGCAATCACGGCTTGCCGCCGCAGGCGACTGGGCAGACGCTGCAGGCCACGGGCGGCCGCAGTCATCCGGCTCGGTCGAGCAGCTTTCCTCACTGACACCCCTGCGCGGCATTGCCGCACTGTGGGTCGTCTTGTTTCACTTCTGCTGGCGTTTTCCTTCTATTCATCCGGATCGCTATACGGGGGCGGTCTATAAGGGCTACTTGGCCGTCGATCTATTCTTCGTACTGAGCGGCTTTGTTATCACGCATGTCTATAAGGAGAGCTTTGCGCGGCAGGTAACGGCGGGTCGATACCGAGATTTTCTCAAAGCCAGGATAACGCGTATCTATCCGCTGCATATCGCGGTTTTGCTCCTGTTTGTGGCGGCGGTGATCGCCGAACGGATTGCGACATATGTGCTCAAGGGCTTTGCCGAGCCGATTCCTCTTGTGGGCGAGCAATCGCTCAGCGGGCTGTTGGCCAACCTCTTGATGCTGCAAGGGCTGTGGGCGCGAGGGTTGAGCTGGAACAATCCCGCATGGTCCATCAGCCTGGAGTTCCTCGCTTATTTGCTGTTCCCACTGCTCTCCTCGGTACTGTTACGCGCGGGACCGGCCGGTAAGACGGCATTCGGCACCGTGCCGCTGACGGTATTGGGGTGGCTGGCCTATCGAACCGGCGATTACTTCAACCAATGGAACGGGACTTACGCAATCCTTCGCTGCCTGCCCGAGTTCATCGCTGGGTCGCTGCTCTACAGCGGCTATCAGAGCGGCTTGTTGGCGCCCCTTTTGGCGACCGATACGATATTGTTGCTGATAATGCTGCTGCTGGGAGTTCTGTTGCACATCGCTGCCCCGGATCTGGGCATCATCGCGCTGTTCCCGTTATTGATATTGACGGCCGTGCGCAATAAGGGGTGGTTGGCGCGCCTGTTGAACTCAGCGCCATTGGTTTGGCTCGGCGATATTTCCTATTCCGTCTACCTCCTTCACTGGTTTGTGCTGTTCGTGGTTCTGGAAACGGTGCGGCTGGCTTCCGGCGTCGACCTCGCGCAATTGCCGCCAAAGCCCTCGCTTCTGCTGCTGACTGCAATGATCGGAGTGAGCCTTGGCCTCGCGACGTTGAGCTATCGATTTGTCGAGGTCACCGGGCGCCGCTGGCTGCGCAAGCGCCTCGACGTCAGGCCGGGTAGTGAAGTTGCGGGGTGTGGCGACTCACGGTCCGGCGGCCGCGCTTGAAGACAGCGAGTGGCTGGCAGATTTCGGCGACAGCCTGTTCAGGTGACTGGGCGTCGATGACAGCGAGATCGGCCGGGTTGCCGACCGCGATCCCGTAATCCGGCAGGTTCAGCAGACGTGCGGAGCGGTCGGTCAGCATGCGAAAGCATTCGGCGAGCCTGTGTGCGTGGCTGACCTGCAGCACATTCGCATGGAGATTGGCCATGCGCAGCAATGAGCAATCGCCGTAAGGGGTGAACGGGTTCAAAACATTGTTCGTGGAGATCGAGCAATTGACGCCGTGCTCGACCAAGAGGTTGGCGTCGACGACCCCGCGCCGGACATTGAATTCCTGGTTACGGCCCATCATGAACAGATCGGTCGCCGGCAAAACCGTGACCGCGACGCCGACATCGGCGAGGCGGCGTGCCTGTTTCTTGAAAGCGGCGAGCGGCATCGCCGACATCTTGCTCATGTGCCCGACTGCGACATGGCCGCCGAGCCCATATTGCTCGGTCAAATCGCAGACGAGATGGATGTCCATCGCCTCCGGGGTGTTGCCGGAATCGAGATGCATGTCGATATCGACGCCGTATTCGCGCGCCAGCTCGAATATGCGGCGGATCTGCCCGCCGTGGTCGCTGTCATAATTGGGGGCTGCGCCGACCGCCTTCGCGCCGCGCTTCAGAGCCTCGACGATCAGCTCATCGGTCCCGGGGTTATCGGTCAGTCCTTCCTGCGGGAAGACACAGAGCTCGATGTCGATCGCCCATTTGTACTCGTCGACAAGCGACTGCACTCCCTCGAAACCGCGCAACCCGACCCCGCGATCGACCTCGACATGGGTGCGCATCCGCGTCGCACCGTGCGAGATGCATTTCTCCAACGTGCGGCGGGCCCGGGCGCGGACATCCTCGACGGTGAAGTGGCGCTTCACCGCGGCGACACGTTGGACAACATGCGGCTCCCGCCCGGTTTCCGGTTCGCAACGGTCGATGATGCAGGATTTGTCGAGATGGATGTGGGTTTCGACAAACCCGGCACACACCAGCCGTCCCGCGGCGTCATAAAAGGGGCCTTCGGCCGCGAGGCTGGGCTCGATAGCGACTATGCGGCCCTTCTCGACGCCGATATCGCGAAGGGGATCACCCTGGGGACGATCGGCAATCCTGGCGTTGCGAACAATAAGATCCATGCGATCGACCCTTTCCGATGACCCGGCAGGTCGAACCGTGATAGCGTCGTTTCACGGAATTGGCCACCGAGGATCCGATGTCCGATACGCTGACCGTCATTCGCCACGCCGAACAGCCGACAGTGACCTTCCCTGGCGGGGCCACCTACCAGCCGATCATCGGCGACGACACTGGTGAAGGCATGCCGATCCGCACCGGCATCCAGACCTCGCAGCCGGGCTACATGACGCGGCTGCACTCGCACCCCTATGTCGAGGTGTTGACAGTGCTGGAAGGAAAGGGCGAGGCTTGGCTCGACGGCGAGGAGAGGGTCGTCGCGATGGAACCCGGCGTCACGATTTCCATTCCGGCGAACCGGGTCCATGCCTTCAAAGTCGTCGGCGACCGACCGCTCGTCACATTTGGCATCCATACTCACGGCAAGCGTATCGTTAATTATCTGTCGCCACCGCAGAGCACTGGCTGAGCGCGGAGCCAAACTTTTCTTTTTTCGACTGAGGGAGACGATCGATGGCAATCAGCCGCTATGATTTGACCCAACCACCCGGGCCGCGCATGAGCCGCTGCGTCGTGCGCGACAGCACGGTTTACTTGGCGGGTTTGACCGCCAGTGACGCCAGCCAGGACATCAAAGGACAGACAAAGCAGATCCTCGACAAGATCGACGGCTATCTGGCGCAGGCGGGGACCAGCAAATCGAACCTGCTCTCAGCCAATTTGTGGATCAAGGACATGGCACTCTTCGCCGATATGAATTCGGTGTGGAATGCCTGGGTCGACCCCGAAAACCCGCCGGCCCGCGCCTGCGTCAAGGCGGATTTGGCGCGCCCGGAGCTGCTCGTCGAAATCATGGTGACCGCCGCAAAATAGCCAGGCGAGCTTGCGTCGCTCCGCTCGCAATGACAGCGGGTGTTTGGCGTCATTGCGAGGCGCGGAGCGCCGCAGCAATCTCAGCCAGCGAGTCGCCCGTTTAGTTCAGCCCGATCTCGCCATCGACGACGTGCTCGACCCCGAGTTCCGGGATCGAGAGCGTGACGCGTGGCTTCAGCAAGGTGCTGTCATTGAGCTTTCCGCTGGCGAGCGCGGCGCGGACCGAGTTTTCGATCTCGCGTTGCGACGTCACGCCAACAACCTTTAAGAATTTGCGGATATCCATGTTGAAACGGTCTTCGTTCATCGCCTTTTCCTTCGCATGTCGATGACGCCAATATAATCGGTTAGCCAATCATAATGTCACCCGATGCTGGTGCGGCGCCGCAAGCTGCGGAGCCGATAACGGCCTATCGCGCGCTGGTGCAGAGCGGGATGCTGCAGCCCGATCCGGCGCAGCAGCTGGCCATCGAGCGGCTCCAGAGCCTCTATCGCGCGCTCTTACATTACCGACCCGAAACCGGGCGGCGCGGCTGGCTCGCCCGCTTTGGCCTCATAGAAAGCGGCGCGGGCGACGCCCCGGTCGGGCTTTACCTCTGCGGTCCGGTCGGCCGCGGCAAATCGATGCTGATGGATTTGTTCTTCTGCTCGGTGCCGAACCCCAGCAAACGGCGGGTGCATTTCCACGCTTTCATGCTCGATGTGCACGATCGTATTGAACGCGAAAGGCGCGCCAAAACCGAGCAGCCGATCTTGAAAGTTGCAAGCGACCTCGCCGCAGAAGCAACTTTGTTGTGCTTTGACGAATTCCAGGTCGAGGACATCGCCGATGCGATGATTCTCGAGCGGCTGTTCACCGCGCTGTTCGACGCCGGCGTGGTCGTCGTCGCGACCTCGAACCGCGCCCCGGATGAGCTCTACGAGCATGGTCTACAACGCGAGCGCTTTCTGCCGTTCATCGCGCTCCTCAAAGAGAAACTCTACGTCCTCGAGCTCGACAGCGGCCGCGATTGGCGCCTGGCGCGGCTGCACGGAAAGCCAGTCTATCATTATCCGCTCGGCGCCGCGGCGCACGACGCGCTCGAACACGCCTTTGCCGAGCTGACCGACGCCGCACCCGGCACCAGCGCGACGATCTCGGTCAAGGGCCGTTCGCTTATCGCGCCGCGCGCCGCCCGCGGCGTGGCGTGGTTCGAATTTGCGGATCTCTGCGCGCAGCCGCTGGGAGCTGCGGATTATCTTGCGATCGCCGATCGCTTTACGGCCGTCATTCTCGAAGCAATACCGCGTCTCGCCTCGCCGCAGCGGAACGAAGCTCGCCGCTTCAACATCCTCATCGACACGCTCTACGAGGCGAGAACTCTCCTCATCGCGTCGGCCGAAGTTGCGCCCGAGGAAATTTACACGGCCGGCGACGGCACATTCGAATTCCAACGCACTGTCTCGCGTCTCGTCGAAATGCAGAGCCAGGATTACGTCGGCAACCGCCCGCGACAAGAGCCACTCACCCTAGCCCTCTCCCCGCTTTCGCGGGGCGAGGGAATCGCGGCCACCTCCCTCGCCCCGCTTGCGGGGAGAGGGTCGGGGTGAGGGGCTTTCCTGTGACCGCGGTTGCTGGTGTACCATCAATCTGCGTTGGCGCTGGAGGCAAGGCATGGCTCGCAAGGAACTCGCGGTCGACACGGTAGCGGAGGCTTATCTGGCACTGCTAGCCGAGCGCGGTGTCGAATATCTGTTCGCCAATGCCGGCACCGATTTTGCCCCGCTCGTCGAAGCATTCGCCAAAGCGGCGAGGACCGGCATGCCGGTACCGGAGCCAGTGCTCGCAACACACGAGAACCTCGCGCTGTCGATGGCACATGGCTATGCGATGGTCACCCGGAAGGTGCCGGCGGTCATGGTGCATGTCAGCGTCGGCACCGCCAATGGCGTCTGCGGCGTCTTCAACGCAGCGCGCGAGAATGTGCCGATGCTGTTCACCGCGGGACGATCGCCGTTGACGGAAGGTGGGCTTCCCGGGGCGCGCGACGTCTACATTCACTGGGCGCAGGAGATGTTCGATCAGGCGGGCATGCTGCGCGAGATCGTCAAATGGGAATACGAATTGCGCAACGGCCGGCAGCTCGAGACGGTGATCGACCGCGCACTCTCTGTTGCGACGACCCAGCCCGGCGGCCCAGTCTATCTATCTTTGCCGCGTGAAGTGCTGGCGGAGCCGCTGCCGGGTTTGTCCTTCGATTCCCCGACGCGCCGAGGCGCTGCTTCCCCGCCCGGTGTCGACAAGGCCGCGATCGATGAAGCTGCTCGCATCTTTGCGGCGGCTGAGAACCCGCTGATCGTCACCGCCAGCGCCGGGCGCGATCCGGCCGCGGTGGAAGCGCTCGCCGATTTTGCGCAGCGCTTCGCAATTCCGGTCGTCCAGCATCGTCCGCGCCATCTTTGCCTTCCCGCCGATCATCCCAGCCATCTCGGCTACGACGCCGCGCCACTTCTCGACAGTGCCGACGCGATCCTCGTGCTCGAATGCGATGTGCCATGGGTCCCGAGCCTCAAGGCGCCGCGGCCGGAATGCAAGGTCATCCATCTCGGCGTCGATCCGCTGTTCTCGCGTTATCCGATCCGAGGATTTCCTTGCGACCTCGCGATCACTGGCGCGCCGGCCGGCGCGCTCCCCGAACTTGGTGCCGCGGTCGACCGCCATGTCATCGGCTCGAAGGTATCGGAGCGGCGGCAACGCCTCGCCCAACGGCGCGAGAAGCTTCTCGGCGGATGGCAGAAGACCGCCGATAGTGCCGCGGATATGCGTCCGATCCATATGGCCTGGGCCAGCGCGTGCATCGCCCGGGTCAAGCCGGAAGATGCGATCCTCGTCAACGAATACACCCTGATGCAGGAGCACTGCGGTTCGAACCTCGCGGGAAGCTATTTCGGCTCCAGCCCCGCTTCGGGCCTTGGCTGGGGCGGCGGCGCTGCGCTCGGCGCCAAACTCGCCGCACCCGACCGGCTCGTGATTGCCGTTCTCGGCGATGGCTCGCATCTCTTCGGCAATCCCGTCGCTGTGCACCACGCCTCGGCAATGCACAAATTGCCGGTATTGTTCGTCGTCATGAACAATTCGATGTGGGGCGCGGTGCGCCGCGCCACGATGGGGATGTATCCGCAGGGCGAGGCAGCGCGCAGCAACAAGCCACCGCTGATCGACCTCGACGAATTGCCGGCTTTCGAGCAGGTCTGCGCCGCGGCCGGCGGCTATGGCGAACGGGTCGAGGACCCATCAACCCTACCCGCTGCGCTGGAACGCGCCATCCGCGCTGTCACGGTCGAAAAACGTCAGGCTCTGCTCAACGTCATTTGCCGGGGCGTGTAAGGCTGTTGCTACCCAAAGTGGCGCAGCAACCAGTTTAAGGTTTCTTCCGGGGCCTCCTCAGGCACGTAGTGGCCGCACGGCAGAGCGCCGCCCCAGGCTTTGGTCGCGTAGCCGCGCTGCCAGACCGCGAGCACGTCGCCGTGGACGCCCTCGGTGTGGCTGCGCGCACCCCAGATCACCAAGAGCGGAACGTTGATTTTGCGCCCGGCCTCGAAATCGGCCTTGTCCATGTCGAAGTCACAGGTGGGGCAGGCGCGATAATCGGCGCAGGAGCCTTTGATCGTCTTCCAGTTGAAGCAGCGGACATATTCGGCGAACGCCTCGGGATCGAAAAAGCCGAGGCCAATACCGGGCTTCGACAATTTCTTCTCCATGTACCATTGGGCCGGCACGCCGGCGAGCATCCGTTCGGGGAAGTCATAGGGCTGCGCCATTAGCGCCCAGTGCCACGAGCGCAATGCCCATTCCTTCGAGGTGTGGGTCCAGATGTGATGGTTGGGCAGGATGTCGATCAGCGCCGCACGCTTTACCCTGTCCGGGTGGTCGAGGCACATACGTGCGGTCGTGCGTGCGCCGCGGTCGTGCCCGGCGACGAAGAACTCGCGGTAGCCGAGTTTCTCCATCACCTCGACCTGGTCCTGCGCCATCGCCCGGAACGAATAATTGATGTTGTTCTCGCCGGCGTCGTCGGGACCGACGCTGTCGCCATAGCCCCGCAGATCGGCCGCGACGACATGAAAGCGTTCAGCCAGCCGCGGTGCGATCTTATGCCAGGAGACGTGGGTCAGCGGATTGCCGTGCAGCAACAACAACGGCGGTCCGTCGCCGCCATGGCGCAAATGGATTCGCGCGCCGCTCGTCGTGATTTCGGTCCGGGTGAACCCTTCGAACATTTTTCCTGCTCCCGATTTTGCCGCGCACATCGAGCGCATGTTTTTGTCGGCCTCGCAATAACCGTTTGCCCGGTTACGCCTCCGTCACAATTCGCACCGCGGCAACCTTGGCCGCAATAAAAAGGCGACCGTAAGGATAAAGAAAGGCGCCGGCAAAGCATTTCGTCCAAACCCACTGTAGGCAGTTTCCATGAGAGCGCCGAGGTCCCGTGCGTGCAGTGTGAAGTCTCGCCGACTGTGATCTGGTTCACACACCGTCGCTGCAGTGGGCATTAACGTTTCTAAATCGGGACGCCAGCCGAAGTTGGTGGCGAGTGCCCAAATGCCGCAATAAAGGGGAGGCTGCGATGAACAGCTTTGCGATGATCTTTGGCCATTGCGTCTGGATACCGCCCTCCGCGAAGGCGGCACTGATAGCGCTCAATCTGTTTTTCGGTATTGGCATCAACAGCCAAGCAGACATCACCGCCGGTGAAGCGATCCTCGCGAGCCAATATATCTCCTCCGGCAAAACCCAAATCGAGGCGCAGAAAGAAGTCGATGCTCTCAACGCCTGCTTTGGGACCTACGAAGTGCCACCCGAAAACAGAAACCATCTGAGAGACGCGGACCTGACCCAGTTCCGCCGCGCGCAGCACCCGAACGGCAACTAGCCGCCGTCTGAGCACGCCTCCCGCCATCCGGCTTTGCCCAGGCCGTCAAGCATGTGAGCGTATGTTTCCGCTGTCCAAAAAGGCGCGCGATTGCGGACATACATGTCAAACGATGCCGGTCCAATCGCGATGGCCCTTTCCAGCTCGGCCTTTGCCTCCTCCACCCGGCCGAGCTGACCGAGCGCCGCCGCAAGCCAGCGGTAAGAGGGCGGATGGTCGGGACGAATGCGAATCAGCTGCCGTGCCGCGTCGACGGCAGCCTCGTATCGGCGCAACTGGTAGAGTGCAGCCACCACATGATCCCGGGGGATCATCACTAGGGGTCCGAAGGGGTCGAGCCTGATGCTGGCCTCAAGCGGCGCCAGCGCCTCCTCTTGTCGGCCGAGGCGCAGCATTGCCGCGCCGCGTACGAGGTGAGCGCTCGCCGAGTTCGGCGACATCGCTAGCGCCCGCTCGGCTTCGATCAAAGCGCCCTGACCATCACCACTTCGGAATAGCCAAAAGGACAAACAGGAGCGGGCTTCGACATCGGCATTGTCAAGCAGGACCGCTCGATGGACGAGCAGCCCCGCCGGCGCGTGCACCTCCTGCAAGGTTCGCCTCTGAAACTGAGAGGCGGAGGTCAGCAAAGCCCAGGCAAGCGCACTATGGCCCCCGGCAAAGGTCGGATCGAGATCGATGGTCTGC
>Ga0306923_10003368_pt1 | contig 14996 bp, 14 predicted proteins | sample sta12Can44000108_FD_203841 | JGI IMG/M metagenome (GOLD analysis project Ga0306923, IMG submission 203841) | Lab enrichment of tropical soil microbial communities from Luquillo Experimental Forest, Puerto Rico - statanox.12C.anox.44.000.108 (v2)... | ecosystem: Environmental > Terrestrial >... | reverse complement strand
AGGGCCAGCAGTCCACCCGGACTGCACCAACAGGCCGGACACATGACTGCAAGCGACCTCTGCGCTGCACGCCAAATGATCTCTTGCCAGGCGGGGGCCATCCACACATGAAAAGGCGCAAGTTCATGGCGCTACTCGGCGGGGCCGCGGCGTGGCCGCTCGCGGCGTGCGGGCAGAACCTAGCGCAAAAATCCCACGAATTTCTTTTGTGGCACGAAGCCAGCACCGAGGAAGCGGTCATTTACCTCGGCGCTGACCTAACTAAGCTGCCGTCAGAACGCGACGCATAGCCGTGACATTGATCGGCTGTTAAACCATCCATTGGGCCGCCCGTGTCCATAATGGATTTTATCCGGGATTCAGGTTGAACCACTCGTGAAATTGGTGGCGAGGAGCCTAGCAAGATGGTCTAGTGTGGAGCCTCCGTTCAAAGGCACTCGCGCTGAATGACTAGACTCTGCAGCACGTCCAAAGGAGGAAAAAATGAAAACGTTACCTCAAGTCTTGTTTTGGTTGGGCCTAATTTCTATCCCGTTCGCATGGCTGGTATGGTACTTTGGGCCACAGCTTGAAGTTCTAAGGCCAGTCTTTGCCAGTATTAGCGATCCTGCTTTAAGAGCGGCTTTGCAAGAAGCCCACGCAGAGCGGTTGGGAATTTGGGTTAGTGTTTGGCCAGTATCACTCCTGGTATTGAGTCAAATCCTGGAAAAGAAAATGCAGGGATAAAAACACCTTCGCCGCTGCTGACGAATGATTGGTTCTCGATCGTCGCGCTGGCCGCACGCCATGCCATACCTACGTTGTATTGGCGACGTGAGTTTGCCGAGGTTGGCGGGCTCATGAGCTACGGATCAGACCTTGCAGACGCTTTTCGCGTGGTCGGGGTCTATACCGGGCGTATTCTCAAAGGCGAAAAACCGGCTGATCTTCCCGTCCAGCAGACCACCAAGGTCGAGCTGATCATCAACCTCAAGACCGCCAAGGCGCTTGGCATCACTGTTCCGCTGCCGCTGTCCGGCCGCGCGGACGAGCTGATCGAATGATGAAGCGTCGCGAGTTCATCACCCTGCTTGGCGGCGCGGCGGTCGCATGGCCGCTTGCCGCAACTGCGCAGTTGACGCCGCCGCCGACCCAAGCGACGACAGTGAACCCGCCACAGATCAAGGTGGTGCGCGTGAAGCCTATTGACCCCGGCGGTCCCAAGCTTCGGTTTCAATTAAGTGATAGCCCGGTTGATCTGATGAAAGCCTTTAGCCTTGGCGGATTGGACGGCGTTGGTGGTGCCTGGAACCTGCCGCCTACGGACGAGACGTTCGACGCGCGCTCGGTCAATGGTGAAGACCACCGGCCTGATCGGCGGCAGGCTGGGGCAGCAGATAGCCCGCCGGCTTGTGGGCCAGCGGGCTATCTCAATGGGATGCGTCCTGGATCAGAACTCGGCCGGCAGGTAGCCGTTGATTTCGAGTCCGATGCAGATTTCCACGAGTGTGGGAGTTGTCCAGTACATTCGTGTCTCCAGTTCCATAAATAACCAGCAACCTAAGTTAGGTATTCCGTTCAACTTCTGTGGAATATATTTGTGCCAGTGCGCACTTCCACGACCTTCTCGGCTTTGCCCTCCACGCTTAAGCGCTGCGGGCGCTCATTAGGGGCGCAGTTGCGGGCCACCGCCGGCCGTCTACGCTGCCGCAGCGCGATCCTAAGACACGCTGCCTGCCGCAGGTCCGGAAGCAGCTATTCTGTAACAGGCCCCTTCGGACCGCGCGATGGAAGCGTGGTATAGTCCCTCCATTGCATGAATGACCCCCAACTGGCGGGTCACATGGCAAGCCACATCGAACGACGAAAATTCTTAGCCACGCTCGGCGGCGCGGCAGCCGCGTGGCCACTCGCGGCACGTGCGCAGCAGCCGGCGATGCCGGCACTTGGGTATCCAACTAGGTACATCACGCTTGTTGTGCCATTTCCGCCGGGCGGTCCTCCCGATATCTATGCGCGCTTGATAGCAGCTGCTCTGACCGACATGCTGGGGCAGCAGGTCATCGTCGAAAATCGAAGTGGAGCAGCAGGCACGATCGGGATCGCATCAGTTGCCCGTGCTGCTCCCGATGGCTACACGCTTCTGCTCGCGGAAATTGCGTTTGTGGTTGGCCCCAACCTCTTTGCAAACCTCAAATACGTGCCCTTGCGCGACTTTGTGCCGGTTGTGTCCTTAAGCCGCGCGAACATGTTCCTGGTCGTGAATCCGTCTTTGCCGGCGAAGACCGTATCCGAGCTTGTGGCGATGGCAAAGCAGAGACCGGGCGAACTGCAATACGTGAACCCCGGATCAGGTACGCCTCCTCATTTGGCGGCGCTTGCATTCACCCGGGCCACGGCGACGGTCATGGCGCCGATCTCCTATCGAGGGGCCGGCCCCGCGCTGGCTGACCTCATGGCCGGCCATGTTCCCATTATTTTCCTGGGTCTGAGCGCGTCGGCACCGCAAGTGCAGTCGGGGAAGCTCCGCGCCCTCGCAGTCACCGGTCGCAAGCGTGTCGCCGAATTTCCAGACGTTCCGACGTTCAGCGAAAGCGGCGTTGACCTTGGAGGACTCGAAGACGGAGCGTGGTTCGGAATCGTGGCGCCAACCGGGACTCCTGTCCCCATAATTGAGAAGCTCAACGGTATGGTGAATCAGGTCCTTGCGGACCCGAAGATTCGCCCTGAATTCGAGACAAAAGCGTTCGCTACGGTCATCGGTGGAACGTCCGAAGAGTTTGGTACTTTTCTCCGAATACAGCAGAAATTTTGGCGCGAGGTACTTGAGGCTAGCGGGGTGCGTCCAAACTGATTCTCGAAAATGCAACACGGGATGTCGGCTCCTGGGCACTGAGCGGCTGTACGCTTTTCGGTCGCTATTGGGGAAGCGGACATTGCGCGAACGATCCGCTCGCGCGCCCGAGGCCATGACGCGGTACGCTGACTGACCTCCTGCAATCGGCTATCCTGCGTTCCGTTCCCTTGGCCTTGAGGGATCGGATACATTTCCGTCAATGGAAACGCCGCGACTTCATCACGCTGCTCGGCGGCGCGGCTACCGTCTGGCCGCTCGCGGCGCGCACGCAGCAGCCAGCGATGCCGGTGGTTGGTTTCATCAACGGTCGCTCGGCGGAGGACGCCGCGCGCCAGGGTGCTGCGTTTCGCAAAGGCCTCGAGGAGGCGGGCTATGTCGAGGGGAAACGTGGCGGTCGAATATCGCTGGGCCGGGGACGGAAATGTGTTGCGCGACCACGCGGCCCAGCTGCTCGCCATGGCGCCCGACCTGATCTTAAGCCCACGGCTCGCTGGGATTTTCAGCCATCACCGCCGGTGCGGCAGCAATGCCATGTTCGAACTTAAGGACCGGGAAACCCGGGGAGGCTGATGGAGTGGGCGGCGAAAACGCAACGACGCCAGCCGGTTCGTGGCCTGTTGACCGGATAAGCTGACGCTTAGCGAGACAGGGAGTTCTATCAGTTTAGGCATCGGGCGGTGCGACGGAAGGAAAAACTCCTGTGTCAGTATTAGAAGCTCTTTGTTCGTGGAGGTATGCCAAGGCCCAGCTGACCGCGGCGCTGCGGCGCGTCCAGTCCTGCAGCGCCGTGAGGATAGTGTTGACGACTGGCGCTTGCATGGCCGCGATGCTGCTCCTCGTCGTGCCTCTTCTCACACTCGAAGCCGACGCCCGCGGCGGCGGTGGCGGCGGGCACGGCGGCGGCCACGGCTTTGGTGGACACGGTGGCGGGTTTGGCGGGCACCGCGGCGGAATTAGCTTCGGGGCACGCGGCGGCGGTGGGTTCAGGGCGGCGCATATCGGCCGGGCGCATGTTGGGCGTGCGCATATCGGCAGGGCGCATATCGGCAGGACGCACATCGGCAGCGCGCATGTTGCGGCCCGTTCAGTCGGAGGTAGCCGTTCGCAGCGTGCCGGCGTCGCGGCGGCGCGGCTCGGCGGCGCGGGCAACCGGTTCGCCACCGCGGCCCACACGCTCGGAGGTGCCGCGGCGCGCATGGGCGACCCTGGTCGCCGGGTATTCGGCAACCGCGCCATCGCCAACGTCGCGTTGCAATCGCAATTCGGGCAGGCGCGATTCCACGGCGCGTTCTTCGGTTCGGCCTTGCCTTGGTGGCGTGGCGGGCTCGTCCTCGGCTGGTTCGGGCCGCAGTTCTGGCCCTACGCCTATTACGACCTGTTCGATTACGTTTACTGGCCCTATGCCTATGACGACTTTTGGCCCTATGCCTACGATGATGTCTACTATGGCATTTACGGTCCTTACGCCTACAGCGGCCCTTACGGTTACCGTCCCTATGGCGATCCGACTAGATACTATGCCGGCAGAAGCGCGCGCCGCGGCGTGAGCTCCGGGCGCTATGCGGCGCGGGCGAACGGTACGGAGCGCGGCAGAAGTTTGCAGCGATGACGCCGCGCAACTGACTGACTGGCCGATCGAACGCATTTCCGAGGTGGTGCAACCAACCACTGCACAGCGGCTCGACGAATTGCGCGCCGCGAGTGCCAAGGCCGTCGACATGCTCAAATCGGGTTGCCCGAACGACCTGCCCAGCATCCCGACCGGGCGGCTTGCGGCGATGGAGAGCCGCCTGCAGGTCATGCTTGCGGCCGTGCAGACCGTGCGCCCGGCGCTGGAGCGCTTCTATCAATCCCTCAGTGACGAACAGAAGGCGCGCTTCAACGCGATCGCGTCGGCGGATGATCCCAACGCCGTCGCAAAGGACCAGCGCGATCTCACAAAGTGGTGCGACGAGAAGACGCCGGGCCTTACCGACCTGCCGATCGATCGCATTGGCCAGGCGGTCCAGCCCACGCCGGCGCAGCGCGCCACCTTAGACGAATTGAAGGATGCGTCCATCAAGGCCGGGGAACGGCTCAAAAGCGAATGCCCAGCCTACCAAACGCTGACCCCCACGGGTCGGGTCGAGGCGATGGAGAAACGCCTTGAGGCCACGCTTGCCGCAGTGAAGACGGTTCAGCCCGCCCTCGCGAAATTCTACAATTCGCTGAGCGACGAACAGAAGGCGCGCTTCAATTCGCTGCGTTCGGCGTCCCGGCCGACGGGGTGATAGACATAGCCATGGATGCCGAAGCCGCGAATCGTCCCGACAGACTGTCCGCCTCGGTTGCGGCTGAGCGTATCCGCGGCCCTGGCGGGCGGCATGAGCGTGCGCAAGACGGCGGCCAAGTTTGACGTAAACCCGAGCACCGTACAGCGTGTTGCTCGCCCTTTCGACGACGCCGAGCACGCAAGCGTCGCCGCCGGGGGTAGCAGGCTGGTGGATGGACTGGCCCAGGCAGGCCTAGTCTAGTTGCACTGCAAGCACCCCCACCCAGGGGGGACTTTCGGATTTTGAAAATGAGTTTTGGCCCGTGTTGCGTGGAGAGCTTGAATCTGGATCCGGAATTAGAGAACAGCCTGGGTCACTTTGGACGAAACCAACCGAGGGCGGCGTCTTCCTTTATGTTCGCAGTTCCTCCGAAAGCTGACGCAGGTTCAAGGGATGACGACCTGACGCGAAGTGTCACGATTGCTCGAACCTCGTCGGCGCTTGCCCGCACACCCGGCGCTAGGGTGAGGCTCTTTCCGCGCAACTCCGCGACCTGATCAAATCCGCTTATTGGCTCCGAAGTTTCTGGTATATTCTAAGTTGCCATGCCTCTTAGCTGTTGTGCTTTTCCCGAGTTCAAAGTGCTGGTCAATGACGCCATCTGGTTCCTTCGCCGATGCGCTCACAACCGAAACGATTCGCGAGACAATCAGGCGCATGGGTCTGCTGTCGAATGCCGAGCAATTCAGTTCTGAACCGTTGTCCGGAGGAGTCTCATCGGACATCTGGCGGATAACTGTCGGCAACAAGCAATATTGCCTGAAGCGCGCCCTCCCCAGATTGAAGGTGACCCAGCTGTGGGAGGCGCCGGTGGCCCGCAACAATTTTGAATGGCAATGGTTTAGAACTGCGGGCGCAATTTGCCCGGGGTGCGTTCCTAATCTCGTAGCCCATGATGAGCAAGCTGGCCTATTCGTCATGGATTATCTTGATCCCAAAAGTTACCCGGTTTGGAAGGCCCAACTCAGGGACGGAGTTGTTGATGAGGGGACCGCAGAGCGCGTGGCTGAACGACTAGTAAAGATCCACGCCGTAACATCCAACGACGAGCACGTTCGCCGCCAATTTGCCACTGAGGATGCGTTCTACGCGATCCGTCTCGAGCCCTATCTTGTTGCTACTAGCCGCATTCATTCCGATCTTGCCGATCATCTCCATTCTATAGTGGAAGTAACAGCATCTACGAAGCGTGCTCTTGTCCACGGCGACATCAGTCCGAAAAACATTCTGGTAGGCCCGAGCGGGCCGATCTTCATTGACGCAGAATGCGCCTGGTACGGTGACCCCGCGTTCGACCCCGCCTTCTGCCTCAATCACCTGCTTCTGAAATGTCTATGGCGACCGCAACACTGGAAGGCCTTTCTGGCCTGCTTCGACCGTTTTGCCGCAGCGTATCTGCACGGCGTGTCTTGGGAGCCGCGGGTGAGCATTCAATTACGCATCGCGCGCTTGTTGCCTGCGCTATTCCTCGCAAGAATCGACGGAAAATCGCCGATCGAGTATGTCACCAGCGAGCGCGACAAAAATCGAGTTCGTGATACCGCGCGCCATTTGATTCGCTGTCCTACCAATGAGCTCCGTGACATTCGCCGGACCTGGGCGGGGGTAGTAGCTTCCATATGAACAGCACCGAAATCGTCCAGGTCCGTGGTCGCCAGGTTTGGGATTCGCGAGGCCGCCCCACGGTCGAGGCGGAAGTCACGCTTGCATGTGGCAAGAGGGGGCGTGCCATCGCTCCGGCAGGTGCTTCCACAGGCAGTGGTGAAGCCGTCGATTTGCGTGACGGCAATGCCCGCTTCGGCGGATTTGGGGTGATGCGCGCTGTGGGCCATGTCAACGGAGAAATTGCGCGTGCGCTTGTTGGCTCCGACGCAAGCTGCCAGGCAAAGGTCGACCAGATTCTGATCGAACTTGACGGCACCGCGAACAAGGCACGGCTGGGAGGTAATGCACTGGCGGCCGTGTCGATGGCCGTGCTGCACGCGGCGGCGGCCGCCAAAGACAATCCCCTTTACGTCCATCTATTGGGCGATCGAAATCCTGTGATGCCGCTTCCCGAAGTGCAGATCTTCGGCGGCGGGGCGCATGCCGGCCATCGGGTCGACATTCAGGACTTTATGATCATGGCACCCAAGGCCGGCACGTTCGCCGAAGCCCTCAAATGGACGGCTGAGGTGTACAGGGCCGCGGGGAGCCTCATGAGCGACATGGGTCGATTGCAAGGCGTTGCCGACGAGGGGGGCTATTGGCCGGCTTTCGATTCAAATGAGGCAGCGCTTGACACGCTCATTCGCGCCATTGAACGCGCCGGCTTCACCCCCGGCGACGAGATTGCTATTTCCCTCGATATTGCGGCGTCTGACCTATACCTCGACGACCGCTATCAATTAGCCCTGGACGGCCGGACCTTGGATTCCGATGACATGGCCGCAATGCTTATCGATTGGCTCGATCGATATCCCATCGCATCCATCGAGGATCCGCTGTCGGAATTCGATGAGGACGGATTGGTTCGCTTCACTCAAGCTGTCGGAGATCGCGTCCAAATCGTCGGTGATGATTTCCTGGTAACCAATGCCGCCCGCATCCGCAAAGCCTCACTCGCGGGGGCTTGCAATGCAGTTCTCGTAAAACCGAATCAAGCAGGAACGATCGCTGAGACCTTCGAGGCGATTGAGGCGTCCCGAGCCGCCAATTGGGGAGCGATACTCTCGGCGCGGTCAGGTGAGACCGAAGACGTTACAATCGTGCATTTGGCTGTTGGTTGGGGGGTGAGACAATTGAAGGTCGGTTCATTCTCGCGCTCCGAACGAATGGCGAAATGGAACGAGGGAATTCGCATCGAAGAAGCTCTAGGGAATCGCGCCGACTTTGCTGGAACCCATTTCAGTGATCAATTTCTCTCATCTCTCACACGCAAATAGAAATGCATACAAGATAAAATTGGACTAAACGGCTCCTCAATTCGTATGGTGGCAACTGGCGACGAAGGATGTGATCTGGTAACGTTGCGGAAAATTCATGAGGTGACGCTATGACCCCGGAACAGGTGCTCGCGCGACCCGCACGCATGTTGTCTCAGAAGCAACGAGAGAGCTACTTCGCCAAAGGCTACCTGCTCGTGGAAAATGCCGTGCCGAGCGAGTGGATAGAGCGGCTTCGGGCCGTCACCGCCGAGATGGTGGAACGCAGCCGTGAACGGAAAAAATCGGATGCGGTGTTCGACCTGGAGCCGGGACACACTGCCGAGAAACCGAGACTGCGGCGCCTGTCGAGCCCGGTCGAGCATCACACGGTGTATTGGGATTTCGTAGTCAAATCGCCGATCGCCGACATCGCGGCTGATCTCGTCGGGCAGAACGTCAAGTTTCATCACTCAAAGCTTAATTTCAAATGGGCGGAAGGGGGCGAGGAGGTGAAATGGCACCAGGACATTCAGTTCTGGCCACATACCAACTACAGCCCTTTGACGATCGGAACTTATCTGTACGACTGCGGGCCGGATCAGGGGCCGCTTGGGGTCCTTCCCGGCAGTCATGAGGGCCCCTTGTTCGACCAATATAATGACCGCGGCGAATGGGTCGGTTGCCTGGCCGAGCGGGATCTGGCGAAAGCGCAGATCGACAAGGCCGAGTATCTCATGGGGCCGGCTGGTTCGATCACCATCCATAATTGCCGTACTGTTCATGGCTCCAAGCCAAACCTGTCCGACATGGGTCGGCCTTTGCTTCTCAACACGCTCTCCTCAGCCGACGCCTTTGCCTACACCTATAATCCCCTGACGACGCGCTACTATGGCCAGGTCATTCGCGGTCAACCGGCACGTTGGGCGCACCACGATCCGCGTCCGTGCCTGATTCCGCCCGATTGGTCCGGCGGCTACACGTCGATCTTCGCGCTGCAGCAGGAAGAATCGTTGGATTCGGGCGCGCTTGACGAGAAGAGCCGAAATCGCAATGAGCGGGCGTTGGCAATGTAAGGGCTACGTGCCCAGGTAAAGGTGCTGAATCTCTGGCGACTTTGCCAGATCCGCCGGAGTGCCTTCGAGCGAGATGCGACCTGATTTCAGCACATAGACGCGGCGCGCGACGCGCATCACCATCGCCGCGTTCTGCTCGGCGAGCATGATCGTCATTCCCCGGCCTGCCAATCTGCCGATCGCCAATTCGATTTCCTCGACGATGATCGGCGCGAGCCCCAATGTCGGCTCATCAAGGAGCAGGAGGCGTGGCCTGGCCATCAGGCCGCGGGCGATGGCGAGCATTTGCTGCTCGCCCCCCGACATTAGGCCGGCCTTCTGATGGCGCCGCTCGGCGAGCTTTGGAAAGATGGTGAAGACTGTCTCGAAGTCGGCATCGAGGCGATCGCGGTCAGCACGCTGAAACGCTCCGATCCGGAGGTTTTCAATAACGGAGAACTTGGGGAAAACCTGTCGCCCCTCGGGGACCAGCGCGATCCCCAGCCGGATGCGATCGGGCGTTGCGAGTCGTTGGATCGGCTGCGTCGCGAAACGGATCACGCCGCTCGTGCAGTCCTTCAGACCAACAAGCGTGCGCAGCGTCGTCGTCTTGCCGGCCGCATTCGGGCCGATAAGCGCCGCCACTTCGCCGGGTTCGACACGCAGGCTCACATCGCGCAGGACGTGGATCTTACCGTAGTGAACGTTGACGCCGCTAAGCTCGAGCATGCTGGCGGCCCAGGTAGGCTTCCACAACGCGGGGATGGCGGAGAACCTTTGCCGGCACTCCTTCGGCGATTACCGAGCCTTGCTGCAACGCAATTGCCCGGTCGGTGATGCGCGCGAGGAAATCGACCTTATGATCGATGATGCACAGGGTGGTACCGGAATCACGCAGATCTCGTAAAACTTCCTCGAGGGTGCGAATCTCATCCTCGCCGAGCCCCGACGCAGGCTCATCGAGCAACAACAATTCGGGCTCGCACATCATGGCCATCGCGACCCCCAACATCTTCTCCTGTCCGTAGGACAGGCTCGCTGCGGTCCGATCTCGCACGCCTTCCAGACGGCAGAGCGCGAGGATGCCGTCGATGCGTTGCGCCATCTCCGCGTGCCGCGCAGAGTCGCGCCAGGGAAGGAGCTCCGCAACGCGGCGCACCCCTAATCGGCGCCGCAGTCGTAGATGGCTGGCAATTGCCACGTTGTCGTAGATCGAAAGTTCGAGGAACAGCTGCGGATTTTGGAACGTCTTGACGATTCCGGCAGCCGCGATCGCGTTCGGACTGTGTCCGTGAATATCCACGGTTTTCCAGAGAATTCGGCCCGCGCTAGGAGCGAGAATTCCGGTAATCAGATTGAGTAGCGTGGTCTTGCCCGATCCGTTCGGCCCGAAGATCCCGACGATCTCCCCGGCCGCGATGGAGAGCGAGACATCCGACACGGCCGTCAGCCCGCCGAAGCGCTTCGTCAGCTCGATTACCTCAAGCAGCACGGCGCCAGCTCGCAAGCGTTCCGATCATCCCCTGCGGCAAGACCAGGATGGTCAGAATCAAAACCAGCCCGTACAGGATGGCTCTGGCCTCGCCGGAGAGGTTGATCACGTGCGGAAGGCCGGTCAGCACGAAAGCTCCGGCGATGGGACCTATGATCGAGGACCGACCGCCCAAGAGGACCATGGAGATGATATCGAGCGACTGATTGATGCTCAGATAATTGGGCTCGATGTAACCGGTGTAGAAGGCGTAGAGACTACCAGCAATCGCGGCGAGCGTATTGGCCAAAGTGAAGGACAGCAGCTTGTAACGGAATATGTTGATCCCGAGGGTCTGCGCCAAATCTTCGTTGAGGCGGATCGCCGCGAAACAGCGGCCGATCCAGGAACGCAATACCAGCGAGCAGGCAGCGACCGTGAAGATCAGGGCGGCCAAGCTGAAGAAATACCAGCCGAACACGCCGTCGATCTTCGTCAGGCCGGTGACCGGGACCCAGAGGAACGGCTTGTCGAGAACCATCAGCCCGAGTGTGCCGTTCGTCACGCTGTTCCAGTTGAGGATGACCAGCCGCGCGAGCTCGGAAAACGCCAGCGTCACGACGGCGAAATAGAAGGCCCGGAGCTTAAATTTGAAGCAGATGCTGCCGATGATCAGCGAGATCAGGATCGTAAAACAAATTGCGGGGACCAGCCCCACCCAGAAGGACACATGAAAAATCGATGCCGTCAGGGAGGTGATGTACGCCGCAATTCCGAATGCAGCGGCGTGGAACATCGAAAGCTGTCCGGTGAAGCCGAAGATGAGGTTGAAGCTTACCGCAGCAATTGCGAGTATGAAGCTGAAGGTGAAGATCGTGAGGATGAAATTGCTCTGAATCAGGGCCGGAAAGATCAAAAGGGGAAGCCAGAGCAACGCCTTCATCGCTCGGCTCCGAATAACCCCGAGGGCTGGTACAGCAGGATTGCCACGACGAATATCAGTCCATAGGCATCACGGAACGCGCCTGGCAGATAAATCGAACCCACTGCCTCGGTGACGCCGAGGATGATGCCCCCCGCCAGTGCACCGATGAGTGAGCCAATGCCACCGAGAATGGCCGCCTCGATCCCTTTCAAAATGTATAGCCCGCCCATCGCCGGCTCGAGCGAGTAGAGGCTGGCGTATAGCGCGCCGCCGAAGCCCGCGAGCGCAGTCGAATATACGACCACTCCGGACTGAAGCACCTCGGTCCTCACCCCCATCAACATCGCCGCCTCGGGATTCTGGGAGTAGGCATACGCGGCCCGGCCGATCCACGTGCGCGAGAGCGCCGCATAGGTCAAGAACATGACCGCCGCCAATAGAGCGAACACGACGAGCTTCATCTTCGGGACGCTCACGCCGCCCAGACGAACCGCACCGGAAAGCACGTAGCCCATGTCCTTGGGCGTCGTGGTCCAAAGCAGAAGCGCCGCCGCCTCGATGATCGAGATCAGCCCAATGGATACGAGCAGACCGTTGATCAGGTTGTTACGCGTGAAACGGAACAGCAACTGGTCGGCCACGAACCCACATCCGGCCGCGATGGCTGTCGCCGGGAAGATGGCAACCGGGTAAGGCAGGCCGGCAACGTCGAAAAGGTACCAAGTGACATACGCGCCGATCATCATGAATTCGCCCAGCGCGAAGTTCACGATACCGGTGATGCCGAAGGTCAGCGTCACTCCAAGCGCGATAATCCCGTACAGTGTTCCAACGATGACACCGTTTAACGTCTGCCCAACGAGCAGCTGCAGCATCGCCCGTGTCAACGCATGTTTTTCGGCAATTTCCCGCTATTGTGTATCCACGCTCGTGACGCTGATCTGACCGCCTCGCTTCATTCGGACGACGTCGAAGTTGAAGATTTCCTCCCCTTTTTCGTCGAAGCGGATCTTCCAAAGGCCGTCGTAGGTCATGGCAAGAAGTTCCTTGCGGATCCTTGCGACGTCGTCGACGCTCCCAGCCTTTTTCATCGCCTCTATCAGCATGAATAGGTGATCGTAGCAGGAAGAGGAGCAGAGCGGTGCCTGATCGTAGGGAAAGTCACGCTTGTAAAACGCCTTGTAGTCGGCGATGAACTTGGCGACCTTCTGGTCAGTCTTCTCCGCCTGCTCGAAATATTTCGGTACATAGACGAAATAGTCGTCGATCTCGTCCTTGTTCTTAAGTCCAGGGCCGAGCGAGCCGCGCACCAGGAAGAACTTGCGGAAATAATTCCCCTCGGTCGCTTGCCGCACGATGTCGTAGAGGTGTGCGTCGCTGTAGCTCGGGAACAGCAGATCCGGCTTACCGGCGGCGAGCTTGGCCAGCACCGCGCTGAAATCCTTGGTGCCGGGCTCGAACAGCTCGAGTTGCGTCTCGATGCCCTTCTCCTTGAACAGCGGCGTGTAGATATCGACGAGCACCTTGCCGCCCTGGTCGTTCTGGAACAGCATCGCGACCTTCTTGGCACCAGTTTCTTTAACCAGCCTGTCCACCATCAAATTGCCGAACCCCTTCGGGCCCGCATCCCAGTTCCAGGTACGGATGAGGAAATCGTGCTCGGGCGTGCCGAGGAAGTCGTGGATGCGCGTCGCGCCACCCATCAGCAGGAACTTGCCGTTGAATTGCTTGGCATAGGGGTCGATGGTGACAAACACATTCGACAGAAACGGCCCGAACACGAACTTCGCCTGGTCCGTCTCCAGCAGGCGCTTGAGCTGAATGCTGGCTTCCTTGGGATCGCCGCGTGTATCGGACGCGATCAATTCGACCGTGTAGGTCTTCTCGCCCACCTTGAAGCCGCCCGCCTTGTTGACCTGATCGACCGCAAGCGCCAGGCCTTGCGACGACATATAGCCATATATCGCATTCGCGCCGGTCTGCGCCTCGATCTGGCCGATTTTCACGGTGTTTTGGGCGGCGACTGGCGATGCAGTGAGCGCCACAATGACCGACCAAATCAATCGCCTCATTATCGCATCCTCCCTGACGGTCATTCTGATTGTACTTGTCATTTTGAACCCGAAGCTCAAAACTTCGACTTGCTACAAGTGTGTGCGAACTTCGGGTTCGGGACACTAGCCGCGGACCGCGGCCGGCTCGTTGTAGTTCTTTACTCCGGTGCCACGATAGAGGATCTGGGCATTGCGCTCGGTGATCGTCTTATGCAGAGCGAGGAAATCGGGCTCCAGCTCCCGCGTGGGCCGCGGTTCCAGCTCGAAATGATGAAAACGATCTTCGCCCCTCACCAATGTCGCACTGTCCTCGCCCACGGTCTGGCGAATGCGGGTCGGAATGTAGCGGATCGCAAAGCCGATGCGTCGGTCGGCAGACGGATTGGGCGGCGAGCCGTGCACCAGACGCACATGGTGGAGCGACATCTCGCCGGGGCGCAGGGGCAAAGCTACCGCCTTTGCCACATCGACCTCGACCGCGATCTCCTGTCCGCGGGTGAGCAGGTTGTGCTTATCGAACGTATCGCGATGCGGGATCTGATCCATGGTGTGGGTACGGGGCATCACTTGCATCGCGCCGTTGGATTCGCTGCTCGGCGTCAGCGCGACCCAGGCGGTCACAACATCCGGCTCGCTCAGTCCCCAGTAGGTCGAATCCTGATGCCATGACACGAACGCCGGATTCTGCGCCTCCTTGATGAAGAAATTCGAGGTCCAGCACAGCAAATCCCGTCCGTAGAGATCCTCGACCGCGTCCAGGATCTTTTCATTGCGCACGAGGTTGGCGAGCCAGGGAAAGAGCAGGTGCGCCTTGTGACGCAAATCGCCCCGGAGCGGACCTCCGGTCCGCCCCTCGAACTCTTCGAGACGCTTGCGCATCTCCGCCGCTTCGGCTTCCGACATGACGCGGATGGGGGAGAGAAAACCTTCGTCTCGGAAGCGCTGGATGTCGTCGGACGACAGGAGCTTGGGCATTATACTCCTCCTCCACCAGGTTTCTTTTCATGGGGCCGCCGTTGGTCAACCGGGCCGGCCGATATGTTAGTCGAGAGACGTTCCTGTCGCCAGTCCGCCTTAGCCCGGGCTATCTCAGAAGAAGGCCGCGCCGCGCGGCTCCTTGCGCAGAAACGCGAAATGGACACGCTCTCCATCGACGCCGGCTCGGCTACCACAGGGTTGTGCGACGTGGCAGGGACACGGAGTTCCCCGCCGCGCAGGCGCGGCGGCGGCGACGATCCGACTGTGATCAAACCTTGAACTGAGCGGTCTTGATCCACTCCCAGAAATTGGCGCCGGGAGGTTTCTGCAGGTCGGTGGAATACATGGTCTCGATCGTACCGAGCGTTACAAAGTCATAAGGGTTATTGTGGGTGGTGAAGCCCTGCACGAAAGTCTGCTCGGCGATATGGTCTTTGCGCCATGCACTCTTGCCGCCGAGAC
>Ga0306923_10003367_pt1 | contig 14999 bp, 19 predicted proteins | sample sta12Can44000108_FD_203841 | JGI IMG/M metagenome (GOLD analysis project Ga0306923, IMG submission 203841) | Lab enrichment of tropical soil microbial communities from Luquillo Experimental Forest, Puerto Rico - statanox.12C.anox.44.000.108 (v2)... | ecosystem: Environmental > Terrestrial >... | reverse complement strand
GCCGGTCAGGTCGAATCGCTCGATGTCCTGATCAACAACGCCGGCATCTGGCTTTTCGATGACTTGAGCGATCGTGCCGCGCTCGAACGGCACCTGGCGGTCAACTTCTTCGGCACCTACGCCGTGACCCAGGCCTTCCTGCCGCTGCTGACCCGTTCCCAGGGGACGATCGTCAACAACGTGTCGCTGATGGCCCTCGCCGCCTTGCCGCTCACCCCGGCCTACTCGATCTCCAAGGCGGCCGCATTCTCTCTGACGCAATCGCTGCGCGCCCTGCTGGCCGGGCAGGGCGTGCGAGTGCACGCCGTCCTGACCGGCCCCGTCGACACCGACATGACCCGGGGCTTCGACATCCCCAAGGCCTCTGCGGAGTCGGTCGCGCGAGCCATCTTTGACGGCGTGGAGAACGGGGAGGAGGACATCTTCCCCGATCCCACGTCGGCCTCGCTGGCCGACGGCTGGCGCGACGGGGTGGCCAAGGCGTTCGAACGCCAGAACGCGGCCTTCGTCCAGCCCCAGCCCGCCGCGACATAGCGGAAGAGGACAAGAGAAGGAGACAAACAATGACAGATCACCAGGTTGCCAGCCGTGAGGAGTGGCAGGCCGCCCGTGAGGAGCTGCTGAAGCGCGAGAAGGAGCACACCCGCACGGCAGACGTGCTGGCGCGCCAGCGCCGCGAGCTGCCCTGGGTCGCGATCGACAAGGAGTACCGGTTCGACGCCGACGACGGGACGCGGACCCTGGCCGAGCTATTCGACGGCCGCTCGCAGCTGATGGTCTACCACTTCATGTACGGGCCGAGTTACCAGGCGGCGGACCCGGTCAACTCGTCGATCGCCGATGGCCTGGACGGCCTGCTGCCGCACCTGCATGCCCGCGACGTGACCCTGCTGCTTGTTTCCCAGGCGCCGCTGGTCAAGCTTCAGGCGTACAAGCAGCGGATGGGCTGGAGCATTCCGTGGGTCTCGGCCGCGAACACCGACTTCAACGTCGATTTCGGCGCATCCGCCGCTCAGGAGCCGCTGCGCCCGCCTGGCCCCGACGAGGACGGGCTGCCGCCTGTCGTAGCCCAGAACGCGGCCGCGGCCGGAACCGACATCCCCGGCTACCTGTCGGAATCACCAGCGGTGACCGTCTTCACGCTCACCAGCGGCGCCGTCTACCAGACCTACGCGACCACCTGGCGCGGGGTTGAGTTCCTCATGAACTACTACCCGATCCTCGACCGGGTGCCGAAGGGCCGCGACGAGGGCGGCGCGTGGCAGACCTGGCTCCGGCGCCACGACGAATACGACCGCCAGTGACGCGTGCAGAAGCAGGTGCCACCGAGGGGGTTGGACCGATGAGAGCGCGTGGCGCCCCGACAGCGCGCCGGCGCCGCGAGTGACAATCATCATCCGGGCATGCTTCAGGAGAGTAAGCCATGAAGATCGCAGTTGTGGGAGCTACGGGACGCACCGGCCAGCAGGTCGTCGAGCAAGCGCTGGCGCGTGGAGACGATGTGATCGCCGTCGCACGTCACCCAGAGACGCTGCCCCAGGGCGGCCCGGGCATGATCAGCGCGGCGGCAGACGTACTCGACCGCGCCGCCTTGGCTGGAGCGCTGGCCGGGGCGGACGCTGTCGTGTCGGCGGCCGGGATCGGAGCGTCCAGGCAGCCAACTGCCGTTTACTCCGAAGGGACCGCGAACATCCTGCGCGCGATGGACGCCCACGGGATCAGCAAGCTGGCCGTCATCTCCGCCGTCCCGGCCGGCCCCCGCGCGGAACAGCCGTTCCTGCAGCGGCACGTGAGCATCCCGATCCTGAGCGCATTTTCGGTGCTACCTACGATGACATGCGCCGGATTGAGACGCTCCTGCGCGGCAGCGGTGCGGACTGGGTGTGCCTGCGCCCCCCACGGCTCGTCGGCAAGAAGGCAGCGGGCCGGTACCGCATAGACGCCAGCCGGCCACTCCCGAAAGCAGGGAGCATCACCTACGCCGACCTGGCCACCGCCCTCCTCGACTCACTCACCCGCCTCGACCTCTACCGCCGCATCGCCTACGTCGCCAGCTGACGTCAGCCGCCCTCACCCCGGCCGCAGCCAGCGGCACCTGGCGTAACGCGTGACCCGCAAGCCGGACCTCGTGCCGCAGTGCCCCGCCGCTGTGATACGTCACCGGTGGTAAGGGCCAGGCCCGGCCGTCACGAGATGAAGGGAAGAACCAATGACCAGTCACAAGACCGGGACACGGGAGGAGTGGCTCGCGGCCCGGCTGGAGCTGCTGGCGGCCGAGAAGGAGCTGACCCGGCGCAGCGACGAACTGGCCCGGCGGCGCCAGGAGCTGCCCTGGTACCAGATCGGCAAGGACTACCGGTTCGACACCGACGAGGGCCCTGCATCCCTCGCCGGCCTGTTCCAGGGGCGCTCGCAGCTGTTGGTCTACCACTTCATGTTCGGGCCCGGCTACCCCGCCGGGTGCCCGACCTGCTCGTCGATCGCCGACGGGTTCAGCGGTTCCGTCGTCCACCTCGCCCATCACGACGTCACGCTGTGCGCGGTGTCGCGGGCCCCGCTGGCGAAACTGCAGGCGTACAAGCAGCGGATGGGCTGGAGCTTCCCCTGGGTGTCGTCATTCGGCAGCGACTTCAACTACGACTTCCATGTGTCCCACACCCGCCAGGAATGGCAGGCCGGAGCCGTGCAGTACAACTTCCGCGAGATGGACTTCCGCCCGCCGGCTGGCCAGGAGAGTTCCCGGGACGCCTGGAGCCAGTCGACCTTCGGAGAGGACTGGGAGACCTACCGGCGCGAAGGACCGGGCATGAGCGCCTTCGCGCTCGAGGACGGCGCCGTCTACCACACCTACTCCGCCTACGAGCGCGGGATCGACGTCCTGTGGGGGATGTACCCGTGGCTGGACCGCGCGCCACGCGGGCGCAACGAGACCGGTATCTGGTGGCGCCGCCACGACGAGTACGACGGCCAGTGACGCATGCCGGCCCAGGCGCCACCGGGCCCACGGCCGTGTGCGCCGACCCGCCCGGGCCGGACGCCGCTGCCCGGCCCAGCGGCCGGGACCGGCCGACGGCCCAACCATGGACACGCAGGGAGGAAGACGAGGATGAGTGACCGGCCGAGCGGGGCCAGCGACTTCGGCGCTTCGGCGCTCAACCGCAGGTGGTTCGGTGATGGCACCCAGATCGTCACCGATGAGGGCCGGCTGCACCTATGGTCTCGGTCCTGGACGTCGCCTCCCGCCGGGTTCTCGGGTTCGCCCTCGGCGAGCGGCACGACGCGCACTTGGCCTACGGCGCGCTGGCCATGGCCATCATGGTCCGCGGCGGCCAGGTACCCGGCGTGGTCTTCCACACCGATCAGGGCAGCGAATACACCGCCCGGTCTTTCCAGGCTGCCTGCCAGCGGCTGGGCGTCACCCGGTCGATGGGACGGCCCGGGTCGGCGCTGGACAACGCGGTCATCGAATCGTGGCACTCCACCCTGGAGTTCGAGCTCCGGGCGGTGGAGCACTTCACCACCCGGGCAGCAGCCCGGGCCAAGGTCGCCGCCTGGATCGAGGACTACAACACCCACCGCAGGCACTCCGCCTGCCAGATGATGCCGCCGGTCACCTATGAGAAAACCCTGGCGGCCTAACATGCCCGCTTCTCCGCCCCCAGGATGCGCCAGTGCTCGGGCTCATCCAGGTCGTTCCTCCGCGGGCCTGGCGGCCCTTGCTGGGGACTCCACCTGGACAAGCCCTGCGCTCCGGCGCTCTTATAGGGCTAAGGAGACCGCGGGCCAAAACAAGATCCGCATTACAAGAGTCTCCACGGTTCCAGGGGAACCCCGAGTTGCGCGCCTGAAAGCTACATAATGCCTGTTCTGCGTGTCCATTTAGGGCTGGTGAAGTGCCTGTGTTTACTCGTGGTCGAGCGGGTTCAGGTCGCTGGCCTCGCCCGAGATAACGAGCACGTCGCCGGCCTGTAGCTGAAGCTCGCGGGCGGGGTTGGCGATCAGCTGCCCGTTGCTGCGACGAACCAGCAAGGGCACGGCCGGCCCGCTCAGCTGCTGCAGGGTCCGGCCCACCAGCGGAGACCCTTCGGTGATCTCCAGTTCCTCTAGCCGCAGCCCGGGCTGGCCGGCGCGGGCGACATCGAAGAACTCCACCACGTGGGGCCGAACGGCCAGATTCGCCATCCGCCTGCCACTGGTCACATATGGTGATACCACGTGGGTGGCGCCCGCCCGGTACAACCGGTCGGCCGACTGCTCCCGCGCGGCCCGGGCCACGATGAGCAGGCCGGGGCTGAGCGAGCGAGCAACGATCGTGATGAAAACGTTCTCGGCGTCGGAGTCCACCGCGCAGATCAGCCCCCGTGCCCGGTCGATCCCTGCCTGGCGCAGGACCGCCTCGTCCGAGGCATCGCCAATCAGGTAGTACTGGCCGTCGCGGTCCAGATCCGGTTCCAGTTCGGCTTTGCTGTCCACAACGACGAACGGCACGCCCTCGGCCTCCAGCTCCCGGGCGATTGCCCGGCCGACCCGGCCATAGGCGCAGACGATGAAATGCCCGCGTAGTTCATCGATGCGTCGGCGCATCCGGCGGCTCCGCGAGAACAGGCTCACCCGGCCTTCCACGATCGCGGTCGCGGCCAAGCCCAAGATGACGACGAACAGGCCGACGCCGAGCAGGGCCAGCCCGGCCGTGAAGACCAGCACCCCGGTGGACAGATGACCGCCGGTGGCGAACCCAACCGTGGTCAACGTGAGCAGGGTCATGGCCAGCGCCATCCACGGCGAATAGCCAAAGCCCAGGTAGCTCACCATCCCGATGACAACTAGCACAACTGGACCGATGGCGATCAGCACGCCACGGGCCAGCCGTGACCGCGTTCTCATCCACTCAGCCTCCCCGGCCAGTGTTGCCGTGAGCGGTCAGGATGAGCGCCCCCGGTGCCAGAGACAGACGATCGGCCGACCCGAGGCAGGCTGGGCCGCGGCGCCCACCGGGGGAAGCCGATACAGGGTGCCGGGCGCTGCGGCCTGGCGCCCAAACGGCACACTCCTGCGACCAGCCAGGCACTGCCAAACAGCCGTTGCACACCATCGCAACATCCATAGCGACCACCCCATGATCAAGGGTGTGCCCAGCGGTCCTGATCCACTAGAGCCGTTGGTCCTCCCGCCAAGAACTGCGTCCCCCCGGCGCCTCGGTCGTGGCGGCAATCCGATGCTGCCCCTGCCAGGCGGCTGAAAGCCGCACCAGCGGGGACGCGTGGCCGCCATCACCCACTACCGCCGCGACCGTTAAGCACGCCCGGCCTCCGTAATCCGCTTGGGGCAGGAAGGCGGCTTCGGCCTGTTGACGGGCGGCATTCTGGCTGCAGGGCGTGTGCGGCGTCACAGTGCGGCGCTCGGGCGCGATGCTCCGGTGCTTCTGGCAACGGGTCACGTGTTGGCTGATCATGACTGGTGCACCGGCAGGCTCATCGTCCGGGTTTGGCGGTGACGGGCGTAGCCGATCAGCTTGACGAAGCAGTCCGGGTGGGCCGTAGTGCAGGCACCGATTTCGGCCTGAACGTCCGCGACCGCCTGTGTGTCGAAGAGGGGCAGCTTCCACATGTTCCAGTAGTGATCGCGGGGGGGCTTGCGGGCGTACTCGATGGCCGGGATGAGGCTCTGGTCCAGCAGGTACTTGATCTGCGTGGCCACCTGGGCTTTGTCCAGCGGCGGCAGGCAGGTGATCACGGGTGTCCTCCGTCGGCGTTACGACCTGGCGCCGGGCGGGTCGAGACGGTCGACGCCGTCGAAGTCGGACTTGGTTTCTTTCCACAGCTCCAGTGCCTCGCGGAGTTCCGGCGACTGCCGGGCCGCGGTGGCTAGTATCTCCGGTGCCCCGGTTATCATGTTCCGGCCTTCGCTGCGGGCCTGGACAGCGGCCTCCAGGGCGACCCGGACCGCGGTGGCGCCGGCACGGTTGCCGCCTGGATGGCCCTGGGTTCCGCCGCCGAACTGGAGCACGCTGTCGATCCCGAAGATGTCCAGGAGTTCGGGCATGTGCCAGACGTGAATGCCGCCCGACGCCACCGGGAAGACCGCGGGCATCGACGCCCAGGCCTGGTCGAAGTAGATGCCGCGGCGCTTGTCGGCGGCGATGAAATCTTCCCGCAGCAGGTCGTTGATCGCCATGGTGGCAGCGCGGTCTCCTGCCAGCTTGCCGACCACGGTCCCGTTGTGCAGCTGGTCCCCGCCGGCCATCCGCAGCCACTTGGCCAGCACCCGCCAGTGAATGCCGTGGTTGCGCTGCCGGTGAACCACCGCATGCATCGCCCGGTGGCAATGCAGCAGCACCCCGTTGTCCCGGCACCAGCGCGACAGCGAAGTGTGCGCGGTGAAGCCCATGGTGAAGAAGTCCGACATGATGATCGGCGCGCCCAGTTCCTTGGCGAACTCTGCCCGCCGGTAGACGTCCTCCATGCTCCCAGCGGTCACGTTCAGGTAGTGGCCCTTACGCTCGCCGGTCTCGTTCTCCGCTTTCTGTACCGCTTCCATGGTGAACAAGAACCGGTCGCGCCAGCGGCTGACCGGCTGGGAGTTGACGTTTTCGTCGTCCTTGGTGAAGTCCAGGCCGCCGCGCAGCAGCTCATACACCGACCGGCCGTAATCGCGGGCCGACAGGCCGATCTTCGGCTTGATCGTGCCGCCCAGCAGCGGCCGGCCGTAGTTATCGAGCATGTCGCGTTCCACGGCGATGCCGTGCGGCGGGCCGGGAAACGTCTTCAGGTAGGCGACCGGCAGGCGCAGATCCTCCAGCCGCAGCGCCCGCAGTGCCTTGAACCCGAGCACGTTGCCGACGAGGATGACAGCAGGTTGACCACCGAGCCCTTCTCGAACAGGTCGAGTGGGTAGGCGATGTAGGCGATCAGCTGATCCGGCTGCCCGCTGACCGGCGCGATCTGGTAACAGCGGGCCCGGTACCGGTCCAGGTCGGTGAGCAAGTCCGACCACACCGTGGTCCGGGTGCCGGTGGATGATTCGGCGGCGATCGCCGCGCCCGCCTCCTCCGCCGCCATCCCGGGCTGCGGGGTTACCCGGAACGCAGCCAGGATGTCAGTATCCGCGGGGACATAGCTGGAGTCGAAGTAGGCCTCGCGGTACTCGCGCACCCCCGGCCGGTAGGCATCCCGCACGGCAGCGGCCTGCGGGTCAGACATGGGTGTAGTCATGGACGGCCTCTCCTCGCCGCCGCTGGGCGTGAATCATCTCTTCGTGGACGCTCAGCGGCACCTTGAGCAGCATCGACTTCTGGGCGCTGAGGATCCGGTGCACCAGCAACAGCTGCACCGGTGCCAGCGGGTCGGTGTGATGGGTACGCAGCACCCCGTCGGTGAACTCGCCGAACTGGTCCGGCGCCAGGTGACGCAGGTGCCGATGACGGGCGTCGAAGTGCTCCCAGATCCGGTCCTCCAGCCGCCGGACAGCCATCGGGTCAATCGTGCCGTGAATCTCCAACACGGTCTCGTCCGCGTCTTCGCCCTGCCTGAGGCGGACGCCCTCGCACGAATCGCCCAGCACGCCCTCTAGGTTCAGCTGCGGCAGCGTTGCCCGCTCGACGATGCGCACGCTCAGATACTCGTCGCCCGGCCCGCTCCCTTCCGGCCGGTAGAAGCGGACAATGAGATCGGCGAAACGGCGCTGCGGGGTGATGTAGGCGGCCACATCCGGCTCGCGGGCCGCGATCTCCGTCATCACCTGCTCGCGGGTGTAGCCACGCTTGGCCACATCCCGCTGCACCTTCCACCCGTGCTTGAGCTCCTCTTCAGGCTCGAGCCAGACATTCAGGTCGAACAGCCCCCGGACCCGGGGACGAGGAACGTGTGCAGCCCCTAGACGATGACCACCTGCTTCGGCTGGAGTTCCTCCGGCGGCCCGAACGTGCCATCGGAGTGGTCATACACCGGTTTGGTGATCGGGTACCCGCGCTTGAGCGCAAGGAGCTGGTTCTCCATCAGCGCGAAGTTGTTAGCGCGCGGATCCATCGCCGTGACCCCGATCAGCTTGCGCTCGCGCCGGTCCAGCCCGTGGTAATCGTCCAGGCACACGCTGGTTATCTGATCGTACGGGAAAATCCGGTAAAACCCGGCGGTCAGCGTCGACTTGCCACTTCCGCTATCACCGCCGATGGCGACGAAGATCGGCCGCCGCGCCCCCTCCCGGGCCGCGCTACCCATTCCACCCTCCCGCACTCACCCCGAATCACCGATCCCGGCCCGGATGCGAACAACGCGCCCGCGGCGCCGAGCCGCTGATAACCCATAGCGCCAGCCTGCGAATGCGATAACTGGAAGAAGCAGTGCCATAAGCCTCGCCCGCACGGGGCCATTGGTCCCTTGCCCCGGTAGTTGAGCCTCGGGTCGGCGGGCGGCAGCCGGCCTCGCCATCGTGGGACCTTGGCCACATTGAGAGCCACCTTAAGGCCCTGAAGTTCGCGTCCCAGCCGAGGGACCCTGACCACGCCGAGCAGGGCAGGTGAGGGAGCATGTCTGAGGAGGCCGGCCAGCGGACGGTGCCGATCCCGGCCGATCAGGTCGACTACCTGATCGCCACGGCGGCCCGTGCGCCCTCGGTGCACAACACCCAGCCATGGCGGTTCAGGGCCGGCCGGTACGTGATCGAGATGTATGCCGACCAGCGCCGCAAGCTGCGGGCCGATCCGGCTGGGCGGGAGATGCTCATCAGCTGCGGCGCCGCCCTGTTCGGGCTACGGCTCGCGATACGGTCGCTCGGCTACGTGCCCATAGTCCACCTGCTCCCGGAGCCGGCCCTGCTGCGGCTGCTCGCCCGGATCAGACTGGGCAGGGCCGAGCCGATGACCAGCAGGGAGAGCCAGATGCTGGCGGCGCTGCCGCACCGGCACACCCACCGTGGCCCGTTCGCCCCCGGCCCGCTGCCTGCCGGGCTTGTTGCCGGGCTCCAGCATGACGCGCTAGCCGAGGGGGCCACGCTCGCGCTCGTCGACCGGGCCTTCGTCTACCAGCAGCTGGCGGACATCGTCGGCGCCGCCGGCCGTCGGCAGGGCCTGGACCCCCTGGCCCGGGCGGAGGTGCGGCGCTGGAGCCGGGGGCCAGGCGATCCCGCCCGCGATGGCGTCCCTGCGCACGCGTTCCCAGCCGGGGCCGGCCGCCAGCCCGGGCAGCTGCCGCAGCGTGACTTCGACCTAGGCCGTGGCCTGGGGCTGGTCGCCACCGGCGGGCCGCCGCCCGCCGCCACCGCGGTGCTGCTCACCCGCGGCGATGGCCGGGCCGACTGGCTCCGTGCTGGCCAGGCGCTGCACCGGCTGCTGGCACATGCCGCGAGCAGGTGGGTGTTCGCGAGCCTGTACACGCAGCCGCTGGAGGCCGCCGCAATCCGCGCCCTGATCCGGGACCGCCTGGCGCTCCCGGGTGCCCCGCAGATGCTGCTGCAACTGGGCCTCGCCCACACCATTCACACCACCGCCCGCCGGCCGCCGGACGACCTGATCGAGCCATGACACGCGGCCGCATTTAAGGCCCCAGCGGGTCACAGATGAGCGCTTGATCCGCGCATCCTTGACGTCAGCGCCGGTGTTGCGCTTTGGCGGCTGGCGAACCTTGCTCGGGGGGACTGGCTTGGTGGTGCTGCGCAGATGGCCTATCAGGGCGGCGGCGTTGATCACCTGACGCGTATTGGGCCGTTCGGTGACCTGCCCGGTGCGTCCCGGCTGGCGCGGGTCCAGTACATGGATCCGGTGTGCTGTGATGGCGCGATGACGGTGGGCGTGCGCTGGGAGGCAATTGGCGTGACGGGCGGATTGTTCCCAGTGCTTGATGCGAACATCACGCTCGGTGGCGAGGGTAGCAAGGTCAGCCGGGTGGTACTGGCCGCCTGCTACCGGCCCCCGCTGGGGGCGGCGGGCGCTGGGTTGGACCGGCTGCTCTCGCACAAGGTGGTGGCCACCGCCACATCAGGCAGTTTCTGGCCCACGTGGCCAGCGCCCTGGAGGGCACCCGTGGCGCGGCCGGGGGACCGCCGCGTCATCGTGGTGGGAGCTTGGGCCGGAACCGGCCCCTGACTGAACCATGGTCATTTGCCACTGACGCGACGCAGCCTTGAGTGTGAGATTGGCCGGCCGGCAGCCTATTCCCAACATCGCACGCCCGAGCCCAGCCACCCCTCGGCATCAGAAAGCTCGTTTCTGTTGCTGGCAGGCCGGTCCGGGCCGGCCAGACGCTGGCGTTCGTGCACCGGCCGGTGGCTGCCAGTTTGGTGCCGGGTTGACCCGCCGGGTCAAACCGGCCGCAGCCGGCCTACCGCAGGGACATCTCCCACTGGTGCAGGTCGCCAGCATCGGTGGCTTGCTGCAGTGGGTCCATCACGCCGGTGGTCTTGTCCGCGCCGAACACCGGGCTGCGCCACCCGCACGGGCAGACCGCCTGTACGCCGCCCTCGCCCACCTCGTGGATCGTTGTCTGGTGGTCCACAGCCATCGGTGCCCTTATAGGTGCACGACCGGGCAGCTCATCGTCCGCAGCACACCGTCGAGGGCCTGCACCCGGGAGACCACCAGCCTGCCCAGCTCGTCAATGTCTGGTGCCTGTGCCCGGGCAATAACGTCATATGGGCCGGCCACGCTCGCCGTCTCCACGACGCCGGGCACGTCCCGCAGCGCCGCGGCCACGGTTGCGGCCGTGCCGACTGTAGCCTGGATCAGAATGTACGCGGCGATCACCTGATACCCCACCAACGTTCTCCCGGCTATTCAACCGCCATCACGGTCCCGGGGGCATCCCGGGTCGCGCGGCCGGGGCCGGCGGAACGCGGACGCGGGCGGCCTGGTGCACATCCGCCGCATGCTGGGTGACAGGCTGGCCAGAGCACTCGTGGCAGGCCCCGCCGCCGTGGCGGGCGCCGCAGCCAGGACAAAGAGGGTCAAGATAGCGCAGGGCACGGTGAAGTGGTTCAACGGTGACAAGGGCTACGGTTTCAGCGCCGCCTGCTCGCCTAGACCGATGGCGGATCGGCCTGAGCGATGCCGAGTACGCCGAGGCGATCGCCCGCGCGGCCGACCCGGCACCTGCCTGGACGGCCCCGGCGACCCCGCCAACATCGGCATCCGGTCTGGCGGCGGGGTCATGGGGCCGGGCAGTGACCGGGCCCGCGGCCCCTGCACCGGAAGGCACGGGCAGCGAGCTCGCCCAGGCGCTGGCCCGGCACGTCAAGGCCGCGCTGCTGCGCCTGCGCCAGGCCGAGGCGGCGGGCGTCGACCTGGACGCGAGCGAGCACGACGTACCCGAGGCTGGCCTGTTCCGCGCCGCTGGCGAAGCGGCCACCAGCACCGGCGCGCCGACCCACTGGAAGTGCTCCGCGTCGACCTCGCGGTCACCGACGGCCTGGGCCGCCAGTTCCTGCGATGGACCTGATCGCGCTCGCCGACCTCGTCGCCCGCCCATCTGCGGGAGTTCCGGCACGCAATGGAGGACGAGGCGGTGCCCGCGGCGCTGAGGCAGGGTGACTACTCCCCTGTTCCATCGCGATCGCCGATCGTGCGGACGTGATCCGGGCCGAGCACCCCAGCCAGGCGCTCAGTCGCACGCATGCTTGGCATGCCTGACGGACGCGCGATTCTGCCGAATAGCACGCGTTGCGCCAGTTCATGTTTATGCGCAAAATCGTATGATTATTCGCCGTCGGCAATCCCGCCGAAGTTGCCCGGCGAAGCGCATGAGCCGATTCTGGGGAGGCCAGATCGCCGAATACTTGCTCCTGGCGTTACGCGGTGGGACTGTGCAAGCGGCGCATGGAGCCACCTGTTCTGCGGCCACCGGGATGGAGGCTGCGTTCTGGGCGCGTCCCCTCGGTGTGGCGGGCTGTCCAGAGCCCGAGCTTGGGGGCAGGCTCGCGCCAGTCGGCGGTGCGTGCCGCCCGGTCAGCTCGCGCCAGCCGCTACGCCCCCGCAGAGCGAGCCCGGACAAAACCCGCAGCGGACCTGGCCGGCCCGAGTCCCGGCGCCTGCGGCCCGGCCGGGCAGGCGAATGATCCGCAGCCAGGCCTGCACGTCGGCGGGATCGGCGAACTATCCCCGCCAGGTGGCCCGAGCCAGCGTGGACAGCACTGCCAGGCCAGGTGCGGGCGCGGCGTCCACCGGCCGGGGCTGCAGCCACAGCAAGCCCAGGCACACGCACACCAGCGGCAGCACAGGCACGCCGGCACCGCCACCCGCGGGCGGAACGCGGCGCCCGCCCGGTAGGTCACCGGGGCGCCCAGCGCAGGCTCACACGCCGCTACGGGCGAGGTCCCGGCAATCCCCGGCCCGCTACCGTGCCCGGCGCTGCCGGGCCCGGGAGTCGTGGCGATCCGGTGCAGGACGCGGGCTAACGGCGGCCAAGTGCCGGGCGGGCTCGGCCCGGCCGGCGCGTTCGCCGCTGCCCCCGCCCCGCGCCGTGCACCCGGCGACCAGAACCGCGACCGCGCCAAGCAGCGCGCCCGCTCGTCGTGATCGGGCCCGGGCATGCGAAGCTGTCATCGCGCCCTCCTGGCATGGCTCAGGTGGTATCCCTCTGACGCACCCCGGCCCGGGCAGGTTCCCACCGGGCGTTCGCCGCAGGTCGGCATCATCGGCTTGGTGCTGGCCGCCGCAGCCGCGATCCCCCGGACCGGGCCTGGGGTCATCAAGCGGCGCACCGGCGCCCGCCGGGCTCGGCTGCGCGGTGCGCTGGCCCCGCTCCCTTCGGCGCACGGGCGTCGGCCAGCGGGACCACGCAGGTGTCGCACAGCCAGCCAGGGCCAGGTTCCGGCGGCCTGACGGATCCCGCGGAAGTGACCGCACAAACCGGACTACATCCAGAATCGAGCGGCGAGCTGAGTATTGCCCCAGCACAGATCGACCTGAAACGGACGGCCGCCGGTCCGCATGAACTCGATCCCGCAGCCGCCCCTCAATCAGGCGGATCTGAAGCCCTCCCTGTGTTTGCCGCGCCTGACCAGGGCGTCTGCGGCGTGGACGTGTAGCTGAACGGCGTTCATGTAGTAGCTGCTTGGTTCTGAAAACAGCAGCGGCAAGGGGATTGGCACGGGCTCTGCGGCGGAGACGCTGTTCAGGTAGCGTGTCCACTACGCCGCAGAAAAGCACACAAAACACCCGCGGCGGCTACAGCAAGGACACCCGAATCCGGGGTTGAGACAACGGCGGATACGGGTGCTTGCCGGCCGGCGGCTCGGCCGCGCTTGGTGAACTGCTGGCGGACGGCAACCCGGGGATCAGGCGGGCGGGGCCACCCGGGGTGTCGCGGGCCGGTGTGCTGGCCCGCGACCGGGGGCTGCGCGGCGTCCGGGTGGGCGCTGGCTGCCGATGTGTCAGGTGATGACCCTGACGTTTTCCGCCTGGGGTCCCTTCTGGCCCTGGGGTGATGTCGAACTCGACCTTCTGCCCTTCCTCCAGGCTGGGGGCGCCGCCGCCGGTGATCGCGCTGGCGTGCACGAACACGTCAGGGCCGCCCTCCACCGCGATGAAGCCGTAGCCTCTGCCGCCGTTGAACCACTTCACAGTGCCCTGTGGCATCTTGACCTTCTCCGCTGCGGATGCGCTCCCGCCATGGCGGGGGGAGCCGCGCTGATTCCTGCGATTGCTCTGGCCAGCCTGTCACCTCAGGCGCGGGGGCGTAAGCCGTGCAGCCGGCCACGGGTGCGAGGCGGCGAGAACACCCCGCCCGGCCAGGAAGCGAAAACGGCGGAAGCGGACCTGGGCCGGATGCACCAGAGCCCTCCGCTGCCGAGGTCCGGGCATGGGCGCGACCACCGGTCTTGCCCATCTCTGGCCGTGGCAAGTTGCGGGCCGTCTGGCGCGCGGCGCACCGCGGCTTGGGATGCCCGGCACAATGGTCGCCGTGACCGGTCAATCCCCGTCGCCTGCCGCGCCGCAGCGCCTGTCGGTGCTGGAGGCGGTGCAGGAACGGATCACCTATGCCGGCGAGGACACCGGCTACACCATCGCCCGGGACGCCACCGACCGGACCGGACCGGATCTGCTGACGGTGGGGCCGCTGCTGGGCGCCCAGGTCGGGGAAAGCCTGCGGCTGACCGGGCGCTGGGGCTCCCACCCCGGGCACGGCAGGCAGTTCGAGGTGACCTCCTACACCGCGGTGCTGCCGGCCACCGTGCTGGGCATCCGCCGCTACCTGGGGTCCGGGTTGGTCAAGGGGACCGGCCCGGTGATGGCCGAACCGACGGTGGCACATTTCGGTGCCGGCATCCTGGCCGTCATCCAGACCGAGCCCCGGCCGGCTGGTCGAGGTGCACGTCCAGGGACCGAAACGGACCATGAAGATCGCCGGCGCCTGGTCGCTGCGCCGAAGCCGGGCCGGGTGCGCCTGCTCCCGGGCGGGCCGGGGGCCAGAGCCGGATTCGGCCGCCGGTGGTGGCATTAAGGCTGTCATGGGCTTGGATGACCCGGTCGGCCCTGGCGGGGTCGGTGGCGCTGCCGGGATCGCAGGGCCGGTGGCTGCCGCCCGGATCGGAACGGTGCGCTCAGGCTGTGCCCTAGGTGAGCCTTGCGCCGGGCGGGAGGCACCCCGGCGAGCCGGAGCCAGGCACCGGCCAGGGCGAGGTCGCGGCTGGCGCCGGCCGCCCGCCGCAGGCGGCGGGCCAGGAGAGCCAGGACGGGCCGTTGGTTTCCGGCGATGACGACGAGGGCCTTCCCGCCGCCCGGGTAGCAACCGGCGGCGCTACGGCCGACCCGGTCAAGGACTACCTCAAGCAGATCGGCAAGGTCCCGCTGCTCAACGCCGAGCAGGAGGTCGAGCTGGCCAAGCGCATCGAGGCGGGCCTGTTCGCCGATCACAAGCTCACCGACGGCAGCGGGGTGCTGCGCCCCGGTCAGGGCAGTGACCTTGAGCGGGTCGCCGACGACGGCAGGACGGCCAAGAACCACCTGGTGGAGGCCAACCTGCGGCTGGTCGTCTCACAGGCCAGGCGGTATGCCGGCCGCGGCATGCTGT
>Ga0306923_10003366_pt1 | contig 15000 bp, 11 predicted proteins | sample sta12Can44000108_FD_203841 | JGI IMG/M metagenome (GOLD analysis project Ga0306923, IMG submission 203841) | Lab enrichment of tropical soil microbial communities from Luquillo Experimental Forest, Puerto Rico - statanox.12C.anox.44.000.108 (v2)... | ecosystem: Environmental > Terrestrial >... | reverse complement strand
GCGCGCGGTGCGCAGGCCAACGCCAAATGGAAGTCGTTGCTTGCCGCGTACAGCAAGAAATATCCGGAATTGGCGGATCAGCTCGTCCGCATCCAAAAGCACGAGTTGCCCGATGGCTGGGACAAGGAGCTGCCGACTTTTGGTGCCGATCCGAAGGGCATCGCTACTCGCGAAAGCTCGGGAAAAGTACTCAACAAGCTGGCGCAGAATATTCCGTGGTTGGTGGGCGGGTCGGCGGACCTGGCGAAATCGAACAAAACCAACCTGACCTTCGAAGGCGCGGGTGATTTCTTCCCTGGAGAATACGGGCGCAACATACATTTTGGCGTGCGTGAACACGGGATGGGGGCTGCTGTTAACGGCATGACGCTCACCGGCCTTCGCGGCTTTGGCGCAACGTTTTTCAACTTCAGCGATTACATGCGGCCGAGCATGCGGCTGGCAGCGCTGATGGAAATTCCTGTGTTTTTCATTTTCACTCACGATTCGATTGGCCTGGGTGAGGATGGCCCCACCCACCAGCCGATCGAACAACTTGCAGCGTTTCGCGCCATGCCCAACATGCTGGTGATGCGACCGGGCGACGCCAATGAAGTAACGGAGGCTTACAAAGCAGTTCTTCCTCGCACGCACGGACCGACGACCTTTGTCTTCAGTCGCCAAGCTATGCCCACGCTGGACCGTACGAAATACGCTTCGGCCGCGGGCGTAGCAAAAGGCGCGTATGTGCTTGGCGATGCGGACGGAGGCAAACCGGACGTCATTCTCATGGCCAGCGGATCGGAATTGCAATGGGCCGTGGGCGCGTATGAGAAGCTAAAAGCGGAAGGGATCAAGGCGCGGGTGGTCAGCATGCCGTGCTGGGAGCTGTTCGAAGAGCAGGATGCCGCGTACAAGGAATCGGTACTGCCGTCGAGCGTGAGTGCCCGCGTTTCCGTTGAGATGGCTGCCACGGTGGGCTGGGATCGATACGTCGGGCCGAAGGGCAAGATGATCGGGATGCATTCTTTCGGGGCTTCTGCTCCACTGAAGGAGCTGTTGAAGAAATTCGGATTTGACACCGATACGGTGGTGGCGGCTGCGAAACAAATACTGGGCAAGTGAGACTCCATGAAATTGGTCATCGGGTCCGATCACGCCGGCTTTAGGCTGAAGAACGCCATGGGCGACGTGGTACGGTCCCTGGGGCACGGAGTGCTGGATGTGGGAGCGTACAACGAAAACCCTTCCGATTATCCCGACTACGCGGAGGCGGTTGGCCGTGCCGTCCGGGAGGGGCGTGCCGATCGTGGGATTCTGATTTGCGGAAGCGGGATTGGAGCGAGCGTCGCGGCGAATAAACTGATCGGGATCCGCGCAGGGATCTGCCACGATACCTACTCCGGCCACCAGGGCGTGGAGCATGACAACATGAACGTTTTGGTGATGGGGTCGCGGATCGTGGGCGAAAAGCTCGCCGAAGATGTGGTCCGCGCGTTTTTGGCCGCCAATTTCACGAATGAGGAACGGCACGTTCGCCGGCTGGCGAAAGTACACGCCCTCGAAGAGAAGATGTTAAAAAGCTGAAATCTCGAGTCGGGCCACCGCCCGCGGGCGTACAATGGGGGCCAAGCCCTTTCGCCCGGAAAAGGAGAACCACGATGACCACCTCCGCAACCATTCCGAACGTTGCCGGCACGAATCCGCTGAAAGGATTGCTTGAATATGGCCAATCACCGTGGATGGACTACATTCGCCGCGACCTGCTGACCGGCGGCGGCTTGCAGAAGATGATTCAAGAGGACGGCTTGCGCGGGATGACCTCGAACCCCGCAATCTTCGAGAAGTCCATCACCGGCAGTCAGCTTTACGCCGACATTCTGAACTCGCCGGAAGCGAGGAAACTCGATGCCAAGGGAGTGTTCGAGAAGATCGCCATTCGCGACGTGCAGGAGGCTTGCGACATTTTCAAGCCGACCTATCAATCAACACGCCGCCGCGACGGCTACGTGAGCCTGGAAGTTTCACCTTATCTGGCGAACGACACAAAAGGCACGCTCGAAGAGGCCCGCCGATTGTGGAAAGCGGTGAATCGCGAGAATGTGATGATCAAGGTGCCGGGTACACCCGAAGGTGTTCCGGCAATCCGGCAGCTTCTGGAAGACGGCTTGAACATCAACATCACGTTGTTATTCGCGCAATCCGCATACGAGGAGGTGGCCGAGGCGTTTTTTGCGGCGTTGGAGGCGCGCGCGCTCAAGAAGCTGGAACTTAACCATTGCGCCAGCGTGGCGAGCTTCTTCGTAAGCCGTATTGACACGCTTGTGGATTCGAAGATTGCAGCGCTACTGCCGACGGCCGGTGGCGAGAAGAAGGAACTGCTCAGCAGCATCGAAGGCAAAGTGGCGATAGCGAATGCCAGGCTGACTTACAAGAAGTACCAGGAGCTTTATAACAGCTCCCGCTGGAAAGCCCTGGCCGCAAAGGGAGCGCAAACGCAGCGGCTGCTGTGGGCCAGCACCAGCACGAAAAATCCGAAGTTTCGCGACGTTCTCTATGTTGAGGAACTCATTGGTCGGGATACGGTCGACACGATTCCGCCGGCTACCTTCGATGCGTTTCGCGCGCACGGCAAACTTCGCGATAGCCTGACGGAAGACGTACCCGCGGCGGAAAAAACGATGCAGGACCTTGCGAAGGCCGGTATCTCCATGAAAGAAGTTACCGACAAACTTTTGGCGGACGGCGTGAAGCTGTTCGCCGACGCCTTCAAGACGTTGCTCGACGCCACGGGCAAGTCGGCGGGTGTGCGTTAGGCAAACATCTCGAATCCATCGGAATCCTGAGGCGCTCCCGCCCACGCTCCGGGCTGCGGCAGGAACACAACTTCGCGGAGGAGTCTACACATGCAACTAGGGATGATCGGTCTCGGCAGGATGGGGGCGAATATGGTTCGCCGCCTGGTCAAAGCGGGACACAACTGCGTGGTATTCGACCGCAGCGCCGATACGGTGAAACAACTTGCCGGGGAGGGAGCGACGGGAGCAACTTCGCTGGACGAATTCGTCAACAAGTTACAAAAGCCTCGAGCCATCTGGCTGATGGTGCCGGCGGCGGTTGTCGATGCCACCATTGCGGACCTGGCGCCGAAACTTTCGAAAGACGACATCCTGATTGACGGCGGAAATTCCTACTACATCGATGACATCCGCCGAGCGAAAGAGCTGGCACCCAAAGGCATACATTATGTGGACGTAGGCACCAGCGGCGGGGTGTGGGGACTCGAACGCGGCTACTGCCAGATGATCGGCGGGGAAAATGGCATCGTCAAGCACCTTGACCCCGTTTTCAAAACGCTGGCGCCGGGCCGCGGAGATATTCCGCGCACCCCCGGACGCGAACGGGTGAACGGCACCGCGGAAGAGGGGTATCTGCACTGCGGACCTTCGGGCGCCGGGCACTTCGTGAAAATGGTGCACAACGGAATCGAGTACGGGCTCATGGCTGCGTATGCGGAAGGGTTAAACATTCTGAAGCACGCGGACGCCGGGCATCACCAACAGGAAATCGACGCGGAAACCACGCCGCTCCGCGATCCCGACCATTACATGTACAACTTCAATCTTGCCGATGTCGCCGAAGTATGGAGGCGAGGGAGCGTAGTGGCCTCGTGGCTGCTCGATCTCACCGCGATTTCGCTGCTCGAACAACCGACTCTCGAGCGCTATTCCGGACGGGTGTCGGATTCGGGCGAAGGCCGTTGGACGATTCTCGCGGCAATCGAATCGACCGCGCCGGCGCCGGTGTTGAGTGCGGCGCTGTACGAGCGGTTTTCTTCGCGCCGGGAAGCGGATTTTGCAGCCAAGCTGCTGTCGGCGATGCGTTTTCAGTTTGGTGGTCACGTGGAGAAGAAGGCCGGTCAGTAAACCTTTCCGGCTCGCACGGTGCGAAGACTGGAAATCGCCATGAACAGCAACCATAACCAGAGTGACAGCCCCACGGCTAGCCCCTGCGTGATGGTAATTTTCGGCGCGACCGGCGATTTGACCAAACGCAAGCTGATACCTGCACTTCTCAACCTCGCTCAAGACAAAATGCTGTCTGACCGGTTTGCCATTGTGGGCTTTGCGGTCAACGACTTCAACACCGACTCGTTCCGCAAGACACTCGGCGAGGAGATGCCGAAATTCGCCCCCGATCCAATTGACCTGAAGATGTGGGACTCGCTAAAACAGCGCATCTATTACGTGAAGGGCGACTTTCAGGACCCGGAAGCCTACAAGCGGCTGGAAAAGCAGATCCTTGAGGCCGACAAGGCGCATCATTGCGACGGAAACAAGTTTTTTTACCTGGCGGTGGCGCCGCGATTCTTTGCGCCAATTGTGGATCAACTGGGCGGGGTCGGACTCACCAAAGAAGACGAAGAGCACTGGACGCGCGTAATTATTGAAAAGCCGTTTGGGCACGATCTGGAATCGGCGCGCCAGCTTAATGCCGATCTGAAAAAGACGCTGAGCGAGAAACAGATCTACCGCATCGATCACTACCTGGGTAAAGAAACGGTGCAGAACGTGATGGTCTTCCGGTTCACCAACAACATCATTGAGCCGTTGTGGAGCCGTCATTTTGTCGACCACGTGCAAATCACCGCCGCCGAGACGGTGGGAGTGGAGCACCGGGGCGGTTTCTACGAGACCGCCGGCGCGCTGCGAGACATGGTTCCCAATCATCTCTTCCAGCTGCTCACCATGACGGCGATGGAGCCGCCGATTTCGTTCGACGCCGACGAAGTGCGCAACAAACAGGCGGAGGTGCTTCACGCCATTCAGCCGCTCAGTCCCGAGGAAGTGCTGACCAATACGGTTCGTGGTCAATACGGTCCCGGGAATGTAGATGGCGAAAATGTGATCGGTTATCGCAACGAGCCGGACGTTTCACACAACTCGAATACGGAAACCTTCGTCGCGCTTAAGCTGCAAATTGATAACTGGCGCTGGGCGGGCGTACCGTTTTATCTGCGTACCGGAAAAAGTCTGGCGATGCGCGCGACGGAGATCGTGATCCAGTTTCGCCGTACGCCATTCGTGCTGTTCCGCAATACAGCGGTGAAGAATGTCGAAACCAACCGTCTGGTGATTCATATTCAGCCCGACGAAGGCATCTCGCTCAGTTTCGGCGCCAAAGTTCCGGGCGCGGTGATGCGGCTCGGCCTGGTGAACATGGACTTCGATTACAAGTCGTATTTCGGAGTCGAGCACGGCACCGGCTACGAGCGTCTGCTGCGCGACTGCATGGTGGGAGACGCCACGTTGTTCCAGCGCGCCGACATGGTGGAAGCCGGCTGGAACGTGATTCAGCCCATATTGGATGTTTGGCACGCCCTGCCTCCCCGGGGGTTCCCCAATTATGCCGCCGGTTCGTGGGGACCGCTCGAGGCGGAAGAACTGCTCGAGCGGGACGGCCGCGCCTGGCGCCACATTGGGGAAGAAGACTTGGACCAGCGCGGACGCGTGGCCGCCCCGGGAATCACAGGGAGAGCGAGTTCGGTGTCATGACCCTAACGGCGCAGCGAGAAGTCGAGGTGCTTCCGGATGCCGCGGCGATCACGAAACGGGCGGTTGAAGAATTTCTGAAGGCGGTGCAGGAAGCGCTTGCGAAAAATGGGACTTTTACGGTGGCCCTGTCGGGCGGGTCCACGCCCAAGGCGCTTTACTCCATGCTGGCCGACGACGCGACTCTGCGCAGCAAAATACCCTGGCCGAAATTGCATTTCTTTTTTGGGGACGAGCGGCACGCGCCTCCCGACAGTCCGGAGAGCAACTTCCGTATGGCCCAGGAGGCGTTATTTTCCAAAGGGGTGGTCGAACCCGAGCAGATCACGCGCATGAGAGGCGAATACGCGGACGCGGAAAAAGCGGCACTGGAATATGAACAGGCACTTCGCGCATACTTTAAGCTGAAGGACGGCGAGTATCCTCGCTTCGATTTGGTGCTTGTGGGCATGGGCGAAGAAGGCCACTGCCTTTCCTTGTTCCCCGGCACCAAAGCGTTACACGCCTCCCCACGAATTGTGGTTCGCAATTGGGTCGGCAAGCTGTTCACCGAACGCATCACCCTTACCGCCGAGGCTGTCAATCAGGCGAATCGCGTGCTTTTTTTGGTTACCCGCTCGGACAAGGCTCTGGCCTTGAAGGCGGTTCTGGAAGGGCCCTACGAGCCGGAACAACTCCCGGCTCAATTGATTCAACCGGTCAGCGGAACTCTCCTCTGGCTGGTGGACCAGGCCGCCGCCTCGAAGCTGGCAGCAAAGACTCGAAACGCAACCCATTAGGAGAAACTCATGGCTACGGCTACTACCGGTGCAATCGAACAATACTTGGGCGCAAAGTCCGAATCGCTCCTGGGCTTCAAGAATCCGAAAATCGCCAAGGAACGGCTTCACTTGCCCGGCCCCGATTTTATTGATCGCGTCTACGCGGCGTCGGACCGCAATCTTCGAGTGCTGAATAACATTCACCGCCTGTTCTTCACCGGGCGGTTGTCCGCTACGGGATACCTCTCGATTCTGCCGGTCGATCAAGGCATCGAGCATTCCGGGGGTGCGAGCTTCGCCAAGAATCCGGACTACTTTGACGGCGAGAACATTGTGAAGCTGGCAATCGAGGGCGGCTGCAATGCCGTGGCTTCGACATTCGGCGTGCTCGGTTCCGTCGCGCGCAAGTACGCGCACAAGATCCCCTTCATCGTGAAAATCAATCACAACGAATTGCTCACTTACCCCAACCAGTTCAACCAGATTCTTTTCGGCACCGTTGAGGAAGCGTGGGACATGGGTGCAGCGGCAGTCGGCGCCACGATCTATTTCGGCTCGACCGAGAGCGACCGGCAGATCATCGAGATCAGCCGGGCCTTCGCGAAGGCACACGAACTCGGCATGGCCACGGTGCTGTGGTGTTACCTGCGAAATTCCGCTTTCAAAAAGGATAAGGACTATCACGTTTCCGCTGACCTCACCGGACAAGCCAACCATCTCGGCGTAACGATTCAGGCGGACATCATCAAGCAGAAGCTGCCGGAGAATAATGGCGGGTATCAAGCACTGAATATGGGTGACTCGAGCTACGGCAAATTCGACAAGCGCATCTATACGGACCTGTGCAGCGATCATCCGATCGACCTCACGCGCTATCAGGTCGCGAATTGCTACCTGGGCCGCGCAGGACTGATCAACTCCGGTGGCGCATCAGGGGCCAACGACTTCGAGGAAGCCGTAGCTACGGCGGTCATTAACAAGCGCGCGGGCGGAACGGGTCTCATCAGCGGCCGCAAGGCGTTTCAGCGCCCGATGGCCGAAGGCGTGAAACTGCTGAATGCCATTCAGGATGTCTACCTCGCGAAGGATGTTACCGTGGCGTAGTCTCAAGGAGTTGCGAGGAATGGAAAGAGGCCCGCTGTTATCAGTGGGCCTTCTTTTTTGTTGCGGACACTGCAGGTTCGAGAGGGATGGACTTCACAAAAACGTAGAAATCTTCCGAAATTAGAAATCGCGTCGATGCTGAATAAATTACGCACAGTAAACACCACGATTTGAACAGGTTGGATGCCGGCCAGATTGGCATCTGGTTTGCAGCTTGTAAATTCGCGTCGGTTATACAGCCTCCCTGTGCGGTTTTCTTGGTGTGGGTCTCGGGCCGATTCAGGCTGGAGTCGTTTAGCAAAGGTAAATGCGAGTGGAACGAATGGTGTGTGGCCATCGCAGTGGATGGCAAGCGAGTGGTGTGTCTGAGTGGTCGTGATGGAAGAGAGTCGAACTTGAAATTGAAGAGGGGAATACGAAATCATGACAAAGAAGTCTCTCAGCATCTCGCTCTTATGTCTTGTCGTATGTCTAGCATTTAGTGGCTCTGCAGCGGCGCAATCCATCGTCACCGGCGGTTTTGGCGGAACCATCACGGATCCGACCGGTGCGGTTGTACCGGACGCGGCACTGACAATTTCCAATGACGCGACCAACGATACCTTTACCGCTACGACTTCGGCCACCGGGGGCTATCAATTTTCACTGCTGAAACCCGGCACCTATACACTGACCATCAAGAAAGATGGGTTCAAGACCATAACGAGGAAGGTAAACGTTCTTCTTGGTCAGAACTCTACGGTCAACGCTGAAATGGAAATCGGTGCCAGCGCAACCACCGTTGAAGTGACCAGCGAAGGTGCTTTACTGCAAACGGAGAACGCCAACATCGCGACGACGTTTGACACCCGCACGGTGCAGAATATTCCGAACCCCGGCAACGATATCACTTACGTTGCGCAAACAGCTCCAGGCGTTTCCATGAACACCTCTTCCGGAAACGGCTATGGCAACTTTAGTGCTTTTGGTCTACCTGGCACTGCAAATTTGTTCACGGTAAACGGCAACGACTACAACGATGCGTTCTTGAACCTGAACAATTCGGGGGCCAGCAACCTGCTGCTCGGCGGCAACGACGTACAGGAAGTCGCTGTGGTCAGCAACGGGTACACCGGTCAGTATGGCCGACAAGCCGGAGCGCAGGTCGACTACTCCACACGATCGGGCAGCAATGCCTTCCACGGCAGCGCAAACTACTATTACACCGGCAGCACTTTGAATGCCGAGGATTATTTCCTCAAGGCCAGTCAGCAGCCTAAGCCCTTCCAGAATAACAATCAGTGGGCAGCAGACATCGGCGGTCCGATCAAGCGCGACAAAGCGTATTTCTTCGTCGATACGGAGGGATTGCGCTATGTTTTTGCTACGGCTGCGCAGTCCTTCCTGCCAACGCCGACTTTCCAGAGTTACGTACTATCGCAGATTCCTTCGACCGCGACCAGTTTCTACCAGCAAGCCTTCAATCTCTATAACAGTGCGAAGGGAGCGGCTAACGCGGTTCCGACGGCCAATACCTGCGGTAGTCTTGGCGCCTTGCCCGGAGGCTCTACCGATTGTCTTGGAGCGGTGACGTTGGCCGGCTCCAGCGGCAACCAGGAATGGTTACTCATCGGCCGGGTCGATTACTCGTTCAGTGACAAAGACAAGATCTTCGGACGGGTAAAGTTCGATCGCGGCACGCAGCCGACCTATGCGGATCCAATCAATTCTGCGTTTAATGCCGTTAGTCATCAGCCGCAGGATGAAGGGCAATTGAACTACACGCACATTTTCAGCCCTACCCTAACCAATAATGCCATCTTCTCGTACCTATATTACTCGGCGATCTTCGAATCTACTAACGTGCAAAAGGCCAACGCGACGTTCCCTGAAATTCTTTGCTCCGCGGATACCAGCATGTCGTGCCTTGGCGCTGTCGGCGGATTTTTCCCGCTCCTGGTCTATTTCCCGCAAGGCCGGAACGTCAATCAGTGGCAGCTGGTGGACGACCTTTCGTGGCAACATGGTCGTCACAGCTTGAAGTTTGGCGTGAACTACCGTCATGACGCGGTCGACGATTTCCGCGCGTCGGAACTGACGCAAACCGCAGGCATACTGACAACTCTTGGTGGCTTTGCAACCGACACCGTGGACACCAGCACGACCATGAACTTTAACCTGAGCTCGCCTCAGCCTTTGTCGATCTGGAGCCTGGGTTTCTATGGCCAGGATGAATTCCGCGTCAACGCCAAACTCAAGTTGACCGCGGCGTTGCGTTTCGATCACAATTCGGGTGGCAACTGCAGTTCCAACTGCGTCTCGATTCCCACGGTACCGTTCCAGAACCTGAACCACGATGCTTCGGTTCCCTTTAATCAAATGGTCACAACAGGGCGCAGCCAGATTTTGCGAAGCGTCCAAGGGATCGTCGTCGAGCCTCGGTTGGGTTTCGCGTGGACTCCGGGTGCTAGTGGCAAAACGGTGATTCGCGGCGGCGGTGGGCTGTTCACCGATCTGTACCCCGGCAGCATCCTGGACAACTTCACGGTCAACTTCCCCGAGGTGGTGAGCTTCTCGGTCCCGGGGGGAACTGTGGATCCCTCCGAGCCCAACAGTGGCGTGAGCAACGCTCAAACGTGCAACACGGCCTTCCGGAGCGCGTTCAATGGAGGGCAAACGCTTGCGCAATACCAGTCTGCGGCACCTGCTTGCGCTTCGACCCTGCCGCCGCTTTTCGATGTCGGACCGAAGACGCAGAATCCTACGTACGTGGAATGGAACCTGGAGGTTCAGCATTCGCTAACACCCAACACCATGGTGTCCGTCAACTATGTGGGAAATCACGGGTATAACATCCTGCTAATCAATCCTTATTTGAATGCGTTTTGCACGGTTGCCATCTGCGGCACGGGCTTCACCCAGCTTCCCGTCGGTGCGGCGCCGGATGCGCGCGTGGCAGCGGTTCAGCAGCTCACCAACAATGGTTTTTCGAACTACAACGGCATGGTCGTTTCGGTGCAACAAAACCTGTGGCACGGTTTGACCGGCCGCTTCAGCTACACGTTCAGCCATACGACGGACAACGTTTCGAATGGCGGGATCCTGCCGTACAGCTTCAACAACAGCATCCTGCTGCAAATCGATCCGTCGAACCCGAACGCGAGCTATGCGTCGTCAGACTATGACGTACGTCATCAACTCTCGGCGAACTACGTCTGGGAATTGCCGTTCAAGAGCTCCCATCACTGGACAAATTTCCTGATCGGAGGGTGGCAGGTCGCGGGAACGTTCTTCTGGCGGACGGGATTCCCGTTCAGCATGCAGAACGGAGCACAGTCTGTCAATATGGTACCGAACAACCTCACGCAAAATGGCGGGCTGCTCGCCACGGTGCTGTATGAACCGGCGCAAGGGTTCCCAACAACCTTTGGTTCGGGCTGCGCTACGCATTCGTGCTTCAGCACCAGCGATTTCGCAACCCCGACCAATTTCAACGCCAATGCCAGAAACGACTTCCGTGGCCCGGGTTATTTCAACACGGACCTCAACCTGAAGAAAACGTTCAATATCACGGAGCGCTTCAAATTCAGCCTGGGCGCCAACTTCTTCAACATTCTCAACCACCCGAACTTCGACAACCCGGTCAGCACCGACCTGAGCAGCTCGTTCGGCTCGATTACGACTGCGGCAGTTTCGCCGACCACACCCTATGGCGCGTTTGCGTCCGCGGCCGAAGGCATGCGCATCGTTCAAGTGTTTGGGAAACTCAACTTCTAACTCAAGCAAAACGCAGATAACAATGGAGGCGGCTTTCGGGCCGCCTCTTTTTGTTGCGCAGGGCCATCTCGGGAAAACGCAAGGTCTTTGCTCTTCATGCTCAGCCATCAAATTCCCTAATCGCTCGCATCGATTCTTTGCTGGTTATCTGAAACGGCACTTATTACAAAATCGAAATAGACCCTACCGTTCTCCGCATTCTTACAATGGAGACAGCAGTTAGAAGGAGAAAGAAAGATGCCGAAGTCGAAGTCCGTTTCAAAGGAAGCGCCAAAGAAATCAAGAAAAGCCGCGCCAGCTCCGACCTATGACGAAATCGCGCTGCGCGCCTACCACATTTATTTGGAACGCGGTACCACTCCAGGTGACCCCATGCAGGATTGGCTCGAAGCCGAGCGGGAGCTCTCGGAAGCGGTGCAGTCCACTCCCAAGAAGACTGCCCGCAAATCGAAGAAGATCGTTTCCATCGCGGCGTAGTCGTTGTCCGCGTCGGTTAGCCGTTGTCGCTCGCCTGCCGCCTCTTTCACTTCTCGCAGTTCATTTCCTCCAGCCGCCCGCGTGAAGCCGCTCGCGATTTTCCTTATACTAGAAGGATGGTATACCGAGAGGAACTTCGATGACCCACCGAACTGATCTGGGCCGTAGCCGGCTCGTTCTTGTCGCTCTGATTCTGGTGCTGGGTGCGTTCTGGGTAGGTGCGCGGTACGGTCCTCGCCAGCCAGAAAACGTCGAAGCGCGGCGGGCCATGGAGAACGGGAAGGGTGCGCCGCTTGCAACCGTAGCAAACCCCGAACACAACGCTTCCTTAACGGAGGAGGAAGCCATCAATGTTCGCATCTACCGCGAGGCTTCCCCGGCAGTCGCGAATATCCTGACCAAAGCGACGGAATATGATTTCTTCATGGATGCGGTTCCGGTGGAGGGAGCAGGTTCAGGCTTTGTGATTGATCCGAAGGGCTACATACTGACCAATTATCACGTGGTTGCGGGGGCCCAGACGATCGAGGTTATCCTCGGCGACAAGAGCCGGTACCCGGCGAAATTCATCGGCGCGGACCAACGAAACGATGTCGCGCTGATCAAAATCGATCCGAAGGGAAAGCAACTCGTCGCTTTGCCATTAGGCGATTCTTCCAAGCTGCAAGTGGGACAAAAGGTTCTGGCCATCGGCGATCCTTTCGGCTTTCAATCTACTCTTACCACCGGCGTGGTCAGCGCCCTCGGCCGGACGGTGCAAACCAGTGAGACTACTTTCATTGATGCCGCGATTCAAACGGACGCCTCGATCAACCGCGGAAATTCTGGTGGGCCGCTCATCGATACGCACGGCGAAGTCATCGGGGTCAATTCCGCGATTTATACCCCGTCGGGAACCGCCGCAGGAATCGGCTTCGCGATTCCGATCAATACGGCCAAGCTGATTGCCAATGACTTGATCACGGAAGGTAAAGTGCGACGCGCCTATCTCGGGGTGCAGACCATTCCCGTAGCGGGATGGCTTGCCGAGGCGCTCGATTTGCCGGTGCAGGACGGTTTGCTGGTCGAAGAGACTACCAAAGGCAGCCCAGCAGCCGCGGCGGGGATTCGTGGCGGTGATCGCGCGGCTCAGGCGGGCATGCGCAAGATCATGATTGGGGGAGACGTCATCGTCGGCGTTGATGGGCAGAAGGTCGGCAATCAGTTCGACATCAACGTGGTATTGAACCGTAAACGTCCGGGCGACACGGTCACGGTGACTCTGTATCGGGGGGCCAAAAAGCTCGACATCCCGGTCAAGCTCGGCGAACGCGAGGGCAACTAGCGTCAACGGCGACAATCTTTCTCAGCGACCGATTTCGCCGCGCAAGCGGTTCCGTTCTTCTTCGTTCCTCGAAAACCAACCCTCGGCCAAATCGCGCACCCGCTCGAGGGCCTTTTGCAACTCCTCGTGCTTTGCGCGAATCATATCCGCGTCCGCGTCTTGCGGAACGTAAATCGGCTCGCCACCAATCAGAATGGCGCGCGCAAACAGTGACGGTAGGAGGAAATGATCCCAGGTCTTTTCGATGGTTTTGCCGCGGTCGACGCCCACGTGAAAAACCATGATCGGCGCGCCGGTCATGCGAGCCAGAAGCACCGGGCCGACCTTGGCGACGTAGCGGGGGCCTCTTGGCCCGTCGATCGTGAACGCGCAATCCAAGCCCTCGCGGATGCGCTCCGCCATAACATTCAGCCCCCGCAGGCCTCCGCGCGAGGAACTTCCCTGCGCCGTGCCGAATCCGAGCCATTCGATGACCTTGCGGGTCCATTGCCCGTCAAATGCGGTGGTATTCATAACCACGATCCCTCGACCGCGGCCGTACCACGCGATCGGGATGATGCAGCGGTGCCAGAAGGCCCAGATGCACGGCTGCTTTGCGGCCCAGATCCTTTCGACTCTCGCGCGTCCCAGTACTTCGAACCGTAAGGTTGGACCGAGAATTTTAATAATGCTGTAAACGACTGCCGCGATGATGGGGATCTGGATTCGCCGGTGCCAAGGCAGCTGGGGCAGGCGCACGTCGTAGTGCGGGCTGACCGGCTCCTGAGCTTCGTCGAGATGCTTTTCCGTCGTTTCCATCTTCATATAGTATAGAGGGGTTGGTGTTCCCCGCGCACAAGGAGCAGGTCAGGCTGGTGCAATCCCGAAAAGCAATGCTGCCTCGGTCTATCGTAGCGCTCGCGTGCGTGGCGATCCTCTTTCCGGTGACGGTGCTGCTGTCCGGTGCTGCCCGGCCCGATAATCCACCGTCGAGCGACACGGTAGGAGCCATCGAAGGGGAGGCCATCTCGGTACAAGGACCGATGAGCATCGATTCTGCGAACGGCCAGATGCGAACGGTGCTGCGCAGCGGCAGCGAGGTTGTCGTGAAGTCCGGGCAGGCGCACATTGATCTGGTCGAAGGTGGCAATATCACGATTTGCGGGCCGGCGCACTTGTCCTTACTGAAATCCGGGAGCGCGCTTACGGTCGCGCTCAACAGCGGGACAATTCATGCGCATGTTGAGGGTTTGCTGACCCTCAACGTCTACACCGCACAGATTCAGGCGCACCCGATCTCCATCGGCGGCGGCGCACAGGATGTTCTCGTCGGGCTCAATGCATCCGGTGCCATGTGCTTTCGCGCCAGCAAAGGCGCAATGCGCATAGAGCAGCAACTCACCGGACAGAGCCTGCTGATACCGCAAAATGGCGATGTCTCGGTCGCGAATGGCCAGCTCGAATCGTTGCAGAATACGCCGGGACATTGCGCTTGCGAACTGCAAGTCAGCGCGAAACCGCCGGCCACCAGCACCCAAGTGAGTGCCCTGGCTTCGACCGAGGAACTGAAGAAAAAGGCTGCGGACCCTAAGCCGAGCGCTCCGCCGCAGAATTCGGTGACCACCGACGAGCCTGTATATCAGGTTTTTATGCCACCTTTGCATTATGACGCGGGCGCCAAAGTGCAACAGGACTACGACCCCAAACTCATAGTATTGGTGCGGCGCGCGCGCGTGCGTCCGACCCTGCTTTTCCAGGGAAAAGTCGAAGGCGATCCGGTGATCGCCCAGGCGGCCGCTCCTCCCCCCGTGCCGAGTGTGCAAAAACCGGAAGACGCGCAGAAGCCGGTCGACGACTCCACATGGAACCGCGTGCGTTCCTTCTTCCACAAACTATGGTCGCCGAGTTCTTAACCTGCCCCACGCCTGCCGCGCAACCTACATACCTTCGTAGTTCGGACCGCCTCCGCCCTCCGGCACGGTCCAGTCGATGATCTGGTAAGGATCGGCGATGTCACACGTTTTGCAGTGCACACAATTGGCGGCGTTGATCTTCAGTTTTAAGCCCG
>Ga0306923_10003365_pt1 | contig 15001 bp, 13 predicted proteins | sample sta12Can44000108_FD_203841 | JGI IMG/M metagenome (GOLD analysis project Ga0306923, IMG submission 203841) | Lab enrichment of tropical soil microbial communities from Luquillo Experimental Forest, Puerto Rico - statanox.12C.anox.44.000.108 (v2)... | ecosystem: Environmental > Terrestrial >... | reverse complement strand
CGATCTTGCGGCGGCGCGAATTAGCTCGTTCGGGGCCTGCTTTTGAGCGCCGTGTCATTGCCCTGCCCTGCCAGGCGGCTTACGTACGAGGAGTGGCGGCTGCCGCCTCTTTGGATTCAACAATTCTCGGCAGCCGGATCGTGAACGTCGAGCCGCGGCCGGGCTCGCTCTCGACGATGATATCGCCGCCCATCATCTGGCAGAAGCGCTTGCTGATGGCGAGGCCAAGGCCGGTGCCGCCGTATTTGCGCGTCGTGGATGCGTCGGCTTGCGAAAATTCCTGGAACAGTTTGCCCATCTGCTCCGGCGTCATGCCGATGCCGGTATCGGCGACCGCGATGGTAACCCAGTCTCGGCCGTTCTCCTTCCCTTGCCGCGCATCAAGAGCGATGCTACCGCGCTCGGTAAATTTGTTGGCGTTGCTCATCAGATTGAGCAGCGCTTGGCGCAGCCGCATCTGATCGGCATGCAACGTCCCAAGCGCCCCATCGCATTGGACAGCGATCTGATTGGCATTCTTCGCCGCCAGCGGCTCGATGGTCTTGACCACGTCGGCGATCAATGGCGCGAGCGGGAAGGTGTCGAGCTGCAGCTCCATTCGCCCGGCTTCGATCTTCGAGAGGTCGAGGATGTCGTTGATGAGGGCGAGCAGGTGGCGGCCCGCGCCGAGCACACGGTCGAGCGGCTCGGTGTCCTGTTTTAACGCCGCCGCATCTTCCCGCAGCATCTCGCTGACACCGATGATAGCGTTGAGCGGCGTGCGCAGCTCGTGGCTCATGTTGGCGAGGAACTGCGATTTATGCTGGCTTGCCTCGGCGAGCTGGCGGCTCTTGTCCTGGATTTCGTCGAACAGGCGGACATTTTCGATTGCGATCACCGCCTGGTCGGCGAAAGTGCTGACAAGCTCGATCTGCCGGTCCGTAAACGGCGCGGCCTCCGTTTTCCACACAGTTATTACGCCGAGAGGGACGCCCTCACGCAGCAAGGGTACCGCCAGCACGCTCCGGAAGCTCTGCAGTCTCAGCGCTTCAGGAAAGTGATAATCCGGGTCTGACTGGGCGTCGGCGATTTGGACCGGACGACGCTCTAGCAACGCGCGACCCGTCGTGGTTTGCCGTCCCGCGCGGATTGCGGTGCGCTGCCATAGCTCCAACAATCCGGGCGGGTTGTTGTAGTCGGCAGCAGCACGGCAGCATTCACCGTCATAGCGAAAAATCATGCCGTGCTTGGCGCCGGCAAGCCGGACCGCACTCTCCAGCAGCGTCTCAAGGACGCGCTGCAACTCGAAGGCTGTTCGGCTAATTGTTTTAAGCACCTCGGCAGTGGCAGTCTGCTGCTGCAGGGATTCGCTCAGATCGTCCGTGCGCTGCCGCAGCTCGTTGAGCAGCCGAGCATTCTCGATGGCGATGACAGCCTGCGCGGCGAAATTCTGAACCAGCTCGACCTGCTTGTCGGCAAACGGACGGACCTCAGTGCGATAGATGGCGATCGCGCCGACCAACTCGCCCTCCTTGAGCATCGGCACGGAGAGCAGCGTGCGAACGCCGCCCACATCCGCCGCGGCGACGCGCATGGGATCGCCCTCCCGATACGCCGGCTCGGACCTGGCATCGGCGACATGGACTACCTGTTTGGATCGAACCGTGCGGCCGAGCGCCGTTCCGGCTCCGGGATGGACCAGCTGGCCCAGGCGAGCCTGCAGATAGGCTGGCGTCGCGCCGTGCATGGAGACGGCGCGGAATGCGTTGTTCTCCCGCAGGTACAAGGTGCCGAAGTTCGACCCGCACACGCGCGTCGCATTCTCCAGCATAGCCGCAAACACGGGCTGCAATTCGCCGGGCGAGCTGGAGATCACCTGTAATACCTGGGAGGTCGCGGTCTGCTGCTGCAAGGATTCACGCAGCTCGTTGAGCAGCCGCGCGTTCTCGATGGCGATAACCGCCTGGGCGGCGAAATTTGAAACCAGGGCGATCTGCTTGTCCGAGAACGGCCGCACCTCCTGCCGATAGATGCTCATAACGCCGATCACCCTGTCGTCCTGGAGCATCGGAACGCCGAGGACCGTCCGCGCGCCGGCCAGGCGCGCAAGCGCGACGGTGGCATCCTTCGCGGCGGCGGCATCGGCAACCTGGACTGCCTGCTTTGCCTGCACGACGCGCCTGAACGTATGTCCCGGCCCAGGCTTGATGACCGGATTGCGCCGGCGCTCCTCGGCGAATGCCGGCGGCGCATTGTGCATCGCGACGGCACGGAATGCGTCCTCTTCGTGCAGGAACATCAGGCCGAACGCCGCCCCGCACAGCCGCGTGGCATTGTCCAGCATCGCCTGGAATACCGGTTCCAGCTCGCCCTGTGAGCTGGAAATCACCCGCAGCACCTCCGCGGTCGCGGTCTGCTGCTCCAGCGCCTCGCTCAGATCATCCGTACGCTGGCGCAGCTCAGTGAGCAGCCGCGCATTCTCGATGGCGATGACGGCTTGCGCAGCGAAATTCTTGACCAGCTCGATCTGCTTGTCCGTGAACGGCCGCACCGCTTGACGATATATCGTGATGACGCCGAGTACGGCATCTTCCTTACGCAGCGCAACCTGCAGTGCTGTGCGCGCTCCGCCGAGATCGACAAGAGCCCGGCGCTGGGGATCACCAGCTCGGTACGCCTCCTCCGATGCGAGGTCGACGTTATGGACGACCCGCTCTCCATGCGAAAGGCGGTAGGGCGCAGTGCCGGGACCAGGGACAACAGTGGTCTCGCCGAGGAACGTTGCATAGGGTTGCGGAACGCCTCGCAGTGCGACTGCGACATAGCGATCTTTTTCCAGCGTCCACAGCCCACCAAAGGCCGCTTCACAAAGATCCATCGCCTTTTCGAGCATCGCGTCAAATACCGGCTCAAGCTCGCCGGGCGATGAGCTGATGACGCGCAACACGTCCGACGTTGCGGTCTGCTGCTGTAGCGATTCTGTCAGCTCGCGCGTGCGCTGTTGCTCCGACTCAAACAGCCGCGCGTTCTCGATTGCAATTACAGCCTGTGCGGCGAAATTCTTGACCAGCTCAATCTGCTTGTCGATAAACGGCCGAACTTCCTGGCGGTAGATGGAGATGATTCCAATTAGCTCGTTGTCCTTGAGCATCGGAACGCCGATTATCGTCCGAATGCCACCAAGTTCGACTCCCTCGACGACCGTCGGCTGGCGCTCCGCATAGGCTTTAGTCGCTGCAAGGTCGGCAAGGTGGACCGTCTGCTTGGTTCTCATCACCTCGCGCAGGGTAAGGGCGCGATCCGGGGAGCCGCGCCTCCGCCGCGCCTCGACAAACGCGGCTGGCATATTGTGGTTCGCGATGATGCGCAGTTCGCCTCCTTCATGCAGAAAGATATTACCGAACTTGGCCTCGCAGAGCCGTACGGCATTCCCCAGGATGGCCTCGAACACCGGCTCCAGCCCTCCGGTCGAGGAGCTGATGACGCGCAGAACCTCCGCTGTGGCTTTCTCTCGCTCCAGCGCCTCGTCGCGCTCACGGGTAAGTTGAGCAACGGCAGATCGCGTTTTGTGGTTGGCAGACGATGGATTGCGGCGACGAGTCGTCTTTAACCCACCACGAGCCTTTGGCGTTATGGTCTTGCGGCGGCGCGACTTAGCTCGTTCGGGACCTGCTTTGGAGCGCCGTCTCATTGCGTTGCCCTGGCTCGACAGAGCGCATCATAGCGTTCTGAGCTGTATTGTGAACCACAGCAAATTTGGCGGCCCCGGAGATCGAGTCATCGTGAGGGCGGATGCATCAGGGCAACGCGCACGCCATCTGCTTCATTTCTTCGTTGGCGAGTAGAAGATACTGTCGATCTCGACGATGTCGTCGTCAAACAAGCGCTGAACCTCGAACATGGTTCGCGGTGGATAAGGGGGCTTACCCCAAAGTTCTGCCTGCACCTTGCTTACGAGTGGCGCGAAACGATGCAGGTCGGATACGTAGACCGTGATACGGACGCAATCCTGCAGCGTCGCACCTTCTGATTGGGCAATGAGCTTCAGATTCAGGAAAGCTTGACGAATACGAGCCTCGTTGCCTTGCACCAATTTATTGGTGGCTGGATCGACGCCTTGCATACCCGCAACAAAGATGAAATCGCCCGCACGCGCGCCGACGCTCCAGGTATCGCTCCCAGTACTGATTGCGCCAGGCGGATTGAGCGCTTTTACGCCATTGGGCGATGGCGACTGAGCTGAACCGGGAACTGTCATGCAAGCCAGGATCATGCCGCAGAAAACAAGGCAACGTCCCACCATTTGGAAAGTCCTCCCTCCAACAGGTCGATGGATTACAGCTACTTCCGCGCCACGCGCGGTGACTGGCTGGATTTCGGTTTCGTGTGCGAGTCCGGAAAGCTTAACCCTGCGCCGTAGCTCCCCGCTGGCGCGCCCTGACTACTCGTGTCAGCGGCACATTTGGCCTGCTAGGAATCTTCCGGCCGATGAATGAGCTTATAGATCGATTGCTTGGCCGAATCGCCTGCGACCATGACGGTTTGACAAACGACACATGTCTCGGTGTCACTCTTAGGAGATCGCGAACGCGTCACCGAGTAGAGCGCTCCGCAGTTAGAACAAAAAAAGGCCTTACCCTCTGGAACTGGTCCTGTTAGAGGCATTGTGAACACGTCCTGCACAAACGCGTGTCAGCCCCCTACGCCTTGATAAGCTCGCTTTCGAGTGCAACGCGTTCGTGCGGTTCGTTGGCGCTCTTGATGCGATACTCGCGTTCGCCATTGCCCGGAAGCTGTTTGACCACTTCGAAAACACCAGCGGGCACAAACCGACTGCTTGCCGGGTTGATGGCAACAATATCTCCGATCTTGAATCTGTGGGACGGCATCGGTTCCTCGCCTTTCTCGGCGGATAACCGCTTGCCGGCAATTCTAATCTAGTTGACGTGATTTTGACAGAGGGCACATGGCGTGCCGGGCTCGCGCAATCGGGGCGGGGCCGTACCCATGCCAACCGAACCGGGACGTAAAGGAACGCGGACGGCGCGATTTCAGCGGACCGCAGGGCTTGCCGGTGTCGGGCTTGGCTGCGGCACTTTCTCCTCGTGTGTGGCTTCGGCCATCCACTCGCGCGCCAATCGCAGCAGGCTTTCCCGCATATCCGGGTTGGCTGTCAGATAGGCAAACCGCACGCAGTCGCGTGCGTAGCCCTCCATTTCCTTGTCGGGAGTCATAAGCTGGGCCTTCTTACGCAATACTGACTGACTGCCACGAGACTAGCAGAGCGCCGCTTGCGGGACGCGGTAGCGAAAGACCGTGGCGCGGATAAATCCGCAGGCGGCCCCTACCCGCTTATTGGTTCGCAAACTGCCGACGCAGCAACTCGATGTTTACCATGTTACGAATGATGCACGGGGCAAGGTGCTGGCGGCCCAGATTTTGACGTGATGCGGATGGAGCATCGCACCTGTTTTCATGAACATCTCCACTCGGCCCCTGCGGGTACGCCTCGCAGGGGCTTTTCCTTTCGCGGGCGGCTGCCGGAAGCGTCAGATGAGCCGCAAGCGCGCTTTCTGTGCCCAAAAACAACAGGGCCCCTCATGCTGAGGAGCGTCGCAGCGCAAAGCTGCGACGCCTCTCGAAGCACAAGGCCCGCAACGCGCGAGTTTCTTCAGGGCTGGAAGTTTGGTGAGGCGGCCCATTCCTCGAACAAGAGGTTGGCTTCCTTGGCGCAGATGCGTTGCGCCGGCAATTTCCGGGAGGCAAGAGGACGGGTTGCCTCATCGACCAGGCCTTTCGTGGAAAATCCAATGCGCTCGCATTCCTCCTGGGTATGGGCGTAATACATTTTGCTGATCTTTGCCCACCAGATCGCTGCAACACAAAGAAGGCATGGCTCACAAGTGGTGTAGATCTCACAACCGCTCAGATCGGTCGTTCCCAACCGCTTGCACGCATCGCGGATCGCAACGATTTCGCCGTGCGCGGTCGGATCATTAAGAGTTTTTTGCTGGCTGCGACCCTCGCCGACGATCTCGCCTTGCCTGACGACGATTGCGGCGAATGGGCGAGCATCTTTCTCGTGCAGACCCGCACGGCCGATATCGATCGCGCGGGCCATGATTTGCTCAGGAGTCATGCAATCCTCGCAAGGCGGGCTTCACTGCAATCGTCTGCCCGCCTCCTCGATCAGGCTGAGATCGGCATGCGTCTTCACGTCAAAGCTCGCTCTCGCGAACCCGAGCTCATGGGTGAGGTCAACGTTCTTCTGCAACGCGTCGAGGTCCGGCCGCATCTTCGAATCGCGATATTCGTCGGCCTTGGTGAAGACCCAGCCGAAGCGTTCGGGCGGCGCCTTGACCAGGCGGCCGGCGATCTGTTGCAGCTCGTCGTGATTGGCGGGATCCATGTACCAGTGGAGGATCCTCAGCGAGTCCTCGAAGTAATCGACCAGTGCCGCGCGGTTCCTGTCGATGAACGGCTTGCGCGCAGTGAACATGATGAATTGCGCCACACCGATCGCGTCCCTGCTCGTAAACAGCGGATTGGCGATCTTCCTCAGCTCCGGATCGAGCGAGAACGGCCGCACTGCCGCAATCAGATCCGCCTTCTTCTCCGCCAGCAACGGCCGCATGGTCGGGAACGGCGCCTCGATCTCGGTGTAATCGCGGTTTTGCTCAAGACCGTGCCTGTGCAGCATCGCCTTCATGGCGACATCGACCGCGCTTCCGGCCGCGTTGGTGGCAACCACCTTGCCCTTGAGATCCTCGACCTTCCGGATCGGACCGTCCTTCAGCACCATGAATTCATTGGTGTAGTAGCCTTCGACGCCATCCTGAAAGCCATCGGCAATCACGCGCAGGTCATCCATCCCGGCATTCACGACCGCAATCGGGAAGGTCGAGAAGGCGAGCATGCCGATCTCCGCCTCGCCGTTGGCCATGGCGGTGATCATTGGCGGCGTGCCGTTGTAGTGAACCGGCTCAAACACGTACGATTTGCCGTAGTGGGTCGCGAGCTCCTTCTTGTCCAGCCAGATCGAAATCCAGTCGGAGATCAGCGCCACCCAGGCGGCGCGAATTCTCAAGGGCTCGGCACGCGCAAGGGGGGCGCCCAACATAGTCAGTACGAGGATTACCAGCCCGATTGTTCTCGCCATCTCCGCTCCGGAATTTGTTGCCTTGCTCCCCGATCAGGCTGCCGTCGGCGCCACCTCATTGCGCCTGCGCGCCCGAGACCTTGATGGCATGCGCCCATTTCTCGATGTCGGAGCGCAGATAGCGGTCGAATTCCGCCGGCGTCATCTTCAGTGGCACCGCGCCCTGCTTGTCCCATGCCTCCTGCACATCGCCGCGGTCGAGCACCTTGCCGATCTCGGAATTTAGCTTGTCCACGATCGCTGTTGGCGTACCGGCAGGCGCCATGATGCCGAGCCAGATCGTCGACTCGTAGCCGGGAACCCCGGCTTCGGCGATGGTGGGAATGTCCGGCAGCACGGTCGAGCGCCGTGCAGCCGAGGTGCCAAGCGCGCGCACCTGCCCGGCCCTCACATTCGGTGCCATGGTGGTGATGGCGTCGAACATCATCTGGACGTGACCGCCGATGACACTGTTGCGCGCCTCGCCCGAGGCCTTGTGCGGCACGTGAACGAGATCGGTGCCGCTCATCGCTTTGAACAGCTCGGCCGCCATGTGGTAGGGCGTGCCCGCCCCCGAGGAGGCGTAATTGAGCTCGCCCGGCCTCGATTTGGCATAGGCGATGAACTCGCGCAGATCCTGCGCGGGCAGCGAGGGGTGGATCACCATCACGAGATCGGAATAGTTGATGCCCGCGACCGGCACAAAATCGCGCATCAGCTGAAACGGCCGGTTGGGGATGAGCGTCTCGTTGGTCGTGTGCGTGTTGGACATCGCAAGCAGCGTGTAGCCGTCGGGGGCCGATTTCGCGACCGCATCGGTGCCGATGACCGAGCCTGCGCCCGGGCGATCCTCGACCACAAAGCTCTGGCCGAGCGCATCGGACAGATGCTGGGCAAGCACACGCGAATAGACGTCGGCCGGCCCGCCGGCGCCGAATGGCACGATGATCCGCACGGGGTGCGAGGGATAGTCCTGCGCAGAGGAGCTGGGCGCGGAGAGAACCAGCGCTGCAAGCGCAAGCGCAAATACCGTCCGGCGCGGCGAAACGATCATCGAGGCCTCACGGGCTCGTTTGCACAGCCATCGCGGTTCCATCGGCATGGCTGAAGAAATCCTCGTCGTGTCCCTTTGACCGGCTGACCGACCGTTCGCAATTCGCTATCCTGCCGGCGCTTGCCGGGGTTGCCGGAGCCCGCAGCCAATAGCCAATCTGCAGGAGAAAGTCAGTGGGCCGGATCGACGCAGTGATCGCCAAGCCGGAGCGGGAGAGCTTCATCCCGGTGATCGACCTCACCCCGTATCGGGAGGGCACGACCGCCGGAAAACGACGGATTGCGGAACAGCTCGACCGGGCCTGCCGCGAGGTGGGCTTCTATATCATCCTCGGCCATGGCATCGACCCGTCCTTGATTGCGCGCGTCGAGGCCGTCTCGCGCGAGTTCTTCGACCTTCCCCTCGACGAGAAGATGAAAGTCCACATCGGCAAGACGCCCGGCGGGGTTGGTTATTCCGCCATTGGCGACGTTGCGCTGGCCTATACCCGCGGGCAGGTGGCGCCGCCCGATCTCAACGAGTCGTTCCAGATCGCCAAGGTGGATATCACCGACGATGGTTATTTCCGGAGCGAGGCCGCGCGCGGCATGATCCCGACCAACCGCTGGCCGCAGCGCCCCGCAGCGCTGAAGACGCTCTATACCGAATATTATCTGAAAATGGGCGCCCTTGCCGCCGATCTTATGCGGCTCTCCGCGCTCGCGCTCGAGCTCCCGGAAACCTGGTTCGACGACAAGATCGACCGCCACATCAGCCGTCTCAATGTGCGCCTGTACCCCGAGCAGAAAGCTGCGCCCCTTCCCGGCCAGCTGCGCGCCGCTGCGCATACCGATTACGGGACCGTCACCATTCTCAAGCCGGGCGATACCGTCGGCGGTCTTCAGGTCGCGGACCGGCAAGGAAACTGGCACGATGTGCCGGCAACTCCCGGATCGTTCGTGATCAACCAGGGCGACCTGATGGCACGCTGGACCAACGACCGCTGGCTCTCAGCCCTGCATCGGGTCGCCAATCCTCCGGAGGAGGCGAAGGGCGGATCGCGCCGCCTCTCCATCGTGTTTTTTCATCACCCGAACTACGATGCGATCGTGTCGTGCCTGCCGACCTGCGTCGCCCCTGGCGTCGCACCCCGCTATGAGCCGATCACCGTGAGCGACTATTACAGCATGAAGAAATCGCAGCAGCGCATGGCGCAGGCGAGGGCTCTGGAGACAGCGGCGCGCTGATCATTCGGCTGCTTCGCCCGCCCGCCTGGCACGGCTCGTTGGCTTGATGATTCCGGGCTCATTGTGAGGAATGCATGCCGTCACGCGTTTTTGCCTTTGCCCTGGCGGTTCTGCTTGCGGCCGCGCAGGAGCGCGCATCCGCGCAGGACTGGCCGAGCCGTCCGCTTACCCTTGTGGTGCCGTGGGCCGCTGGCGGCGGCACCGATGTGATGGGGCGCATCATGGCGCGCCGCATGACCGAGATCCTGGGCCAGCAGGTGATTGTCGAGAACGTCACCGGCGCCGGCGGGATGATCGGCTCGACCCACGTCGCCAAGGCGGCACCTGACGGCTACACGTTCGTGTTCGGCAGCCGGTCGGATGCCATCAACATGACGCTCTACAGGCAGCGGACCTACAGCCTGCAGGACGACCTTGCTCCCGTGGTCCTGGTTGCGGATCAGCCGACGATCCTGGTCGCCCGCAAGGATCTGCCGGTCGACGGACTGAAAGACTTCATCAGCTACGTGAGGCATAACCAGGCCGGCATCCGGCTGGGCTCCGCCGGCATTGGCGCCACGGGCTTTGTCGATTGCGCCATCTTCAATGGCATGATCGGGGTGAACCTCCAGGCCATCCCTTATCGCGGCAGCGGTCCCGCCATGGCGGATCTGATCCGCGGCCAGTTCGATTATTTCTGCACCATCAGCGGATCGGCGGCGGGGCCGCTTCAGAACAATCTCATCAAGGGCATCGCGGCGTTCCGGCATCAACGGTTGCCGTCGTTGCCCAACCTGCCGACCGCCAATGAGCAGGGCATGGATTTCGACGCCTCAACCTGGTTCGGATTCTTGGTGCCCAGGGCGACGCCGGCCGCGATCGTCAAAAAGCTTCACGACGCCAGCGTGGCGGCGATGGAAACACCCTCGGTGCGGGAGCAGCTCGCCGTCAACGGCACCTATGTCGTGGCACCCGAGAAGCGATCTACGGAATATTTCCAGAGCATGATCGTTCCGGAGATCGAGAAGAATGCAGCGCCGCTGATCGCCGCGGGGATGTCGGTCGAGTAGATCGAGCACGTTTCGGTGAGCTCGACGCACCGCGCCGAACCGCGTTGAGCCTGCTTCAACCCCACAGCTCCTTGCTTGCAATACGGGCGCCCGCCGCCAGCGCCTCGAGCTTCGCCCACATGATGGAAGGATGGACACGGCGGTGGAACGGTCCCTGCGCAAAACCGCAGTCCGTGCCGGCAATGATGCGCTCGGGCCCGACCAGCCGGGCGAGGCGCGTGATGCGCTCCGCGACGAGCTCGGGATGCTCCACCACGTTGGTCGCATGACTGATGACGCCGGGGACAAGCACCTTTTCCTGCGGCAGCTTCACCCCCTGCCAGACCTTCCACTCGTGCTCATGGCGGGGGTTGGCACCTTCGATGACGTAGGCCCCCACATTCACCGCGAGGATCAGATCGACGATATCGCGCAGCGGAACGTCGGTCGTATGCGGCCCCGGCCAGCTGCCCCAGCAGACGTGGTAGCGCATGCGCTCCGCCGGCAAGCCGGCGATGGCATGATTGAGCACCTCCACATGGCGCGCCACCCATTTGCGGTAGTCCTGAAGGCTTGCGGGCGGCACCATGCGGTCGTAGGTCACCGCTGCACGCGCGTCATCGAGCTGGAGCAGGAAGCCCGCCTCCACGATCATCCGGTACTCGGTGCGCATCGCCTCGCCGATGGCGAGGAGACATTCCTCATCGGAGTTGTAGTATTCGTTCTTGCGGTCGGGGATGACACTTGCCGGGGCAGCAACCGGCAGAAAAGCTTCCTCGACGTTGGTGCCTTCGAGCGCATCCCTGAAATTCCTGATATCGCGGGCAAGCGCGGCCTGCCCCGTATAGGCGATCGGACCGATGCAGACGGAGTCCTTGGTGGTTGCAAGGCCGTCATGGGCATCTAGTTCAGCATAGAACTCCGGAAATCGCTCCCGATCGGCGCCGCGTGTGAAAGGATTGGCAGAAGGCTTTACCGGCCGGCGCTCGAAGCCGCTCAAGCGCTCGAGTGCGTATTGCGACCAGCTGATGGACTTGCCGAATTCGCCGTCGCTGATCACGTCGATGCCGGCGGCAGCCTGCCGGCGAACCACCTCGGCGACGGAAGAGGTAAGGCAGCTCTGGTAGGCCGCCTGGTCGACCGGCTCGCCTGCCTGCATGGCGCGCAGGAACTGCTGCAGCGCCTGTGGCCGGATCAGGCTGCCGACATGGGTGGTGAGAATGCGCCCGGTGCTGCGTTTCATGGGCCCGTATACCGAGCTGCGCGGCAGGCGCCTTGTACAGCAAAGTTGCTGCTCGTGGAACCGCCGCGCATTAGCCGGTTGGCAACCGCATCCCTGCCCGGCAAATTGGAAGCCGCGCCATGACCCGTCCGCCTGCCGAGAACGATGCCGCGGAGCCGCTCTCCCGGCGGCCGGCCATCCGCATCCACGACCTGCGCAAGGACTTCGGGGAGCTTGTCGCCATCGACAGGATATCCCTCGAGATCGCGCGGGGCGAGTTCTTCATGATCGTAGGCCCGAGCGGGTGCGGCAAGACCACGCTCTTGCGCATCCTTGCCGGCCTCGAGACTATCACATCGGGCGCAATCGACATTGCAACGCCGAGCTCGCAGCGGCCGGCAAATTCCATGATCTTCCAGGGCGACTCGATCTTCCCGTGGATGACGGTGTGGAGCAATGCGGCCTATGGCCTCAAGATGCGGGGCGCCAGCTCCGCGATCATCAAGGAGGTCGTAGGACATTACCTCGCGTGCACAGGATTGACGCGCTTTGCCGCCTACTACCCGCACCAGCTCTCCGGCGGCATGCGCCAGCGAGTCGCCATCGCACGCGCCTTTGCCAACGATCCCGAAATTCTGCTGATGGACGAGCCGTTCTCCGCCCTTGATGCGCAGAACAGACTCCTGTTGCAGGAGGAGCTGCTTCGCATCTGGGAGGAGCACAAGAAAACCGTGGTCTTCATCACCCACTCGGTCGACGAGGCGGTATTCCTCGGCGACCGTATCATGGTGATGACAGCACAGCCTGGGCGGGCGAAAGCCTTCGTGCCGGTGCCGCTGGCGCGGCCACGCAATATCATGGAGCTGCAGAAGTCGGCCGAATACGGTGAGTTGATCGCCAACATCTGGGCGAGCCTGCGCGACGAAGTGCAGCGCGCGCGCCGCCGGGAACAGGAGATGACATCATGAGCGTCCAGACCATTGCAGCCGGGCAGCGCGCGGCGATGTCGGCGCGAGCGCGCGATCGCCTCCTGAACGTGATCTCGCCGCTCGCTCTTCTCCTGCTGTGGGAGCTGTGCGCGCGTTTCCATTTCATCGACACCCGTTTCTTTCCTGCTCCCTCGAGCGTGTTTGCAACGTTGATCGAGATGCTGCGCAGCGGCGATCTCCTCGCTCATACCGCCATCAGCCTCCAGCGGCTGGCCTACGGAACAATCGTAGGCGCGCTGCCTGCGCTCATTCTCGGCATTGCCATGGGGCTCAACCGTCCGATCCGCGCTTTGTTCGATCCGTTGATCGCGGCGACCTATCCAGTGCCGAAGAGCGCCATCCTGCCACTGGCCTTGCTCATCTTCGGGCTTGGCGAGGGCTCCAAGATTTTCATGGTTGCAATCGGCGTGTTCTTTCCAATGGTGATCAACACCACCACCGGCGTGCTCGGGATCAGCAAAATCTATCTGGACGTCGGACGCAACTACAAGGCAAGCCGCTGGAATACGTTCTGGACCATTGCGCTTCCGGGCGCGCTGCCCGTCATCGTAACCGGGCTCAAGCTCGGGATCGGCATCGGACTGGTCCTGATTGCGGTCGCCGAGATGGTGGGCGCAAGAAGCGGGCTTGGCTATCTGATATGGAGTGCGTGGAGCACGTTCGCGGTCGAAGAAATGTATGTCGGCCTGTTTGCGATTGCGATCATCGGGTTTTTGATCACGCTCGGGCTCAATGAGCTTGAACGCGTGATCATTCCGTGGAAGCCCGAATGAGGACGTCCTTGCCCTGCCTTGCCGGGTGACTATGCTCTGACGGCCCGTGCAACCCGCAGAGCGCGGAGTTGCAACCACGAGCCAGAGCTCCAGGGAGAAAGCCATGCTCGCTCATTGCCGACGGTTCGCTATTCCCGCGTTCACGCTCGCATTGGCGCTTTTCGCCGCAGGCGTTGCCACCTGGGCCGTGGAGCTCAACCCCGCGGCACTGATCTACCAGAGACCTGATCAGATTAAATGGAATCCGCCAAGCGCCGCGGGCTCGCAGAACGCGGTGCTCGTCGGCGATCCGTCAAAGCCGGGGCTCTATGTCGTTCGCAACAAGTGGCTGAAGGGGGACCATTTCAGTCGCCCCCATTTCCATCCCAACGACCGCTTCATCATGGTGCTCGCCGGGACCTGGTGGGTGGGCACAGGTACGAGCTTCGATCCCGAACACAGCGTGGCCATGCCGGCCGGTACTTTCGTCACCCATTTCGGTAAGCAGGTGCATTGGGACGGCGCCAAGGACGAGGATGCGTCGTTGCTGATCATCGGCGATGGGCCCGGCACGAGCACGCCGGCCGGACAGACCCCGGGCCAGCTTGCCGGGCTCGACCCCGCCGCTGCCGCCTATACCTTGCCGGATCAGTACAAGTGGCGCGATCCGACGGGGGCCGCCGGCGTCAACCAGGTCGTGCTGCACGGAGACCCGAACTCAACGGGGCTCTATGTCACGCTCAATCGCTTCAAACCGGGCAATTTCAGCCGGCCGCACTTCCACCCCAACGACCGGTTCATCACCGTGGTCAAGGGAACCTGGTGGGTCGCAACCGGCAACAAGTTCGACAAGGACAACATGGAGCCGATGGCTGCGAGCAGCTTCGTGACCCATTTCGGCAAGCAGGTGCACTGGGACGGCGCCAAGGACGAGGAAGCCTGGCTGCTTATCGTCGGCGAAGGACCGGGAACGCTGACGCTGGTCGATATTGCGAAGTAGGCTCGTTTCGCCCCAAGCGTAGGGGCGAGGCGTTAGCGCGTTACGCGCGTTCGTGATGCGCTAGCCTCGCCCATACAGAACCCGCGCCGGCTCAAGCCGCCGTCTGCGCCGGGAGCGGCATTGAACGGCTGCTCGCGGCACGCCGGCGCAGCAGCAGGTCGAGCGTCGCTACTTCGACGCGATTGCGACCGCGCTCCTTGGCGTGATAGAGCGCCTGATCGGCCTGCGCGAGCAGTTCAGGAACGTCGAGCGGTCCGTCCTGATTGATCACAACCCCGATGCTCACCGTGGCCCCGACCGGTCGCCCGTCCACCTCGATCGCCGCCTCCGCAAACTTCGTGCGGATGCGCTCGGCGAGCCCGAGAGCCTTGTCAGAACCGATATTGTAGAGCACTGCGGCGAACTCCTCACCGCCGAGGCGCCCGATCAGATCGCAGGAGCGCAGGTTCGCCCGCGCCGCCTCCGCGAAAACCTGCAACACCCGGTCGCCGATGGCATGCCCGAAGCGGTCGTTGATCGACTTGAAGTGGTCGAGATCAATCAGCAGCCCGGCGGTGGGGCATGGATCGGAAGCGTGCTGCTTCATCAGCTCATTGCCGACCTGCAGAAACGA
>Ga0306923_10003363_pt1 | contig 15003 bp, 11 predicted proteins | sample sta12Can44000108_FD_203841 | JGI IMG/M metagenome (GOLD analysis project Ga0306923, IMG submission 203841) | Lab enrichment of tropical soil microbial communities from Luquillo Experimental Forest, Puerto Rico - statanox.12C.anox.44.000.108 (v2)... | ecosystem: Environmental > Terrestrial >... | reverse complement strand
CGATCATCGAATAGCGCGGAAGGGTCAGGAACGCGTACTTGCTGCGCGGTAAGGTCACATGACAAATTTTACACCTTTCTTGCCTGATTGCGACACGAGGCCAAGTAAGAGCAGTGAATCCCGCCAGGCGTCCGTGAATCCGGCCAAAGAGGGGGGGAATGAGGGGTGGTCCCGAACGCCATGCGCATGAAAGATGCGCACGAGCTATGCGCATGACCCCGGAACGTGACCATCGCGAGCAGCCCTTCGCGAGAGTGATGCGGGAGAGAGCCTCTGAGACCTGAAGGCGGTGCCGGCGCAAAGCGCCCGACGAACCTCAGCGTGCGCGGCGACCTCATCGACGCGGCGCGTGGTGCGCGCGTCAATCTCTCGGCACTCCTCGAGCGCGCCCTGGCCGAGGAGCTGGTGCGCCTGAAGTGGAGGCAATGGCGTGAAGAGAATGGCCCCGCCGTCGCCGCCTATAACCGCTACGTCAGGGAGAACGGGGCCTTTTGTCGAATCGGCCTGAGGTGGGGATGCCGCAGTTCGCCGTTTACCTGAACAAGAACCTGCGCAGCCGATCGGTGTTCCCGATGTTGGTGGACGTACAGGCGGAGTTACTGCGCGACCTGGAGACGCGCGTCGTCATTCCGCTCGTCAAGAGCACCGCCTTCACCAGTTTCCCGCTCGGACTCGTGATGCCGACCGTCGAGGTTGAGGGCGAGTCGTACATGCTGGTCACGCCGCAGCTCGCCGGAGTTTCGCGCTGGGATCTCGGGCCGCATACGGGCAGCGTGGCCTCGCATTCCCGCGCGATTTTCACCGCGACGGATATCCTGCTCAGGGGGTTCTGAGCGGCCCGACCCGCACCGCGGTCCGGGTGTCCCGCAGTTTCGCTCAGCTGCGCAGCTGCAGATTGTCGGGGTCGTAGGGCGACTCGGGCACGACCGTCGCCGGCTTGCGCTCGCCGAGGATCTCGATCGTCAGCTCCGTGCCGGGCGTCGCTAACTCGGTGCGCGCGTAGCCGATCGCGAGGCTCTTCTGGACGGCGTGGCCGTAGTAGCCGGAGGTGGCCCGTCCGATCATGCGGCCACCCTTGTCGAACAGCGGCTCGTTGCCGAGCGGATCGGCGTCGCGGACCTCGTGCACCTCGAGCGTGACGAAGCGGTTGGGGACACCCGCAGCGAGCTGCCGCTCGAGCGCGTCGCGGCCCACGAACGGCCCCTTTTTCATGCGCACGAAGCGGTCGAGACCCGACTCGAAGGGCGTGTAGTCGGGAGTAATGTCGCTGCCCCACATGCGGTAGGACTTCTCGAGGCGCAGCGATTCCATGGCCCGCATGCCCACCATGCCGATGCCGTGCCCGCGGCCGGCCTCGAAGAGCGCGTCGAAAAGGTGATGCGCGTACTCGATGGGGAAGTGCAGCTCCCAGCCCAGCGAACCGACGAAATTCACGCGCAGGGCGTAGACATCGACTGCCAGGCCCGCCTCGATCACCTGCGCGGTGAGCCACGGGAAGGCCGTATTGTCGAGCGGAGTGTCGGTGAGCTGCGCGAGCACCTCGCGTGATTTCGGTCCCGCGAGCACGAAGCAGCCGCGCGTGCCGGTGATGTTGCGCAGGCCGACCGAGCCGTCGGCGGGGAGCGATTTGAAGAGGAAGTCGCTGTCGTAGCGCTCCGCGGCCCCGGCGCTCACGACATAGAAGTGCTGCTCGGCGATCCTGGTGATCGTGAACTCGGAGCGGATGCCACCGCGCTGCGTGAGCGCGTGCGACAGCGCCATTCGTCCGACCCGGGTGGGCACCTTGTTGGCGACGAGACCATCGAGCCAGCTCTCGGCGCCGGGACCGGTCACCTCGTGCTTGGTGAAGGGGCTGAGATCGATGACGCCGACGCGCTCGCGCATGAGCCGTGCTTCGTTGCCAACGTGCTCGAAGTAGTTGGTCCGACGGAAGCTCCACTGATCGCGACGCTCAACGCCGCGGGGGGCGAACCAGTTGGCGCGCTCCCAGCCGTAGCGCTGGCCCCAGACCGCGCCCTGGGCGCTCAGCTTGTCGTACACCGGACTGGTCTTCGCCGGACGTGCGTCGGGGCGCTCCTCGTCCGGAAAATGCACGGTGTAGACGTTGCGGTAGGTCTCCTCATTCTTCTTCACCAGGTAGCGCTTGCTGGTGTACGCACCGAAGCGGCGCGGGTCGACCGCCAGCATGTCGATGCCGGGCTCCCCCTCGACGATCCACTCGGCGAGCTGCCAGCCCGAGCCGCCGGCGGCGGTGATGCCGAAGCTGTGTCCTTCGTTGAGCCAGACGTTGCGCACGCCCCAGGCGGGCCCGATGAGCGGACTGCCATCGGGTGTGTAGGAGATCGGGCCGTTGACGATGTCCTTGATGCCGCAGTGCTCGAGTGCCGGCACGCGGCGCGTGGCGGCCTCGACGTGCGGCACGAGGCGGTCGAGATCGCCGGGAAACAGACTGCGGCCGAACCACTCGGGCACCCCGTCGGCGAAACGCGCGGGCGCGCCTTTCTCGTACGGGCCCAGTATCCAGCCCATGCGCTCCTCGCGCAGGTAGTAGGACGTGTCCGGCTCGCGGAGCACCGCGAGCTCACGGCCGCCGCCCTGACGGTAGGCTTTGAGCTCGGGCGATTCGTCATAAACGATGTACTGATGCTCGACCGGGATCGCCGGCACGTTGAGACCGAGCAGCTGCCCGGTCTGCCGCGCGTAATTGCCGGTCGCAAACACGAGGTGCTCGGCGGTGATGTCACCGCCCTTGGCGGTGCGCACGCGCCACTCTCCAGACCCGGTGCGCTCGATGCCGACGGCCTCGGTGTGCTCGTAGATCTCGGCGCCGGCGCTGCGCGCGCCCTTGCGCAGCGCCATGGTCAGATCGGCGGGGGCGATGTGGCCGTCCTGCGGGTGGTAGAGGGCACCGATGATCGACGCCATGTCAGCACTGCCGCCGAGCTCGAGCAGCGGCCACAACTCCTGCACCTGCTTCGGTGTGATGATCTCGAAAGGCACACCGATGGTGTTGGCCGTGCCGCAGTACTTCTGGTACTCGTCCATGCGCTCGCGGGAGGTGGCGAGGCGCAGGTTCCCGGTGACGTGGAAGCTCACGTCCTGCCCGGTCTCCGCGGGCAACCGCTTGTAGAGATCGACCGAGTACTTGTGGAGCTGGCCCACGATGTAGCTCATGTTGAAGAGCGGCAGGAGGCCCGCGGCGTGCCAGGTGGAGCCGGCGGTGAGCTCGGTGCGCTCGATCAGCGCAACATCCGTCCAGCCTTTCTTCGTCAGGTGATAGAGCGTGCTGACTCCCACCGCGCCGCCACCGATGACCAGGACCCGAACATGCGTCTTCACGAGAATGTCTCCAGTTGCGGCCGCGACCCCAGCCCCTGATCCGGGGTGGTCCGCCCGGCCTCCGCAAGAAACTCCGACACGTACGCCACGAAGGAGCGCGCCACCTCGATGCGGAACGTCTCGGTCGCCGTGCGCCACAGCACCACTTCGGCCTTCGCCAGCACGGTACGCGTACACATGCCGACGGGAAACGCGCGCTCATCGAGGTCGAGCGGGCAGCCCGCCGAGAGCAACGTCGCCGCCAGCGGCCCACGCAGCTCGCAGCCGCTCTGGCGGTGTCCGACGTCCACCAGCGAGTGCGGGAGTCCCGCGAGTGCCGTTGCCAGCTGACCCGCGAGGGACGCGCCCTGGGCTGCGGGAGCGATCAGCAGCCACTCGTCCGGCCCGAGCCACAGCGCGGCACGCCCTTCCCGCGTCACGGCCCGACACGCTTCCGCGGGGATACCCAGTCCCACAGCCTGTTCAGCGGCGGCACGCACCGCCGGCCCACCCCGCAGGATATAACGCGAAGCGGGCGGGAGCGGAGCGAGCATCGGCCCGGCCTCGAAGCGGGGCGGTGAGCGTGCGGCGCTGAGGTCAGGCATTGAGGCGCGCTCCCTTCGGATCGTAGAAGACGGACGAGGCGACCTGTGCTGGCGCGACGCCGCCTGTCTCGAGGGGAACGTAGAGCGTCTGAGCCATGCGGCCGCGGCCTCCGGCGACGAGCGCCATGGCGATCGAGCGGCCGAGCGCGGTGCTGTAGTAGGAGGAGGTGACATGTCCGAGCGGGCGTACCGGCAGCGTGGCATCCGCTTCTGCCACCACCTGGGAGCCCTCTTCGAGCACACACTCGGGGTCCGCGGTAAGGAGTCCGACGAGCTGCCGCCGATCGGCTGACTGCATCGCCGGGCGCTGGAGGGAGCGCTTGCCGACGAAGTCAGTTTTGTTGCGGCCGATGGCCCAGGAAAGACCCGCGTCATCGGGTGTCACCGTACCGTCCGTGTCCTGACCGACGATGATGTAGCCTTTCTCCGCGCGCAGCACGTGCATGGTCTCGGTGCCGTACGGAGTGATGCCATGTGCCTGTCCTGCCGCCCACACGGCTTCCCACACCGCTGGCCCGAAGTCCGCCGGTACGTTCACCTCGAAGCCGAGCTCGCCGGTGAAGCTCACCCGAAAGAGCCGCATCGGCACCCCGCAGATGTGGCCCGCGGCGACGCCCATGTGTGGCAGCGATGCGGCGCTGAGGTCGATGTCCACGAGGCCGGCCAGCACCTGCCGCGCCCTCGGGCCCTGCAGGGCGATCACCGCCCATTGCTCGGTGGTCGAGGTGAGCCAGACGGCGAGCTCCGACCACTCGGTCTGGAGGTAATCCTCCATCATCGCCAACACCCGCGCGGCGCCGCCGGTGGTAGTCGTGACGTGGAATCGGTCCGGCGCGAGGCGCGTCACGACACCATCGTCGTACACGAACCCGTCATCGCGCAGCAGCACGCCGTAGCGCGCGCGGCCGACGGCGAGCGAGTCCCACGCGTTGACGTACAGGCGGTTCATGAAGGTGACCGCGTCGGGCCCCACCACCTCGACCTTGCCGAGCGTCGAGGCATCGAATAAGCCGCAGGCGCTGCGCACCGCGCGACACTCGCGGGCGACCGCAGCGTGCATGTCTTCCGTGCCGCGCGGGAAATAGCGCGCGCGTTTCCACAACCCGACATCCTCGAACACGGCGCCCTGGGCGCGCGCCCAGCCGTGCATCGGCGTCGTGCGCACCGGGTCGAAGAGTTCCCCGCGCGCGGGACCCGCGAAGCTGCCGAAGCTCACCGGCGTATAGGGCATGCGGAAGGTGGTGAGGCCGACCTGCGGAATGGGCTTGCCGAGCGCGCTCGAGACGATCCCGAGCGCATTCAGGTTGGAGGTCTTGCCCTGATCGGTCGCCATGCCGGTGGTGGTGTAGCGCTTCACGTGCTCGATGGAGTGAAAACCCTCGCGCGTGGCGAGCGCGAGATCCCCCGTGGTGACATCGTTCTGCCAGTCGACGAACGCCCGACCACGTCCGCCGCGCAGTCGCGCAAGCACGCCATTCTCCCGCACACCCGGTGTTCCCTGCGTCGCTGCCGTGACAGCGGTTGTGGCGGCTGCGGTTGCGCCGGCGATGACGGCCGCGCGCTGCGCGGCGCCCGCGGGGCACACCCCGCGCCGCGCGGGATCGGTCGCCTCGCGCGCCGCTGCGGACCCGGCCGCTGCTCCATCGGCGAGGGCCGCCTCGAGTGCGAATTCACCCCGGCAGGCACCCACACTGCGCACGCGCTCGGCCGGCGTGCCGGGGAGGAATGCCTGCAAACCCTCGTGCCAGCGGAGCTTGCCACGCGACTGCGAGTAAAGGTGCACACTCGGGGTGTAGCCGGCGGACATCAGGACCAGATCGCAGGGCTGCAGCTGGGTCGTGATCGGCTCACCACCCTCGAGCTGCGCCAGCTGAATCGACCTTACGCGCCGCCGGCCGCTGGTCCCGAGCACCGTGGCGCGCGTCAGCACGGGAATGCCCGCGTCCCGTGCGTGTGTGGCGGCCGCTCCGTCTTCGCCGCGCAGATCCGCAATGGTTGCGACGAAGACACCCGCCTGCTGCAACTCGAGGGCAACCGTGTAGGCCTCATCGGTTGCCGTCACCAGCACCGCGCGGGTGCCGGGTCGCACGCCGTAGCGGTTGAGAAAGGTGCGGGCCGCCCCCGCGAGCATGATCCCCGGCCGGTCGTTGCCCGGGAACACGAGCGGCCGCTCGATCGCGCCCGTGGCGAGCACCACCTCGCGCGCACGCACCTGCCACTGCCTTTCACGCGGTGAGTCCTCGGGCACTGACGCGAGATGATCCGTGAGGCGCTCGTTGACGCTCACGAGGTTATGAGGGAAGTAGCCGAAAGCGGTGGCGCGTCGCAGCAGGGTGACGCGCGGGTTGGCCGCCAGCGCGGCGAGGGTGTGTGTCAGCCACTCGAGCGCGGGCCGCCCCTCGATGCGCGCAGCGGTCCGCGGATCCTGCGAGAGCAGTGCGCCACCGAACTCCGACTGCTCATCGCAGAGCATCACGCGCGCGCCCGCGGCCGCGGCGGCCGCCGCCGCAGCCAGCCCGGCGGGGCCTGCGCCGACCACCAGCACGTCGCAATGGGCGTAACGCGCGGCGTAGCGATCGGGATCGGCCTCCCGCGGAGCGGTGCCCAGGCCCGCCGCCGCGCGGATGCGCGGCTCGTAGAGCGACTGCCATGCGCCGCGCGGCCACATGAAGGTTTTGTAGTAGAAGCCAGCGGGTATGAAAGGGGCGATCAGGTCATTGATCGCACCGAGATCGAACGCAAGGCTCGGCCAGCGGTTCTGGCTCTCTGCCTCCAGCCCCTCGTACAGCTCGAGCTGCGTGGCGCGCACATTCGGCGTATACCGCGCTGCGTCGCGGTGTACGCCGACCAGCGCGTTCGGTTCCTCCGCGCCCGCGGCGAGGACGCCGCGCGGGCGGTGGTACTTGAAGGAGCGACCCATCAGGTACACGCCGTTGGCGAGCAGTGCCGAAGCGAGCGTGTCCCCGGCGAAGCCGCGGTAGCGCGCCCGATCGAACGTGAAAGCGAGCGGCCGCGAGCGGTCGATGCGTCCGCCGTGCGCGATGCGCAGGCCCTCGCTCACCGCGACACCTGCCCGGGCGAGGGCGGCGCCTCGCCGACCTTGTAGGTGGCGAGGAACTGATCCGAGGTGGTGTCGCGCAGGGCGTTGAAGAAGCGGCCGCAGCCGTGCGTGTGCCGCCAGCGCTCGGCATGCACGCCGCGGGAGTTCTCGCGCAGGTAGAGGTAGCGGGTCCACTCCTCGGCGCTTGCCTCCGCCGGCACACGGGGACGGGCGACGTGAGCCTGTCCGCCGTAGACGAACTCAGGCTCGGGGCGCTCGCCACACCAGGGGCACTCGATCAGCAGCATACGTGGCTCTCAGTGTGCGACCGCCGCGGCGGCCGCCTCGTCGATGAGGTTGCCATCGCGGAAGCGCTCGAGCGTGAAGGGCGCGTTGAGCGGATGAGGCTCATCGCGGGCGATCGTCCACGCGAACACGTGCGCGGAGCCCGGTGTGGCCTTGAAGCCTCCCGTGCCCCAGCCGCAGTTGACGTAAAGGCCCGGCACGCCCGTCTTGCCGATGATCGGCGAGCGATCGGGAGTCACGTCCACGATCCCGCCCCAGCAGCGCAGCATGCGCATGCGTCGGAACATGGGAAACAGCTCGCAGATCGCCTCGAGAGCGTGACTCGTGATGTGCGGGCCGCCGCGCTGCGTGTAGGAGGTGTAGGCGTCGGTGCCGGCGCCGATCACGAGCTCGCCCTTGTCCGACTGGCTGATGTACGCGTGGATGGTGTTGGACATGACCACGCACGGAAACACGGGCTTCACCGGCTCGGAAACCAACGCCTGCAGGGGATAGCTCTCGAGCGGCAGCTCGACCTGCGCCATCTTCAGGACGACGCTGGTATTTCCGGCGGCGGCGACGCCGATGCGCGGCGCGCGAATCGTGCCGCGCGTGGTCTCCACGCCTTCCACCGCGCCCTGCGCATTGCGGCGGATCCCGGTGACTTCGCAGTTCTCGATGATGTCGACGCCCAGCGCATCGGCTGCACGCGCATAACCCCAGGCCACCGCGTCGTGACGCGCCGTACCGCCTCGGCGCTGCAGTGCGGCGCCGAGGACCGGGTAGCGGATGTCGCCGATGTTCAAGAGGGGGCAGAAAGCCCGGGCCTCAGGCGGCGTGAGCCACTCGTTGTCGACCCCGGCGGCGCGGTTCGCGTGCACGTGGCGCTTCGCCACCTGCATATCGTGCACCGTGTGCGCCAGCATCAGCACGCCGCGCTGGGAGAACATGACGTTGTAGTTGAGCACCTGCGAGAGGCTCTCCCAGAGCCTTACCGCATGGTCGTAGAGCGCCGCGCTCTCGGGAAAGAGATAGTTGGAGCGGATGATCGTGGTGTTGCGCCCGGTGTTGCCGCTGCCGATCCAGCCCTTCTCGAGCACGGCAATGTTGGTGAGGCGATGCTCGCTCGCGAGGTAGTAGGCCGTGCCGAGCCCATGACCGCCGCCGCCGACGATGAGGGCGTCGTAGGCAGGCTTGGGGTCGGGGTGCCGCCACTGCGGCTGCCAGCCGCGCTGGCCGGCGAGGCCGCGCCGCAGCAGCGACAGGCCTGAAAAGCGTTGCATCGTTCGATCCTGCGCGAGAGTGCGAGCGCATTATTCTCCGCGCCTCCCGCGCGCGACGTGCACCCTCCCGTCCGGCGGTTTGAACGAATGCGACATCAGGCGCGGCCCGGGCGCCTTGACAGCTTTGACGGTGCAGTCGGAGCATTTCTCAGTTGCGTCGGGCGTTTCTCACCATTCCTCCAACAAGGAGACGACCATGGAGCGACGGGGCTTACTCTCGCGGCTGGCCTTCCTGCCAATATTCGCTGGCGCGGCTGCCGCCACTGCAGAGGAGCCGAAAAAACCTCTCAGAATCATGTTCAAGAGCGCCTGGGGCTCGGATGATCCGACCAAGGCTGCCTTCGCGTTCCTGCACGGCAATGCGCTCGCCGAGGCCGGGCACAGCGTGCAGATTTTTCTGCTCGGCGAGGCAACCTCGTTGATGCGCGCTTCGGTCGCACACGCCGTCGTGCCGGTCGGCTGGCCGCCACTCGTCGAGGCGCTCACGAAGGCTACCGCCAACAAGATCCAGATCTACGCCTGCGGCGCCTGCTCCCGGGCCCGCGGCGTCACCGAGGCGGACCTCAGCCAGTGGGGCGCCAAGTTCGGTAATCCGACGATCTTCATATCGCTCGTCGAGTGGGCTGACCGGATCATCACGGAATAGCCCGCTCCGGGGCGCCGGCCGAACGCGCTCCGCCCGACAACAGAGCCTTGCCGGGTGGAGCGCGCCCGCAGTTTTCCCGGCCGTTACGGCTTGCCGGCGCTATTGCTTCTCCGGCCCCCACATGAGCGGCAGGTTCGACTGAATCTGCAGGTCGATGAGGGTGTTGAGGGTATCCTCCACCTGCGCGAAGCGAGCCGCGAGCGGTGCACCGAGTGCGGCACGGACTTTGTCGTAGGTGCTCGCGAGGAGGTCGATGCGCTTCTTCCGGTAAGAGACGGCGGCGTTGAAAATCTCATCCGCCTTGTTATCGGTCATGTTGCTGTAGTTTTGGGCGAATGCGGTGATATTGCCCAGGCGCACATCATTGAGCTTGTCGAGCTGACGGTTGTAGTCCCTGTAGATCGGCCAGAACTTCTTTGACTGCGCGTCATCGAGGCCCATGGCGGCGCCCATGATCTTCTCTTTCTGCTGGCGCACATCCTTGCGCAAAAGCTTGATGTCTTCGGACAGATTTTGCTTGGACGTCCCCGCTGATGCTGACCCTGCGGGCGCTGCTGCAGGGGCGGCTGTAGTCGATTGCGCTAGGGCTGCGGAACTCCAGATCAGAAGAGCCGTTGCGGCGAATCCGCCACAGTAGACTGGACGCATCATGGGCCATTCTCCCGTTGTTGCTTCGTGTGACCGAGGAAACGCTGCGCGATCCTAACGCCGGGCGTGCTGGGCCGCCATGGGACCGGGGTCTTACGTGAGCCGCCGCGAACCCGCCAGCGAATATCGCGTCAGGCTTCCACCTGCAGTGAATCGGCATTTGGGGTCAGCGTATGCGATGCCAGTGTGCCGATATGATGGCAGCCCTTGACGGCGTACCACAGCAGCCCGGCTCCGAGGATCACGGCGATATAGACGAACGCACCCCAGGTGTTGTACCAGGGTGCGCCGTAGACGGCTTCGCGCGGCCAGGCCAGGTTGAGCGCCATCCCCGCGCCCCACAGCACCGCGACGACGTTGACGAACATTCCCCACCTGCCCATGGTGAAGTAGCCACCTGGTGCGAGATCCGCGGGCGGCCACTGGCCTTGCAGGCGCTTCATCAGCAAGGGGCCCGTCACCATCAGGTACGCCAGGTAGATCATGATGACCGCAATCGAGGTCAGCACCGTGAAGATCTTCGGCTGTCCGATGTTGAGGACCAGGATCAGCTCGGCAATCACGCCGATCACAATGGCGGGAACAATGGGTGTCTGCGTGCTGGAGTTCACCCGCGCAAGCCTCTCGCCGAACGGCAGCGCGTTGTCGCGCGCCATCGCGAAGGTCAGGCGGATGGCCGCGGTATGCACGGCCAGCGAGCACACCGTCACCGCGACCACGATACAGACCAGGAAGATCTTGCCGAGCGGGCCCCACATCACCTGCTCGACGATGTATTGCAAGCCGCCGCTGCTGCTGCCGATTTTCGGGTCACTCAGATCGGGTGCTGCCATGACGGCGAACACCAGGATCGCACCACCAATGACGAACGAGGCCAGGATGGCCCGCAGAATGGCCCGCGGAGCGGTGCGCCGCGGCTCCAGCGTCTCCTCTCCCAGTGAACTGGCGGTGTCGAAGCCGTACATGACGTAGCCGGAGGCCAGCGACGCCACCAGGAACTCGCCCAGAAAGCCCCAGCTCTTGCCCGCACCGTAACCGTTGGTATGGAAGAAGACTTCGGGACCTCGCTTGATGTTGACGGCCAGGAAGATGGCTATCAAACAGGCAGCGATCAGCTCGATGAAGACGCCTGCGCTGTTGATCGTCGCCATCAGGCGCACACCGAGCGCATTGACGACGGTGGTGAACACGATCAAAACGGTGCCGAGGATCACCGCGTTCGTGGCGAAATCGAAGGGACCGTTGCCGTCGCCGATGATCTGGAAGCCGCTCCACAGGCGCGGCAGGTTGAGTTGCAGCGCCAGCACGACGGCAGAGAGGGTGACGATCGAGGCGGTGAGCATCAGCCAGCCCGAGGACCAACCCACGATCCGACTGCCCAGAAGCTTGGACCAGTTATAGACCGATCCGGCGATGGGGTATTTGGCGGCCAACTCCATGAAGCACAGCGCGACCGCCAACTGACCGATGAGCACCATCGGCCAGGACCACAGATAAGCGGGTCCGGCGGTGCCGAAGCCGAAGTAGAACAGCTGGAAGGTACCGGTGAGTATCGAGATATAGCTGACGCCGGCAGCAAAGCTGCCGAACGACCCGATGCTGCGAGAGAGCGATTCCTTGTAGCCGAAGTGCTCCATGCCGCTGTCGGTCCGCGGCTGATCCAAATTCGTCACGGCGTTGTAATCTCGCCTTGATAGCCCAGGTGGGGCAGACATTCACGTCCCCTTGACCCTTGAAGTCATGCGATTCATTATCCCGTCCGGCAGCTTGAATAGCCGTTTAATGAATCCACTGTCAAGTCGTGGAAGAACCGGCAAGTCGCTGAGTGACCAAGAACTATCACGAGCTCGCAACTGCCTTGGACCGGCCGCAAGCCGACTTCTGGTGATGGATCCGGAGGATGCCGTTGAACAGCCAATCAACCATCAGGGATCCGACCGCCCGGCGTAACACATCGCCCCGTGACGAGGCCGAAGACGCACGTCGCGTGCAGCTGATCGAGGTCACGATCGACAGTCTCGCCGAAGTCGGCTTTGTCGGCACGACTCTCGCTGAGATTGCCGGCCGAGCCGGGGTGTCGCCGGGGCTCGTGGCGCATTACTTCGGCGACAAGGACGGACTCCTCGAGGCTGCCTTCCGCACGCTCGCGCGCGTGGTGGCGGTGCGCATGCGCGAGCGATTCGCGCTCGCGCCCAGCCCGCGCGCACGCGTTCAGGCGGTGATCGACGCCAATCTCGGGCCGGAGAATTTCGACCGGCGCACGGGCAACGCCTGGCTCGCCTTCTGGGGTCAGGTGCTGCATTTCGAAGGATTGAAGCGGGTGCAGACCGCGTACCAGCGCCGCATGCTGTCGAATCTGCGGAGTGACCTGCGGCGGATGATACCGGGAGAGGCTGCCCGCAGCCTCGCCGCCATGATCGCCGCCATGATCGATGGTGTCTGGCTGCGCGCGGCGCTCTCTGAATGGGAGGAAGCGGACAGCGAGAGTGCGCAGGCGCTCCTGACCGCATTCGTCGACGGCCGCCTGCACGAGCTCGCCCGCTCCGCGGCGGCCGATGGCGCGCAGGCTGCCCCGGGCTCAATGCCGCACCGCGGGCCGGACTCGGAACGGTCGATCCGCGTCATCAATCCTGCGACCGGTGCGCAGCTGGCCGTATTGGCCGTGGACGGCCCGGCACAGGTGAATGCCGCCGTCGAACGGGCGCGGGTGGCGCAGAAAGACTGGCGGGCGATGACGGGCGCGGAACGCGGCCGGCTGCTGCAGCGCGCAGCGCGGCTGCTGCGCGAGCAAAACGACGCACTCGCCGAGCTCGAGACGCGCAACACCGGCAAGCCCATCCAGGAGACCCGCGCGGTCGATGTGCTCTCGGGAGCGGAGTGCCTCGAGTACTTCGCGGGACTTGCCGCCGGGCTTGCCGGCGAGCACATAGACCTGGGGCCGAAGGCGTTCGGTTACACGCGGCGCGAGCCACTCGGAGTCGTGGCGGGGATCGGGGCCTGGAATTACCCGCTGCAGATCGCGTGCTGGAAGTCTGCGCCGGCGCTCGCCTGTGGCAACGCCATGATCTTCAAACCCGCCGAGCTCACTCCGCTCACGGCGATCAGGCTTGCCGAGATCTACCGCGAGGCGGGGCTGCCCGAGGGCGTATTCCAGGTGGTGCAGGGCTTCGCGGACACCGGGCGCCTGCTCACGCGACACCCCGACATCCGCAAGATCTCTCTCACCGGGGAGGTGGGCACGGGCAAGGCCGTGATGGCGGATGCCGCCGCCACCCTCAAGCAGGTGACGCTCGAGCTCGGTGGCAAATCGCCGCTGATCGTGTTCGATGATGCAAATCCCGAGAATGCGGTCTCGGGCGCGCTGCTCGGCAACTTCTACTCCGCGGGCGAGGTGTGCTCGAACGGCACGCGCGTGTTCGTGCAGCGGCGCCTGCGTGCCGAATTCGTCGAACGGCTGGGCGCCCGCATCGCGGCCATGCGGGTGGGTGATCCGCTCGATCCGGCGACCCAGGTCGGGGCGCTCATCTCCGCGGAACACCTGCGGAAAGTGCTCGGCCTGATTGCGCGGGGCCGCGCCCAGGGGGCGCGCCTCGTCACCGGCGGGGAACGCGTCACAACCGGGGCGCTCGCGCGCGGCTGCTTCGTGGCACCGACCGTGTTCGATGCCTGTCATGACGGTATGGACATCGTACGTCAGGAGATCTTCGGCCCGGTGATGTCGGTGCTCGAGTTCGAGAGCGAGGAGGAAGTGATCGCGCGCGCCAACGCCACCGAGTTCGGCCTGGCGGCGGGTGTGTTCACCAACGATCTGACACGCGCACATCGCGTGATCGCGCAGCTCGAGGCGGGCACCTGCTGGATCAATCACTACAACGTCACCCCGGTCGAGCTGCCGTTCGGTGGCGTGAAGATGTCGGGGCTCGGACGCGAGAACGGTCGCGCGGCGCTCGAGCACTACACGCAGCTGAAGAGCGTGTACGTGGCGATGGCCGCCATCGACTCGCCCTACTGAGCGCCCCGCGCCGCACGCCCATCGTGACAGAGGAGACGTTCGACTACGTCATCGTCGGTGCCGGCTCCGCCGGCTGTGTGCTGGCGGATCGCCTCACCGAGAGCGGGCAGGACAGCGTCCTGCTGCTCGAGTACGGCGGCTCCGACCGCTCGGTCTGGATCCAGATGCCGAGCGCGCTGAATATCCCGCTCAACATGCCGCGCTACGACTGGCGCTACTACACCGAGCCCGAGCCGAACCTCAACAACCGCCGCCTGCACACCCCGCGCGGCAAGGTGCTGGGCGGGTCCTCCTCGATCAACGGTCTCGTGTACGTGCGCGGCAATCCGCTCGACTTCGAGCGCTGGGAAACGCAGGGCGCGGCCGGCTGGGGCTATGGCGACGTGCTGCCGTATTTTCGCCGTGCGGAAGCCTACGCCGGCGGTGGCAACGACTATCGCGGCGCGGACGGCAAGCTCGCGACCCGCCGCGGGCTCCTCGACAATCCGTTGCACGCGGCCTGGCTCAGCGCCGGGCGCGAGGCCGGCTACCCCTACAGCGCGGACATGAACGGCTTCCAACAGGAAGGCCTCGCGCACATGGACATGACCGTGGGGAACGGCCGGCGCTGCAGCGCGGCGAACGCCTACCTGCGTCCGGCGATGCGGCGGCCGAATCTCGCGGTCCGCACCCATGCGCTGGCGATTGCCGTGCAGTTCGCCGGGCGGCGCGCCATCGGCGTGCGCTATCAGCGCGGTGGGGCCGCGCACGCGGCGCGCGTGCGGCGCGAGGTGATCGTGTGCGCCGGCTCCATCAACTCTCCGCAGCTGCTGAAGCTCTCGGGCGTTGGCCCGGGCGGCGAGCTCGCCGCGCTCGGCATCGCCACGGTGCACGATCTGCCGGGGGTCGGTGAGAATCTCCAGGATCACCTGGAGTTCTACTTTCAGGTCGCGAGCCGCGAGCCGGTGACGCTGTACAGCCAGATGTCGCTGTGGCGCCGGGCACTGATTGGCGCGCGCTGGCTGCTCACCCACGACGGGCTCGGCGCCAGCAACCACTTCGAGACCGGCGGCTTCATTCGCAGCCGCGCGGGGGTGCGCTACCCGGATATCCAGTTCCATTTCCTGCCGCTCGCGGTGAGCTACGACGGATCCTCGCTGGCGCGGGAGCACGGCTTCCAGGCGCAC
>Ga0306923_10003362_pt1 | contig 15004 bp, 15 predicted proteins | sample sta12Can44000108_FD_203841 | JGI IMG/M metagenome (GOLD analysis project Ga0306923, IMG submission 203841) | Lab enrichment of tropical soil microbial communities from Luquillo Experimental Forest, Puerto Rico - statanox.12C.anox.44.000.108 (v2)... | ecosystem: Environmental > Terrestrial >... | reverse complement strand
TGGCCGCAATACACCCTCGATACTTGGGGATGGAAAACGGGCGCCGAAGTCGCTTCCGATAGCTTCAAATTGGAGATTCCCGCCGATGCCAAGAAATTGCCGCCGGACGAGGTCCCAGAGCTCAATGATATACCCGGTCTTTTCACGGGAGAGGGAGCAAAGTGATCATGACAAAGCGCATAGGCGTCGGTTTACTGGTGATAATTATATGCGGCATTTGCCTGGAACTAGGCGAACGGTTCGAGATCCCGGGCGTGCACAGCTTCGTCTCCACCGCAGAAGCCGTCATCGGCCGCCCCCTGACCCCTGTGAGCGTTGCCGGCGTTGCGCGCAGAAGCGCGCGCCGCTGTGCAGCGGGCGTTACCTGTTAGGCCCAGGCGGCCGCGGCTGAGATGTAGAGAAACAGCACACGGCTGGTTTCGGCACCTGTTCTTCGTTCGTCCGCGCGTGCAGCACACCGCGTGGCAGGGCCCCGAGATCGGGATAGGGGGACACCTCGCGGTGCCACCCCTCCCACACCACCGGGCATACGGGTCACGTACCCGGCGGTTCGACTGGGTTAAGCTTGGTCAGGAACATGAAGTCGAGGGAGACCGAGCGAGTCGAAGTAGTGGTTGCGCAGTGCTTGTTGAACCGCCGGGTGTCCTGACATGCGCCAAAACCCCGTCGGCGAACCGGCGGCGACCGCTGCATGGAACTTTGGTACGCCGCGACGGCGCAGTTCGTTGAAGCGATTGTGCCCGTTCTGCCACTGCCGCCAAAGATACGAGCGTAATCTTCGGCGGATCCACGCTTCCAGATTGGTGAGCACACGCGGGGTCTGGCAGAAGCCGAAGTAGCCGCGCCATCCCAGGAGGTATGGCGTCAGCTCTTCGATCAGCTGCGGGAGGCTGATCCCCCGTGTCCTGCGCGTCACGTCGCGGATCTGCGTCTTGAATTTGTCGAGGGCTTTTGGCGCGATGCGCCGCTCGCTCCCGTCATTCGAGATGCTGAACCCCAGGAACTTGCGCTCCTCCGGTGGCGCTACCGCGCTCTTCGTCTCATTGACCTTCAGCCGCAGCTTCTTGGTCAGGAACCGGCTCACTGAGGCCATGACGCGTTCACCGGCGCGGCGGCTGCGATCATAGATGTTGCCCTCGAATGGAGCTGACCGGGCCGGCACCACAGCGGCGGTGATCTTCATATGCGGCGCTCCTCAACCCTCTCAAAGATCTATTCTCTGTGCCCGGTTTTGGGCAGTTTTGGGCCGGGCGTCCACAGTTGCCTCATTTCGGTCATTGAGGAAACTTCTGGCGGGAGCGTTCGGCAAGCGGCAGGCCGAGACGCTTAAAAAGCGGTTCACACGAGAGCCCGGCGCACAACCTAGGCTGCACGGGCGTCAAGGTACTTTTAGTCGGCGGTCCATTTGTCGTAGGCGGTCCGCGCGGGGGTCGGGACGCTGGCGGGATCGAGCATGCGGACGAGCTCCTTGAATCCTTCCCGGCACTTCTGGCTGTGGCGAATACGGTTGCTTGCAATCGACCGTTCGTCGGGAACCTCCAGCATGATGCGGATCTCGGCCGGTGAGAACGACCGGATCATTGCCCAGTAGCTCGGCATCGCCGCGCGGGAGACGCCGTAAGTGTTGCCAATCGCGCAGGTAATGACCGCCTCGACAAACTCGTATTGGGCGGACTCCGGCACGCGATACTGCGCGGCCAAACCTGCAAGCCGGGCGGCAAAGGGCGGTTCGTTGTAGAAATTGTTGAAGCTGTTGTGCACCGACAAGAGGTTTTTAGCGGCTGAGGTGATCAGGACGTGGACCTCGGCATCGCCGAGCAAGCCGATGAGACCGAGGCGCTCGAAGAATTGTTGCGAGGCTTTATGTCGGGGTTCGTCGCCCTTGGCCCGGTAATCCTGATGCCGGTCGACGAGCGTGGATTTTGCCTTAGGCGTCATGGTAGCCGCGAACGCCCGGCAGATCCCGAGGGCATTGAGACGTGCCTCTTCGCCGGACGCGGGGTCGCAATAGATGCCGTGCAGCGTTCCGAAGAGCCGCTCACGTTGCGCGTCGAACGTGCCTTCGATGCGGGTGCGCCACGTCTCAAGCTGACCCGGGTTGAAGCGCGCCGCCTTGACCGCCCCGATGAACGCCTGCATGTCCACACCGCGCGGGTTGTGCTCGTTCGAGAGCGCGTGGCGCCCGACGCGGTTGAGGAAATTGATGAACTCGTCCTCGTCGAGCGCGCCCACCGACGGATGGGCCGCCGAAAAATTGTTACGGACGTCGCGGCACTGATCGAGCAGGAAATATCCGTGCTCGGAGATCAGATTGAGTTCGAGACAGAGCTGCAGGAGATCGGCGTCCCGCAAATCGAGCAAGGCCTCCTCGTCGAAGGGTTTGTTGATCACCTGCGGGACCACGGTAAGGCCGAAGCGGCGGACCTTCGCCCGCAGCTCCACGATCGCCGCGTTCCAGGCGTAATTGACCGCGCTGTCGAGAAGTCCGGCAGCAACCGCGACGCACATCCGCGCGAGCGTTTCGCCGCGATGTTCGGCCGGAATGCGCGACAGGAGACGCGGCAAATTCGACCACACATGGCCGATCTGCTCGTCGGTCGCGATGATGGCGCGTTCGACGCCGAGCGCCGCCGTCAGCGCCGCCAGCATCGGTCCGGTGACGTCGATCACCGCGGGTAAGGTGACGGTCGGCACCGATGCGGGAACAGGGTGAGAGTCAGGCATCTGCTTCAACCGGGTGAAAACTTTCGAGAGATTACCGGCGGACCTGATCGTCGTGTCGAATCCCGGCGCGCTCATCCCCAGATGGTGATTCAGACCCCCCATCAACCGGCTGCCGAGTCCCGCCGACCCAGTTGCCCGCTCGGTATCCGAGGATGCCCGTGCCGCACCCGCCCTGTCGACCGGCCGGTGTATCGCTTTCGCGCCACCTGTGCTCTGCTGTCACAAGTAAAAGCTTTGATGAGGGGTCGAAAGCGAGACGATCGCCATCACGCACCCCGGGGCCGCGTGCGATGAATATACGCGACTTGCTACCATTGCGGATTTTGTGGCGGGCCGTCGAGGTCATCAAGTGAGACGACTGAAAGTCATTCCGAATTTTGATGTTGCTGCCGATCCGAAAATGAATCTGTCAGTATGTCCGGAAGTGACCCAGAGCCGACTTCGCGAGCCGACGGTCCCAGACTTCGGGCTGTGTTTTTGCCGTTAGCAGGCTGTCGAGGCTTGCACGCACGCCGGATTGCCGAACGCAGTAGCCCCGGCAGGCACGTCACCGGTGACCACGCTGCCCGCGCCGATCAGCGCATCATCACCGATGGAAACGCCCGGCAGGATGATCGCTCCCGCTCCGATCCAGACGTGGCGCCCGATCCGGACCGTGCGACCAAACTCCAGGCCGGAGGCTCGCCCCACCGGGTCGCGCGGATGGTCGGCCGCCAGGATCTACACGCCCGGCCCGATCTGCGTGCGGTCGCCGATGGTGACCTCCACGATATCGAGGTTCACGCAGTTGAAATTCGGGAACACCCCAGCACCGAGGCGAATGTTGAAGCCGTAGTCGCAATGGATGGCGGCCGGATCACGGCACCGTCTCCGACAGCGGCGAAGCGTCTACCAGTAGCTTGCGCCGGTCGGAGGGGTCCATGTCGGGTGCCGCGTTATAGCGCGCGAGCCACCTTTGCGTCGCCGCCAGGTCTGCTTTGATTTCGAGCGCGCTGGGGTCGCATAGCTCCCCCGCAAGGGTGACCCCCGGTATGAACGGCGGCTGGATCCAACTGGCCGGCCCTTTGACGACATGTGACGCGTAGCGAAATCTTCTTGAAACTAGAAGGGCCCGGGGGTCCGGTTGACAAGACTCAAAACTCGACGCACTAAGACCTCGGGTCAGAGAACACGGCGAATTGGCAATGAGCTTCGATCCTCAGAAATTCTTTATCGGCCTAATGGATTTCTTTTCCATCCTGCTGCCGGGTGCGCTACTCACGTACCTTTTCATGGGTGAGGTGGGGCCGGCTGCGTTAGGAAACAGATTTTCCACACTCGGTGGCACCGAAGGTTGGGCGGCCTTTCGCTTCGCGAGCTATCTCTTCGGTCACTTGATCTTTTTGCTCGGCTCCTGGCTGGATTTGTTTGACGACTGGGCCAGACGCCATACTCTGGATGCTCAGATCTCGACACTTGCTCGCCGCGGCCGACTGCTGCCTTCAGCAGTGCGTGCGCTGATCTGGATGTTTTTCAAGCACGATCGAAACCTTGCGGTGAAGAGGGCACAAAAGATCAAGAACCAGACGCTCGGGGCGCTGCAAGCCGAGAATTCAATCAATACCTTTCAATGGTGCAAGGCGCTGCTGAACGTGGAAAGCCCGACGAGTCTAGCGCTCGTTCAGCGCTTCGAAGCCGACTCCAAATTCTTTCGGTGCTTTGCCGTCGTCCTGCTGGTCCTGCTCGTGGTGTGGCCGTTCCAGCACAAATGGTCGCTCGCAGGCATCCCTGTAGTGTTGTTTTTACTCCTGCTAGCGCTATGGCGTTATATAGAGCAACGCTTCAAAGCCACCCACCAAGCATATTGGTCCGCCATCACCGTCACAGCACAGAGCGGCAAAGTCTCATTTGAAGAGCCGGCACCTTCGAGTGGTGGTCCCACCCACGCCGGCGGCGTCGTATTTCGGCAGAGGAATGGCGAGACGCAGTATCTGCTCGTCGAAGCCACGGACGATCCCGACCAATGGGTGCTTCCGAAAGGTCATATCGAGGAATCGGAGCATCCTCGCGAGACTGCCGTGCGCGAGGTGTTCGAGGAGACGGGGGTGTGGGCCCGCATAGCAGCTGAATTGGGTGATGTGTCCTACTCGGTCGATGGATCGGCCGTCACCGTTAGGTTTTATTTCATGCAAGCGGTCGGCCGGGGTCTGCGGCTGGACAAAGATCGACAGCACGTCTGGCTGCCGCTGCAGCAAGCCATAAAGCGCGCAAGCCATCCCGAGACGAAGGACATGCTGCAGAAACAGGCATCAGTGGGTGTTCCGTCGTTGGCTCCTCCTGCTTGACATTAGCCGGCGCGAATGCGCCGACAGCAAAGCAAAGAGACTGGCTTTCTCATCTCATCGCCATCGTAAGCTCGCTATGAGGTCCGCCGATCGCATTGCCCGGATCCCCTCCCAGACGGATCAGGCTGGAACTTGCGAAAGATGTTCTAGACGGTTGAGCGAGGGCTTGGATCCGGGCCGAGCTGTATATGGCGTTGCGCGAACGGCTGGACCGGGAGGCCAACCGTTTGGCGGCGCCAATCGGTCATATCGGCGGACAAGGGGGCGGAAAAGACAACCAGGTGGGTTACGATGCCGGTAAGCAGGTGAAGGGCCGCAAAATCCACGCCTGGTCGACCTGCAGTGGGTTGGCGACGATCACCCGTCCGACATACGGCGACAGCACGCGGACCACTGCCGTCGCGTTGCCAGTCGCCTCGAAGACGACCTCGTCTTCTTTGCCGACGCTCCGGGCGAACGCCTCGAGCCCCGCGCGCGGAAGCGATCGCCAGATCACAAGCGACCTAATCCCTTTTTACGGATCGTATATCAGGCGCCCCATTCCGTGATCGGAAGAGTTGTAGCCGACGACGTCATGTCGAGATCTGTTATGAACGGCATCGAGGAGCGCGTCACTGGAAACAGCCAAACTGTTGTTCGAGCGATAGTGTCGCCATAATGCCATCACCCCGGAAGCATACGCCGTTGCAGGCGATGTTCCAACGCAGTGCGTCGTGTTTCCACCATCATTTCCCTCGCCAACCCACTCCGTCGCGACGTCAGCCGAATTCGTATCGCCCCCGGGACACAATCCGTACAGATGCATGGGCTTCTGGGTCCCGATGTTGCTGAACCTCGAACGGTTCTTATCTTGTCTTACGGCGCCCACTCCCAGGACAGCTCTGTATTCTGCCGGCCAGTCAAACCCTGTTGTGGCCCCGTCGTTTCCAACGGCCGACACCAAAATGGGGTCGGGTCCCGTGCCGCTCGCCGCGATCTGAGCGATCTGATCCAGGAATTTTTCGCACACAGTGGAGCGATTGCTGCCCCCACCGCAATAGGGGCATGGCTGGTCGAGATACTGACAGCCAAAACTCATATTGAGAATGTGAGCATCGACGTTATAAACAGCTGTCGTTATGCCCGCCATCAAATCCCAGACATAGATAAGCCCCGAATCACTCACCCGGATTACGTGAATCTCGGCGCCATTGGCGACACTCTTTATGATTTCAGTCATCGCCGTGCCGTGTCCGTTGTTGTCCACCTGCGGAGGAGTGACTGACCCGGTGACGAAAAGATCACGATAGCCCGCCACCGTCTTGCCGGGCTCGATCCCAGTATCAAGAACCGCGATTCTCGTACCGGTGCCATCAGCGTTATGCCCGGCCGCGGCAGCGACATTGAGGTCACGCAAATATACGGAGTGCATTGACTGCCCACTCGTGAGGCTGAAGTTGGTACCGATCTTTACCGAGGGAGCAACAATGTGCAGCACGCCATCCGCTTCGATCAGCTCTATATAGTCCGGAGCGGCTGGATTGCTAAACAGCCTATAGAGCGCCCCTGTGACACTCGCCGCGGTGCTCATTGGCGCCTTAATAAGGCAGTAAGACGGAATCCTGAATCTGATCAGAGCTTGAGTTACGTCGACATTCCGATCGTGCAAATATTCTGCCATCTCCCCTAGATACGCATAGCCCAGCGCAGTCTGATTATTTTGAAGCGAAATCGCGAGAGGGCTCGGTCCCGTTTCTACCCGAGCCTTCCCTTGCACTATCAGACGCACGTAACCTGTTGGGGCAAACCCAGATAAATCGTCTAGCCTGCAACTCATATGGGCCTCCAGGTCATCGTGTGACAGAATACCGAGTTTCGTTACCCTCCAATTTTGTAATCACCTTATCGTTCACAAGTTTCCCCAGTACGTTCCGTAGTGATCGCAACGCAGCATGTTGGCCGCGTGCCTTCAGGACGTCTTCAACTTCGTCCAACGTGCCACCCAGAAGGGTCTCCTTATTAGCCTTGCGCTGCCTTGCCACCTCCAACAAGGTCTCGTAGACGAGAACCTCCTCGACGTTCAGTCCTGTCACCAGCTCGCTGAGCTGTTTAACGGCATTGAGGGCTGCGGCCGTAGCCGAGACCGCTCCTGTAATTCCGACCACTGACGTGATCGGCGCGGTCGCCAATGCGATCCCAGATGCGCCAAAGGAAGCAACGATGACAACGGCCGTAAATATCGTCTTGCGCAGTGGAAAATGGTATTTCCCGGCAACAACTTTAACTTGACCGGCCGCGCCCTTATTGAATGAAGAATCCGCAAGCGTCTTCAGGATTTGCCTGAGCTCCGTCTGCTCGTCGCTAGTCAAATTTTGGGCGTCAGCTCGGGTAATCCCCGCCTCTTCTAGCAACTCAGCAAAGTCTTCCTTGTCCTCGTGTATCACCACTAGGTCTTGTGAAGAGCGATCGATCATGTCTGAAAACTCCCCGGTTTTATGTCGCCATCACGGGCTTATAACTAGTTAACGTTACGAATATCCCGATTTCTGTAACGTTATGCAACAAAAAAGTTCGAGGCTCTTTCGCCCGACGAGAATCTGATCGCTTCCATAATGGGCCATCCGCTGGAATCAGAGGGCCCGTGTAATCCATCATCTGCTAGCCGGTCCGACGCCCGCCAGGCTTGCCGTCATGCGGTCGATCGGAGCTGCAGGTGTTTCGCAGTGGAAGATCTCGTCGCATCGATGTGGATCGCTGTCTCTTAGCGAGCCGAATGATCGAAGTTCGCCCGACTCCCCGCTGGAGGGGGCGGGATTCAAACCCTCGGTCCTCTTTGTTCCTCTTGGTTGCTGTTACCGCGACGCCACTCGGGCGGATAACGCGAAGCGACAACGTGTCGTAAACCGATCATTTGGACCCCATATGTTCTCAATCTCGATTTTTAATGGTCCGCGTTTATGCCCGCGCAAGATGGATGCGAGAGGATGTGTCTACAGAACGCACCCGTTCGCCGGAATCTGTTCGCTGAGCGGCTGAACGTATCGCATACCGGCGGCATCTATACCCGTACCCGTGCGCACGACTTTGAGCGAGATCTCCACCAGAGCCAATGTCTGATTCAGAGCGCTGAATGCATAGTGGTCCTCTGGTCGGCGGCGGTCGCGGCTTCACATCTTGCGCAACAAGAATCCGCCAGGCGATACAAGCATGGCCGTCAGAACGTCTTGTGCTCGTAGCGCTCTACGATGCTCCGTTGCCGGTTGGGCTGAGCGATCTCCCGGGGTGGTCTCTCTAGTCATCCTGATGGTGCTGGGGCGCCCCGATTAGCGGCAGACAACGGACCAGCCTCGATCCCGATCCGGCCAAAGGTCACGCCGAGCGAGGTCAGAACGGCGATGATGTCGACCGGCTCGGTCGGTGCTGTCTGCTCTAAGATCACCTTGCCGGTATCGTCGACCACGCACACCGACGTTGCCTTCACCGACACGTCCAAACCGGCGAAATGAACCATCTTATCGCTCCTTCCTCGATGATCAAGGTCACCCGACCTCAATTCGCTATCGTCGGAGAAAGGGGACGCGCACTCACCAAGTGTGAGCCGCGGCCGCCGCGATACACCATCTTAAGGGGGCATTTTAAGCCATGAACCATCTTCCGAGCATCGGCAGCCAGCCGTTCGCGAGCCTCAAGCGGGACCACGGGGGTCAGACCCAAAACGGCCGACCTCACTCAGTAGCGGAAGGTGAATTTACCTCGAAACCGGCCCTCCGCCCGGTGACGCGCCGAGATGACATGCGACATGATGGGTCGGCGATAGGCTGCGCAGCGGCGGTGCTACGATTTCGCACAGGCCGTCGATCTTATGTGGGCAGCGGGCCTGGAAGCGGCAGCCGGAGACCGGTTCAGCGCTCACGGCAGTCGCGCCACGCACTGGCCGGTCGATTACGATGGAACCGCGGGCGCCGGCTTGCGGCACCGAGGTCAGCAGCGTCTGCGTATACGGGTGGTGCGGCGCGAGCAGCACGTCCCGAGTGCTGCCGACCTCGCACAGGCCGCCACGATACATGACGGCGATGCGGCCGGCTAGTTGCGCCACCACCGCGAGATCGTGCGAGATGAATAGGTAGGCGAGCCCGAAAGTGTCGCGCAAATCGGCCAGGAGATTGACGATCGCCGCCTGGACCGAGACATCGAGCGCGGAGACCGGCTCATCGCAGACGATGAATCGCGGCCCGGTCGCGAGCGCTCGGGCAATGGCAACTCGCTGCCGCTCGCCGCCGCTCAGCTGGAACGGGTAGCGGGTGCGGTAGGAGCGCGGCAGCTGCACCATCTCGAGCAATTCGTCCACCCCCTGATCGCGCTCGGCCGCCGATCCGCCGTCGAAGAGGCGCAATGGCCGGCTGATCGCCTCACCGATTGACAGGCGCGGGTTGAGCGAGGACTCAGCATTCTGAAAGACGATCTGCGCGCTCCGCCGGAAGCGCCGCAGCGACCGCCCAGCGAGCCGCCCGATATCATCGCCGGCAAACTCGACTTCCCCCGCATCGGTCTCGATCAGCCGTAGCAGCAGCCGGCCGAGGGTCGACTTGCCACAGCCGCTTTCGCCAACGAGGCCCAACGTCTCGCCGACATCGATCGACATTGACACGGCATCGACCGCGATCGTATGCGCTGGCTGGTAGCGCAATAGGGGCAGCCTGCCGGACCATTCGAGGCGCAGCGCGGCGAGGCCCTTCGACCGTGCGAACCGCTTATGAACGCCGGCAGCGCGGATCAGCGGTGCACCGGGCGCCGGTGCCGGCACTGTCGCCGGCGCCGCGTCGAGCGGCCATTCGCCGAGGGCACCCTCTTGCCAGCAGCGCACCGATCTTCCGCCGCTCACCTCAACGATCGTCTGCGGCTCGATCCGGCACCGCGGCGCGGCGAACGGGCAGCGCGGGTGAAAAAAGCAGCCGCTCGGCAATGCGGCTAGATTGGCCGGACGGCCGCCAATCGTCGGCAGGCGGACGCCGCTTGCGGCGGGACGCAGCGCCGGCAGCGACGCGATCAGGCCCTTGCTGTAAGGATGCCGCGGCCGGCGCAGCACCGCAGCGGCTTCCCCTTCTTCGACGATCTGGCTGGCGTAGAGCACCGCCACGCGGTCGCACAACTCGCGCACGACGGCGAGATTATGGCTGATGAAGAAGAGCGCAACACGTTTCTGTCGCTGCAGATCAGCGAGGAGCGCGATGATCTGCGCCTCGACCGTGACGTCGAGCGCGGTTGTCGGCTCGTCGAGGATCAGGAGCGGCGGCTCGCACGCCAGCGCCGCCACGATCAGCGCGCGCTGGCGCATGCCGCCCGAGAGCTGGTGCGGATAGGCAGCGGCGACGCGGCGCGGCTCGTCGATGCGCATGTCAGAGAGTAGCTCGCAAGCGCGCTCGAACGCGGCTTTCGGGCGCATCCCGAGATGCTCGACGAGCGGCTCCATGACGTGCCGGCCGACCGTCATCGCCGGGTTGAGCGCGGTAAACGGGTCCTGGAACACAGCGCCGATGCGGCGGCCGAGGAGCCCACGCCGGCGCTTGCGGTCGAGCCTGCAGAGGTCCTCGCCCTCGAACTCGATGCGGCCGTCGACGGCGGCTCCGTCGGCGAGCAGATCGAGGACCGCCCCGGCAATCGTGCTCTTGCCCGAGCCGGACTCGCCGACCAGTCCCAGCGCCTCGCCGGCGCGATGTCAAAGGAGACCGCGCGCGTCACAGTGAGCTGCCCGCCCCCGGTCGGATAGGAGACAGTCAGATTGCGGACCGCGAGCAGCGGCGTCATCGCCGGCCGCCGAGCTTTAGATCGAGATACTCGCGCATCCCGTCGCCGAGGATGCTGACGGTGATGACCGTGAGGCTCATCGCCAAACCGGGAGCGAGCGCCATCCACGGCGCCGCCTCGACGAAATCGCGGGCGTTGTTGATCATCAGCCCCCAGTCGGCCGCCGGCGGCTGGACGCCGAAGCCGAGAAAGCTCAACACCGCGCCGACCAGGATCGCGAACGCCACCCGGAGGCTGCCCTCCACAACGATGGCGGGCCACGTATTGGGCAACAGCTCGCGCCACAGGATATACGAGAGGCGCTCGCCACGCGCCCGCGCCGCCACAATGAACTCGTGGGTCATAAGGTCGAGGGTGACGCTGCGGGTCACCCGCGCGACCGGCGGCACGAACAGAATGCCGACCGCCGCCGCGGCCTTCGCCAGGCCGGGAGGGGTCACTGCGATAATCAGGAGCACCAGCAGCAACGCCGGAAACGACATCACCACATCGAGCGCGCGCATCAGCAGTTCGTCGGTGAGTCCACGGCGATAACCGGCCAGGAGGCCGAGCGGGACACCCACGGCTAGACCGATCGCGGTCGCCGCAAAGCCCAAAAACAGCGACAGTCGGCCGCCGTGCAGGGTGCGGCTCAGCACATCCCTGCCGTATTCGTCGGTGCCAGCGAGATAAGCAAAGCTCGGACCGTGCAGCCGGTCTACGATGTGCATCTCGTCGAACGGGTAGGGCGCGAGCCAGTGGGCGCCGAGCGCCCCGACGACCATCAAAGCGAGTACGCAAAATGCGACGACGACCCGCAGGGGCGGCAGCAGTCGCGCCGTGGTCGCGGGGTCAGGCGATGGCGCGGCCATAGCGGATTTGCGGATTGAGCACCGCGTAGAGCAGATCGGCTACCAGATTGGCGAGGCACTGCACAGCAGTCAGCACCAGGATCACCGCCTCCATCAACGGCAGGTCATGGCGCTCAAGCGCGTAGACGAGGAGCCGGCCGATCCCGGGGTAAGCGAAGATCGTCTCGACCGCGACGATACCGCCGATCAGAAACCCGACATCCTGGGCCAGCACGGTGATCGTCGGCAGCAGCGCGTTGCGCAGCGCGTGGCGCAGCACAACCGCCCACTCCGGCAGACCGCGTGCCCGCGCCGCCTTGACATAGCCGGTGTCGAGCACCTCGAGCATGCTCGAACGGGTGAGTCGCGCGACATGGGCGAGGAGCCCGATCGTCAGTGTCAGGACCGGCAATACCAGATGCGCAACGTACGCCCCGGCGCCCTGTTGCAGCGTACCGTAACCCGAGGTCGGCAACAGCCGCAGATAAGAGCCGAAGAGCAGGATCAGCAAGAGCCCCCAGAAGAACTCGGGCACGGACAGCCCGACCATCGTAAAGCCCGAGGCGAGATGATCGACGATGCGGCCCCGGCGCACCGCGGCGACGACGCCAAAGGCGATGCCGAGCGCGGCGACGATGAGGAGCCCTGCGGCGCCGAGCACCGCCGAGCGGCCGAGCGCCGTCCATAGCACCGGCGCGATCGGCACTTCCATGACCAGCGAGCGGCCGAGATCGCCGCGCAGCGCGCCGCCGGCCCATTCCCAGTACTGCGTCAGTAGCGGCCGCGTCAGCCCCAATTTCTCTTCGAGCGCGGCTACCGTCTCCGGCGTCGCGTACTGCCCAAGCATGACCTCGGCGATGCTGGCCGGCAGCGCATGCGTCGCGAGAAACACCAGTACTGACGTCAGGACAATGACCCCCAGAACCGCAGCCAGACGCTGCACGACGTAGAGCGCCATTCGGGTACTCAGTCGGCCAGCGTGACCGCCTTCAGGTTGAGCACACTGAGCCGGGAGGCAGAGAAGCCGCGGACTCGGTTGCTGACGCCGGTTGCGTGGTTGACTACGAACAGCACGGGCCCCGGCCCCTCGTTCACGGCGATTTCCTGGAAGCGGCTGTAGAGCCGCTTCTGTTCGGCGGCATCGCTAGTCTGCCGGGCGGTATCGAGGATGCGGTCGACCTCGGGATTGCTGTAACGCCAGTTGTTGCGGTTCCACGAGCCGTTGGTGTGATACCACTCATAGAGGATCGTGTCGGGCGTCGTGCGGGCGAAGAAGCTGTTGATCATCAGCGGTCGCTGCGCCGCGTTGTACTGATCTTCCGGCACCTGGTGGATCTCGACCGCCAGGTTCGCGGGTTTCGCCAGCTCGCGCAGCGCCACGCCCATGCGTTCGAGGAGCGGCTGCTGCGCCGGCATCCACAGCGGGACGGTCAACCCATCCGGGTGTCCAGCCTCAGCCAGGAGCGCCTTGGCGGCAGCCGGGTCGGCTTTACCGATCGGCACCGCCTTGTTGTAGAACGAAGGGATGGTACGGCGGGATCGGCGAAACCGTCGGTGCGCCGTGCCCGAACAATGCGATATCGGCGATCGCTGCGCGGTCGACGAGCTTGAACAGGGCCTGCCGGACCTTGGGCTCGTCGAACGGCGCGAGCCGCGAGTTCATGCCGAACATCTCCCAGGTCCCGGTCTGCACCTCGCTGACGTGGGCCGAGGGGCTGTCCTTCAGCTTGTTGACGTGCTCGGGGGGCAGGCCCCAGACGAGGTCGAGCTCGCCCCGTTCGAGCCCGGCAACCGCGGTGCTGAAATCCGGGATGATGCGGAACTCGACCTTGTCGATTTTCGGCAGGTCGGGCTCGAAATAGTCGGGGTTGCGGCTCAGCACGAGCGAGCCGTTCGGCTCGTAGCTGACAAATTTGTAAGGCCCGGTACCGTTGGGCTTAGTCGACAATGTCTCGACCCTGTTGCGCGGCACGATCGATGCCTGCCATGAGGCGGTGATCGCGGGCCATGAAGCATAGGGGATCGTCAGCGTAAATCTGACGGTGTATTTGTCGGGCGCTTCGGCCTTGTCGATCAGGCCGACGCCGGCGCGGATCACCGATCCGGTCGCCGGGTCGGCGACGCGCTTGTAGGTGGCTAGCACGTCTTCCGCGTCGAGTTCGCGGCCGTCGTGAAACGTGACGCCCCGCCGCAGGTGGAACGTCCAGACTTTCTGGTCCTCTGATGCCTCCCAGCGCTCGGCGAGATCGGGGATGACATTGAGCTCGTCGTCAAAATAGGCGAGGCGGCTATAGACCAACAGCGCGTAGTTGTATTCGAGGGCGCCGAGGCTGAATTTCGCCGGGTCGAGGCTGCGCACTGGCGTGTTGGCCGAAACGCGGATCACGCTCTCACCGGCGCTCGCCGCCGGCGCAATCAGCAGTAGCGCCAGCCCTACCAGCGCCAGATACCGCCAACCTTGACCGTGCGGCGAGGTGATGAATAGCCTCAGCCATCGAGAGGCAGAGAGAAGTTGGCGCATATGACCTCCCCCGAGCAGGCGGCGCCGCGAGCAAGCGCCTTTACATCGGCGCAACTTTACATCGTTTCCGCCCAGCGCGAGTCATGCCCATGAGGCCCAAGGTCTTTGTCGCGCAGCCGGCGGTCGAAGCGGCGCTCGACATCCTCCGCGAGGCGGCAGACGTCACAGTCTACCCCTACCTCGATCGCCAGATCACCGCTGACGAACTGGCGGCAAATTCGCGGCGCGCCGACTGGCTGATGCTGATCAGCGACAACATCGTCACCGCCGAGATCATCGAAGGCGCGCCCAATCTGCGGGGGATCGGCACGGTCTCGACGCGCGGGCTATACATTGACCTGGCGGCGGCCACTGCCCGCAAGGTCGCCGTCGTCACCTCCGACCCGGCCGAACTCGAAGGCGAGGGCGCTAGCATCGCGGTGCGCGGCGGGGTCAGCCTCGCCACCGCCGATCTGACGATGGGGATGCTGCTCGGCCTCGCCTACCGCATTGTCGATGCTGACCGCTTCACTCGTGCGGGGCATTTCAAGCAGGAGCAGACGCTGGCGCTGATGGGTGTCGGCTGCCCAGGGAACACGGTCGGGCTGATCGGCCTTGGCAAGGTCGCCCGCTTCATGGTGCCGCGCATCCGCGCGTTCGATATGAAGATCATCTACATCAAGCGCAGCCGCCTCTCGCCCCGCGAGGAACAGGCGCTAGCAGCCTGTCGGACTGGAGTTTATCGGATGGTAGCGCGGATTTTTTGTCATGCAGCCAGCAATGGAGAGATTGACCGGATCGGGGCAGCCGCGGGCACTGGCCACCACCAGCAGACAGGTTAT
>Ga0306923_10003360_pt1 | contig 15010 bp, 7 predicted proteins | sample sta12Can44000108_FD_203841 | JGI IMG/M metagenome (GOLD analysis project Ga0306923, IMG submission 203841) | Lab enrichment of tropical soil microbial communities from Luquillo Experimental Forest, Puerto Rico - statanox.12C.anox.44.000.108 (v2)... | ecosystem: Environmental > Terrestrial > Soil... | reverse complement strand
CCCGCGAGTTGGCCGAGCGCGGTGACCACGTTACCGTCCGTGACCGCAGGTCCAATCATGGCTCCGAGGATCATCGGCAGCACGGCGCCGAGGGTCGTGCCCCAGTAGCAGGCCCAGAACGCCTGGCGCGGCCCGGAATCCGGTGGCAGGTAGCGCGAATAGTCGGAGACGTAGGGCGCGTAGCCGAGCTGCCAGAGCGCCCCCATGGAAACCATCTTGAAGAAGCCGGCCGGCGAGAAAGAGCCCTGAGTGAGAAATTGTGGCGGTACGGGGGTGATGAACAGCAGCCAGATAAAAGCGAGCAGCAGTGCGCTTCCCGAGACGTAGGCCATCATCCGGGTGCTGAAATGAATCACATCGTGCCCATAGATCGCGGCGGCAAGACAGATGGCTGCAATGACGAGGATCGCCGCGTCCGCGCTCAGTGAGGGGACGAGAAAGTGCACCGACTGCCCGCCGGTGACGAACGCGGTTCCCGCGTAGCCGACGTACATGAAGGCGACCAGGACGACGACGAAGCCGGCCCCCCTGGCGCCGAACTGGCCGCGACTCTGCACCATCTGCGGCACACCAAGCCGCGGACCCTGGGCGGCGTGGAGCGCCATGAAGATCGTGCCGATCAGGTTTCCCACGAGTATGGCAACGACCGCGGACAGAAATGACTGATGGAAGATCGTGGTCGCGAGCGCTCCGGTCACGACCGTCAGCACGTTCAGATTTGCGCCGAACCAGAGCGTGAACAGCTGACGCGCCTTGCCGTGTCGCTGGTCGAGCGGGATCTGGTAGATGGTGTGCTGTTCGACGCGCGGCGATTTTTTAGCGGTTGGCAACGGGTCATCCGGAGCGGCCTTCGCCGCGAACACGAGGCGATCGACAATAACATAGGCTAAAGTCGGTCGATGGCGGCCTATCCGGACTTTGGTCTCACCGCTGCACAGCGGCACGAAGCTGTCTTCGGCCATCGCTACGAATACCCCGGCATGGCGGGCGAGCGCGGCGAGATCTGGTGCTACACGGATGCGATCGCCTACGCGTCGGGAACGATCGTGCGGCTGTGCGTCAGCTCCAGCGTGCCGAGGTACCGGCTTGCGATCATGCGCGATGGCGCGAGCCCGCTACCGGTTCTCGAGCGGGAGGTGCGGGACGCGCGCTGGCAGGATGCGCCCGAGCAGTGCTCGGTGCTTGGGTGTGGCTGGGCACCGTCGCTGGAATTTCGGATTGGAGAGGATTGGCCTTCCGGTGCCTATCGCATCACGCTGACGGCCGAGGGCGCAGCTGGCAACGAGTTGAGCGCGCACCATCTGTTCATCGTGCGTCCGCCGCCGGGCCCAAAGCCGCAGCGCATTCTGCAGGTCGCGGCCACGGGGACCTGGACCGCCTACAACACCTGGGGAGGCTCGAATCACTACCAGGGAATCACCGGGCCGAAGCGCAATCAATATGCGACCGCCGTGAGCCTCGAGCGCCCGTGGTGTCGCGGCTTCGTGGTGCTACCGGAGGGCGCGCCGCGGGTGCCGTTGGAGGTCGAGTCCCCGCCTGGCGCCGCGCCGCGCTATCCCCACATGGAGTGGGCATTCGCCAATGGGTACTCCAACAAATATGCATCGTCCGGCTGGGCGAGCTACGACCGGCATTTGCTGCAGTGGGCAGAGCGCGCCGGCTTTGCCGTCGATCTCGCCAGCCAGCACGAATTGCATTTCACTCCGGAAATTCTCGCTGGCTACGCCTGCATCGTGTTCGTCGGTCACGACGAATACTGGACCTGGGAGATGCGCGATGCCGTCGATGACTATGTCGAGCGCGGCGGACACGTGGCGCGGTTCGCGGGAAATTTCATGTGGCAGACGCGCCTCGAGCGTGGAGGCAAGGCGCAGGTTTGCTACAAGTACCGGGCACGCGCCGAGGATCCCGTGTACAGAACCGCTGATCCTTCGCGCACCACCGGTTCCTGGGAAGCGCGCGAGACGGGACGCCCCGGTGCGTTGACGTTCGGCCTCAATGCCACCCGCGGTCTCTATGCAGGCTGGGGTGGGTGCGCGCCGCGCGGGGTGCGCGGCTTCCCGGTGTATCGTCCCGAGCATTGGGCTTTCGCGGGCACCGGGCTCTGCTACGGAGACTTGCTCGGGGCCCAGGGTCACGCCTATGGCTACGAGGTCGACGGGCTCGACTACCTCATCCGTGAAGGCCTGCCCGAGCCCACCGAGACGAGCGGTGCGCCGCCGGGGCTGCGGATCCTCGCGCTCGGCATGTCATCTCTCAAAGAGGAGCCGGTGAACGTCCCGCTCGACGAGCGGTTTCTGTCGGACGACGATGCCAAATACGCCGCCGAGGTGCTGCTCGGCGACAGCAGCGATGCGGCCGTCGGGCGGGTCAAGCGTGGCGCAGGGATGATCGTCAGCTTTGCACGCGGTGGCGGGGAGGTGTTCCACGCCGGCAGCTGCGAGTGGGTGGCGGCTCTCATGAGGCGCGATCCCATGATAGAGCGTGTGACCGCCAATGTGCTGACGCACTATCTGCTTTGACAGGACCGGGGCTCATCCGGACTGCCTGGCGATGAATACCTCGTTTGGTGACAGTTAACCAATTGGTTAACTGTCATGGAGAGGAGGTATGCGCGCGCGGCCAAGCGCTTACGGCGAGCGGCCGAGATATTGCTCCATCCACGCGAGATAACGCCGGAAGCGGTCGATGAGGAAGCTCGGCCGCGAGAGCACGTGGTATTCGCCCGGGTACACAACGAGCTCGGTCGGTATGCCGAGCGTGCGCAGTGCCTGGTACATCTGCTCACCGCCCGCGATCGGGACGTTGAAGTCCTTGGCGCCGCCGAGGAAGAGGGTGGGAGTGCGGATGCGGTCCGCATGGAAGAACGGATAGGAGACCTGGGTCCAGAGCGAGAGGTTGCGCCACGGTGGACCCAACTCGGCGTTGTACTCGACGATGTACTCATCGGTGCCGTAGGTCGTGAGCTGGTTGCCGCTGCCGGCGCCGCTGATGGCTGCGCGGAAGCGGGTGTCGCTGGCGATGGTGTAGTCGGTGAGGATACCGCCGTAGCTCCAGCCGCCGATGGCGAGGCGCCCCGGATCGGCGATGCCTCTTGCGATGGCGAAGTCGACCCCGGCCAACAGGTCCTCGACCTCCTTGTGACCCCAATCGGCGAAGATGCTGCGCGCGAAGCCCGCGCCACGGCCGCTGCTCCCACGATAATTGACGGCGAGCACCACGTAGCCATGCGTGGCGAACAGCTGCCGCTCGAGCGGCGGTCCGTAGCCTTCGAGCACGAGTTCGTGCTGATCCTGGCCGTTCGGTCCGCCGTGGATCCACAGGATGGTCGGATAGCGGTGGCCCTGGACGAAGTCCGGCGGCTTCACGATCTGGCCATGGATCTCGGTGCCGTCACGGCTGGTGAAGACGATGTTCTGGACCGTCGCCAGATCGATCTCATCGAGCAGTGCGCGATTGTGAGTACTGAGGGGCCGCAGCTTGCCCGCTTCGAGGGCGTTGACCTCGAGCGCGGACGCATCGCTCGTCGCCAGCACCGCCGTGTGCCCTGCCGCAGTCGCGAGCTCCGACACCACCATGGAGTCTCCGAGGTGGGTGATCGCACCTGTGGCGAGAACCACCTGTGCCGGATACTGGAAACCATCGTCCTCGACGGCGAACTGGATGGTGCGGCCATCGGAGGCGAAAGCCGGCGAGAGCACCGCGCGATCGAGCTTCCCGGTCAGATCGTGCACGCGGCCCGAGGCAACCTCCGCCACGGCGAGGTCATCGAGAATGTAGGCGTTGAATTTCGGTTCATCGCCGATGAGAAAGGCGATCGATTTTCCATCCGGACTCCAGGCGAGGTGCTGGTGATTCGGCGTCCAGGTCTTCAGCAGCCGCCGCGGCTTCGCCCCCGCGGCGGGCGCGATCAGCCAGATCTCATCAATTCCCGCATCTTCCGCGCCCCCGCCGGGCTTGTGGCTCACGTAGGCGATCTGATGTCCGTCCGGAGAGAACTGCGGATGTGAATCCGCGCGCTCCGGATCGGCCGTGAGTGACTCGATCTCGCCGCTGCGCACATCGAGCAGATACAGGTGGGGGCGCGAGTCGACGGTGAGATAACCCTCCTGGTCCTCCTTGAACTGGTAGGCATCGATGACGATCGGCTTGGCCGCGGCTTCCGCCTTGCGAAGCTTGCCTGCCTTGCCCACCTTGCCGGGTTTGCCTTCCGCCTGCGCGTCCTTCATCCCGTGCATGACCAGTACGATGTGTGTGCCATCGGGTGACCACTCGTAGCCGGTGACCTCACCGTTCAGGTGCGTCAGCTGCCGCGGCTCGCCACCGTGCCGGTCGATGAGCCACAACTGCGCATCCGAGCCGGACGGGCGCGCCGAGAGGAAACTGATGGAGCGTCCATCAGGGCTGAAGCGCGGCGCGCTGACAGCCTCCCCCTTGGTGAGTTGCTCGCCCTGGTGGCCCGCCCAATCCGCGCTCCAAAGTGCCGCACGACTCTCGTCGGAAGACTTGTCGTAGCTCGTCACCAGATAGGCAACGGACGCACCGTCGGAAGAAATCTGCAGGTCCGACACCGCCTGGAACCGGTACCAGTCCTCGGGGGTCAGCGCTCGCCGCGCCTGCGTGGCGAACGGAGCGAGTGAAGCGATCAGGGCAACAGTGAGCGGCAGCAGCCGTTTGGCGCGCATGATTTTCAGCATTCGTGGACGCACCAGCTAGTACGGGAGGCGGCAGTGTAGCCGAGAGCCGCACTGCCATGGCAGGGCTACTCGTGAATGGACGGGCTCACGCGTGTTACGCTCCCAGTCGGGCGGCCGGGTGCCGCCGCGCCTGACGCCTATGAGCGTAGCACCCAACCTACACGCCGGATTCACCGAGAGCCTTCGCCGCGCGCACGCGGTGCTGCGCACCGGGCGGGCCGCGACCGCGGAAGCACGCTTGCGGGCGCTCGAGGCGCAGTTTCCCGGCGAGGTCAACTGTTTGTGGCTTCTCGGCGTTGCCCTCCTCGACCAAGACAAGGTCTCCGAGAGTATTGCGACGCTGGAACGCGTGCTTACAGCCGCCCCAGACTTCGCCAACGCACGCGTGGATCTTGCACGCGCGTGCCGGCGCGAGGGCCGCCCGGAGAAGGCACGTGAGGAAGTGCGGCGCGTGCTGCAGGCGCTGCCACATCATTATCGAGCCTGGCTCGCCTACGGCGATGCGCTCGTCGATCTCGGCAAGTACGAGGAGGCACGCGTCGCCTTCGAGCGCGCCCGGCTAACCGACCCGCAACGGCCGCGAATCGAGGCGGCGACGGCGGCGCTGGTCGCGGATGAGCGCCGCAAGGCGGAGGAGCTGTTTCGGGAAATCCTCCGGGAGGATCCGAGTCACGTCGCGGCACTCTGCGGTCTGGCGGCGCTGTCCCTTGCCGTTGATCGCGCGCACGATGCCGAGCGGCTGCTGCGCCATGCTCTCAAGCAATCCGCCTACATCCCGCTCGCCTACCGGGGGCTCGCTCCGGCGCTCGTGCAGCTCGGACGGCTCGAGGAGGCGGAGGCCGCCACGCGCCATCTCGAGAAGATGGAGCCCAGAAGTCCACAGACCTGGGTGACGACGGCCGCGGTGGCCACACGGCTCATGCGCCAGGAGCAAGCGCTCGAGGCTTACGAGCACGCAGCGGAACTCATGCCCGAGGAGGTGGGCCTGCGCATGTCCGCGGGGCACGTGCAGAAGACGCTCGGCCGGCGGCGCGACAGCGAGGCCTCCTACAAGGCGGCGCTGCAGATGGATCCGGGCCGTGCCGAGGCTTACTGGAGCCTGGCGGATCTCAAGAACTACAGCTTCAGCGACGATGAGATCGCCGCGATGCAGCGGCTGCTCGCGAGCGACAAGCGGGAACGCAGCAACGAGGCGCAGCTGCATTTCGCGCTCGGCAGGGCGTTCGAGCAGCGGCAGGACTACGAGCAGGCGTTCGCGCACTATGCAGAGGGCAACGCGCTGCGGCGCCTCGACGCGCCGTTCGACATCGAAGCGTTCGAGCGCCGCAGTGCCCGCATCCGCGACTTCTTCGGGGCGGGGTTCTTCGCCGCCCGGCACGGCAGCGGCGATCCCAGTGCAGCGCCGATCTTCATCCTCGGTCTGCCGCGCTCCGGCTCGACGCTGATCGAGCAGATCCTCGCCAGCCACTCGCAGGTCGAAGGCACCATGGAGCTGCCGAACATTCTCAATATGGTCGGGCAGTTCGATGATCTCGCAGCCAGCCGTGACGGCTATCCGGAGACGGTCGCGCGCGCCCCGGTCGAGCAGCTCACCGCACTCGGTCGCCGCTACCTCGAGGAGACCGCTCCGCTGCGCTCCGACCGACAGCGCTTCACGGACAAGCTGCCGAATAATTTCAGTCACATCGGACTCATCCATGCCATCCTGCCGCGCGCCACCATCATCGATGCGCGGCGTCATCCGATGGACGCGTGCTTCAGCACGTTCAAGCAGCACTTCGCCGAGGGCCAGACCTTCAGCTACGACCTCGCCACCCTCGGCCGCTATTACCGCTGCTATCTCTCACTCATGGACCATTGGGAGAGGGTGCTGCCGGGCAGGGTGTTGCACGTTCAATACGAGGAGCTGGTGCGCGATCCGGAGGTAGGCATTGGCCGGCTGCTCACCCATTGCGGGCTGCCATATGAAGCGGCCTGCCTCAGCTTCCACGAGACGCGCCGCCCCGTGCGCACGGCAAGCGCCGAGCAGGTGCGCCAGCCGCTCTACAGCACCGGGGTCGGTTACTGGCGGCACTTCGAGCCACAGCTCGAGCCGCTGCGGCAAGCGCTCGGGGACTGTCTCGAGCGCTTCGCTTGAAGCGCACGGGGGCCGCGCGTTGTTCGCTTATTGAACGATCGTTGACTAACTGCCCCGGCTCACAGGATGATCGCGGGGTGCGCGGTGGGGCAACTGTTGCCATCGCGCAACTCATTACAGAAGCGTGGGGGATTGGTCTGATGCGTTCACGCAGGCGGTATCCAACGACCGAAGGTTTCGCCCGTACTTACGCGCTTCCGCCGAGGGGAACCCGCTCGAAGATCGGGCTCGCGGTAGCAGCGGCACTCGCCGGTATTGCCGTGCCGCGTGCGCCGGCGCTCGCAGACGCGGCGGCCCCGGCGGCCGCAGGGGGCGGGGCGTCAGGGCTGCAGGAGGTGGTGGTCAGCGCGCGCAAAGTCGAGGAGAACCTGCAGAACGTCCCCATTAGCATCGACGTCTTCACTGAGAAAGACCTGTCGAATCTCGGCATCAGCAGAATGGACGACTACCTGCAGAAGGTGCCGTCCATCTCCTACATCAGCACGGGCCCCGGGACACAGCTGTTCGTCATGCGCGGCGTGTCCGATGGCAGCAACCCCTACTACGCCAACACCTCCTCCACGGGCTTCTTCGTCGATGACATCTCGATGAGCTATGAGGGAGCGCAGCCGGACCTGCACCTGTATGACGTCGAGCGCATCGAGATCCTGAACGGCCCGCAGGGCACCACCTTCGGTGCCGGTGCCATGTCGGGCGCGATCCGCTACATCACCAACAAGCCCGATGTGCATGCCTTCAGCGCCGGAGTCGACGTCGATGCCGGCCAGATCGAGGGTGGACAGCAGAACTGGAACTTCCAGGGGTTCGTCAATATCCCGATCATTGACGGTGTGCTCGGCTTTCGCGCCTCGGCCTTCAGCGATTCCCACGGTGGATTCATCAATAACCAGCTGACGACTCGCACCTGGGTGAACGGCGCGGTATCGAACAACTCCGAATGGGCGCGCGACAACTACAACCGCGAGCACGTCGAGGGCGGGCGCGCGGCGCTCAAGGCGCAATTCAGCGAGGGCTGGAGCGCTCTGCTCTCTTACGCCTTCCAGCGCCAGCACACCCTCGGCGCATGGGACGAGGATCCGAATTTAGCGCCGCGCACGGTCGCGCGCTTCGGTCCGGAGTCGAACCAGTTCGAGACTAACTTGCTCGAGTTGCGTGTCGACGGGGATGTCGGCATCGGCGACCTGGTGTATATCGGCGGCTACTGGAAGCAGGAACGGCGCCAATGGAATGAATATTCGCAGTACATGGAAAACTACAACTCCGGTGCTCCCAGCGGTGGCTTTCCGGGCACGCAGGAGGGCTTCACCTGCCTGAACGACCCGTACTGGGGCACTGGCTACCAGGGATGCCAGCCTGCGCTGCTGAACTTCCAGTACAACCTCAACCCGCAGCGCTACTCCAATGAGCTGCGGCTAACCTCCAAGCCGGGTGGCCGCTTCCACTGGGTCGCGGGGCTGTACTGGGAGAGGACCACCGATGAGAATTACAGCTACACCAACAACATGCCCGGGCTGCAGTACCAGGGCGCGGCCTTCCAGTACTATCTCTCGTTATATGGCCTCACGCAGTCAAGCCTCGGGCCGGGAGTCTGGTACGCATACACCGAGACTTCCCACATCCTGCAGACCAGCGAATTCGCGAACATAAATTTCGATGTCACCGACAGGCTCAACGTCGAAGCGGGTGTGGTGCATTTCAAGAGCGAGTCACGCTACGAAACACCGTTTTTCAGTTTCGCGTATTTCGCTAACGAGCCGAGCGACTACACCCAGAACTCGAGCAAGGTGAATGGCAGGGCGGGCATCAGCTACAAAGTCGCCGATCATGCGATGGTGTATGCCAACTGGGCCCAGGGTTTTCGCCCGGGCGGCTCGAACTCCGGGGACCCGGACTCGTGCTACGCGAACGGCACGCCGAGGACCTACACTCCGGACACGCTCAACAACTACGAGGTCGGCTGGAAGACGACCAGCCAGGGCAACCGTCTGCTGTGGAACGGCGCCGTTTACTACATGGACTGGAAGGACCTCCAGGCGCTCATCTTCGACGCGCTGGTGTGTCCGTCCGCGAGCTACAACGTCAATGTCGGAGACGCCCGCATCTATGGCGCGGAGACGAACATTGCTTACCAGGCCACCGACAACTTGATGTTGCAGGCAGCGGCCAACTACACGCAGGGGAGCGTCACCACGGCTGCCGCGCCTCAGTATGAGCCCTACGTCGGCGAGCGGCTGCCGTTCTCTTCTTATTTCAACTGGAGCTGGAACGCACGCTACGAGCATCCCCTCGCGAGTAATCTGCGCGGCTACGTGCAGTTCGACATGGCGCACAAGGGCGACATGTACAACGGCCTCAATCCGAATGACAAGAACACGGGGTTGCCGCGCATCCTGCAGCCGGCTTACACGCTCATGAACCTGCGTTTGGGGCTCAATCCCCCGGGCGGTACCTGGCTCGCGGAGTTCTACATCACGAACCTCACGGACAAGAACGCCGTCGTCTTCAGCAACACCACCAATTGGGATCTGCGCCTCACCACCAACGAGCCGCGCACGTACGGACTGCGTCTCAGCTACCGCTTCGGCAAGGCGGGGGTGGGTTCCGAGTGAGGTATCGGGCACGGAGCGCCTGAAACCAGCGACGGATGGATCGACCGCGAGGGGCCGAATGAGCGCTGACAACGCGAGCCCGGGCAGCTCCGGGACCATTCCGAGCCACGCACGTGCCGTGGTCATCGGCGGTGGTGTGATCGGCACCTCCGTGGCGTATCACCTCGCGCTCATGGGATGGCGCGAGGTGGTGCTGCTCGAGCGCGACCGTCTGACTTCCGGCACCACCTGGCACGCGGCGGGTCTCATGGTCACCTTCGGCTCGACCTCCGAGACCTCGACCGAGATGCGCAAGTACTCGCGCGACCTGTATGCGCGGCTGGAGGCGGAGACGGGGCAGTCGACCGGCCTTGCCCAGATCGGATTCATCGAGGTCGCGGCCGATAAGGACCGGCTCGAGGAGTACCGGCGGGTCGCGGCGTTCAACCGCTACTGCGGCATCGACGTGCACGAGATCGGACCAAGCGAGGTGCAGGAGCTCTTTCCACTTGCACGCGTAGACGACATCGAGGCCGGCTTTTACGTCCGCGAGGACGGCCGCGTGAACCCGGTCGATGTCACCATGGCGCTCGCCAAGGGTGCGCGCCAACGCGGCGTGAAGATCATCGAAGGCGTGGCGGTCACCGATGTCCTGACGGCGCGCGGGCGTGTGAGCGGCGTGCGCACCACGCAAGGCGAGATCCGCACCGACATCGTGGTGAACTGCGCCGGCATGTGGGCACGGCAGCTCGGCGCCCGCTCCGGGGTGACGATCGCCAACCAGGCAGCCGAGCACTACTACCTGATCACCGAACCGATCCGCGACCTTCCCAAGATGCCGGTGCTCGAGGATCCCGGTGCCTACGGCTACTACCGCGAGGAGGGCGGTGGGCTGATGGTGGGGCTGTTCGAGCCCGTCTGTGCGCCGTGGCGAGTCGAGGGCATCCCGGCGGACTCCTCCTTCGCGGAGCTGCCGCCGGACTGGGAGCGAATCACGCCTTTTCTGGAGCGCGCCATGTCGCGCGTACCGATCACCGCCGAGGTCGGTATGAAGAAGCTGTTCTGCGGACCGGAGAGCTTCACACCCGACCTGCGGCCGATCCTCGGCGAAGCACCGGAGCTCGCCGGCTATTTCGTCGCGGCCGGCCTCAATTCCATCGGAGTGCTGACAGGCGGGGGCGTCGGACGGGTGCTGGCACACTGGATCGTGACGGGGCGTCCCGATGTGGATGTCACTGCCTTCAACATCGACCGGCTCCACCCGACGCAGACGAACCCGCAGTACCGTCGCGAGCGCACTGTCGAGTCGCTCGGGATGGTCTACAAGTGCCACTACCCCTTCATGGCGCTCGAGAGCGCGCGCGGTGTGCGCCGCTCCCCGTTCCACGAGCGGCTCGCCGCCGCCGGTGCTTATTTCCGCGAGGTGAGCGGCTGGGAGAGTCCCGATTGGTACGGTGCGCCCGGCGTGATGCCGGACCCGGGTCCGCTCAGCTGGGGACGCCCGAGCTGGTTTCACCACTGGGAGCAGGAGCACCGCGCCGCGCGCGAGCGCGTGATCGTCATGGACATGTCCTTCATGGGCAAATTTCTGGTCCAGGGACGGGATGCCGGCCGCTGTCTCAACCGCATCTCCGGCAACCAGGTCGATGGTCTCCCGGGAGTCATCACCTACACGCAGTGGCTGAACGAGGGCGGCACGCTGGAAGCCGATCTCACCGTCACCAAGCTGGACGAGGACCGGTATCTGGTGGTCGTGACCGACACCATGGTGCGCCACGCGGAGACCTGGCTCAGGCGCCACATCCCCGAGGATGCGCACGCCTCAGTGACCGATGTGACTTCCGCCTACGGTCAGCTCAATGTGCAGGGACCGCGCTCACGCGCGCTGCTGCAGAAGCTGACGGGTACGGACCTTTCCAACGAGGCGTTCCCCTTCCGCACGGCACGTGAGATCGACGTGGGTTTTGCCAGGGTACTGTGCATCCGTATCACCTACCTCGGTGAGCTCGGCTACGAGCTGTACATTCCCGCCGAGCAGGCGACGCACGTTTATGACCGCGTTCTTGCAGCCGGCGAGGAATTCGGATTGGCGCACGCAGGACTGAAGGCACTCGGAAGTCTGCGCATGGAGAAAGGCTACCGCGACTACGGACACGACATCGACAACACCGACGTACCCTACGAGGTGGGCCTCGGCTTCGCGCTCGATCTGAAAAAGCCCGACGGCTTCATCGGCAAGGAAGTGGTGCTCGCGCAGAAAGCCCGCGGACCACTCACCCGCCGCCTGGTGCAGGTACTCGTGAAGGATCCGCAGCCGCTCATGTTCCACGCGGAGGTCGTGCGTCGCGACGGCGTTTCGGTCGGCTACGTGCGCGCCGCCTCCTACGGCCATACCCTCGGAGGTGCCGTGGGACTCGCGATGATCGAACCCAAAGTGATGGTCGATGAAGCCTACCTCGGCAGCGGCCACTGGGAAGTCGACATCGCGGGCAGACTCTACCCGGCCCTCGTTTCCGCCCGGCCGCTCTACGATCCGCAGATGAAGCGCATACACGCCTGAGCGCTGCTCCTGTGCAGGAGTACGGAGCTCATAGCGCGAGTTGAGTCTCTGCGCCGTGCTCGTGCTCGTGGTGACGAGCTACAGCCTCTACCTGGCGTTGAGTTGACCGCGAATCCGGGCTGCAATCGCCCAGACGTAAGCTCCCGCCTACGCCCTCACGCGTCCTGCGCGAGATTCATTCCATGGGCGCAGAGGTTCATTGTCGCTCGCTCTGGCAACGATCGGAGGAGCCCATGAAGTCATTAGCCGGATTCTTTGCCGTGGCTGCACTCACGGCCGCGGGCGTCGTCGCAGCGCAGACGAGTCCGCCCCCGACGCCGCCGTCGGACCGCTCGAGCTACCCGAGCAGCAGCACGACGACCACGACGACGCAGTCGACCACCACCACCAAGTCGCACGATCAGCAGATGAAGGACTGCATCGCGCGCGAGCAGGCCAGCAATCCGAGCATGTCCAAGAGCGACATGAAGAAGACCTGCAAGAGTGAGCTGAACAGCAGCTCGAACCCGCGTTAATCGTCCGCTTCGGTAGAGGGGCCCCGGGCGGTGTCGGCCGCCCGGGCCTCTCTTTGTGGTGCGGCCGCTATTGCGCGCTGCCCTTGATGATCTGGCCGCCCTTCACGACGACGGCCACGGATTCCAGCGCGCGAACGTCGCTAAGCGGATCGCCATCGACCGCGATCAGGTCGGCGTAACGGCCCGGCGCAATGGCGCCGACATCCGCAGTACGGTCGAGCGCCTCGGCTGCACTGCTGGTCGCCGCACGGATCGCCTCGATGGGAGTCATCCCCCACTCGACCATCTTGGCGAACTGCCGCGCGTTCTGACCGTGGGGATAGACACCGGCATCGGTCCCGAAGAGCATCTTGACCCCGGCGGCGTGCGCGGCACGGAAGGTCTCGCGCTGCTGACGGCCGATCATCTTCTCCTTCGCCAGGCTCTCTGGGTACACACCGTTCTTCTCGCCCTCGGCGAGAATGTAGTCGTCGTTGTAGATGTCCATGTCGAACCAGGCGCCGTGCTTCTTGGCCAGCTGGAAGCTCTCGGAATTCGCGAGACTCGCGTGCTCGATGGTATCGACGCCCGCGCGCAGCGCATCGTTGATGCCGTCGGTGCCATGAGCATGCACGGCTACCCGCATGCCGAGGCGGTGGGCCTCATCCACGATCGCCTTGATCTCTTCGAGCGATAGCTGCTGTGCACCGACGCTGTCCCCTTTGGAGAGAACACCACCGGTCATGCACACCTTGATGACCTCGGCGCCGTACTTGTGCACCTTGCGCACCAGCGTCCGGTACTGATCCGGGGAGTTCGCGATCTGCGTGTTGGGGGAGATGATCGAGGGTGGGAACTCGGTGTCATCGCAGTGACCGCCGGTGGATCCGATCGCATAGGTGGCGGGAACGATCCGCGGACCCTCGATGTAGCCCTTGTCGATGCCCTGCTTGAGCCCGACATCCTCGTAATTGCTCGAGCCGACGTTGCGCACGGTGGTAAAGCCGCTCTCGAGCGTCCGCCGTGCGTTGGCCGTGCCGACGGTCATCCAGAAGGTATCGGTGAACTGCAGCCTGCGATAGCCGCTATAGACGGGATCGGAGGTCAGATGCACGTGCATGTCGATCAGGCCAGGCAACAGCGTGCGCGCACCCAGGTCGATCCGCCGGGCGTCTGCGGGCGCGGGGTCTCCCTGCCGGCCGACGCTTGTGATGCGCTCATCGGTAATGAGGATCTGCGGCCGGTCGATGACCCGGCCGTTCAACACATCGATCATGTGCGCCGCAGTCACCACGGTGGTCGCCGCCAGTGCCGCGGGCAGGGGTGACAACAGGAATACAAGCAAGACGAGCGGACGCGTCGACAGCATCATTCATTACCTTTCAATAGGGGAACTGCGGGCCGGCCGGGGGTGACGGCCGGCGCGGATTCTTCCGAATGCGGGCATGCGAGTCAACCGCTTTTGGCGCTGGGGTAAGATCGCCGCGTCGAACCTCAGACGTTGTATGTCGCATGAATATTTGCCGCGTTGCCACACTGATGGTTCTCGTGGCGTTCCCGGCCATGGGGCACGCTGCACCGCGGCCGGCTGCGTGGACCTTTGCAGTCTCGGGCGATTCGCGCAACTGCGGCGACGTCGTGATGCCCGCGATCGCTGCCGGGGTACGTGCGAGCGGTGCACGTTTCTACTGGCATCTGGGCGATCTGCGCTTCATCCGCGATTTCGATCAGGACTACCGGCAGCTCCATCCACACGTGACCATCCTCGAATACCTGACGGACGCGTGGATCGATGCCCAGCAGAGCCAGATCGAGCCTTTCGGTGACCTGCCGTTCTATCTCGGCATCGGCAACCACGAGCTGCTGCCGCCCAAGAGCCGGGAAGAGTTCATCGTCACCTTCGCCGACTGGCTGAATGCGCCGGCGATCCAGGCGCAGCGGCTGCGGGATGACCCCCGCGATCATCAGGTGCGTACCTACTATCACTGGGCAATCGACGGGGTCGATTTCGTCAACCTCGACAATGCCTCCCCCGAGCAGTTTGATGCGACGCAGTTGCAATGGCTCACGCGGCTGCTCGAGCGGGATCGGCGTGACGCGGGTGTACGGGCGGTGGTGGTTGGCATGCACGAAGCACTGCCCGACAGCATCGCGCACAGCCACAGCATGGATGAAGAGCTCATCGAGCAGTCCACGGGCCGACAGGTCTACGCGCAGCTGCTCGAGCTGCGTAGCAGCAAGCCCGTGTACGTGCTCGCCTCGCACTCACACTTCGTGATGGAGAACGTCTTCGACACGCCCTACTGGCGGGAGCACGGCGGAGTGCTGCCGGGCTGGATCATCGGCAGCGCCGGGGCAGTCCGTTACGCGCTGCCCGCTGATGCCGCGCAGGGGAGATTCGCGCGCACCCACGTGTATGGTTATCTGCTAGCTACCGTGCATCCTCCTGCCGCGAGGGACCGCGACCCGATCAAGTTCGAGTTCCGCGAAGTTCCTGCGGCAGCCGTGCCGGCGGCGGTCAGCGAGCGCTTCGG
>Ga0306923_10003354_pt1 | contig 15024 bp, 10 predicted proteins | sample sta12Can44000108_FD_203841 | JGI IMG/M metagenome (GOLD analysis project Ga0306923, IMG submission 203841) | Lab enrichment of tropical soil microbial communities from Luquillo Experimental Forest, Puerto Rico - statanox.12C.anox.44.000.108 (v2)... | ecosystem: Environmental > Terrestrial >... | reverse complement strand
TAGCGCGTGGATCAAGGACCACATCGACGATGTCACGACCGCCGTACCCGACCGCCAAGCACCTCGCGCACTGCAAATAGCATTTACCTGCGAGGGGCTCGGCAAGCTCGGCATCGCGCCCAGTGTGCTAAAGCAGTTCTCGCTCGAATTCAGAGGCGGGATGGCCGATCCGAACCGCTCGCGCCGGCTTGGCGATGTCGATGCGAACCGTCCTGCGTGTTGGGACTGGGGTGCGCCGGGCGAAGACTATCCCGACGTGCTGGTGCTCGTGTACGGCACCGAGGGTGCGTTCAAGCACTGGGATACCCAAATTAGACGTTCGCCTTGGGCGGACGCGTTCCGCGAAATCTACGCGCTGTCGACGATCCGCAAGGACGATCTCGAACCGTTTGGTTTCGTCGATGGCGTGAGCCAGCCGATGCTCGACTGGAGTCGCCGCAAGCCAATCCGGCTGCAGGACACGACTGAATACACCAATCTGTCGGCGCTCGGTGAATTCCTGCTCGGCTATCCGAACGAATACGGCCACTACACCGATCGCCCATTACTGGATGCGGATGACCAACGGGCGCGGGTGCTCCCACTCGCCGAGGATGAGCCCGGCAAGCGCGATTTCGGCCGCAACGGGACCTATCTGGTACTGCGCGATTTGCGGCAGAACGTCTCCGCTTTCAGAGAATTCGTCGAGGAACGCTCCGGCCACGATAAGGAGAAGGCGCACGCGCTCTTGGGCTCCATGTCAGGGCGCGTGCCGGCCGACCAGAAGATCATTCCGGCGTGGCCCAAGAGGGCGGGGGGCCCTCCACCGTGGCACGCGCCCGGTGCGGTAGACGATCCCAAGCGGGTGATCCCGCCCGGCGGCCCGGTCAATCCTCTGTCGGAGAGCGCGATCGACGGTGTCGGCTCGAAGATGAAGGACATTTGGCTCGACCAGTTCACCTTCGACAACGATCCGGACGGTGCGAGCTGCCCGTATGGTGCGCATATCCGGCGTTCGAATCCGCGCAACGCGGACCTGCCGGAGGGAACACGTGGCCGGATCAGGAAACTTCTGCGCACTCTCGGCTTCGATCGCCGGCACACGCATGGCGATCTATTGTCTTCCACGCGCTTCCACCGCATCGTCCGGCGTGGCCGTGCCTACCATGAGAAGACAGAACCGGATGGGGAAGGGCGATGGCTGCGCTTCATCGCGCTGAACGCAAACATCTCCCGACAGTTCGAGTTCATCCAGGCCTCGTGGCTCGTGAGTTCGAAATTCAACGGCCTCGACGAGGACGATCCGCTGGTCGGCGGGCGAACGAAGCTGATGACCGGCGCGCGCATCGATCGTTTCACACGCCCACAGGATAGCGGGCTCGAATGCCGGCTGCACGACATACCGCAGTTCGTCACCGTACGTGGCGGCGCCTACTTCTTCATGCCGGGACTGTCGGCGCTGCGCTACATCGCGGGTGACGAGGGCGGTTCATGAGCTTCCTGGTCGCGATGGCGCGTGCGCACTATCACGACAACGCGTTCGACGCATTCACCGCGTCATCCGGCTACAGCCTCGAGAATGCCCGCGCCATGATGTGGATGTCGCAGCTCGCCTACGACACCGATGACAGGCCCAAGGTCGAAAGTGTGCTGGACGCCTGGGGCCTCGGACTGCGGGCGTTCGTCACTAACAATCCGATCACCGGCTTTCCGCTGGGCAGCGCATGCGCGGTTGTCGCGGGCGGCCGCGCCGCCACCATCGTGTCGTTACCGGTACCGATCCGCTCAAGGTGAGCGATTGGCACACGGATTTCAGCGCGCTGCCGTCGCCCGATGGATTGCATCGCGGCTTTGCGAATGCACTGGATTCCGCCTGGAGCCCCATCGAGGGAGCGATCGCCGCTCGCCCCAATACGGAGCAGGCACTGTTCTTCACCGGCCACAGTCTTGGGGGCGCGCTTGCGCTCATCGCCGCAGAACGCGCGGCGCGCGATCCTGCGGTCAACGCGCGGGCGACAGGGGTCTATGTTTTTGGCTGTCCGCGCGCCGGAGGTGACGCCTTCTTCAACAGCTACACGCCGCTATTTGGCGACTCCACATTCCGCCTCGTGCACGGCTCCGACATCGTGGCGACCGTTCCGCCGGCCGGCCTGTTCCGCCATGTCGGCCGACTGATCCAGTGCGACTCGGGGCGGCTGTTCACATCGCAAACGCCGATGTCGGATCACGACAACGACAACCCCGAGATGGCTGAATCGGTGGAGGCCGCGCTGAAGGCTGATGCGCGAGACATCGTCGAGACGGGCGTCATCAACCCGCCGATTGGCACACGCCCCGTTGCGCAAGCGGCCCGCGACCTGTTGCGCATCTTCCGCGATCACGTGCCCGACAACTATTTCCGCGCGCTGTCGGTCACGATCGGCTGAAGGTGCGCCTGATTACATCCGCGAGCCGAGCGCGCTCGACATGAATGGAGGCTTGAGCGGATCGGGAATCGGCCGCGCTTTTGGCTCCTCCGGAAACACCTCGTCGCCGGTCGGCTCAATATGTTGCGTGTGGTTCATGGTCTGCCGTAGGCGCCGCAGCTCCCAGTACATGCGTTTACGCGCGCGGCTCTGGTTGCCGAGCGGACGGTGCTCCGCAATGCAATGCCACGGCGTGTAGGAGAGGTTGCGCGCGAAGTCGAACTGCTTCTGCGAGTCGAACACCTGCTGCGGCATGTGCAGCGTCGCGACGGTCACGAACGGCGACAGCTTTTCGGGCCAGCGCACGCCCGCGTTCTCGATCGGCATGCGGAACGCATCGGTCTGGCGCTGGATCATGAAATCGAAATCGACCGGCCCCTTGCCCAGCGCCTCGATCATGGCGTTGCGCAGATAGATCGGTGATGTCCGGAACGGATAGCCAGGGATATAGCTGCGTTTCGGAATGCGCGGGCGCACGGAATACATCATCGCCTGCCCCTCGCCGAGCAAATAGGGCACGCAGCTCCAGTAACGCGCCTCGAGCGGGCTGGTCTGCGTCTCGTTCCACAGGCCCTGCATGATGAAATCGAGGAAATGCTGAACGCCGGTGGTGAGGAAATAGAAGATTGGGGTCCCGCGCAGAACATAGGCCTGCAGCAGCGCGTTTGACGCGATGTCGGGCGTGACGAACGCCGGCGTGGACACCATGATGAAGTCCTGGGTGTCCTTCTCGTCCTCCATCAGCTTCGGGCCTTCGACGCCGATCACCTTGATCGAGCAGCTCACGAAACCGACGTCGTCAATATCCTTCGGCATGTCCGGCCCGGGGCCTGCGAAGCGGACCCACGCCTTATATGTCTTCGGGTTCGCGAAGACGCCGTGCCGGAACTCCGGCGGCAGATCGTCGTGCACGATGAATTCCGCGCGCACGATGCCGTGCGTCTTGGTGTTCCCGCCGCGCTCATAATCGCCCGGCCGGTAATGCTGGCGCATGTAGGTGCCGAACGCCTCGATGATCGAATCCGTTGCGGTCTCCTCGTTCGGCAGCGTGCGCTCTTCGGCGAGCTTGAAGCCCTCGTCGCGGCGGCGCCTGTTCATGATCCACTGGACGAACGTGGCGATGGTTTCGCGCAATGGATTGATGAGGATTTGGCGCACGCCCAGCCGGTCGGTGCGCCGCATGCCCTGGAGAGCCCAGAACGAGCCACGCGCGACAAAGCGCTCGAACCAGTTCGGCGGCGGCAGCCTGATCATCGCGCCGCCCCGCGGATCTGCTCACTGGTCGGCCAGCAGTCCTCGGCGAGCGCGCCGCCGCTCTCGAATGCCTGCGCCCCGCGCTCCGCGACGTCGGCATTGATCAGGGTGAAATTGAGCAGGAACATGCGGTTCGCATAGGCGCGGCCGAGATAGAAGCCGGGCCGCACCATGCGGATCTCGTCGCGAATGCGCAGACCGCCGCGCCCGGCAAGCGAATCCGGCCGCGCGCGATAGCCTTCGATGTCTTCGGCGAAATGGTAGTCGACGATCACGGACTCGCGGCGCGAGTCGAGCAGACTCTGGCCGCAATAGAGTTTTGCCGGGAACAGGAGCCACACCCGATCGGTCGTCGGGAAAAACTCGCGGAGCGGTCCGCTGCGCGGGATGGTCGTGGTCATGACGCCCAAAGGATTGTCGATCAGCCGCCACAGGGCCAAATCGTCCTGGATCATGTTGCGCAGCACGCGCTGATCGCGGAAGAACACCTTACCCTTCCATAGATGGCTGCCGAATTTTTCCAGCAGCTCGGTCTTGATACCGATCAGCCGTCCTTCCGGACCACCAAAAATCTCGCCCAGCCGCGTCCGCAGCTTATTATCCTCATCCGCGGTTTCGCCGCGCTCAAAGAACAGCTTGCCAGAATATTGGCCGTCCGGGATCGGGCCGGCCGTCAGCTGCCCATAGATCTGATCGACCTGCTCCTGCGACAACGTCCGGAGATTATCCGTCGTGATCTTCATGTGGTCCTGGCGCGAGAGCGGGTACCCGTGCTCGACCCGCGCCATGTCGATATGGAAGTCCCTGATCGGATTGTCCGGGTCCTTGAACGCCTCGTCCTTAAGCGGCGCGAACGGGATCGCTGGCGGCACCGTCTGCGCCAATGCACCGCCCCCGCCGGTGATCAACAGGATGGCAAGGGCGGCTCCGGCGCCGTGATGAGGTCGGGTCATCGTCATCTCCCCGACTCTCACAAGGTTGCCAGGAATGCGATTAGCGCCTGCTTCTCGCGATCGGACAGGTCCTTGCCGAATGTGTGCCCGCCATTTTCGACCCGCCCGAGCACATTCGAGTAGTAGGCCTGGATGAAATCGTCCGAAGCCTTGGTGAGATCGAACGTGAGCCCGGGCTTGAGCTCAGCCCGGACCTGCTGCAGGCCCTGGACCAGCTCGCGGCGTCGCTCGGGACTCAAAATGTCCTTGTACTTGGCTTCGAGCCTGTCCGGGTCGCGCAGCATGAGGACGATGTCCTGGAGCATGTCCTTGTAGCGCAGGCTGTTGAGCTTCAGGGCCGGCGTGCCCTTCGGGATCTTGATGCTCAGACCGGCTTCGACACCATCTAGCACGGTGACATTCGGTGCCACGTCCACGATGATGTCCTCATCGGCGAGCGTGACCTTGCGCGGCCGCCTGTCCGGATAGAGCAGCTGTTCCATCGACAGCTTGAACAGCTGGTATCGGCCCTCCACGCTGGGGTCGAACGGCAAGCACGGCGGCGGGTTGGCCAGCGGCTTGTCGTTCTGGTCGACGTAAGGCGACGAATAGAAATCGTTGTTCTTGTTCGCGGGCTTGCCGCACACTTCGGGCCCGATCGCGTTGTTGTGCATGAACGGCGCATAGGCCCACACGCTGAGCAGCGACGGCGGCCGGTAGTAGCCACGTCCGCTGCCCTTCATGATCTCCCTGAGCTCGGGATCGACCCTGCGGTCGCGCAGATCGAGGGCGGCATATTCGGCCCATATCCGGCTCGGCATGTGGTTGGAGTGCATGGCCCGCCCGGCGAAGGTTCCGACCACTCTCAGCTCGATTGGGTTCTCGTTGCTGAGGAAGTCGACCCGGCGCTTCGGCGTGATTGGGTCGTCTGGCACGACGGCGTGGAAATCGACCCTTTCATATGGCTGCTTTTGGCTCGAATGGCAGCGGGCGCAGGCGCGTACGAAGACTTGGCGTCCGAGTTCCACCGATCCGGCGCCGAATTCGGAATCGAGCTGAGCCTTGAGCTGCTGTGGCGTTATTCCGCGCGCGGCGTGCAGGTCGGCGGGGCGCGCCGTCTGGAAGAACGCCACCACGTTGCCCAGGCGGTCTTCGATCGCGCGGAAGCTCGGACAGTCGCGCCGGCACTGACCGATGTCGAACGGCGTCTGACCATAATTGCGCTGCGCCGGATCGCTCGCCCGCAGGTCCGGGACATGATTAAGCCAGCACTGCTCGGCGCACGACCCGATATTGAAGTAGACGCGCTGGATAGCTTCCGCCGCACCGATCGAATCCTCGCCGCCCTTGAGAATGTGGTTCACCGGCTCCATCGCCTCGCTGCGCGACCAGCACTTGTTGGTTCGCTGCGGCTCGCACCAGCAGGTCGCGCTCGGGCCTTCCGGGCAGGCCGAGGCCTTGCGCCATTTCAAGACCCTGTGCAGGAATTTCGGACGGCTGTCGAAATTGTAGATCGCGTTCATGGTGCCCGGATTAGACACCGTGTCCATCGGCAGCGCCGAGGTGTCAACGATACCGGGCCGCGCTCGCGCGATCAGCTGCCATTCGAGGACATGCGGCTCCATTCCTGAGGCCAGCATCTGCGACACGCGGCTGTACTGGTTGCCGACGAGCCCGTCGATGTTCTCCCACTCGGGATTGTTGGGGTCGGCAGGCGGCTTCAGCGGATCGTACGAGATGTGACAGGCGCCGCATGACATGCCGATGCGGAACGGGGGTTCGATCGAACCGTCGAACAAGCGATTGAAGCGTGAGTCTCCGCTCTTTTCATCCTCGGACAGGAACTTGCCATAAGCCTCCCAGCTCGCCAGCGAGCCGTTCAGCTTGCGCCATTTCTCCGGGTCAAAGCGCGGGTTGGGAAACTTCCGCAAGCCCAGCGCGCCGGTCGATGTCCCGAATCGCAGGTCGCACGCGCTCTGGCGCTGATCGACGCTGCCGTGCGGCGTGGTTGTGTCGAACGGCGCATCCTTGAAGACACAAGCCGGATCCTCCTTGTCGTATCCTTCGCGGCCGACGAACTGCAAGAGCTTCGCGTCACCCGGGCACCACTGAAACCCGTAGGTCTCCTCGAGCGACTTGGCCGAACAGTTAGGATCGCCCGGAATGCAGCAATCGGGATCCGGAACGGCGCCCCAGGCCTGGAACAGGTCGCCCTTATTATTCGCTGCGAGGATGCGATACCAATCGATGCCGCCGCCCAGCCGCTGCGCATAGGAGTAGGTGTAGAAGCGATCGTTGAATGCGGTGGCGTAGAACCAGATCTCGCGTCCGGCCCGCGCCGACGGCGACAAGTGCGCATCCCCCGCGGCATATCCGGGACTGAGCGAGCTCTGCGCCTGCGCTGGCCCGGTTAGCACCAGGCAGCATAGGCTCAGTACCAGGAACAACGGAATGTTCAGCCAGCGAATCTGTGTGTGCATCTGAAACCCCCCTCGAATCCCGTCCAGGGGCTGGCCCATCGAAGATGCTGTTCCCGGACGCCGTCTCCTGGTTGTCTTAGTTCTTACTTCTTGTTGCGGCTGAGTAGATCACAACTTGGCATGTTCGCCAATCATGATTGCACACTATGGCGCAGCAGACATCCCTATAGCCAACGCGTATGACGCCTCTCCGTACCGCAAACCATCGGCTTAATCCTGTTACGCGGCGGCGACCACCTGGCTGGTCTTGCCGCTCGGGCGCGCGCCCAATGTCAGGAGTGCCGGAAAGCGCTGAATGACCGGCAGCAGCGGCCGCGCCTTGCCAGGCCGCATGGCCACTTGGGCGAATATCGACGCGGCCCCAACGCGCGGCGCGAAGTGACGCGCCCATGCGACGCGCCGACCGCGTCGTCGGCCCCTCGTTCATTTTTTCTTCTAATGTTTGACGCATCTCATGTACTTGTCCGTTCAGCTGGTGTGCCGACGCCGAAGGTGTAGGACGTAAGCTCGATGCCTAGTTGTTGCGCGGACGCTCGCCCCGCCTCGCAGAGTCATCCTGAAGTCGCTCTTGGACGCTCTCCTCCGGCGGTGGCGGGATGATCTCCTCGGCCATGATTCGGGCGACGGTGACCTTGGCGGTGCCGCTATTGTTGCCGTAGAAAATCCTGGTCAGATTGGGCAGCGTGAGGACCGCGTCGTTGACGTAGAGGAACAGCTCGCCGGTTGCGTTTGCGGTGATGTCGGATATGAGCGTCTGGTTCGGCCGGCGGCCTGCATTCTGATCGCATAACAATTGCTCGTTCTTGAAATCCGCCGTGGCGGGCGTCTGGATGTCTTCAATAGTACCCGACATCGGCGGGTGCGGCTTCCCAGGCGGTCGGCACGCCTTGAAATCGACCACCGGCAACGGCTCCGCCGGCTTCAGCACGTGCTCGTAGTTGCCGACTTCGCCGATGCGCGCGACCGGCTGGAACCAGTTCTCCCGCCACCATCGCTTCAGCGGCGTTGCGGAATAGTGGCGCCAACTGTCGGCCGCAAATCCGGCGACGTCCGCGCGCCGGCCCTGATCGAACCATTCGCCGTCCGGGCCGCCTTCCATGTCGAGGCGGATGCGATATTTGCGTCCTGCAACCAGCCGCAGTCCGGTCGCGTGGCACATCGAATTGATCGCAAATGGCTTCTTTGCGGTGCCGACCCTCTCGTCCGCACCGGCCCCGCCGTTCGGCGCTGAGGTGGCCCCCTGTGCGAGCCTGCTGTCAGACTGCTCTCTTACGGCTTTTGTGGCTTCGCAGAATTCCCCACCCGTGCTCAGGAGGTCGAACGTCGCGCGGTGTCCCAAGGCGAGGACCGCAAGCCCGCTCGCGATGAGAAAGACGGCGGGCAGCACGGTTTGCGCCACGTACCGGTACGCGGCGACCGCCCCCGGACTGGTGCGCGTAACGCGCGCGAGACTCAGCAGCACGCCCGGCTTCGCGGGATCGATGTCTCCGGGCGGCCGAAGCATTCGCCACGTCCACAACAGCGCGAAGAGGATGGTGGCGACGGCAGCGGCGATCCCCAGCGACGGCGCCGACAGCTTGAAGGATCCGATTGCAAGCGCGGCGAAGACGAGCGTCGTCACAGCGAGTGCATGGCGTTGGCCAGTCAGCCGCAGGCGATCCACCTGGGTTGCGCCCGCTTTTCGCCCGACGTTGTGCACGGCGCGCGCCGCGTCGCAGCTCCAGGCCGCGCGCGCGCGGTCGCAGATGCGCCCCTGCAGTCGGCTACTGAAGCGCAGGCTCGCCAGCAGGGCGATGATGACCAGCACTGCGGCCGCAGGATTCCGTACGATCGCCGCGATCCAGGGTTCGGCGATGCCGGGCAGGAAGCCTTTGACGAACCCGACCGCCCATCCCACCGGCCCTCCCGCACGATCGTTGAGATCGGCGACGCCCCCGATCTGAAGATACTCCGCGAGCAGCGGGAACGCAGCGGCGAACGTCACCAGGAACAACGACACGAAATAGACCACACGGCGCCACCACACCGTATCCAAGACGAGCTTGAAGCGATCCGCGCGCGCTCGCGGCGACAGCGCCGCCTCGACCAGCGCCATCGTGTGGGTGAGAACGTCGCGCTGATCTTCAAGTCTGCGGCAGTCTTGGCCGGACAGCGCAAGCGCCGCATTAGCGTTGCTCTGCGCGTGCGCGACCGCTGCTCTCTGGAATGCGACCGGGGGGCCGTCCGGCGGCAGCACGGCGATGTCCTGCGGCAGTGAGATCGGGGCATAGCGGTCGTTGCCGCAGATCATCCGCGTCATCACGCTGCCATGCACGATCGGCGTGATGCCCTTGCCCATGAGCATCTGCACATTGCGCGGCTGGTAACGCCAGAAAGCGCCGAATCCAGCGCGCGGGTCGTAGATGCGGCCGGTCGGCGTGGCGAGCGCGACATATTCCCCCACCACGGCTGGCTCGAAGGCGAGGCCTTGCCTTTTTGCTTCATCGATCATCCAGCAGAGCGGCACATACGACAGGCCGTCGTCTGGATAGCCGCCGCCCACGTCGGAGTGTGCGCCCGCGAACCAGAGCTGCCGCAGCCGGTCCGGATGGATGCTGCTGTCCTTTTCGCGGAGCTTTGCCTCGGCGTTCTCGTCCCAGGGAATCGGAAAGAAGGTTCTGCGCTCGTCGTCTAGGCTCAGCGCCTGCCTAGCGTGTCCCACGCTTGGCAACAGCGATCTGTCGCGGAAGCTCATCGGCCAGACCCATTTGTCGACCGCCTGCGTGAGCTCGTCGATCGGCAGCCCATAGGCGGCAACCGTATCCCAGACTCCGACGAAATGCACACGGACCTTGTCACGGCCCGCGCTGCGCGTTTCGATTCTGACCTTCTCGTAGGGCTTGGCGCCCGTCATCTTGTTCCATAGGGAAATCAGCCGGTCGCGCAGATACCGGCCCGCCCGCACCCAGGGGATTCGCGTCGCGAACGCCTCCTTGCGGAATGCCCGGTATGCCGCGATCGCGTTACGCTCGAGCTCCGCCTCGGTCTCGTAGGTCACGAGGCCCGCCCGGTCGATCAGGCCCACCAGCACGCGGATGGTATAGGCGCCACGGCTGAATCCGAACGCCCAGATGCGGTCGTTCTCCCCATAGTTTCGGCAGAGGAATTTGTACAAATTCAGTACGTTGCGCTTCACGCCAACGCCGAGCGCGAGGCCGAGAACTCGCAGGACTTTGACGCTAGAGGTGCCGACACCATCGCCAAACACGGCGACCTGCCGTCCGTCGGTCAGGTCCAGTGCCTGATAGAGCCGCCAGACATTGGTCTTTGCAGTTTTGGCCGCGCTGTTTCCGGTTCCGTCGGACAGGACGACCAGATTGCGGGGGCCGAATGCTGTCATGGCCGAAGTCTCTCGAAAAGTTTTCACGCGGTTTACACTCGGGACGCATCAGGAAACAATGCCTTGAGATGCTTGAACCCGATCACCGGCATCGCTTTAGTCACATACCTCGACCAGGGGCGGGAGAGGATTGGGGCTTTGGCCTTCTCATTGAGTGCCGGGGCGCAGGCGACCGCGCCACTTAGGGGAAATTCTTCCTTCAACGCGTCCTGTCGTCGCCCCCGAATGACCAGACACGGCGCGCGACCCATGGGATTTCTCCTACTGAGGAGGAACACCATTTATCCTTCAAGATCGGACCGTAGGTTCGATGACGGACTACGAATGTGAAGTATGTCACACCGGAAGCAATTTTTTCCTTCATTGCTCTGTGCATGATCCGCCCCCATTGAAGTTGTCCGACCTGAGGTATGTCTTGACATCAAGGAGGACTGCAATGGCAAGAAAGCGATCGTTCTGGCGATATAGCCGGCCTCGCAAATGAATAGGGGATCGGCGATGGCCGAGGCGCGCCAGCCACGCTCGATGCGCAAGCACGCAAGGACGCCGATGACAAGGCGCAGCTCCAGCCACTTGCCGGCCAGCGTCGGCTCGATATTGGTGAAGCCGGTGATGTTGCCGCCCGGCCGCGGAAAGCTCGCAACGAAACCGCTGCCGACCGGATCGGAAACGATCACGAAAACTATGGGGATGGTGCGCGTTTGTTGCAGCAAACTCGCCGTGGTGGGTGTGTTATGTGAAAGAATGAGGTCTTGCTGCAGCGCGATAAGCTCCTTCGCGAATCGTTGCATCAATGCGGCGTCGGACGCCGCCCAGCGAATGTCGATGCGGACGTTGCGGCCCTCCGCCCACCCGAGCGTCTGAAGCTCCTTCCGGAACGCCGCGACGCGGGCCTGTGCTTCTGCGTCGGTCTCGGCAAGCGACATCAATACGCCGACGCGCCGCATCCGCTCGACCTGCTGCGCGCGCGCCGCGAGCGGCCACGCTGCCACCGCCGCCGAGCAGCGTGATGAACTCGCGGCGCCTCGAATTTGGTGGGCTGCAGGACCGGCAAGTTGCGTTGAAATCTCCAAAAGAAAAGTCCCCCCTACCGGGGGGTTCAGCGCGTCGCAAATGACTTTTGAAGGGACTGCCTTAGGGCTCGGGGCTGCTCGCCCTTGCTCATTGCTCCGCCCCTCGCAGCCTCATCGCTCGCTCGCCTGAGATGCGCTGCACCGTGCCAGTCCCGATGCCGAGCGACTTAGCCACCTTCAAAATACCCACACCCTTCGCGAGCAGCCTTCGCACCTTCCGTTCGGTCGCGCCGTCTATCTTCGGACGAGCACGCGTTCGCGTTCGGGATGTTCACGAAGGACACTGCGCACGGCGTCGTAGCGCGCCCCGGAGGCCATTCCGCTGCCACGGAAATCCTCGATCAGGTCATAGACTGCCCCGGCCTCCTCGTAGGAAATGCCGCCGTAAGGGGGAGAGCCGAAGACCGACCACACGAGATCGCTGAACCCCTGTTTGTCGTCGCTCATCATGGCCCGCAACATCCAATACGGCCACGGCTTGGAAGAATCCTCGACTTGCATCGGCCTCCTCCTTTCTATGACTCATCGAGCAGGTGCGTTGAGCGGTGATATCGGACATAGTACGGCGGCGGACGCCGCGCTGAGCCAGCCGCGGACTTGTCCGTAGCGGCGCGACCGCGGGGCTAGCGGATTGAATAGACTGTCAGGTGCGCTCGATACGTACTCGTTGATCGAGCCCTAGCTAGCTGTTTCAAGATTACCCGAATCTCGTTTTCCATATTTTTTGCCACCGCTGGCTCGATGGTAACGGTGAAGTCGATTCCTGCTCGGAGGCCATCGCCGGATCGGAGCTTCGGGAGAACCTTCGTACCCAGCCGATTCCAGCTCTCTGGTGGAACGTCTCCGCTCAGACGGAGGGTTGTCCGCTTCGCTTCGTCCGCCTCAGGCGAAGTTCCTGCCCCTCCGGCTGGATCAGTGGTAGGCTCCAGTTTTGCAGGCGTCTCCGGTCGCGGTGCGTCAGGTTGCGATTTCAGTTGCTGTGCCTTCGCCTTGGTGAGCAGGAAAACACTTGATTCGAAGGCTACCTCCTCCGCGCCAATCGGTTCGGCATACCACACCCGCTCATACGCGCTACCGTTCTTATTGCCGGATGCCAGGCCGAAATCACCGCGCTCGACAAATTCAACGGTCTTCCGGCGCAGCACGGTGTCGGGTTCAACGAGCCTCGTCAGTGTGCCGTTGAGAAAGCTCTGGCGCAGGCTCGTCAGTGGCCAGGCGCCTGCGTCTTTCAATGCTGGCGGCCAGTGACGATCGATGTATCCGGCACCGACCGAATCATTCAGCAGCGCCTCGGTCTTCAGCGCGCCGATGATCCTCCCGCAAAGCGTTTCGCTCGCGCTAGCGTGTCCTGCACCAAGATCGATGACCTTCAGGCCGTTTGCTGACCTCGAATCGCTCAACGTGACGAACCGATAAGCCACTCCACACTTCATCCTTCGTGGCTTCCTCGGCGTCCTTGACCTTCGCCTGGACCTCAGCCCTATCGGTCCGATCATACTCGGCGCCAAGTACTCCTTCGGCAACCTCTCGCGCGACGCGTCGCCAGGCGAGCAACAGTTCAACGCATTCGCGAAGCTAATCGGCAGTGCCGCAGTCAATTTGCTCGCGGGAAAGGCGATGAGCAATTTTGAGCCCAGTATGATTTGGACGGCGGTGGCGACTTATCTTCTCCTTTCGCTGTTAGCGATTACCTTCATTCAAGGATCATTCCCCTGCCAAGATCGAGGCGAGCGCTTCGGCTTCCTCGGGTTCGATTTCCGACGCATCCGCAGTAGACGGGGCGCATGGCGTGCGCATTACACGCCGCGGCTCAAGAAACGAACGGCGCTGCTACGGAAGCCTCAAGGACGTATTCCGCCGCTACCAATCGCAGCCAGCTAGCCGGGTTGTGCAGTTGATCAATCCGGTGTTGCGCGGTTGGGTGAACTACTTTGCGGTCGGACACTCCAGCGAGTGCTTCAGCATGATTCAAGACTGGGTGGAAAAGAAGATTCGACGCCACATGGCGCGGGCACAGAACCGAAAGGGCTTCGGCTGGAAACGGTGGAGTAGGCAGTGGTTGTACGAAAGCCTGCAGCTGTTCGACAGCTACCGGGTTCGCCGCCCGACGCCGAAAGTCGCTCCAGCAGGATAGGTCCCATAAGCATTGAGGCGAAGCAAACAGGAGAGCGCAGTGCGAGGAAATCCGCATGCTGCGTTCGACGCGGCGGGGGCTGGAAACGTGGCATGGTCGAGATCGTGTGACACTCGCAGACGAAAGGGCGAGACAATAGGGAACACAAACTTCGACCTACACCGGCGAGCCAGTCCTCGACCCTACCTGGGGGCGCGCGATGAAATCCGCGTCCCTACCGCTACAGCTCACCGCGTCCTTCTGATCCTGCACCGATAGCGGCCGATGGTCGTCGGGTCCACATTATAGGTCCTAGCCACGTCCGCTTGCGTCTCGCCGGCTGCCAGCCGCCGTAGCGCTTCCTCGCGCTGGTGAGGGGTTAGCTTGCGCGGGCGGCCAAAGCGCACGCCTGGATCCCGCGTCCGGTTGGCATCATCATCGACAATTTTGTCCACAAGAGCCACGATCCTGTGCCGCAGGCGAACGTCAGCTCGCAGAAACGCTCTGATCACCCTTCGGCCGTCTGAAGTGGTGACGAAGTCGTCTACCTGAGTCATCGATAGCGCGCTTCTGCCTGCCCTTGTCGCTGATGCCTTTGACGCATCGTGGAAGAAAAATGTCACTGGGACCTCCAGGATGTGCGAAATTTGCTGCAACCGGCCCACGCCGATGCGGTTCGTGCCATTTTCGTATTTCTGCACCTGCTGAAAGGTGACGCCGAGCGCTTCGGCCAGCTTTTGCTGGCTCATTGCAAGCATCAAGCGGCACATGCGCACCCGGCTGCCGACGTGCTTGTCGACAGCATTTGGAGCTTTCTTCGCGGCAGCTATATCGTCCGCCATAATCTATCTCGGCTCGCGAACCAGCCGCGGATTATGGCTGGTTGCATTGCGATGTCCATGCTTGCTAAACGACGATTTTTGGATTGCGATACAACGTTTGGCGGGGCTGTTTCTTGCCACGCTGGCCGGTCTCGCTCCGGCACTTACTCATTGTGACGGCCACTGCCAAATTTGGACGGTTGGTAAGTGCGGGCGGTTACTTCTGGCTTTGCCTGCCAGCTCCGGCCCGAGCTTGTCGAGGTGGTCAAGTGGCACGGTGGCATGGTCTCACCCGGACGGAGGCGATGAAGCCGTCCGATTTCGCCCGTGTTGTGATCGACACCACGGTGCAGCCGAAGGCGGTGATGTTTCCGACCGACGCCCAAACTGCTCAACCGGGCGCGCGAGCGGCTGGTGCGACTGACGAAGAAGCTCGGCGTGAGCCTGCGCCAATCCTATGCGCGGGTCGGCAAGCTGGCTCTGATCAAGCATCAGCGCTACGCCCATGCCCATCAGTTCAAGCGCGCC